>Ga0181525_10003533_pt1 | contig 12307 bp, 11 predicted proteins | sample PEATcosm2014_Bin_48_FD_121100 | JGI IMG/M metagenome (GOLD analysis project Ga0181525, IMG submission 121100) | Peatland microbial communities from MTU Mesocosm Facility, Houghton, MI, USA - PEATcosm2014_Bin06_10_metaG | ecosystem: Environmental > Terrestrial > Soil > Wetlands > Peat | place... | reverse complement strand
CCGAACTGGTCTCCCTTGCGCAACATACCGGTCATAGGCAATATGGCGAAGCGGTCGTCGTCACCCGCCGGTCACCTCCAGGTGGGGACTTCACGCGCGCAAGGTTGGTAGTCGCAGAGCCGCCTTTCTGAATCGCCTTGATCCTGATTGAAGGCGGCTGACAAGCTTGCGGGGCTCCGATAGGTACTTACCAAATCAACGCAACGAGATTGCGCTCCCAAACCTGAATGAGTGATAGAAACAGATCGCCATGTTGACTTACGTTCCTTTGCTGATCGCGGTGATTGCCTTTCCCGTTCTCCTTCACGCGATCAAGCGGCATAAGGAAGTCGATGAGGAGGGGAACCCAGTGCTGCGACTATTCGGACCAGCATTGGTGCTTGCATTTTGTGGCGTGGTTGCTTTGCTAGACGCGATTGGCGTGATTCAATTGCTGCGCCCTCCAGCCAGAAGCGTCGATCTTGCATTTGCGGGTGTCACATTCATCGTCGGCGCTTGGTTCTTCTTTTCTAAGGCAACGTTGACCAATGGAGCGATTTGCTTGTCTATGTGGCCGATGTCAAGCACGTACTCTTTGGACAAAATCGTATCTGTTGACACATTCGGAAAGGATTCTAAAAAGGGAACCCTTGGCGCCGTAGTCAAACTGTCGGACGGACGGAAATTTGGCGTTCTGCCGTTTGCTTCGGGACAGAAGTACTTCCTCGAACAACTGGCAATTCGAATCGGCGAGCGCGCGAGCGCCTGAAATTGCTCGGCTCCGCATTCGATTGCAGATCGTAGTGCAGGTTAAGCGTGGGGAGGTCCTATTCGTCCGTACCGCCCGACAGCGGACATCCTTCAACCGCCGGTATGGGTCGTGAACGCAATTACGTAGCCGCTATTGGGATAGCAATTCGATGTCGGCGATGCAATGCCAACCGGTCATCGCGCTCGACATGGCCGCTGGGAATTGCAGGGAAGGGAACGAACCGCGTCAGGACTGCCGACCTCGGTAGAGCCAGGATTTCGGGCCCAATTTAGGCTGGAGGCGGGGGTCGGAATCGAACCGGCGTACGCGGATTTGCAGTCCGCTGCATGACCACTCTGCCACCCCGCCATGCACCACAATAAAACCGTACGCCCCGGGTGTCCCCGCAGGGTGTCTGGATCACCCGGAACCGAGGAAAGGCCGGCGCAGCCGGCCCTTTGAGAATTTGGAGCGGGAGAAGAGTCTCGAACTCTCGACCTCAACCTTGGCAAGGTTGCGCTCTACCAACTGAGCTACTCCCGCGGAGCCCGCGATTATAGCGGCGCGGCAAAACCTGTCAAAGCGGGTCCTTTCCGGGATCATGGCCGGGGGCCGCCCCCGAGGCGGCCAGGTGGGGCCAGGCCAACCGCAGGTACAGCAGCATCGAATAGATGGTCAGCAGGGCCGCGGCGTAGATGAGCAGCGTTCCCAGCGTTACCAGGGGGATCAGCCCGAATAGCGGGTCGTGGAACAACAGCACCGGGATGGCCACCATCTGGACGATGGTCTTGAACTTGCCCACCCAGTTGACCGCAACGTTCTGCGAGGCGCCGATCTGGGCCATCCATTCGCGCAGCGCCGAAACGGTGATCTCCCGGCCGATGATCACCAGGGCCACCAGCGCGTTGACGCGCCCCAGTTCCAGAAGGACGATGAGCGCGGCACAGACCATGAGCTTGTCGGCCACCGGGTCCAGGAAGGCGCCCAGGCGGCTGGTCATGCGGTAGCGGCGCGCGAAATAGCCGTCGAAGGCGTCGGTGATGGCGGCCACCGTGAAGAGCACGCAGGCCAGGACGTTCTTGTGCTCGGGGCGTATCCAGTCGTCGGGGAAATAGTAGATCGCGACCAGGAAGGGGATCATGACGATCCGCGCCCAGGTCAAGACCATCGGAAGACTCAACAGCCTGCTACGCATTACCCGTCCCGGAAGATTGCAAGATCGCGTGCGCCGCCCGAATGATCGCATCCCGATCCAGACTCGCCATTTCCAGGACCTGGGCCTCGCCGGCCCGCCGGTACAGGGCATCCCCGCCCCGGCGATAGGCCGGATCATAGTGGCTGACGACCATGGCCTGGGCCAGGTCGGCCCAGCGCGCCTGTGCCAGCCATTCGCGCCACTGCGCCACGGTCTTGTGGCCGTGCAGGGGCACGAAATAATCCAGGCGCCGGGCCAGCTCCTGCGGATTGCGATAGATGTCGTCGTAGCGCTCGAGCAGGTGGTCCACCCGCGCCGCCAGCGGCGCGGCGATGCGGCGGCAGGGCGAGTCGACAAGCGCGTCGAACAGCGCCACCGGAATGCTCAGGCGGCCGATGCGCCGGCTCTCCGATTCCACGTACACCGGGCGGGCGGCGTCGAAGTGGCGCAACGCCTCCCAGATGCCGGTTTCGAAGGCTTTCTGGCCCGGTTGGGCCTGGCCCGCATCGGCGCCATCCTCGGGCAGCACGGCCGACGATCCGCCCAGCACCGAGCCGCGATGGCGGGCCAGGCGTTCCAGGTCGAGCACCTGCCCGCCCTGGGCCTGCAGCGCCTCGAGCAGGGCCGTCTTGCCGCTGCCGGTGGGGCCGTGGAGCACCTCGAACCGGAAGCGGGCCGGCAGCACCTCCAGGTCGGCGATGACCCGGCGGCGGAACGCCTGGTAGCCGCCCTCGAGCTGGCGGGCACCCCAGCCGATCTGGGTCAGCACCAGGGTCATGGCGCCGCTGCGCTGGCCGCCGCGCCAGCAATAGACCAGCGGCTTCCAGCTCTTGGGCTCGTTGGCCAGGCTCTCGTCGAGGTGCCGCGCGATGTTGCGCGCCACCAGGGCGGCGCCCAGCTTGCGTGCCGCGAACGGCGACTCCTGTATGTACACGGTGCCGACGCGGGCGCGCTGCTCGTTGTCGAGCACCGGCAGGTTGCGCGCCCCGGGGATGTGGTCCTCGGCGAACTCGGCCGGCGAGCGCGTATCGATCAGCGCATCGAAGCTGGCCAGCTCGTCGACGCCGGCGCGGCGCGCGGCGCGCGGGGCCGACGATCGGGCCGCCTTGCGCGCCGCGGTCACGACGGCGCAACCGGTTTGCGCGGGCGCGCGGCGCGGCGCGTGCCGGCCGGGGCGCTGGTGGCGCCCTCCTCCGCCGGCGCCGCCGCGCCGGACGCGGGTTCGCCACCGTCGTCCGCAGCCGCAGGTTCGGCCGGTTCGGCGCCGCCGTGCAGCCGCGCGTGGATCTGCCGGGCGATGCGCGTCGAGATGCCCTCCACCTGCGCGATGTCCTCGACCGAGGCGCCCAACAGCCCGCGCATGCCGCCAAAGCGCGTCAGCAGCCGCTGGCGGCGCTTGGGGCCCACGCCTTCGAGATCCTCCAGCGTCGAGGTGTTGCGGGCGCGCGCCCGGCGCGCGCGCATGCCGGTGATGGCGAAGCGGTGGGCCTCGTCTCGGATCTGGGCCACGAGCATCAGCGCGATCGAATCGGCCGGCAGCTTCAGCGGCGGCCGGCCGTCGGCAAAGACCAGGGTCTCCAGGCCGACCTTGCGCCCCTCCCCCTTGGCCACGCCCACCAGCAGGCCCGGATCGAGGCCGAACTCCTCGAACACCTGGCGCGCCATCTCCACCTGGCCGGCGCCGCCGTCGATCAGCACCAGCCCGGGCAGCACGCCTTCGCCGCGGGCCGCGGCCGCGTAGCGGCGCGTCAGCACCTGGCGCATCGCGCCGTAGTCGTCGCCCCCGACCAGTCCTTCGATGTTGAAGCGCCGGTACTCGGCATTGCGCATCTCGTGGTGCGCGTAGACGACGCACGAGGCCTGGGTGGCTTCGCCGGCGGTGTGGCTGACGTCGAAGCACTCGATGCGCAGTGCATCGGCATCGTCGATGTCCAGGCCCAGCGCGTCGATCAGGGCGCGCGTGCGCGCCTGCTGCGAGCCCTGCTCGGAGCGGCGCCGCGTCAGCGCCAGGCGCGCATTGTCCAGCGCCATCTCGAGCCAGCGCCGTTCCTGCGGCTTGAGCCGCTTGTCGCCGGGGCCCAGCACGCGCGTGCGACTGTCCTTGCCGGCCAGCAGCGCGCGCACCTCGTCGCGATCGACGCTGACATTGAGTATCACCAGCGGCGGGCAGGCCTGGTCGATGTAGTGCTGCGAGAGGAAGGCCTCGGCGATCTGGCCCGCATCGGCCTGGGCGTCGCCGCCGCCGGCCAGCTGGCTGGGAAAATAGGCCTTGTCGCCCAGGTGCCGTCCGCCGCGCACCATCGCCAGGTTGACGCAGGCGTGGCCCTCCTCGACCACCGCGGCGATCACGTCGGCATCGGTATCGGAGCCGGCGGTCTCCACCGACTGCTGGTGCAGCACCCGCGTCAGCGAACCGAGCTGGTCGCGCAGCACCGCGGCCTGCTCGAAATCGAGCGCCTGCGAAGCGGCCAGCATGCGCTCCTCGATCTCGCGCATGATGTCGCTGGCGCCGCCGCGCAAGAAGCGCAGGGCCGCGTCCACCGACGCGGCGTAGGCCGCCGGCTCGATCAGCCCGACGCAGGGCGCCGTGCACAGGCGGATCTGGTGCAGCAGGCAGGGCCGGGCGCGGTGGCGGAACACGCTGTCCTCGCAGGTGCGCAGCTGGAAGACCTTCTGCAGCACCTGCATGCTGTCGCGCACCGCCCAGGTGCTGGGGAACGGCCCGAAGTAGCGCGCCCGCCGGTCGGTGGCGCCGCGGTAGAACGACATGCGCGGGAACTCGTGGGCGCTGAACTTGAGGTACGGGTAGGACTTGTCGTCGCGGAACAGGATGTTGTAGCGCGGCGCCAGCGACTTGATGAGGTTGTTCTCCAGCAGCAGCGCGTCGGCCTCGGAGGCGGTGACGGTCGTGTCGATGGCGGCGATCCTGGCCACCATCAGCGCGATGCGCGGTCCCTGGGTGCGGCCGAAATACGAGGCGACGCGCTTGCGCAGGTCGACCGCCTTGCCCACGTACAGCACGGTGCCGGCCGCATCGAGCATGCGGTAGACCCCCGGCCGGTGCGGCAGGCTCTGGACGAAGGCCTTAGGGTCGAACGGCGCGGTGGGGCTTTCGGACATCGGTGGACACGTGGCGGAGGTGCCGGCTCACTGCAGGGGTGTTGCGGCTACGGACGCCAGATCCTGCAGCGCGCCGCGGTAGCGCGCCGACAGCAGCACATCGGCCGGCGCGATGGCGCCGTTGCGCGGCACCAGCCGCGCGAGGCGCTCGTCGAAGGCCGGGGTGCGCTGCCACTGCAGGCCGGCCAGCACCTGGTCGGCCGCCGCTGCGTCGTTGCAGACCAGCACGAAATCGCAACCGGCGGCCAGCGCGGCCTGCGCCGACTGCAGCACGTCGCCGGCAACGCGCGCACCGGCCATGCTCAGGTCGTCGCTGAACACCGCGCCGCTGAAACCCAGCTGCGCGCGCAGGATCTGCTGGATCCAGCGCGGCGAGAATCCCGCCGGCAGGCGGTCGACCGCCGGGTAGACCACGTGCGCCGGCATCACGGCGTCCAGGCCGCTGCCCAGCCAGCCGTAGGGCGCGGCATCGGCCTGCAGCAACGCCTCCAGGCCGCGCTCGTCGGTCGGGATGGCGACGTGCGAATCGGCCGCGGCCCAGCCATGGCCGGGGAAATGCTTGCCGCAGTTGCTCATGCCGGCCAGCGCCAGGCCGTAGCCGAGCTGGCCCGCCAGCAGCGTGACCACGCGCGGGTCGGCATGGAAGGCCCGGTCGCCGATCACCGCGCTGCGTCCCCAGTCCAGGTCCAGCACCGGCGTGAACGACAGGTCCACCCCGTGGGCGCGCAGCTCGGCGCCCAGCACGAAGCCCACCGACTGCGCCGCGCGGCAGGCGCCCAGCACGTCTTGGTCCCAGCGGCGTCCCAGCGCCGCCATCGGCGGCACGGCGGTGAAGCCGGCGCGAAAGCGCTGCACCCGTCCGCCTTCATGATCGACCGCGATCAGCAGCGCCGGGTCGCGCAGCGCGTGGATCTCGCGGCACAGCTGCGTCAGCTGCGCCGTGCCGGTGAAATTGCGGCTGAACAGGATCACCATCCCGACCAGCGGGTGGCACAGGCGCCGGCGGTCCTCGTCGCTCAAGCGCGGGCCGGCGATATCGACAACCACCGGACCGAGCGCCGCCGGCGCCTTCACGGTGCCGCCCTGTCGGCCTCGCCGGCGGCGGCGGCCCCGGTCTCGGCGATCGCGTAGGCGATGGCCAGGTTCTCCAGGTCCGACACCGAGACGTGCAGGCGCAGGTCGCGCTCGCGCAGGTAGGCTTGCAGCGGCGCGTCGGCCAGCACCTCGGGACGGCCGGAGCGGGCATTGACGATCTGCACCGCCCGCCAATGCATCGGCTGGCGCATGCCCAGGCCCAGCGCCTTGGCGATCGCCTCCTTGGCGGCAAAGCGCGTCGCCAGGTAGAGCAGGCCGCGCTGCGCCGAGCGGGCAGCGCGCGCCGCGTGTACGGCCTGCTCGCGCGGCCCCAGGATGCGCTCGAGGAAGCGCGCGCCGTGGCGCGCCAGCACGGCCTCGATGCGCGCCACCTCCACCGCATCGGTGCCGATGCCGAAGATCATCGGCCGCTTCCGCCGCCCGCGCGCCCGGCGCCGCGGATCGCCGCCTGGTAGCGGCGCACCGTCTCGGCCAGTCCGAACTCGAGCGCATCGGCGATGAGCGCATGGCCGATCGATACCTCGGCCACGCCCGGCACCGCGCGCAGGAAGTCGCCCAGGTTGTCGAGGTTCAGGTCGTGCCCGGCATTGACTTCCAGGCCCACGCGCAGTGCCGCTTCGGCAGCCAGGCGGTAGCGCTCCAGGCTCGCCGCCTGGCCGGGCCCGCCGTGGGCACGCGCATAGGCTTCGGTGTAGAGCTCGACCCGGTCGGCGCCGAGCGCGCGCGCCGCCGCCATCGCGGCCGGTTCCGGGTCCATGAACAGGCTCACGCGCACGCCCAGCGCATGGGCCTGCTCGATGATGGGCCGCAGCCGCTCGCCGTCGCGCGCCAGGTCCCAGCCGTGGTCGGAGGTGGCCGCGTCGACCGCGTCGGGGACCAGCGTGCACTGCTGCGGCCGCACGGCCGCGACATGGGTCATCAGCTGGTGGAAGGGATTGCCTTCGAGGTTGTACTCGACCGCCGGCCAGCGCTGCAGCAGGCGGGCGATGTCCTGGACGTCGCCCGGGCGCACATGGCGCTCGTCCGGGCGCGGATGCAGGGTGATGCCGTCGGCGCCGGCCTCGAGCACCAGCACGGCGGCGTGTTCCACGCTGGGTATGGTGAGCGGCCGGGAGTTGCGCAGCAGCGCAACGCGATTCAGGTTGACACTCAGGGCGGTCATGGTTTCAGGGCGTCGAAGGTACGATGGCGGTTGCGCGGCCCGGCGGCGACTGGCAGGCGACCGCCTCAGAGCTTGCGCAGGTCCGCCAGGATACGATGGGTATTGAGCGGTCGTCCGCGCAAATGGTAGCCGATGAGCTGGCGCAGCAAGGCGCGCGCGTCCCGTGCCGCGGCCACCGCCTCGAGGTCGCGCTCGGCCAGCGCCTGCATGCTGCGGCCGCTGACGCAGTAGTCGGCGCCCGGCGCCGAGGGTTCGGCCACCCAGCGCACGCCCTGCTCCGGATCGACCCGGTACCAGGACTCGGGGTCGATGGCGCCGCCATCGGCCATGCTGTCGAAGGCCGGCGCCACGCCGATCTCGCGCAGCAGGTCGAGCTCGAAGCCGCGCAGCGCCTGTTCGCGCTGCGGCCGCTCCAGCGAGAGTGCGCGCAGCGTGCGCGCATACGCGAAGAACAGCTCGTCGTGCGGGTCGTCGCGCGCCAGCAGGCGCACCAGCAGTTCATTGAGGTAGAAGGCGGTGAGCAGCTGCTCGCCGCGCAGCGGCGCCAGGCCGCCGACCCACTCGGCGCGGATCAGCGACTTGATCTCGGCGCGGCCGCTCCAGGAAACGCTGATCGGGGCAAACGGCGCCAGCAGGCCGCGAAACTGCGAGGTCGGGCGCTTGGCGCCGCGGGCCACCAGCGCGACCCGGCCAAAATCGCGGGTCATGGCGTCGATGATGAGGCTGGTCTCGCGCCAGGGGTAGGAATGCAGCACGAAGGCGGGCTGCTGGTCGACACGGCTGTCGGCCACGCGCCGCGCACGCGCACCGGGCGCTGCACGCGATGCCGGCCGCGCGCCGGCCCGGCCGGGGCCGCCGGCGGGCGCCGCGTCGGTCGGGCCGTCGGGGCGGGCCGCTCCCAGCGCCACGCTCACGAGCGCAGGGGCGCCTCCACCCCCAGCCGATCCAGCGAACGGGCGCTGTTGTTCCAGCCGGCGGAGACGCGCACGTGGGTCTCGAGGAACACCGGCTTGCCCAGCAGGCGCTCGATGGCCGTGCGCGCCTTGGTGCCGATCTCGCGCAGCTTGGCGCCGCCGCTGCCGATGACGATGCCGCGCTGCGAATCGCGCTCCACGACGATCAGCGCCGAGACGACGGCGCGGCCGTCCGATTCCTCCCAGGCTTCGATCGAGACCGCCAGGCCATAGGGCAGTTCGTCGCCCAGCAGGCGGAAGGCCTGCTCGCGGATCAGTTCGGCCGCCAGGAAGCGCACGCTGCGGTCGGTGATCTCGTCGGCCTCGAACAGCGGCAGGCTCTCGGGCAGCAGCTGGCGCAGCGCCTCGAAAAGGTCGTCGAGCTGCCAGCTCTTGGAGGCGCTCACCGGCACGATGGCGGCGAAAGGGTAGCGGGCCGCGACCCCGGCGATGAGCGGCAGCAGCGCGCTCTTGTCGCGCAGCAGGTCGGTCTTGCTTAGCGCCAGCACCACGCGGCTGGAAAACGGCGCCGCGGCGCCCTCGGCCGCGGCCGCTCCGGGCGCCGCGTCGGCGGCCGGCGCCCTGGGCAGCAGGCGCAGCACGGCCGAGTCCTCGTCGCGCCAGCCCTGCTGGGCGTCGACCACCAGGACGATGGCGTCGACCCCGTGGATGGCGGCGCTCACGCCGGCGTTCATCCGTCGCGTCAGCAGGTTGCGGTGGCGGTGCTGCAGGCCCGGCGTATCGACGAACACGTACTGGGCTTCGGGCCGCGTGGCCACGCCCATGACGCGGTTGCGCGTGGTCTGCGGCTTGTTCGAGGTGATGGAGACATGCGTGCCCACCAGCGCGTTGAGCAGCGTCGACTTGCCGACGTTCGGTCGCCCGACAATGGCGATCATCCCCGCACGAAACGGGGTCGTCCCGGGATCGGCGCTCATGTCAGCCCGGCGTGGCCGGTTCGGCGGCACCCGCCTCGACGGCGGGAGCGGCCTTGACCGGCGGCGCCTCGGCCGCGGGCGCGGCGGCGCCGTTGCGCGGGCGCTCGGCCGGCTCCTCGTCGCTGGCGGCGCTGACCTTGCGCTTGGCGCGGCGCAGCGCCTGGGCCGCGGCCTGCGCCGATTCGAGCGCCAGCTTGGCCGCGGACTGCTCCGCGCCGCGGCGACTGCGGCCGTTGCCGCGCACGCCGACGTCGAGCTTGGGAATCGAGCACTCGACCTCGAACTCCTGGTTGTGGGCCGCGCCGCGCGTCTCCACCACCGTGTACACCGGCAGCGGCAGCCGCTTGGCCTGCAGGTATTCCTGGAGCAGCGTCTTGCTGTCCTTGCCCAGGGTCTTGGGATCGACCACCTTGAGCACCGGCTCGAACAGGCGGCTGATGACCTCGCGGGCCCCCTCGAAGCCGCCATCGACGAAGACGGCGCCGAAGACCGCTTCCATCGTATCGGCCAGTATCGACGGGCGGCGGAAGCCGCCGCTCTTCATCTCGCCCTCGCCCAGGCGCAGGAAATCGCTCAGGCCCATGCGCTCGGCGATCTCCGACAGCGACTGCTGCTTGACGAGGTTGGCGCGCAGCCGCGACAGGTCGCCCTCGTCGAGCCGCGCGTACTTGAGGAACAACAGCTGCGCGACGACGCAGTTCAGGACCGAGTCGCCGAGGAATTCGAGCCGTTCATTGTGAACGATGCCGTGGGAACGATGGGTGACCGCCTGCTGCAGCAGTTCGCCGCTTTGAAACTTGTAATGCAGTCGCTCCTCAAGCGCGGCCAGGTCCATGATGCTGCAGGCACTTTCCGGTCACGGCTGGCTGGCGCGGCCGGCGTGGTCGCGGTTGGAGCCGGAGAAATCGATGACGATGCGCACGTTGTCGAGCACCGGGATCGAATACGAATACGCGTAGGAGACGACGATGCGCTCGCCGTCCTTGGTGATGTCCAGATCCTTGCCGGTGATCGACTTGATGTCGTCGATCGTGGCGTAGCGGTCGAAGGCGTTGCGGATGTCGCGCACCGTCTGGCCGTCGGCGCCGGCCTTCTGGACGGCCTTTTCCACGGCGAAATACTCGGACATCGCCGGCACGCTCTTCATGCCGATCCACAGCAGGGCGACGACGATGATGCCGACGAAGATGAGGCTGACCAGGCTCAGGCCGCGCTGGCGCGCCGCGCCGATGGCGCCGTGGCGGGCCCCGGAAGCGGTCCGGGAGGGCTTACTTGAAGCTGCCGATTCTTCCAACATTGCCGAAGTTCATCCATATGAAAAACGCGTGGCCAACGATGTTACGGTCGGGTACGAAGCCCCAGAACCGGCTGTCCTCGCTGTTGTCGCGATTGTCGCCCATGACGAAATAGCTCCCGTCGGGAACCGTGCAGGCGACGCCCCCGTCACTGTAGACGCAAGCATCCAGATTTGTGTGCTGCGCTGCAGCATAGGCCTGGGTGCCGTCGCCGTCCGCCAAGATTACGCGATGCTCGGTTTCTCCCAATTTTTCAATATATTGGGCAAAGGTCTTCATCCTCCCCGGCTCGTAGTACCGATCCTGGGGCCGCAAGGGCACCGCCGCGCCGTTGATGGTCAGGACATGGTCCCGATATGCCACCTTGTCGCCCGGCAGGCCCACCACCCGCTTGATGTAATCCTGGGTGGTGTCATGGGGATAGCGGAAAACGATGACATCGCCGCGCCGCGGCTTGCCGATTTCCACCACGGTGCGGTTGATCACCGGCAGGCGGATGCCGTATTCGAACTTGTTCACCAGGATCAGGTCGCCGATCTGCAGCGTCGGGATCATCGAGCCCGACGGGATCCGGAACGGCTCGAACAGGAACGAGCGCAGCAGGAACACCAGCGTGATGACCGGGAAGAAGCCGGCGGTGTATTCGACCCACCAGGGGCGGCTCGACAGCCGCTCCTCCAGGGCCGCGCGCTCCTTGGCCACCGCGGCCGGATCGGCCTCGCCGGCCGCGCGGTTGCGCCGGTCGAAGTCGAGCAGCTCGCGCACCACGGTCTCGCGCCGGCGCGGGGCGAACAGCGCGTAGTCGGCGGCGAAATAGATGCCGCTCACCACCGTGCACAGGAACAGGAACAGGGCGAAATCGGTCGGCAGCTGGCCGGTGATCATGGCCAGCACATAGGCGCCCAGGGCGCCGAGCACGACTGCGGTCAATGCGTTCATTTATCCTCCACCTGCAGTATGGCCAGGAAGGCCTCCTGCGGGATCTCCACGCTCCCCACCTGCTTCATCCGCTTCTTGCCGGCCTTCTGCTTCTCGAGGAGCTTCTTCTTGCGCGAGATGTCGCCGCCGTAGCACTTGGCCAGCACGTTCTTGCGCAGCGCCTTGACGTTCTCGCGGGCGATGATGTTGGCGCCGATGGCCGCCTGGATGGCCACGTCGAACATCTGCCGCGGTATCAGCTCGCGCATCTTGGCGGCCAGCTCGCGGCCGCGGTACGCCGAATTGGCCCGGTGCACGATGACCGAGAGCGCATCGACGCGGTCGCTGTTGATCAGGATGTCGACCTTGACGACGTCGGCGGCGCGGTACTCGAGGAACTCGTAGTCCATCGAGGCGTAGCCGCGCGAGGCCGACTTGAGGCGGTCGAAGAAGTCGAGGACGATCTCGGCCAGCGGCAGCTCGTAGGTCAGGTGCACCTGGCGGCCGTGGTAGGCCATGTTCTTCTGCACCCCGCGCTTGCCGATGCACAGCGTGATCACCACGCCGACGAACTCCTGCGGCACGAAGATGGTCACGGTGACGATAGGCTCGCGGATCTCCTCGATCTTGCCCGGATCGGGCATCTTCGAGGGGTTCTCCACCGTGAGGATCGTGCCATCGCGCTGCAGCACCTCGTAGATCACCGAGGGCGCGGTGGTGATCAGGTCCATGTCGTACTCGCGCTCCAGGCGCTCCTGCACGATGTCCATGTGCAGCAGGCCCAGGAAGCCGCAGCGGAAGCCGAAGCCCAGCGCCTGCGAGACCTCGGGCTCGAACTGCAGCGCCGAGTCGTTGAGCTGCAGCTTGGTGAGCGCGTCGCGCAGCGATTCGTACTGGTTGG
>Ga0181525_10003532_pt1 | contig 12309 bp, 13 predicted proteins | sample PEATcosm2014_Bin_48_FD_121100 | JGI IMG/M metagenome (GOLD analysis project Ga0181525, IMG submission 121100) | Peatland microbial communities from MTU Mesocosm Facility, Houghton, MI, USA - PEATcosm2014_Bin06_10_metaG | ecosystem: Environmental > Terrestrial > Soil > Wetlands > Peat | place... | reverse complement strand
GTTTGCAAAGCAAATTGATCATTCGAAATTCCAGCACTATTTTGTTTCGATAATATATGTGCAAAATTTTCTTTGTTTAATTTTTCAATAGTAGGATCTTGATTGTAAATTCTATTATGCGCATCTTGATTTGCTTTAATTGGATCGGGTGAATCACGATTCGCTTGTGCCGCTGTAAACATTGACCAGTCTTGATCTGACAATCCAGAAAGCGCTTGACCATTTTTACTTTGTAGTAATTGATGAATTTGTTGAATGCCTGATTCAACATTCATTGGATTTGAGCTTTTTAATTTATTGATAAGCGATTTAGTAAATACAGGAATTTGTCCACCTGCATTAGATGCCACCATAACTTCTGCATCATCTCTGCTCATAGGAGCTTGTGGACGCATGGGAATTGTTATTTTACCGCTTTGTTCTACTGCATCTTCAACTTTCTTATTAAATGTTTTATTAATAAGTTCAGGGCTAGAATTTGCAACTACAGTTGGATTATCCCAATGTTGGCTTAAAGTAGCCATTGAGTTATCGGAATTCTGTTTTTTCATTACAGCTTGAATTAAATTAAACTTTTCTTTTTGTGCGAGCAATGGTGAAACTTGAGCAGCATATGCATTAAATTCAGCATCCGTAATACTGCCAGGATCTGCCATTATTCGTGTACGCATTTCTTGTGATAAGTATTGTTCTTTTTCATTGCGTAATCGTTGTTGATCTTGAATAGCTTTAAATACATTTTGATAAACTGCATCATGGTATTTTGTAGGAATATCTTTAGGGTTCTTAGTCAATGAATCCATAAATTCAGGAAGATTATGTTTTGCAGCGGCTTCATTGGCTAATCGTTCATATTTACCCGATAAATAACTTATCCAATTACTATCATTAATTTTAGATGCATCTACAGGAGAGATATCTCTATTTGCAATTGCTGATTTAGTCGCCTTTTCAGTTGCTTTAACATATTCCAATGCAGGTTTTGAATTACCGTCTTTGTCTAGTCCTATACCATTAACTGATAAAGAATATGCATTTTCATTATTTAATTTGATTGCTGAATTAAAGGTATTGATTCGATCTTCTTTCTGTTCTCGTATTAATCTTTCAGTTAAACGTGCATTCTGCTCAATCATAGTTGAACCGAATTGATATTCCAGTTTTCCTTTGACTGAATCTGGTGCTAATGAAAGTATTTTATTCAAACCTTGAGATACTTGCGCATTAGTCTTAGCTATCATTCCGTGATCAATACGAGGAGCGGCTGCAAGTTCGAGATTTGAATTAGTAATGAGTTTTTGAGCTTGTAAGCTCAATGTTTGCTGCGCTTGAGTAGAATAACTTTCTTCTAAGTCTTTATCAAAGTCTGTAAAAGAAGGACCAAGTTCACCTTGTGGATTTTTACCTAAGTCTGTACCAAGTTTTGCTGCAATCGCTTTTGATGATTGGATAGCGACTCTTGACCCTAGGCTAGACATCCAATTCGTATTTTGGGCATATTGGTTCACTGTTCCCTGGAAATCTGGAATATTAGAAGTCTGGGCGCTTACAGCACGTTTATAAGGGGCCGGTACTTCATCGCCTCTAGGGATTTGTGAGACATTATGTTTGAATTCTAAATCAGCCACATTAGCCCCCTATTGGTGTTAAACCAAAGCTTCTATTTGGATTGCTACTCTTGCCACCAAAACCGTATGGGCTGGTTGGGAATCGATTCAATGTACGAGAAGCAAAACTCTGCCAAAGTTTCGAGTTTTGGGCTGATTGATTCAATTTAGCAATTGAACCGCCTGCACGTAATTCATTCTCACGACCTAATTGATTTAAGCGGCGCATACGTTCGTCAGTGTTGAAGTTACTAAGCCCTTCATTAGATATGGCTAATGCACTTCCGGCCGCTGTGCTGGTGCCACGTGCAGCCATTACAGCCATTTGAGTACCCATGTTCTTTCTAAGTTGTTGCATGGCTTGTAGGCTAGCATCTTCAGTTTCGAGACGAGTCTGATAGATGTTTGCTTCAATTCCCTGTTGTTGGATTTTATAAGCCATATCACCTAATCGTTTTTGGGTGAGACTTCCAAAGAAATCAATCACCATTCCAGATGCTTGTAATGCGAGTAAAAAACTAAATGGCATATATCTCCTTATATTTCGACTGAATAAAACACGCCAAGTAATTCTATATTAAATGGATCATCGTGATAAATCGTATAACTAGGATTATTAAAATCGTCCCAACCTTTCATAATACTCATCTCAAATACGCCCATCGCAGGTATTGGTGGCTCACCTATATTGGCTTGATTAAAGCGATTCAAGGCAATTGGAACCCCATTAATTGTACCACCGATTGTTTGATTGAACATGAATCTTACATTATGAATATGCTTTGGTTTGGTCAGGGTTGTGTTCTTTGCTGAATTACCGTTTGAAATCGTTAACGGCATAGGTTCCATAATCGTAATAATTGGGAAGCCGATATAACCTTCATTGACAGGAGTACTAACGCCATGCGCTTCAAATACCACTTGATTGTTGATCCCGGTTGCTTCAAACCCAAAACCATCGCCGACCATCTTAACGTTTTGAGCATTGAATAAAGCACCTGTAGTAATCGTATCAACTGGAGTGCCATTATTATTAAAATAGACGGCACAATCAAGATATGTATCTTGAGTTAATTCTTCTAATGTAAATATGGTTTGAAGTAATGAAATAATAACATTGCTTGATGTTCCTGCATTTGAAAATTCAATTCTGTTTACATCGGCTAATGCATCAGCTTGATCAAGATAGACTGCAATCGTATTCGCATCAATACCGACTGCCCAATAATATTGATTTATCACTACTTGTGGAATACTCGTCGGCAATGATCCTGTTGTTGTAAATGTTATAGGTACAGGGCCTAGCGCTTGTAAATTGCTTCCCGTCACAGTTAGCGTGCTCGTAGCCCCTGGAGTAAAACCAGTAATCGCAATTGGGCTTAAAGGAGAGGCGATATCTCGTGACACAACAAACCAGGCTCTACCATCGGAGCTACTTGCAGATTGAATGAACGAGGCATTACCATAGGTTTGATCCATGACTTGAGGTGTGAAACCCGATACATTTTGTGATATCAATGTTTGGAAAATAGCCATAGAACCATTGGCATTGATAATGAATATGTAACGGCTTCCGGCACGTCTAAGATCAGCAAAAGGCGTTTCATCTACCGGGTTGCGAATTGTTTGTTCGCTAATAACTGAAACAATATCAGACGTATAAGCGTTATTGATACCGTCCCAAATCATTTGATGCGCGTCATCACCCGATAAGACAACAACCTGATTGTCGATTGCCTGTGGTAACAATACATCCGCAGGGGTTGAATCCTGTAATTGCAGCGTAAAGTTACTCGGCGTAATAGCAGATATATCCGACAATGGACTCGAATAGATACCTGTATTCGTATGAACCGTCAGCGAACGATAAGGTACAATAAAACGAATAAAATTAACATTATTACTGCTTGGGTACCAAGAGATTGCATCATCGTCATCCCCCGTCAAGTCACCAAAATCACTGTATCCGTTGATCGTGCTTGCCCAAAAGCCATTAGGCAAACTGACTGTATTTGCAAAGCAGGCACGATTTTGATAACTAGAGCAGACTTGCGGCCAGCCGCGTAAATTGCTCCAGGCAGGTTCCGCTAAGAACGCAAGGCTTCCCAATATCGCTGATGTGCTATCAAATGGCGTTTGCACGGCTATCGTAAAAGAAGTGACACTAGCAACGGCTGTAATTCGACCTGTGCCACCGCCACCAATAAAAGCACCCCCAACGTAAGAGGAATCTAATGGCGCATAGCCGCCCCCGCTGACTGTAACGGTGACCGCAGCACCATTGACAGCGCTGGGGGTGAAAGTCAGCGCATCATAGGATGTTGTCGCACTATTGAAATCATAAACAGGAACGTTTTTAAATTTTGTTAAATTGATTGCCCAGGTATTTTGAATGACTGTATTGCTAGAAGTACCCGCACTATTTATAGTAAATCTTGTAAATGGGTTTCTAAATTTAGCATCGTACGAATTTGCATAAACTTCAAAGGTCGTAGCAGAAAGTGGATTGATGAAATATGTCACGCCTGCGATAATTTGAGGTACAGTTGTTGGTAATGATCCACTTGTTGTAAATTTAACCGGTAACACTTGTCCGACTGTTAAGGATGCGCTAGCCATGGTTAAAAAGTTTGTACCAAACCCCGTAATCGCAATTGGAGAGTTAGGAGAGCGTGTTAAATCATATGGGGCGACTAAGAGTGTAGCCACACGAAATATCGCCCCTAAGACCGTCGTAGACATGTTATAAACTTGATAGTCAACGAACACGGTTGTCACATTTGCTTGTAGAATGCCTTCCAGATAAATAGCAACATTCAAAGGCGTAAAAACAAGCTGATAAACTGTTTCATTCAAGTACTGAAACGTTTCAAAATACAATTGACTAAATGAGGTCAACCCACTCAATGTGGCTTGATATAAAGTACCAAATCGTTTTCCTGCGGCACCTGTGGGATAGGTCAAAACATTCTGTGCGGTTTTTAAACCTTCTAAATATTGATTGACCGTGGCTCGGCCGTACATATAGGGCGAAAGTTCTCCCTTCGAGAACACATCTTGCGACCATAATTCATATGCCATGCCATACTCGCTTAACCTATTTGCGGACCAATAACGCCAGTAATATTGCGTTTCGTTAACATTGGGATTTCCCATTGTACGAACTGCGGTCTATTTTGTGAATCAGCAGCAGCGGCAATTGCCCATTGTATGTTCTTTTGAGCAAGCAGCGCATTATAGTAATCTGGTTTTTGAGCTTGTGCTAATGCAGAAAAGCACGCTATCTCATAAATGAAATAGTTAATAAATGTGGCTGGAAACGTGGCTGTGGCAGGAACATATGCGTATTCCATAAAGACTGGCGATAATGTTCCCCAATTACACCAAATTTGACTATTTGAATAAATCTCATAGTTATAATTTTGTGGAATGATACGTATATTTTTAAGATAGCCTGCTGGCAATAAATAGATATTCTGCCAATTGGTTTGTAGGGGTGGCACTTCTGTCGATAAAACAAGTTGGCTTATCGTAATAGAAAAGCGCCAGTTACCTGTTCCTAAAATACTCGGCAAAAGTATATCGTAGGCTTGTTCAGCCGATATCACCAAATCATCTGCATTGTCGAGAGTTTGTATCGGAGCGTGACCTAGCAACTGTACTGCTAACGATATAATACTCGTTTTGCTGTAAGCCATTAGGTCACGCTCCTTTTACATTAACTAGCAGACACGACGCGGTAGTTAACGATAACGTTAAAGGAACTACCTGTACCTACTGTAAATGCAGCCGATATGTTACTGATGTAAACAGCAGTGTTAATTGCAGCAGCCGTTCCAGCACCTGTGGATAATCCACCGCCGATACGGTACATCGTATTGGCAACAGCACTGGTAAAGTCGGATGCAGCTTCAGTCGCGGATGCGGCTTCACCTGCTAAATGCGCAGTATTGCCGTATTGCAAGCCAACTGAACCGCCACCAACAAATGCAGCACTTCCGTATATTAAATTGAGATATACACTGTCTACAATAACCATTAATCCTGCACCTGGAGCTGCAACCAATTGTACTGGAGTTGCATACATGCCATTCCATTGTGTCGCAGTCATTGCAACCGTAACTTGATTGCTAAAACTTGGATTTAATTCGAGTGCTGTACCTACAAAAGTTAAGCCATTACCCAATGTGATGCCTTGAGCATTAGCTAAACTTCCTGTTGGGTTACCAACTAAGCTATTAGCCGCAACTTGTTGGAATTTCGCATAAGTCACAGCATTGTTTGCAATGTTAGCTGTATTCACCGTTCCAGTTAATCCGGCACTTACTACGGTGACCGAAGTTGAAGAGGAAGCAGTTACAACCAATGCAAAACTTGAATCTGTACCATTACCTAAAATCCAATCACCAACACAGAGTGAAGCGTATTGTGGGAGGAAATAGTTAGCAGCAGCAATTGTTGCCGCTGTGTCATTTGGACTACCATACCAAAAAACGTTTGGTGCGTTTAATACGGTTGGTGAGCCTCCGAAAGGTGTCACCGTTTCTTGACCTTGGTTCATGGACTCAGATACGCAAGCCCAATTCGCTAATGTAAAAGCCATGTGTTAAATCTCCATTTAGTTAATAAATTAAACCAGTTCATCGCAATTGATTTGGATAATACCTAAGTTATCAATTGTGATAGCACCAGCTGAGAAAATGCCATTCACTAACCATGAAGTTTCGCGTGGCAGATAGTTAATTTCTGTTCTGAAATCGTGGCCAATACCCATACCCGTTGATTGCTTGTGCCAGAAGAAGGTTTCGCGAATGTTTGCACTAGCGAATGGTAAACCACCTTCGTTCATTTCTGGGATGATGATCATATTAACGCCCAGATAGTCACGAACAAACCCTTTATCTAATACTCGGTTTTGAGTATAGAAAGTGGAAACGAATTGATCAGCTTGTAACAAGCTTTGGAAATTGCTTGCAGACATTGCAGCAAAACGTTCTGGCAATGGAACCGCATTGTTGTCGAAGAACTGAATGGCTTGTGTGTATTTCACATAAGTCATGTTCGTGCCACCATCGACAATCGTTTGCCCTGGGGTTGCAGCTAAAGAATTGATGATGATTTGATCTGATCGACGGCCTAATGCATTCGCAACTAACATTGCGTTTTCCATTTTGGCATCGAAGTTAACAGTCAATTCTTGAACGCTATCAACCGCAGTTGGAGCAGTATACTTTTGCAGAATAGCGGAATATTGACTGTAGCCTGGATCTTGGATAACAACCGGTTGTAAATAGCCAGTTGGAACCGCTTGGATTTGATTTACCTTACGGAAAGAAACCGTCGCACCGATGACATCTCTACGTACGCGTACCGTGTCACGTAATAAGAAACCAAGGGATTGGTATTGTGCTTTTACTAGCGCGTCAAACTCGATCTGTTGGACCGCTGTCAATGAAGTAGACATAGTTTAAAACCTCAAAATTAATTAATGAAATAGGAATTTCACCATTGTATTTTGGGCTTTAAGCACAATTGATTGTCTCTTATTAAGAGGTCATCGCTCTAAAGTTGTCCAATTATCAATTGGTACTGAATATTATTATACCAGATTAAGCGCCAATTTTGTCAATATAGCCAGGAGCATTTTTTGCAGCGACTTCAAGACGGCCTTGTAAGTTCTTTCTATACACTGGGTCTGTCTTATATTTTTCCAAATTGTTTGATAACTCTAATTTTATATCATCTAATGATGCGGTGTTATGGATCGCCCCATCGTTACCATTCGGGACCTGTGCTGTGTTCGACATCATTTTACTCCTTAATTGTTCTAATGCTTTTACAGATTCTGCGGTTCGCAAATTGGAAGTGAGCGCCTCGAATGCATCTTCTGAGAGATTTGCCTTTGCCCAATTATTCAAAGTTTCTAAGCGCTCTTTGGCATTATCTCCAAACTTTGCGATTTCTGCACTATAGTCTGTTGTGAATTCATCGGTATATTTATCGAAGCTTTCCAACATCTTGTCGATGACTTCCTGCGGAACTCTTTTATCTTTGGCAAATTGCTTTAGCTCTTGGAATGGCACGTAATCCGGATCAATGTACTTTGATTTACTAAAGTCATAATCATCAGGGACCGTTCCTAACCTCTTTTCTAATTCATGGTGACTTTTAGCAAGATCGGCTGCTGTCTTGAATTTATCATTCAGCCAAGCTGGTCTATCGCCAACACCGGGCAAGCCTTCATCTATGTACCACGCAGGCGCTGGAGGCGCTGCTTGATTATTATTTTCATCAGCCATTACTTATGTCCTTCTGCATGGATTCTTTGTTTATGCGCTTTTATCGCGGCACGTATCAATAAGAAAGGATATCTGACACCTTCACCCCACATCACTTCATTAGCAAAAGTTGGGGAACCTGGCGTACCAGCAGGCGCCAATATATACCTTTCAATCGCCAATTCTAACCATTTACGGCCAACTTCTTGATGTTCAAATAATTCATAAGTGAGTTTATCAAACTCGAGTATTTGTGGACTGTGTTTCAAATCTTCAATGCTTTTTTGATAACCTTGGAAATAATCTTCAGGTTGTAATAATGGATTGTTTTCCATTCAATTTCCTTTTTTTATGCTGGAGGTGCGATCGGCGATTGTACAGGATTTTCTGGCTGCTGAGGAGCCATACCTTGCGATTGCGCCATCATCTGTTGTTGACTGTGTTGGTCTTGGACTTGTTGCATAATACGCTGTACGTCTTCCGGTTTATTCAAGAAGCGTTCATCGATCTGCATCATTTCAGCTAACATATATGGGGTCGTTTTAGGATTAATGTAAATCTGTGTTGCATCCGGTCCCATCACGCCTTGCATCAACTGGACCCATTGAGTAAACGATTCAACGTCTGCACGTCCTTTTGCTTTAGCCAGGGGTGATTTGTACTTGAATACAATAGGCACTCCTCCGACATTTGGGTATGGAAGTTTTCCCATGGTATGTAAGATGTAAGCAAATCGTTTAATGACAGGCCATAAAAATTCCTGTTGCATACGAGAGAATAAAGGTCCGATCTTTTCAGCCAAGCTTTGTTGTTTAATCGATAGCTCATAAGTGGTTTGCGGTTGAACGCTCCTTGAGTCTTGGGGTTGTTCTGCAAACAATAACGCCTTAATCTGCATACGCAAATCAGCCATTGTCATTTGGGCAAAATTCGGATCTGCACTGTTAGGTAATGGGATAAGAGGTACCTGACCATTAGAACCAATAGGAGCAATGGGAATAATTGTAAAAGGCTCAAGGCGAAAAGTATGAGGATTAAATACAGCATCACTGAACCCCATGTAAGGACGGAATGTATTTAAGTTCGCTGACGCTAATTCTACCCTGGCCATTTCGTTTAAACTTATAATGGTAGGTAAAGCTTCCATCACCGGGCCACGGCCCCACGTTTCGTTATTGGTCTTTTTAAATCGCCAGACAATACCTGGATTCGATTCTAGCCATTGCACAAACAGTAAATCATTATCAGCCCAGACTGCATAGCAATAGGGTTTAGGTTGATTTACAAAGTAGGCAACACCCTCATACACATTTCTAACTACTGCATCTGCATCGGCTGCAATCATTTGTAAAAGATTATCGGTCAGGATGATGCCAGGCCAGCGAGTATGCAATTCCATTATCTTAAGGTTTTGCCACGTTCTAAACCAAGACTCTATATTTCCGTTGACGGCTTCTTCGATAGCAAGCTTATCCATTGGGATACTAGTACACAGAAAAGGCTGATCGTCAGTATGCTGGTTAATAACCAAAGCACTGGTTCCAATAGAGAGATCGTAGAAACATTCATTAATCACCACATCGAAATTAGAAGCGTGGATAAAAGTAAAGAGACGACGCATATAAGCATCAAGGACCAACTGTGCATCTTGCAATACCTGTAAGTTATTTTCATCACTTGGGTTATCGACCATTGCATCATCAACTTCAAGATATCCCCATTGGACCTGCGGGGGTGTCATTGTATCGTGAAGTTTTGAAACAAATACGGTGACGGCTTCAACAGCAGTCGTATCGTATACCCTAGTATTTTGTATGGTACCTTGAAATTCTTTTCCTGGAAGATAGTATCGATTCCTAAATGGCACTGCATAGAAAAATGCTGCCTGCATGATCGGAATCCATAAGTCAGCAACGTATTTCGCTGCATTGTAGCGCTTCCTCAATATCTCAAGCATGCTACCGCCCGGCATTGGAACAGGCGGCATCCCTTGCGTCGTATCCATTCTTAACCGCCTAATTTAGGTGACATGTCCGATTGGCTTGATTGACTGCCGCCTAGAAAACCTTGAGAACTATAGTTACGTCTCAGTGCTCGAATTTGTTTTTCTTCAATTCGTCTCTTCTCTGCGATTTGTTGGTCTTTGACGCGAGCAAGCTCTTGTCTCGTCAATTCAGTTTGGTTTTTATAATCTTTCATTTGTTGGTTCATCGCGCGACGTTCTGCGTCCGTTGGTTGGCCCGTTAAATGCTTAAACGTATCCTTGATGCCGCTCCAGATTCCGCCAATAAAACTCATAGTCCTCTCCTAAATCCATATGTGAACATAGATAGTTTTCTCTGCCCATTCATTCCGTGGAACTTCACGATCTACATATACTATACGCCACGGGATCTTAATTTTCTTTCTAAGATCTTTTATCTGCGAAAGTATTGTTGCCATTGCTGTTCTCTTGCATTGTACCTAAGTCAAATTTTAACTGATCTATTTCTTTTTGTAACTGGAATGTTTGATGAGTATTTAATCCAACGTTAATGGCTTCCATCAATTGTTTTAACTCAGCTGCCGTAAAGTCACCTTCAGCTGCCTGGGCAAGCAACTGGGAATAATGTTTGTCAGGAGAATCATTTGGTTTTAATTTGAGTTTAATACGTGAGTTCTTACTAATACCAAATCGCGACCAGCCAATCATTTTCCAATGCTCAAACTTATGACTTATGACACCTGGGGGATTCACTTCATGACGCAAGATATCACCCTCTACTTCCCATGCCTCTCTAGAGAAAATTTTACCTAATGCGTAACACTGAGCAAATAAAGGATGTTCATTCACCCATTCATAAAATTTAGATTCACAAATATATTCATGTTTACAGAATGCGCTATATCTTCCCTCGTTTAACATGATCTTTAAGATCAATGGACAATGTATTTCTTCATTATATTTGATTTGACCATGGCGTAATTTTTCATAAATTTCTTTTGGATCGTATGATTGCATATGACGGATTTTCCTATATTATTGTGCTAATATTATACCATACTTTAGGAATTTTAAATGTTCAATGCTGAGCAACTAAAAGAGTATATTATTAAACCAGCTCTCATGGATCTGGTACTTTATTCGGAAGATGCTGTGCAATTACTGCTCTTTACCTGCGCTGTTGAATCTCAAGGTGGAACCTATATAAAGCAAGTCAAAGGTCCGGCTCTCGGTATCTATCAAATGGAACCTGCTACCTATAACGACATTTGGCAAAACTATATCAAAAACAAATCAAGCCTATTGCTTACCCTACTCTCAAACTTTGATTGCACTCGTATGCCTTCTGAAGATAGATTGATCTATGACATAAGGTTCGCAACTGCCATGGCTAGGATCCATTACGCTAGAGTCCCTGAACCTTTACCTTATCCCTATAGCACAGATGATCTTTGGTATTATTATAAACACTACTACAACACCGCCTTAGGTGCAGCAGACAAAGATTCTGCAATTATAAAATATCATGCTTTTATTTCAGGGTAATTCTCGAGAAGAACAGGCATTGCGATATGGCTAAAACATATCCGACATAGCATCCTTGTCACTCTCTCGCTCGTCGCACTCTTAAGCCACTCGATAGGAATATAATCATGCGGTCCCATGTTCTTTCCGCACTTCTCAATTAAATCACGTTTCTTTCGGGCTTCTATTTCATCGTATGCAGGTGTCAGGCTCATCTGTTTCTACTTCCTCTATATAATCTTCATACCACATCAATACTAATTTAGGCTTTAAATTAGGATCAAAGCCGCCATCTCTTAGTTTCTGCTTATATAATTCATTAAACTTAGGATTAAACATGTTCACAAGATTAAGGTATTTGGGGGTGCAGTACAAGCGCCTTTATGACGTCCCGCAAGCTCCTTCCTCTTATGGCACTAACCTCTAAATTTATACCTCACCCTCAATCTCCCTCTAATTAATTTTAACCTACCATTAACCTACAAAGCCTACCTTACGCCTTTGCAAGACCGCTTTTTCTTTTTAAATCTCCGCGATGCTTTAGGCGAAGACTGGTGGCTCGACTGAGAGAGTTCTCGACCACCGGACTCAAAAAGTGACCCCCGTCCCCCGGAAATACCCCCCATGAAATTGTTTGAAATCAGCGCATTTTTCAGGCTTTTTCGTTCTAAATGTCTAGCAAGCGATCGATATCGTCTATATATAATAAGGAGTATGAAATAATAAAGAGAATGAAAATAGTTATTGACAGTACACGTTATCGGGTGTTATTGTGCATGCGAACATACTTAAAGAGGAAATAGAAATGAACGCATACGAGACATTTGCATTAAGCCACCATTTGAGTGAGTTTGATGTTAGCAAGAGTTATGAGGAAGTATTGGAGTTAATAAGGAGTGAAGAAGGTGAGGTAGTG
>Ga0181525_10003529_pt1 | contig 12318 bp, 6 predicted proteins | sample PEATcosm2014_Bin_48_FD_121100 | JGI IMG/M metagenome (GOLD analysis project Ga0181525, IMG submission 121100) | Peatland microbial communities from MTU Mesocosm Facility, Houghton, MI, USA - PEATcosm2014_Bin06_10_metaG | ecosystem: Environmental > Terrestrial > Soil > Wetlands > Peat | place... | reverse complement strand
GCGCGAAAGCGATAGGTCTCGCGGCTGGCGCCGCCCGGAATGCGCGCGAGATCGCTGACGCGGAGCGCGGATTCGCCGAGTTTTGCGGCGAGATATTTTTCTAACCGTTGTGCCAACTCGCCGCTCATGACGCGCTTCCTTTCCTCCCCCGCGAGCGGGGGAGGTGGCGCGCGACGAAGTCGCGTGACGGAGGGGGCGACTCAATGCACTGAGGCACCCCCTCCCCGTCCTTCGGCCGGACCTCCCCCGTAAACGGGGGAGGAAAGCCCTTGTGCGTTGCTTCCTTCACGGCGCCACGTCCATCAGGCCCGTGAAACCGGAGGGCGCATGCGCGCCGACGACGAGCTGTTCGAGCACGCCCGCGCCGACACGTTCTATTCCGGGGCCGTAAAGCCGCGCCGCCGAGAACGCCTGCACATGCCAATAGAGCGGCACTTTCTCGTCGACGCTCGCGAGATCGTAGGTGTCGTAGCCGAGCGCATTCTCGCCCTTGTAATGGCCGTGGCCCCATTCGGGATGGGTGTAGCCGATGCCCGACATGTAGAAATTGAATTTCGGGGTGAGCTCCGCGCGCCATTGACCGCCTTGCGGATCGACCGTTTCAATCACACACGCCTTCGCATGCCGCGTGCCGGATTTGTAATCGACGTGCGCGGTGCAGCTCGCCATTTGCACGGGCTCGGCATCGCCCAGCGCACCGATCACCGACGCCGTGTTCCACGGCCTTCCCGTTTCGTCCGCATTGTTGTGATAGAGCATGAAGCGGTCGGGAAAATTGAGCGGCGACCACAGCCAGTAGAATTGCGGAGGGCGCGGCGGCGCGGGCGCCTGCGGATCGGAAAGCCCGATGGGACGCACACCCCAGGAGCGATCGCGTGTGCCGACGACCGCGTCCCGCTTGATGTCGATCCGCTTGCCCTGGACCTCGATGAAGCCTTCATACGCGCCGTTCTGGGTGAGCCGCGTGTAGTCCATGAACGTGCGCGGGCCCTGGCGGAAGGTGAAGCGCGGCTCTTCGACGGGTTTGGCGCGCGCCGAAAAAACAAGCTCAGCCTTGATCCCGTGCGCGTTGTCGGACACAGCCACCTTGAGGCGTTCGAGCGGTTCGATCACCGAGACCGCGATCGGGCCCACCTGCGTGTCGAGACGCTCGCTTCGGAGGAGCCGCGAAGCCCTGAGATTGTGCTGGATCCCGTCGACGATGACCGAGAACGCCGCATCCATCACGTTCAGATGCGGATAGACGCCGAGCGCCACCGCGAAGAACACCTGCCCGTCGAGCGTATAGCCGTTGAAGAAATAGCGGTCGTAGAAATTCCGGTCCGTCCCGGACGTCGCAATCGGTTCCGGCAACTGATGGACCGGAAAATCGTCGGCCTTGGTAAGCATGAACGTTTCCACCCAATTTTTTGACAGCATGGCGGAGGGGGCTTGCGGGAGCAATGAAATTGAACCACGGCGCCGAACGAAGGCGGAACGGTGCGGAAAATCTCGGGCCTCCGCCTTGAACATTGCAGGTCGACCCGTCTTTATTGCATCTGCTGCAGACGCCGTTTTGGTCGGGGGGCCAATGCGTCGAATCTTTCTCGCGATGATTTTGCTTGCGCTATCCGGTCCGCCGGCGCTGGCGAGCGGCTATACCGAACTCAATGCCGGCATCGCATCCCAGAAGAACTGGCAATGGGACGATGCGATCAAGCATTTGAGCGCAGCCCTGTCGTCGCCCGATCTTCTGCCGGCCTTTCGCGCCGTGGCCTATCTCGATCGCGGGATGGTCTATGTCGAAACCAAGCGCTTCGACCTCGCCTTTGCCGATCTCAACGCCAGCATCGCGGCCGATCCCCAGAACCGCGAGGCCTATCATATCCGCGCCAACATTCATTTCGAGCGCGAACAATTCGCTGAAGCCATCGCCGACGAAACGCACCGGATCGCGCTGACGCCCTACTCCGCTGCCGCTTATCTTGATCGCGCCCAGGCTTATGCGGCGTTGAATCGGTTTGACGACGCGCTTGCCGATGCGACCGCGGCGATCGCGATCCTTCCGAATTCCGCGGACGGGTATCTGATGCGCAGCCAGGTTTATTTCGAGAAGGAGGACTATGCGCAGGCGTTGGCCGAAGCGAACGAAGGCCTCGATCGCGACGGACATTCGGCGCACGGATATTACCTCCGCGGCGTGGCCTATCAGGCGGCGGGGGACTACCGGCATTCGCTCAGCGATTTCAAGGACTGGCGCGAGATCGAGACGGATTCGTTCGACGCGAACAGGAACGTTGCCATAGCGGAATGGGAGCTTGGCCGCTTCGACGATGCCGCCGGGGAGCTTGCCAAAATCGTGCAGCACTGGCCCGACAGCCCCTATGACGTGCTGTGGCTCGCGCTTGCCAACATCAAGCTCGGCCGCGACAGCGTAGCGCCGGTCGCCGCCAGCGTTCCACATCTCGACACCAAAAGATGGCCCGCGCCCCTTATCGATCTCTATCTTGGAAAATCGACGCCCGACGCCGTCCTGAAGGCGGCCGCGGCCAGCGAGGCGCGGGTCCGCAACGGCAACCTTTGCGAGGCCAATTTCTACGCGGGCGAATGGCAGCTGCCGCGTGATGCTGCCGGCGGCAAGGCGCTGATCGCCGAGGCCGCGAAGTCGTGCCCCAGGTCCTTCTACGAATGGGCGCCGGCCAATGCCGAACTCAAGCGCCTGCCGCCGGAGAAACCGTGATGGGCGGGACAATACGGCACTGGGCTTTTGCGGCTTTCCTCGCGGGCGCGCTTTTTCCCGCCACGTGCCTCGGCGCGGACGACCAGCAATGCGGGCTCAAGCGAGGACCGAGCCTCGACATGATCCTGCAGCATACCGGCGAAATTTCCGTGCCTGTGGGCATTCAGGGCCGGACTTTTCTGCTGACGGTAGATACCGGTGACGTCATCTCCGTCTTGACCGAAAGCGCCGTCAGCGCCCTACACAAGGACAGCCTTGTCGCCATGGGCGTACGCATGCTGACACTGGGGCAGATTTCCATGAATCATTACGTCAACGTCGAAGATGTGCGCATCGGCCATATGCACGCGGACAAATTTCTTTTCATGGTCGCGCCGGATCGCTTGCTCGACGACACCGACGGGCTCCTCGGCGCGGATATCATGAGCAACTACGACATCGATCTCGATTTCGCCCACGCAAAGCTCAACATATTTTCTCAGGACCATTGCCCCGGAGACGTCGTCTACTGGACCCAGCAGGGGTTCGGCGTGGTCCCGATGCGGCTTGATGCGGACGGGCACATCAAGGTCCGTGTGACGATCGACGGAAAGACGCTGGACGCAATCGTCGACACCGGCGCCGACAAGACGACGATGAGTCTTGCAACGGCAAAGTCGCTGTTTGGTCTGGATGAGAAGAGCCCGGGGATAACGAAACGCGCCAACATTTACATCAACGGCGGGCCCGCATTGCCGACCTACCACTACCCGTTTGCATCATTGGCATTCGCCGACATCTCGGTTCAGCATCCCGACATCGATATCCTCGACGAGTCCAACGACATGGAGGCGCCGCTGCTCATCGGCATCAATGTGCTGCGGCAGCTCCACGTGTACATCGCCTACAGGGAACAGATGCTCTACGTAACGCCCGCAGAAGCGCAATAGGCGCGATCACGCATCGGCGGGGCGCGCAGGCCCGCTGAAGCGCGCGGCAAGCGACGGCAGAACGACCAGGTTGAGAAAGGTCGAGCTCGCGAGCCCGCCCAGCACGGTCACCGCCATGGGGCCGCTGATTTCCATACCCGGCATGTGGATCGCGTAAGCCAGCGGTGCCAGACCCAACGCGGTGAGCACCGCCGTCATCAGGATCGGCGTGAAACGCTCATTCGCGCCCTTGAGGATCGTCTCTTCCGTCCACGGGAGATGCTCGACGATGACGATTTCCTCGTAATAGGTGAGAAGCAGAATCGTGTTGCGCGCCGAGATACCGAACACGGTGACAAGGCCCACGAGCGCGCCAAGCGACAGCCCGATGCCGGTTGCGTAGATCGCGGCCACGCCGCCGATCAGGCTGAACGGAATGTTGGCCATCACCAGCCACGCATTCACGTGCCAGCGAAATCCCGTGTAGAGGATGAGGAGAATGCCGATGAAAATGGCGGCCGTGTAGATCGCGAGTTCGAGGCGGGTGACCTGTTCGGCGCTGGCGGCGCCCGCGATATCGAGCGTGACGCCCGGCTCGAGAACGCCCGCGTCGGCGATCCGCTCGCGCGCATCGGCGACAACGCTCTGCAGCGAGCGGCCGGCGATGTTGAACGTCACGGAGACAGTGCGGGCGCCGTTTTCATGCTCGATGTCGTAGCGCGCGCTCGAGGGAACGATGTGGGCGACGCTCGCCAGCGGCACAAGACCGAACGGCCCGTTGACCGTCAGCTCGTTGATCTGTTCCGGCAGATGCCGCCAGCGATCGGCGAGCTGGACGACGACATCCACCGTTCTCGGTCCTGCATAGGCTTCGCCGACATTGGTGCCGGCGTAATCGGTCGCGATCGTGTTGAGAACGTCCTGGCCTTTCAAACCGACGGCGGCGAGGGCGGCGGGATTGAGCGTGACGCCGAGCGCGGGCATTCCGCTCTGGCGCTTGAACTGCAGATCGACGACGCCCTTGATCGGCGCCAGGATTTTTTCGACGCGTCCGGCCACCCGGTCGAGGACGCCGAGATCGTGCCCGTAAAGCTTGATCGCCACCTGCGCCGTCTGGCCAGTGAGGCTGTCGCCGATGCGGTCGCCCAGAAACGTGACGACCTGACTCTGGATGCCGGGATAACGGTTCAGGATCTTTCGGATCTCGGCTTCGGCGTGCGCCTGATCGACATAGACGTCCGGCTTCAGCTCAATCTGGAATTCCGATTGATGCGGCCCCCACGTGTCCTCGGTGTTCTGCGAACGCCCGACCTGCTGTTCGATGGTCGCGACATAGGGAAGCGTCAATATCTCCTTGCTGATGCGGCTGCCGAGCGCCAGCATCTCGTCGAGCGATGTGCCGGGAATCCGGCTCTGCACCTGCACGACCAGATGCCCCTCGCGGAACTCCGGCAGGAACGTGCCGCCGAGCGACGGAAGAAAATAGAGCGCGACACCAAACGCCCCGGCGATCAGCACGGTGCTTACGACGGCAAAGCGATAGGTGATTTCGATCAGGCGCGCCTGCAGCCATTTGAGCCCGCGGATCCAGAACGGATCGACATGCGCGTCCTCCGGATAGAGGAGAAGTGCCGCGAGCGCAGGCGTCGTCGTCAGCGCAACCAGGAACGAAGCCGCGACCGCCAGCATGAAGGCGAGCGCCAGCGGTCCGACGAGGCGGCCCTGCACGTTCGACGACAGAAACGCCGGCAGAAAGACGGCGAGAACGACGATCGTCGCGTAGAAGATGGGACCATGGACTTCGAGCGACGCGTCCCGGATGACCGTGATGCGCGGCAGCGGCGAATATTCCTGCGCGTTTTCGCGCAGCTTCCGGAGGATGTTTTCGATCGCGACCACCGCGTCGTCGACGAGCACGCCGAGCGACACGACGAATCCGCTGAGCGTCATCGTGTTGAGCGTCTGGCCGAAATATTTGAGGACCGCGAGTGCGGCCAGAAGCGAAATCGGAATCGATACGAAGCCGATCAGGGCCGAACGCCAGTCGCGCAGGAAAAGGACGAGCACCACAAAAATCAATGCTGCCGCAATCGCCAGCGACTGCAGGAGATTGCGCAGCGCCTTCTCGATGAAATTGGCGGGTTGATGAAGTGCCGGGTAAATATCAACGCCCTGCGCCTTGAGGCTCGGTGTCAGCCGCGTCAGGACATCCTCGACCTCGCGCGTCGTCGTCAGCGTGTTGGCGCCATACTGGCTCGACACCGACAGGAGCACGCCCGGACGTCCCTGGATCGTGGCATCGCCGATGCGCAGCGCCGGCTCTTCCGCGATCGTGGCCACGTCGCGGAGCCGGATCGGCGTGTTTCCGCGCACGCCCAGAATGCCGTCGCCGATGACGCTGGAATCGGGCGACGGCGTCGGCGTCTGGATCAGGACGCGCTGACCGTCGAGATCGATGAAGCCTGCGCCCTTCAACGCGAGCGTGCCCGGCGCCGCCGCCACCAGATCGGACACCGCGAAACCGTAAGCGGAGAGTTTTTCCGGGTCGGGCTGGATCTGGATCTGACGGATGGCGCCGCCATAGAGATCGACTTCGGCAACGCCCGGCAGCGCAATCAATCGCTGCTTGATCACGTATTCGGCCACATCGCGCAGTGCATAGGCATCGAGCGCGTTCGACGTCAGCCCGATTTTCATCAGCGCGCGCGTGCCCGACCACAACGGCGAGAGCTGCGGCGTGGCCGTGCCCGCGGGCAATTGGCTCAACGTCTCCGACAGCCGTTCGAAAATGTCCTGGCGCGAATTGAAGAGATTGGCCTTGTTCAGGAAATTGACGGTGATGACGGACACGCCGGGAATCGATTGCGAACGCACCGCTTCGACGCCTTCCGCGCCGTTGATGGATTTCTCGAGGGGAAGCGTGACGAGCTGCTCGACCTGTTCCGAGGTGAAGCCGGGCGAATCGGTGTGGATCGTCACGCGCGACGGAACGAATTCGGGAAAGACGTCGAGCGGGCAATTCCACGCGGCCCATGCCGACATGATGAGAACGACGAGAGTCGCCGCGGTCGCTGCGCCGCGATGCTTCACGCAGGCGGAAATGAGCCATTCCATGACGGCTCAGTCCTGACCCGGCGTGGCCGCGCCCAGTTCGCGCGCAAGAAGCAACCCCGTGCCCGAAACCACCACGCGCTGACCGGGCCGAAGGTTCTTCGCGACGAAATAGCCGCCGCCGAGCTCCAGTCCCAGATCGACGGCAACACGCCGGAAATGTCCGTCGGAAACGACCGCGTAGCACCACGGCTTGTCTTCGCTCAGGAGAACGGCTTCCGCCGGAATGCGAACGCCTTCGACCGGATTTCCCGTCGGCGCGTAGACGAGAACATGCTCGCCCTGCGCCAGCGCGCTCTGATCGACGAGCGTGAAAAAGCTGCGTCCCGGAATGCTCGGATCCGCCGGCGCGTCCCAGATGATCTTCGAGCTCCAGCTCTTCTGGCTGAGCTGCGGATCGATGCGCGTGATCTCGAGCAGGGATGGCGAGGCGGCGACGAAAATGCCGAGCGGAAACGTCACCTGCACGAGCACCGATTGTCCCGCCGAAAGGTTCTTCAGGATGGTGTCGTCGCGCGGCGGTCCGCGCCACGGCGCGTGAAGGCCGAACAGCGCCACTTCCTTGCGATCGGCGAGCGCCAATTGCGCGCGGTTGGACTCGGCAAGATGCTGGGCGGCGTCGAGCGCCTGCGCCGATGTCGCGTGCATGCCGTTCTTCTGCGAATAAAGACGGTTCGCGCGCACGAGCTGGGCATCGCTGTCCAGCATGGCGGCCTCGGCGCTGCGAATATCGGCATCGGCCTGGGCAACGCTCGACAGGTTGGTGACGACGCCGTAGCCGCGGATTCTGGGGGTGAAGCGCGCAAGCTCGGCCGGCGCGGTCCTAACACCCAGATGCGCGATCTCCTCCCGGCTGAGGATGACGATCGGCCTCGCGCCCGACGCCGCGTTCGCGCCCGCGCCCTGCAACAGCAGCGCGGCCAAGACCGACGCTATGATCCCCCCAACCCGCATGCGACTTTTGATAAGCGCCCCCGCGCACCGTATCGCCTGAATGTGCGGCTTTCTATCCGCCGAACGCCTGGCGCGGCCAAAAACTGCGGGGCAGAGTTAATCCGCCGCGCCGCGCTCTGACGCGAAAGAGACACGGCTCGCAGCACGCGCGACACGGAGGCCGGTTGCCATGCGCAACCCAGGGGATTAATGTTCGTGGACTGTTTTGCTGCCAGGGGAGCACATCACTTGAGCCAGAAGCCCGAAGACAAGAAAGAGCATCCGCACGACCTCCGCGAGGGCCTGACGGGCCGCGTGGTGCCGGGTGGCCTGGGTCCCGTGATCGTCCACGAACCCCACCAGCCCCATCTCGTCACGCCGGACGTCGAGGAATTCGTCGAAGGTCAGACGACCCACGAATAGCCGCCGCGGCGGGTACTCCAGGTTTTGATTTCCATGGCCCGGGGGGCGGTTTGGCGCGCCCGCCCGAATTTCCATTTCCAGAGTGCTAGAGCGGGAAGCGCAGTTTCAGCGACCCGGTCTGATCGGAATAGTGGTCGCCGAAGCGGTTCTCATATTCCAGCCTGATCGAGCCGCCCGGGACGTTGACTTCCAGACCGCCGACGATCCGTGCGAGCACGCCGGGAAACTTGTCGGAAACCGTGAAGTCGGGCGTGCCCGGCGGCGCGCCTGCGAAGCGCGCGGTGATGTCCCACGAATTGTCCGTATAGGCGGTCACTTCGGCGGAGACATAGGTGCGCAAGCTGCTTTCGTCGAGGAACGACTCCACGAGGCCCGTCTCCACGCCGACAGTCCCCGAACCGAACGTCTTGGTCGACTGCGCCACGATCAGATCGAGCGGGCCGGCGCCCTGTTCCTGAAACCCGAAGCCGTCGGCAACATAGCCGTCGGCGGCGACCCAGGGCTTCAAATACACGTCGCCCTGCGAAAGAAGATAGGCGGCGCGCAGACGTCCGTCGGCGAAAAGCGTATCCGGCGAGCTTGTCGCGTTCGTGTTGGGCGTGGGGAAGTTTACGAAACGCGTCAGCGAATTCGCGCCGTAGCGGACGTCGACTGCGCCGGCGAACAGCCAGTTTTCCGTTTCATGCTTTGCCACCGCACCCGCGTTGACGCTGAAGGACGACGCCCGCGCCAGCGTTCCGATCGTGCTCGAACTCTGCTCCAGATCGGCCGAAGCGCCCGCAAACCAGCCGGGCGCCACGTGCAATTGCTCGCCCATCGCATATTCGTAGCCTGAGGATTTGTATCCCGCCGTGCTCGCAGTGGTGCCTTGACGCGCAACACTGCCGGAGGTGCGCGCCCAGAAGCATTCGTGCTCGTGGAGTGCTTCCGCAGCGTTCTCGGTGCCTGGACAACTCATCAGGGAATTGATCGCGCTCACGCCCGAGAAGAGCGATGCGGTCCTTTGGCCAAGGCCAGTGGAGGGATCGAGATGGTCCAGCACCTGCTGGTAGGTATTCGCGTTCGTCAGGCCTGCCAGATAGTCCAGCAGCTGCGTCATGCCGCCGCCGCCCGCCGCCCAGATCGCCTGGATGTTGTTCGAAATGATTTGTTCTTTGGGCGTGAGCGGGCCGCCGAAATCGAATTGCACGGAGTTGACGCCGACCTCGAAATTCGAGCCCACGAATTTGACCCCGTAATCGACGGTCAGCGTGTTGTCGATGGTGATGCCGTTGTTGATGAGGGTGCCGGTCGTCGTCAGGACGGTGAAATATTCGCCCGGCTTCACGGCGGTGATGTCATTCGGTCCGAGTGCCGCCTTCCCGGCCAGGGATGCATTGCCGTTGACGACGACGAGGTCCGATGCGCCCGTGGTGAAATTCACATCCGACACGAGCGTGCCGGTCGAAGTTTGCACATAATTGCCGACGATTGTTGTCGTGGCGATCGTGCCTGTGCCGCCCGGCGAGAGCGTTCCTTTGTTCGTCAGCGTATTGCCGGCGCCGAGGTAAACGAGCGGCCCGGACTCGAAGACGCCGGATGCTTCGTTGATCATCGCGTTCGCGCCCGCACCGAGACCCACATCGCCTGTGACGGTGCCGAAATTGTCGACCGTGTCGTCGCCGTCCGACGCGATGATCGCAAGGCCCGAGAGCGCGCTGACATTGCTCCCCGCGTTGATGGTGAGCGTGTTCTGATTGCCGCCCGACAGGAAGATGCCGGCGCCGGCGCCGAAGCCGCCCTGAACGATACCGTTGACCTGGACGGTGATGTCGCCGCCACGCCCGGAGGCATCCATGCTCTGCGCAAAGATGCCGATCGAATCCTGTCCCGATACGATGATGCTGCCGGATTGCGTGATGGTGATGGTTTTCGCGGTGCCCGAGCCGCCGTCCGAACCGATCAGCGAAGAGTTGTACCCAACCAGCGGGCCGACACCGCCGCCGCCGGCGACCGACTGGGCAAAGATGCCGTACGAGTCCTTGCCATAGGTGGCAATCGTGCCCGTGGCCTGCACGACAATGGGTCCGCCATCGCCCGAGCTGGGCCCTGACGTCGCGATCGCTTCCACGGTGTAAGGAACAGGCGTACCCGCGGGCAGCAATCCGCCAAACGGATCGCTCATCACCAGCGCGCTCGCCTCCATTTCGCCAACCATGCCGCCGCCGCCGCCCACGCTCTGCGCAAAGATTGCGTGTGCGTAGTCGCCGGTGGTCTCGATCGAGCCCGCGTTCAACGTCACCGTCACGTCGAGACCATCACCACCGGCGCCAGTTTGGCCGCCAACGTGGACGCTGGCGAGGTTGAATTCGTCGGCAATGCCGCTTCCGGCACTGCCGCCACCGCCACCGACGCTTTCCGCAAAAATTCCGATCGAGCCGAGCCCCAGCGTGAGGATATCGCCGGTTTGCTGAACGGACACGCTTCCGCCATTGCCGGCTGCACCACCGCGGCCGCCGATGCTGACGTCGAGAGAAAAACTGTTGGGATCTATGGCGCTGTAGGCACTTCCCGATCCGCCGGAGCCGCCGCCGCCGCCGACAGACTGCGCCATGATACCGAACGAGATGTCGCCGTATGTGGTGACATCGCCGGTGTTGATCACGTCGACGGTGCCGCCCATGCCGCTCGCGGCGCCGTTGCCGCCGATGCTGATCGAGCCGTTCACGGAATCCGCACCCATTCCGTTGCCGTCACCGCCATTTCCGCCGCCGCCGCCCACCGACTGCGCGGAGATACCGTTGGACATCCAGCCCAGCGTTGTGATGTCGCCGTTGTTGTCGACATAGGCGAGTTTGCCGTCGCCCGCCGCACCACCCGAGCCGCCGATCGTGAGTGTCAGGCCAAAGCTGTCGGGTCCTTCGTCGTCGCCTTCGCCGGCTTTGGCCTTCTTTCCGAGGGATTCGTCGCCTTCCGACTTTTCTTCCTCTTCGCTCTGGTATTCCGAGAGTTTTTTCAGCGCGTCGTCGACCTTGCCGTCGACATCGGCCTGCTTCGGAATGACATCGGCTTCACCGGGAATCAAATCGCCTTGCTCGCCGTCGCCGCCATTGCCGCCGCCGCCGCCCACGCTTTGCGCCGTGATTCCGGGAGACATCGCGCCCATCGTGAGGATGCTTCCGGAATTTTGCACCGAAGCTGTGCTGCCGTCGCCGCCCGCGCCGCCCTTGCCGCCGACGGAAATATCCACATCGACGCTGTTCTTGCTGAGGAGCGATGTGGAGGACGCGGAACCGTCGCCGCCATTGCCGCCGCTGCCGCCGACGCTTTGCGCGAATATGGCCGGCGAAAGATCGCCGAACGTCGCGATGCTGCCCAAATTCGTCACGGAGACCGGATTGCTGATGTTGCCGTTGCCGCCATTGCCGCCGACCGCAAGTGAGAACGTGAAACTGAATCCTTCCGGTGCGGACGCCACCGCCTCTGCCGAACTCGATCCGCCGTCGCCGCCGCTGCCGCCGACAGATTGGGCAAAGATGCCCACGGCGTTCCAATCGAGCGTTGTGATGGTGCCCGAATTCGTGACATCGACTTCGCCGCCCTGTCCGCCGTCCGCGCCGTTCCCGCCCAGCGAAACCGCAACGGACACGGCCGGGATCTCGTCGCCGCCGGCCGCCGCAGAAAACGTGTACGCGGCACCGCCGTGACCGCCGCCGCCGCCCACCGATTGCGCGAAGATCGCATTGGAGAAATCGCCCGTGGTGGCGATCGTGCCGTTGTTCGTCACCATCACGGTTCCGCCGTTGCCGCCGCCGCCGCCGCTGCCGCCGATCGCAAGAGACGCCGGCGTTATGCCGACGCCGAACGCCGTGGCATCACCGCCATTGCCGCCGCCGCCGCCGACGCTTTGCACAAAGATCGCCGTGTCGTTGTAGCCGTTGAGCGTGATGGCGCCATTGTTCGCGACGGTGACAGCACCGCCCATGCCTCCGGAACCTCCGGAGCCGCCGATCGAGACGTTCACGCTGGTGCCGGCCGAAAACGAGTCACCGCCATTGCCGCCGCCGCCGCCCACGGATTCGGCGAAGACGCCCATCGAACCGTTGTTGCCGGAAACGTCGATTGTTCCGCCGACGGCGTTGGTGACCTGGACAGTCCCGCCATTGCCGCCTGCGCCGCCGCTACCACCGAAACTGAAGACGCCGGACGAACTGCCGCCATTGCCGCCGCCGCCGCCGATGCTCT
>Ga0181525_10003526_pt1 | contig 12321 bp, 12 predicted proteins | sample PEATcosm2014_Bin_48_FD_121100 | JGI IMG/M metagenome (GOLD analysis project Ga0181525, IMG submission 121100) | Peatland microbial communities from MTU Mesocosm Facility, Houghton, MI, USA - PEATcosm2014_Bin06_10_metaG | ecosystem: Environmental > Terrestrial > Soil > Wetlands > Peat | place... | reverse complement strand
ATCCTCATGCTGCACGCCACCACGCTCGCCTTCACCGCCACCGTGCCGGATTTGCTGAAAGTGGCCAACGATGCGTACTCCGCCACGTACAACCCCTTCGCCTCGTTTTCGGTGGTGGCGCTGATTTATCTTTGCGTGTCGTTCACACTGATTTTCGCATTCCGTAAAGCTGAAGGGCATTTTCTGGCCTTTCTAAAACCCTAGCCCCGGCGCCCCGCTTGCGCCGTTGCACGCAAGGCGGCACACTCTCGCACCAGCATAATGAGATCCCGCCGATATGCCTGAAAATGCCGACGAACAGCCCGGCCCGGACGGGGTTCTCCCCGCCATGACTGCGGGGCTGCCGGAAAAACAAGCGGAAATTGATGCCTTGCGGACAAAACAGGCCGCCATTTTCGCGTCCACATCATCCGGCCGTTCACTCAGATCCTTGCCCGGCTTTATGCGGGCGAAACTCCGCCCGCTCCTCAATCACACCCCGGCACGGTGGCTTGCTCCTCTGCGCAAACCCGTGCTGTGGACCTTCAATCAACACCCCGCGCGTCCACTGCGCTTACCCCGCGCCGTCCCCACGCCGGCCAATCCGCCCAGCATCGCCATGGTCACCCCGGCCTACAACCACGCTCATTTTCTCGCCGCGACCATCGACAGCATCCTCTCGCAAAACTACCCCCGCTTGGCCTACATCGTAAAAGATGCCGGCTCCAAGGACGGCACGCGCGAAGTGCTGGCGGGCTATGGCAGCCGCCTGCACTGGCTCGCCGAGCCTGACACCGGCCAGGCCAACGCCATCAACACCGGCTTCCGCCATGTCAGCGGCGACATCATGGGCTGGCTCAACAGCGACGACCTGCTCCTCCCCGGCTCGCTTAATTATGTCGCCAGCTTCTTCAACGCCCATCCTGAAATTGACTTCGTCTATGGCGACCGCGTCATCATCGACCGCGAAGGGGCCGAGATCGGCCGCGCGATTCTCCCCGCACACGATGCAAGCGCCCTACGCCATGCGGATTACGTCCCGCAGGAAACCATGTTCTGGCGCCGGCGCGTGTGGGAGGCACTGGGCGGGCTAGATGAAAGCTTCCAATTCGCCATGGACTGGGACTTCATCCTGCGCGCCCAGGCCCAGGGTTTCCGTTTCCAGCATCTACCGCGCTGCCTCGGTGCCTTTCGCGTCTATCCGCAGCAAAAGACCCATTCCTGGGTCGATGTCGGTGCTCAGGACCAGCAGCGCCTGCGTGAGAAATGGATCGGCCCCACCTTCACCGTGAACGACGTGAAAGCCGCGATCAAACCCTACCTGATCCGCCAGACGCTTTGCCACTACGCCTACAAAATCGGCGTCCTGCGCCGTTAAGCCCGCAGCGTCTCCTGCGCGCGGAACCACTCAAACGTCTCCGCCAGCCCTTGGGCGAAGCCGATGCGCGGCGTCCATCCCATGGCGCTCAGGCGCGAGACATCCAAACACTTCAGCATCGTGCCATCCGGCTTCGACGCATCCCAGTCGATTCGCCCTTTAAAGCCCGTGGCGCGCGCCACCTCGCCCGCCAGCTCGGCGATGGTGATGTCGCTCCCGGTGCCGACATTCACATGCGCCTCACCGCTATAATGGCGCAGCAAAAACACGCAGGCATCGGCGAGATCGTCGACATGCAAAAACTCCCGCCGCGGCCGCCCGGAGCCCCAGCAGGTGACAGTCTCATCGCCCTTCTGCGCCGCCTCAAAAAAGCGCCGCAACATCGCCGGGATGACATGGCTATGCTCGGGGTGGAAGAAATCCCCCGGGCCATAAAGGTTGCACGGCATGGCCGAGATATAATCGCGCCCATATTGCCGCCGATACGCCTGGCAGAGCTTCACCCCCGCAATCTTGGCAATCGCATACCATTCATTGGTCGCTTCCAGCGGCCCGGTCAGCAGCGCCTCCTCGGCAATCGGCTGCGGCGCCTCGCGCGGATAAATGCAGGAGGACCCCAAAAACAGCAGCCGGTTCACCCCCGCCTGATGCGCGGCCTGGATGACATTGGCCTCAATCATCAGGTTTTCGTACAAAAAATCCGCCGGCAGCGTGCTGTTGGCCAAAATCCCGCCCACGCGCGCGGCGGCAACCACCACCACATCCGGCTGTTCGCGCGCCATAAACGCCTCAACCCCGGCCTGGCGCGTCAAATCGAGCTGCGCGCGCGGCGCGGTGATGATCTCGCACCCTTCCGCCTCAAGCCGCCGCACACAGGCCGAGCCCACCATCCCGCGATGACCCGCCACATAAACCCGTTTCCCGCGCAAAGTAGTCATAGCGTCGTTAAAACCTATTCCGTAGTGTCTGCCTACAGCCGGTTTAGTCTAAAAGACCGCCGCATCCAAACATTCGCGTTTAGGATTTCCGTCTTTAGCGCGCGTGACAATCGATGACGCGACCCTTAATGTCCAGCCAGCCGGGTAACTTTGGATCCTCAATGCCGCTTTTCTCCTCCGCCCAAAACCAGGAAGACATCATACTCTGGCGGGCATTGGGGGACGTTGAAAACGGCTTCTACATTGATGCCGGCGCGGCAGACCCGGTCGAGCTGTCGGTCACCCGGGTTTTTTATGAACAAGGGTGGCACGGCCTCAACCTGGAGCCTAACCCAACCTATTTTGCCGCGCTCTGCCAAGCCCGCCTGCGGGACATCAACCTTCCCCTCGGCGTCAGCCGCACCGCCGGAACCTCCACCTTCTACAATGTCGAAAACGGCGCACTCTCCACCTTCGACGCCGCCATTGCCGCAGCCCACCGGGCCAAGGGCCACAAGGTAACGGAACAGCACGCCGAGACCCTGCCGCTGGCCGAAATCTGCCGCCGCCACCGCCCCCAGGGCCCCATCCACTTCTTAAAAATCGACGTGGAGGGGAGCGAACATGACGTCCTGTCCAGCGCGGATTTCACCACCTTCCGCCCCTGGATCGTGCTCATCGAAGCCACCTTGCCGGAAACCCAAACCGAGTGCCACGCGCAATGGGAGCCTCTGCTCACCGGGCAAGGCTACCATTTTGTCTGGTTCGACGGGCTGAACCGTTTTTACGTTGCCGGCGAGCATCTCTCCCGCCTGGCTGGACATTTCAAACTCCCGCCCAACATTTTCGACGGCTTTGCCCCCGCCTCCTATCTGTTGCATCGCCTGGAGCAGGCTGAACAGAACCTGCGCCTGTCCCAGGCGACCCATGTGGACGGGCTCAGCTATGCGGCAGCTCTGGCCCGCGCCAAAACCGCCGAAGCGGCCTTGCGCGCGATCCAGACCAGCACCTCCTGGCGGCTCACCGCCCCGTTGCGCGCCCTCACCCACCGCTTCAAACACAAAACCCCAGGAGCCGAGCATCTCCCCCGCTAACCTCACACCGCCCGCTTGCCGCTTTTGTGGCACCCCGCTCGAGCATGATTTCATCAATCTCGGCGCGATGCCGCTCGCCAACCGTTACCTCACCGCAGCCGACCTCGCCGCCGGACGGGACCAGCCTCACCCCCTGCACACGCGCGTCTGTTCCGCCTGCCTGCTCGTCCAAGCCGATGCCCCGGTATCGCCCGAAGCCATCTTCTCCGATTACGCTTACTTCTCGTCCTATTCCGATAGCTGGGTAGAACACGCCCGTCATTTCGCCCACCAGATGATCTCCCGCCTCGCCCTCGACAGCGCCTCGCAGGTTGTCGAAGTCGGCTCGAATGACGGCTACCTGCTCCAGCATTTCGTCGCCGCCGGCATCCCCGTTCTGGGCATCGACCCCGCTGCCAACATCGCCAAAGTCGCCTGCGCCGAGCATGTCCAAACCGAAATCGCATTTTTCAGCAGCCAAACCGCGCACCGCCTTGCCGCGAAAGGCATCACCGCCGACCTTATCGCCGCCAACAACGTCCTCGCCCATGTTCCAGACATCGGTGATTTCGTCAGGGGGTTTTCAATCCTCCTAAAGCCCGAGGGCCTCGCAACCTTCGAATTCCCGCATATTCTCAACCTCATCCGCGAGCTTCAGTTCGACACCATCTACCATGAGCACTTCTCCTATTTATCCCTGGTCACGGTCGAGCGCATCCTCGCCGCCGCCGGGCTGCGCGCGTTCGACGTTGAAGAGCTGCCAACCCATGGCGGCTCCTTGCGGCTATATGTCTGCCATGCGGCAGCCCATCATGCGCAAACCCCCCGCCTCGGAGCGCTTCGCGCCAAAGAACAAGCCGCACAGCTGGATGAACTCGCAGGCTATCTCAACTTCGCCGACACGGTTGCGACTGTAAAGCGCTCTTTCCTCGACTTCCTTGCATGTGCACGTGCTGATGGAAAACGCATCGCCGCTTACGGCGCAGCGGCAAAGGGCGCCACATTCCTCAACGTCTGTGGCACCGGCACCGAGGATATCATCTGCGTCTTCGACCGCAGCCCGGCCAAACAAGGAAAATTCCTGCCCGGCAGCCACATCCCCATCCATGCGCCGCAGGACATTCTCGGGGTCAAGCCCGATTATCTTTTGATCCTGCCTTGGAATTTAAGCGCCGAAATCCGCAGCCAGATGGCATTCATCGGCGACTGGGGCGGCGAGTTCGTCACCACCCTGCCCACGACGCGAAGTTTTCCACCGTGAAATTCCTCGCCACGAAACTCCCCGGCGTTTTCGAAATTGAAGCCGCCGCCACGCACGATGCCCGCGGCTTCTTCGCCCGGCTGTACTGCCCCGAGGCCTTCGCCAAAGCGGGCATCGCGTTTCAATCCACGCAAATCAACCTCTCGCGCAATCTTGCCCCCTTCACCCTGCGCGGCATGCACTGGCAGGACGCGCCATTCGCCGAGGCCAAACTCGTACGCGTCACCTCCGGCGCGGCATACGACGTGGTGGTGGATATCCGCCCCCACAGCCCCACCTTCCGCCACTGGATCGCCTGCCATCTCGACGCCGAACGCGCCAACGCCCTCTTCATTCCCGAAGGCTGCGCCCATGGCTTTCTTACCTTGGCGCCCAATACCGACCTGCTCTATCAAATGGGCCGCACCTTCGTCCCCGGCCATGCAAGCGGCTTCCGGTGGGACGATCCCAGCATCGCCATCACTTGGCCCGCCTTGCCCGCCGTCATCAGCCCGGAGGATCTCGCCTGGCCCTCCCTCTGGAATTCCCGCCCATGCGCGTCCTAGTCACCGGCGCCTCAGGTTTTGTTGGGCGCTGGGCCGTCAGCAGCCTCGTTGACCGCGGTGCGCAAGTTTACGCCACCTCGCGCACGCCACATCCTTGGCCCAAAACAGTCGTGCCCTGCCCAGGCGATTTACTGAATGAACATTTCGTACACCAGCTTCTCCTGGAGACGCGCCCCGAAATCATCCTGCACCTGGCCTGGAACGTTACTCACGGAAAATTCTGGACATCTCTGGATAATTTCAATTGGATCAGCGCCACCCTGAACCTTGCACGCCTCGCATCCAGCCTTGGCGTCGGCCGTTTCATCGGTGCTGGCACATGCTACGAATACGATTTGCCCGAAACCTCAAACTGTGTCGAAAACAAAACGCCCCTTTCTCCCCAAACACTCTACGCCGTCTCCAAGGACGCCACCCGCCGGGTCCTGGAGGAAGCCAATCTATTTTCTTTCGCCTGGGCACGGCTCTTTCACTTATACGGCCCCTTCGAACACGAGCAACGCCTAGTCGCATCTCTTGCCCGCGCACTCGTCCACAGCCAGCCCGCCCTGTTATCCCAAGGTTTATCCATCCGTGATTTTCTGGATGCACGAGATGCCGGCGCGGCCCTTGCCGCTTTGGCGCTTTCCACTCTTGAAGGCCCCATCAACATCGCCTCCGGCGACGGCCTCCGCATTTCCGAAATCGCCGAAAGGCTTGGCCAAATTTCCGGCAAGCCGCATCTCATCCAGGTTGGCGCCCTACCCGGCAGGCCCAATGAGCCACCGCGCATCGTTGCCGATATTCAACGGCTACACCACGAACTTAACTTTGAACCCACACGTACCTTGGAACAGGGACTCACTGACGCATATTTGTGGTGGCGTTCGCAATGAAAATAGAATGCCCTATTTGCAACACCGCTTCCCCACTTTCCCTGGGCCCTGTATCCCATGTTCCGCAATTGCAAAACCGGGTTTGGCCAACGGCCACGCAAGCCCGCTCATCCCCCCAAGGCAAGCTCAACATGCTCGCCTGCGCCGGCTGCGGCTTTGCATGGAATGCGGCCTTCGATTCATCGCTAAATCTTTACGACCCTGCCTACGATAATGACCAGACACAGTCACAATGTTTTCGTATTCATAATGCCGCAATGGTCCATAAGATTCTAAAAAACCTACCCCAGAACCATGCACTCCACCTGCTCGATGTCGGCTGCGGACAGGGAGATTTTCTTACACAATTAGCACAATCATCCCGCAATCGTTTTGCCTCTCTTACCGGCTTCGACCCCGCCTGGCGCGGCAACACCACAAACTTCGTTCAAATCCATAACCGTTACTTCGACGCCACCCGCGCATCTAATCTACCTAACCCCATCGATGCCGTCGTCTCACGTCACACCATCGAACACGTGCCAGATCCATTGCTGTTTCTGCGCGACATCCGCACCTGCATGTCCCCGAACCCAGACGCACGCCTGTTCCTTGAAACACCCGACATCGAGTGGATTTTACAAAACTTCCAGTTTCAGGATTTATTCTATGAACACTGCTCACTCTTTTCCAAACACGCGATAGAACACGCGTTGCTCGCAACAGGTTTTGAGCCCTTGTGCATTGAGCGCGTCTTCGGTGAGCAATACCTCTGGGTGGAAGCGCGTCCGGCAACGCCAACAAATCTCTCAAAAGATCTTGGCACAACAAACAACTTTTTATCTCGGGCCAAAAAATTCCGCGAGCACCGGCAAACGATCCTCGCCAACTGGCAAGATCTCATTCACGCTGAAGCCAAAGATATTTGGCTTTGGGGCGCTTCCTCAAAAGGCGTCACCTTCGCACTTTCCGTCGATCCTGACGGGGCAACCCTCAAGGGTGCAATCGATATCAACACCAAAAAATCCGGCAACTTTATGCCCATGACGGGCTTGCCCATCGTCACGCCACACGCGTTAAAAAATGGAACTGCCATTATTATCATGAACCCAAATTACCGCCCCGAAATCGAGTTACAGCTCGAGGAAATGGGAATTACCGTCGAAATCATGACTGGGAACATCTGAATGATCATTAAAATAGACTCCGAAGCCCAGAAAATATCCCTCGATAACGGCGCGAATATCCCACTTTATTCGGACGAAGGTTTCGCCATCGTCAAGGATCTTTGGCTCAAAGTCAGCTGGAATCAAAAGTATACCTACACCTTCACCTGGTTCGGCGTACCCGTCATTCAACTTCCAGACGACATGCTGCGCTACCAGGAAGTCATCTTCTCACTACAGCCCGACGTGATTATAGAGACCGGAATCGCTCATGGCGGTTCGCTCATTTTCTCCGCCAGCCTGTGCCGCCTAATCGGCAAAGGCCGTGTGATAGGTGTGGACATTGAAATCCGTCCGCACAACCGGAAAAACCTTGAGGCGCATCCTCTGGCAAACCTGATCACCCTCATTGAGGGTTCCTCAACCGCGCCCGAAATCATCGCCCAAATAAAAGCTTACCTTCGTCCCGGCGAGAAAGTCCTCGTTGTCCTCGACTCTAATCACACGCACGGCCATGTTACGGCAGAACTCAACGCCTACGCACCTCTCGTTACACTTGACTCATACATTGTGGCCACTGACGGAGTGATGCGTAACCTCACCGACGTTCCACGTGGAAACCCCGACTGGGCCACCGACAACCCCGCAAATGCCGCAGAAGAATTTGTCCAGCACAATCCCTCGTTCAAGATCGAAGAACCAGAGTGGAAATTTCAGGAGTCGACCTTGCAAGGCAATGTCACACACTGGCCAAGCGCCTGGCTCAAGCGCATCTCCCAATGAATATTCCGCCCGCATATAACATCCTGGCAGGGTTAATATGACTTCCGCTTCTCCAAAGTTCTCGCTCGTTATCCCCACCCTCCGCCGCGCCGGCACACTTCGCCACGCGCTCTCAACCCTGGTCTCTCAGGACTATGATGACTTCGAGATCATCGTGCAGAATAACGGTCACGACCCGGAGACAGAGCAAGTCGTTGCGTCTTTCGCGGATCGGAAAATTCGTTGTTTCAGCACGGAAACCGTGCTGCCTATGACCGAAAACTGGGAGACGGCTCTGAAGAACGCACGAGGCCAATTCATCACATTCATTGGCGACGACGACGGCTTGTTCCCCGACGCTTGCAAGATTGCCGCCCGTGTACTTGACCAAACCTCTTTTGAAGTCGTCAGTTGGCTGCCCTTTTGCTATTATTGGCCCCAGCATATCATTCCCCATCTTGCCAACCACCTTATCGCCCGGGTCAATGACGATCTATTCGTAGAAACCATCGATACTTCATACCAACTTCAACAGCTCTACCGTTTTGCCCTCGACTATTCGCGCTTACCCATGATTTATAATTCCTTTGTTGCACGATCTGTGATCGATCGTGCAATCCGAACTAACGGACGCTACTTCCTCGGCCTCTCGCCAGACGTCACCTCTGGAATTATCAACGCCACTCACCTCACTCATTTCGCACGCTTATCCCAGCCTTTATCGATGACCGGCATTTCCCAGCACAGCACAGGCGCCCGCCGCTTCGTCGCGAACGAACCCTTAAGCTCATCCGCCATCTATCAGCGTGACTTCACCCCCCTGGCCCGCGAACCTCGCCTCATCGAATTCGATCATCTTCAGGTCTTTATTGCCCGCGACATGCTTTTCCTTCACGATCTCTGCCTCAGATCGCGCGGAATCGACATCGACTTCCAAGGTCTTCTCGAATTAATGGCGATGACCATCAACGAGCGCCCCAAGCTTTACGATGATACTTTGGCGGGTATCCGTGCTCTGGCAAAACTCCATCACATCGACATGAACATGATCTCGATCCCCGCCAGGCTTGATCACGCTCACCCCATGTCCCGTGGCATTTTCTCCACCGGGCCGCGAACACGGGTTTTTATCGTCGATGGAAATGAAGCCGGCCTGACCCACATCGCCGACGCTGTTCACTTCGCCATGCAACACCTTAAGCGCTCACCATTAGGTCAATTGATCGAGGTTCAGAGCCCAAACTTTGATACCCCCCTGATCACTGGAGGCGGCGCCCTCCTTGAATTCCGCACCGGCGCAAACGGTGTTCCCGCGCTTTATTCCGGCTGGGCCGAGGTTGAGAACTGGGGGACATGGTCTGTGGGAAAAAGAGCCCGCCTTATGCTCCGTACAACCCCAGACCGGCGCACTCCTTTGCACCTGAAATTTAAACTCCGGGCTTTTGTACATCCTCTGCATCCAGAAACGCATGTCGTCTGCCGCCTGCGAGGCAAGGAAATCGCCAAGTGGTCATTTCGATTAAATGAGCCACAGGACACAAGAATCCTAAAAATCTCCGCCAATAACATTGATGCCTCTGGCAATATCGCATTGGAGTTTTTACTCCTAACCCCCTGCGCGCCATCCCAGCTCGGCATTAGTGCGGATATCCGCCCGCTCGGAATTGGCCTGGAATGCGTCAGCGACGATTCATCACCGCTTGTCTGATTTTGCGCTCGTTGCAGCTTCAGATTTTTCGGGTGCCACATTGCCTCTTACCTTTGATCGGCCAGCGCCATACCTTTAACCTGGGCAAAAACCGCGTCGCCAATTTGCAGCGCCAACGCATCCCAAGATTTTCGGGTGATGCTGGAGAGCAGCCGCGTGCCGCCCTCCAGCCCGAGCAGCACCAGCATTTGGTTGGCGCTCACCGTCTCCACCCCGATAACGCGTGCGGACAGAATATTCAGCACGCTGGTATTTTGCGGCGTGCCTTTTATCAGGCTGACATCGCTGGCGCGCACGCGCAACCGCCGGAGCGTCCCGGCAGGCCCCAGCGCACCAGGCACCAGAATTTGCACGCCGCCCACCATGCAGGTGGAAAGATCGTAGGCCGCATCATAATATTCCACCGTCACACCAAGCACCATCGCCGCCTCGGGCGACTGCGCCAGGGGAAATGAAATATCCGCGAGCAAATCATGCAACCTTCCGGCAGCACGCACTTTTCCATCCTTGCGCATCACCACAAGATGATCTGCCAACCGCTCAATCTCCATCATGTCATGCGAGACATAAATAATCGGAATCGACAGCGCCCGCGGCAGACCTTCAAGATACGGTAGAATTTCATTTTTCGCCTCGCGGTCCAGCGCGGAGAGCGGCTCATCCATCAGCAGCAGCTTGGGCTGGGCGAGCAGTGCACGGCCAATCGCCACGCGCTGACGCTCGCCGCCTGAAAGTGCTGTAGGTGAGCGCTGCAACAAACCGCGCAGCCCCATTAACTCGATCATCGGCTCCAAGCCAAAGCCGGGCGCCGGCGTGCGAACGCGGCGCAGCCCATAACGCAGATTACCCAGCACGGATAAATGCGGGAACAGCCGAGGCTCCTGAAAAACATAGCCCACTGGCCGCTTGTACGGCGCCAGAAAATGCCGCCCATCCTGCCACACCGCATCGCCCACAAGCAGGGAGCCACCCTCCAGCCGCGTCAGCCCGGCCAAACAACGCAGAAGGGTGGTTTTGCCACAGCCGGACGGACCAAACAGCCCGGTGATGCCCTGCGCCGGCGCGGTAAAAGCAACATCCAACTGGAAAGAACCGATTTTTCCCTGAAACCGTGCGGCAACTTCATTCATGAAAGCAGCCTTCTGCTCCGCCGCTCAATCAGCGTCGTCGCCAGAATAACCGTGAAGGCAAACAGCACCATCGCGCCGGACAGAATATAGGCTGAGTCCCACTGCATCGTTTCAACATCGTTAAAAATGACAATGGACAGCACTTCGGTTTTTCCCGGAATATCGCCACCGATCATCAGCACAACGCCAAACTCGCCGATGGTATGGGCAAAACTCAAAATCGCGCCGGTGAAAATCCCCCCCTGCGCCAGCGGCACAGCGACGGTGAAAAACGCATCCAGCGGTGAGGCTCGAAGCATCGCCGCCGCCTCTAACGGCGCGTTGCCGATGGCGCGAAATGCATTGCGCACCGGCTGCACCATGAAAGGCAGTGAATAAATCACCGAGCCAATCACCAACCCTTGAAAGCTAAACGCCAAAGAGCGCAGGCCAAGCCATGGCAAAAATGCGCCAAACGGCCCGTTCGGCCCGAGCGCAATCAGCAGATAAAACCCCAGCGCTGTCGGCGGCAGCACCAGCGGCAAGGCGACGACAGTGGAAATAACATCCGCCCACCAATGCTCACTGCGCGCCAGCCACCACGCCAGCGGCGTGGCCACAAGGATGAGGATGGCCGTCGTGACGGTCGCCAATTCCAGCGTTATCGCGACGGCCGGCCACATGGTTCAGCCTCAGGGCGTGGTGTAGCCGTAGCTTTGAATAATCGCGAGAGCCTGAGGTGTTTTCAGGAACGCTAGGAAGGCCTTCGCACCGGCATCCTGCGCGCCCGGCTTCAGCAGCACCGCACCTTGCACGATCGGCGCATAAAGCGTCTGCGGCACAATCCACTCCGAGCCCTTATCGCTCGTAATCACCTGAGACAGCGCCACAAAACCAAGCTCCGCATTGCCGCTGGCGACAAACTGGTACGTCTGCGTGATGTTCTCGCCGGTGACAATTTTCGGCGCAAGCTGGGTATACACGCCCAGCGCCTTCAAGGTTTGAAGCCCCGCCGCGCCATACGGTGCGGCCTTGGGGTCCGCATTGGCAATATGCATGAAGTTGCCCGCTTTTAACACGGCCCCTTTGGCATCGACCAATTTCGGATTGGCGCTCCACAGCACCAGCTTGCCGACCGCATAAGTAAACTCCGTGCCCGGCACGGCAAACCCCGCCGTTTCCGCTTTCTTGGGCCGTGCGGCATCAGCCGACAAAAACACTTCAAATGGCGCACCCTGCGAAATCTGCGCATAAAACTGGCCCGACGAGCCAAAGCTGAGATCCACCGTATCGCCGGAGATCGCGTGGAAGACGGCGGCAAGTTCCTTGGCCGGCGCAGTAAAATTCGCCGCAACGGCAACGGAGACATCACTCGCCTGCGCCGCAGCCGGCAATGCCAGCCCCACCAACGCAGCCGTGAACAGGGAAAGGCGGTGTATCGCGTTTCGACGGACAGAGATCATCATTAACGTACCCTTCATGATATGGAAATCGCGTTCTTTACAGCATCAAGTTCCTGGCGTCCCAGCCGAAATAACCACGGCCACCAGTAAAAGTCTGGCAATGGAT
>Ga0181525_10003525_pt1 | contig 12322 bp, 10 predicted proteins | sample PEATcosm2014_Bin_48_FD_121100 | JGI IMG/M metagenome (GOLD analysis project Ga0181525, IMG submission 121100) | Peatland microbial communities from MTU Mesocosm Facility, Houghton, MI, USA - PEATcosm2014_Bin06_10_metaG | ecosystem: Environmental > Terrestrial > Soil > Wetlands > Peat | place... | reverse complement strand
GGGAGATTGCGCGGGACACTGCCAACGACAGAGATCGTGGTAGCGCCGTCAAGCGCCGGTTTGGACCAGCCGAAGGCCGCCGCTACCAGCCCCGCAACAATCAAGGCCATCAGCATGTCGAATTGTGGCAGACGGTATTTGCGCGCCAATTTTCTCAGCAGGACGACCAGAACAATGGTTCCTAATCCAATGCCAAGAGCCCGTGGATTCGCGTGCCCGGCGCTGAGCGTGAGCCAAATGCGGTAAAGCACATGCTGCTGCCCGGTTCCACGATCGCGCAAGCCGGTCAGGTTGCCCAGTTGGGTCAGTCCGACCAGCGTGCCCGCCCCGGCCATGAAACCAATGACGACAGACTCCGAGATGTAGCGCGTCAAGTCTCCGAGTTTGAAGATCGCGATCAGGATCTGGATGCAGCCGATCATGATGCCCAACAGGAACATGGCCTGGTAGGCGTCGAGACGCGCGTCCGCATTGAAGAACCCAAGGGCGCTGAAAACCACGAGCGAAATCGCGTTCGTGGGGCCGTTGATCAGATGCGAGGAGGAACCGAAGATCGAGGCCACGAACGTGACCACAATGGCGGAATACAGCCCAAACCGCGGGTCGACACCCGCGATGAGCGCGTACGCCATGGCTTGTGGCAAAGAGATGGCGGCGACGGTAACCCCGGCGAGCAGATCGTTGCGCGTTTTTCCCCAGGAGTAGTCGAACTTCATTCTGATTCACCTCGCCCTTCGCGCCAAAACGGCACATTCGGTTCGGGCGCCGACGGCCTTCTGGCCGATCGCATTCGTCCGTGCCATGAGTGCTGGGGGAGGAAACAAATCGAACTCGCTCCGTAATTATGCAGCTTTGCCGACTGCGCTGGCGCCTTCCACTTCAATCAGCTTTCCGGAATGAACGTCGTAGACGAATCCATACACCGGGATCGACTTGGGGACCAACGGATGGTTGCGAATGCGCTCCACATCGTCGATGACAGCTTGCTTCTGATCGTGGATGGTTAACCATTCGATGTACTCGCCGGCCGTGGACCCGGGACCGTGACCCAGGTCGCGAAAACCATTCGAGGTCAATTCCGCGGTCTCCAGACTCGAAGCCAGCAATCCGCGCATGACTTCATTGGTGAAAAACTCCATCCCGCAATCGGTGTGGTGGATGACAAAGAATTCGCGTGTGCCCAGCAGTTTGTAGCTAATCACAAGCGAACGGATGGCATCGTCGCTGGCGCGTCCGCCCGCGTTGCGGATCACGTGCGCGTCGCCTTCGGCCAGGCCGGCATACTTGGCAGGATCGAGCCGGGCATCCATGCAGGTGAGAATGGCGAAGCGGCGTGCCGGCGGCAGAGCCAACTGGCTCTTGACCCCGAAGCTGGCTGCGTAGGCGCGGTTGGACGCAAGCACTTCCGAAAGAATCTGACTCATTTGGAATCTCCCCAGTCGATCCATTGCGGCCACGGCTACGGCCCAGTGCGCCGCGACTCTCAGGTAAACAGACGCCGGCATCCCCCGTAGGGAACCGGTCTCGAGGCCGCCGATGCTCCGGGCCACCACGAAAGTGGTATTTCAGCCAAACTTTCGATAGTATACTATAGAGTCGATGGTTATACTAGACATTCGCTGAGATGCCCTGTGGCTCCCGGCGTTTAGCGGAAGAGCGAGACGACGCTCATCGATGGAATCAGCGGAGATCAGAAGATGACCCAGTTCACCGTCGCAATCATCGGAGGGGGATTCACGGGCACGACGCTCGCGGCTCAGCTATTGCGCAAGTCAGGCGGCAGCGTCTCCGTGGTTCTCATTGAGAGGGGTGCGCGCCTTGGCCGGGGCGTAGCCTACAGCACCGAGTGCGCCGAGCATCTGTTGAATGTCCGCGCCAGGAACATGAGCGCCTACCCCGACGATCCGGAGCACTTTCTGGAATGGGCACGCCTGAACCACGACCCCGGGGTTTCTCCTGACGATTATCTCCCGCGCCCGTTGTACGGTCGGTATGTCGGCTCGCTGTTGCAGCAAGCGATCGAACGTCATCCGGGCAAGCTCGAACATGTGCAAGACGAAGCTCTCTCGCTGGCTCGGGTTGGCGACAGCGCAGAAATCCGTCTTCGCAGCGGCCGGACACTCTTCGCTGAAAAGGTGGTGATGGCCCTCGGCAACTTTCCTCCGGGCGATCCCCGGCTTGCGGGAAAAACGCCGCACAGCCAGCGCTATGTATCAAATCCCTGGAAGTCTGGCGCGCTGGGCGATGTCGCTCAGGACAAGAGCGTTCTCTTGATCGGCTCCGGCCTTACCAGCGTGGATGTCGCGATCTCCTTGCGTCGACGCGGATTCCGCGGAACCATTCATATACTCTCCCGCCGCGGCCTGTTACCACAGACTCACAAAGCGACTGCTCCCTGGCCGCCATTCTTGCTTGACCAATCTCCCAGAAGCGTGCGCGGGCTCTTGCGGCTGATTCGCACGCAAGTGGAAGCTGCTGAAAGTGCCGGCAGCGGCTGGCGCGCCGTGATCGACTCCCTTCGTCCTTTTACGCAAGAGATCTGGCGCTCTCTGTCGTCCAAAGAGCGGCGCCGGTTCCTGCGCCACGTTCGTCCCTACTGGGACGTGCATCGTCACCGGGTCGCGCCCGCGATCGGGGCTCGGCTCGCTTTGCAGATTCAGGATCGCCAGATCGAAGCCCATGCCGGTCGCATCAAGGCGTACGCCGAAGACGTTGACGGAGTCGACGTGACTTACCGCGACCGCGTCTCTGGGCAACTTGAGCGGCTGCACGTGGACCGTGTGATCAACTGCACCGGTCCCGAAAGTGATTGTCGCAAAGTGGACGATCGTTTGCTGACCGATCTCCTCCGACAGAAGCTGGCCCAACCGGACCCATTGTTCCTGGGCCTGGATGTTTCTCCGGACGGCGCCCTGATGGACGCTCATGGCGCCGCTTCGAACCTCCTTTATGCCATCGGCCCGGTTCGCAAAGGGAGCCTGTGGGAGAGCGTCGCGGTTCCGGAGCTTCGAGTCCAGGTATCCGAACTGTCAAAGCTCCTGCTCCGCGAGCGCGAAGAGCAACCACCGAAGCCGGTAGAGTATCTTCCACCTCGGCTGGAACCGATCGCTCGGTTCCCACGGCGAGAGGGAAGAGGCATCTACTTCGAGCAGTTTTACCTGGGATGTTTGGCCCACGCTTCTTACTTGCTGGGGTCAGAAGGAGAAGCGGTCGTGGTCGATCCTCAACGAGATGTGGACATGTACTTGAAAGCCGCTGAGCGGCGCGGACTGAGAATCCACCACATCTTTGAGACTCACCTGCATGCCGACTTCGTTTCCGGACACCAGGAGCTGGCGGCACGCACTGGAGCCAGGATTTACATCGGTCCGAATGGACGCGCCACGGTTCCCCACGCGGAGGTCCACGAGGGTTTCGAGTTGCGCGTGGGAAACATGCGAATCAAAGTTCTGGAGACGGCTGGGCACACCCCGGAGAGCGTCTGCCTGGTCGTTACCGATGAAGAAAAGTCTCCTGATCCTTGGGCAGTTCTGACCGGGGATACGCTCTTCCTTGGAGATGTGGGGCGTCCGGACTTGTCGAAAACGCACACTCCCACGGTGCTTGCGGGGATGCTTTACGACAGCCTGCATAACAAACTGCTCAAGCTCGCCGACGATGTCGTCGTGTATCCGGCGCACGGAGCCGGTTCGCTGTGTGGACGCAACATGCGCGCAGAGCGTTCTTCCACCATCGGCACGGAGCGGCTTACCAACTACGCTCTGCAGATCAAAGACAAAGAGGAGTTCGTCCGGCAACTGACCACCAACCTGCCACCCCGTCCCGAATACTTTCCTCAGGACGCGCAGATCAACCGAACCGGCGCGCCAGCCTTGGCTGAACTGCCCACGCTGGTTCCGTTTTCCGCAAACGAGCTGCGGACCCTGCTGGAGGATGGAGTGATGGTGTTGGACGTCCGCCCGGGCGACCTGTTTGCCTCCGGGCATGTCCCCGGCTCGATCAACATTCCGCTCTCGGGACAATTTGCCTCGTGGGCGGGCATCCTGTTGGGGTTATCTTCGCGGCCGTTGCTCATCGCGACATCGCCCGAGCAACTGCTCGAAGCGCGGACTCGGCTGGCCAGAGTCGGCATCGATGATGCACGCGGATACCTGCGGGACGGGATCGAGGGCTGGGTTCGAGCGGGGTTCGACCTGGTCGAGCTGCCGCAAACCACGGTGCAACAGTTGCATGAACATTTTGCCGCGGACGAGATTCATTTGCTGGACGTGCGCCGGAAGCCGGAATGGGAAACCGGGCACATTGGAGCGGCGGCCTGGTGGCCGCTCGAGGACTTCAGAACCTCCCTGCCGCAAGTCGATCGCGGTGCGCCGATTGCCGTCCTTTGCAAGGGCGGCTACCGAAGCATGATTGCTTGCAGCTGGTTGCGGCGAGAGGGTTTCCGCAACGTCACCAATGTGATCGGCGGGTTCGACGCCTGGGAACAAGCGCGACTGCCATTCGTAACCGAGGTGGCCGTCGGCGTTTAGAGCTCGGTGCCAGAAATATCAATCCTGTGGAAATCTCAAGAGGATTCCCCGCGAATTGTGGGATAATCGCGGCATCATGGAAACCTCAAGTCTGGATCTCCTGTACTTGGAGAGGGATCCCTCTACCAAGCTGCCCTCGGCTTGTGTTTGCGTGAAATCGAACGCCCGTCACGATTACGGGGGCGTCCGGGCTGATAAACTGATCACCTCGCCCTGCCTGAGTTTTATCGAACTGGACGCCGAAATCAGAAGGCTCCATGCCGAGCTCGACGAAATCCGCTGCCGGGCGAAGAAGAAGTTCTATCGGGCGCAAGCTTCGACCGCGGGCGCGTGAGCATGCACCTCCAAACCGCGCCCAACCGGCTTGAGCCGTCGACCCCGGCTTTCCTCTCGCTGCTAGATTTCCCACCATGGCAATGTCTTAACTTGACATTCGCCTCGGGAAGCGTTACATCTCACAAGGAATCCTCCACGCAACCTGATGGTGTCTCTGGTTTCTTGGGTTTCGCACCAAGAGGCAGATCAAGTCCCAGAACCTCGTGATACGAGTCGCAGGCAATCCCGTCGGCAGCATCCACCGCGCGCACGTGAAGGGCGCCGCCTCTGCCCAACTGCCGACCGCAATCTCTGTGTATCGTATACGTCCGTCATCCCCTTTTCTGTTACTGAGGAGCTAATCCATGCCTGAGAAAGCCGAAGTCCGTCATACGCTGAGCGAGCAGCAGGCGCGTCAGCTTGCCAACGTCACCAAAACGGTCCCCATGATGGAGGCGATCACGCCGCGCTGGCTGGTCACTTTCCTGTCCTGGGTGCCGGTTGAAGCCGGCACCTATCGCGTCAACAAAGTCAAGGTTACACGCCCGGGTACGCGGACCATCGAGTGCAGCCCCGACGAAGAAATCGACTTGCCGGAGATTTACGTCGACTACGAAGAGAAGCCGCGCGAATACACGCTGAACGTGGTGACGACCGTGCTTGACGTGCAAACCCGCATCTCCGACATGTACCGGAGTCCGCACGACCAGATCCGCGAGCAACTGCGGCTCATGATCGAGAAGGTCAAAGAGCGCCAGGAGAACGAACTGGTCAACAATACCGAATACGGCTTGATCAATAACGTTGTTCCAGAGTTCAAGGTCAAGACCAGAAAGGGCGCACCTACGCCGGACGACCTCGACGAACTGCTCGCCAGGGTGTGGAAAGAGCCGTGCTTCTTCCTGGCGCATCCGCGAGCGATCGCCGCGTTCGGCCGCGAGTGCACTCGCCGCGGTGTCCCGCCCCCGACCGTGAACCTGTTTGGGACGCAGTTCGTGACCTGGCGAGGTATCCCGCTGGTGCCTTCCGACAAGCTGGTGATCAAGGGTGAGAAGACCAGCATTCTCCTGTTGCGCACCGGCGAGAAGAAGCAAGGTGTGATCGGCCTGTTCCAGCCCGGGCTGCCGGGCGAGGTTTCGCCGAGCTTGTCCGTTCGGTTCATGGGGATTAATCACAAAGCCATCGCCTCTTACCTGATTTCGCTCTACTGCTCCATCGCAGTCCTGACGGAAGACGCCATCGGGGTACTGGAGAACGTGAATGTCGACCAATACCACGAGTACAAGTGATCATTTAGAGGCTGACTCGCTGGCATCGTCTCCCGCGCAAGAAGAAGGAGCGCAGAAGATCGAGAGTGCGTCGCCATTCGTGGCCGCATTCCCGGATCCGACGCTGATTGCAAGGCTCGCGAACGAGTTCTTTGCAGCCCTGCCGGGAGCGGCGGAGCCCGTGGGCGCGAGCGGACCAGCAACCTCGCCGAATGAGGTCGATCTGCGCATGCCGCCGGCGTCTGTTCCGCAAGCTTCCGTCCCGGATTATCAGCGGGAGACGTTCTCCTTTCCGGCCGTGCCAAACCCCGGCTCTGTTCCAGGGCTTCCACAGATGCCCTCGACGGTGCCCGCGGCCGCGCTGAATGAGGCCGATTTTCAGGCCATCGCCGCTTCCTTGGCTGGCGTGGTCGCGCTCGTGCCTCAACTTCCAACTCCCCCATTCCCACCCGCGACACCCAGCCCCTCATCGGCCTTGGTTGAAGGAGAGAAGGCCGGGCCCTGGACCGCTGCCCCACAGTTTCCGCCCGCGCTAGAGATGTTTTCCTTTCCCGGCGTCCCGGCAATTCCTTCGTCGCCGCCGACCGCTCCGCCGAGCGGATCGGATCTGGCAGCAGCCCCGTCTTCCCCGGCGGCCGCGACAGCATCTGTCCCGAGCGCCCCGATCCCGCCGACGGCATATCAGCCGCCAGGCAGTTCTGACGACCGAACCAGAACAGATCCCTGGGCGGCGGCTCCCAATTTTCCCAATGAGGTTTTTTCCTTCCCCCGCGTTCCGGGTGCGTCGGTCCCGGGGGTCACGGAACGAGGTGTTGCGGAACGAAGTGCTGCGGAACGAAGCGTTCCGGAAGCGATGGTGTCGCAGCCAAGTGTGCCGGCCGGCTCCGCCTCCCCCGACACCCCGCATGCAGCGAATGCTCCTCTGTCGATTCCCACCATCCCGGATGCCCTTCATTCGCCCGTGCTTCCGGAAAACACAGCGGATTCGGCGGACGCGGGGCGGGCCGTCTACGGGAAAGTTGCGCCGGCATTTCCGTCTGTCACTGAGATGTTTTCCTTCCCTGGCGTCCCGGGCGTGCAATCACCCCCCGGCGTTCCAGTTCTGCCTTCGTCAGTGCCGACGAGGCCTCCGGCTGAAACCGATCTTCGCGTGCCGTCTGCTGCTCCCCCTGGTGCATCCGCAGCCACGATGCCGCCTGGCGTTCCGCAGCCCGCGTTTCCTGGTGTTTCAGCCTACACTTCCCATGCCGAGGGAAAACCGAAACAGTCTTCCTCTTTGCCAAAGGGCGTCGAGTCCTTCGAGTTCCGTCCCGATCTGGCCCCAGGGGAGCTTGGCATCGCCAAGCGTCCGCTCGACACACGGCTGATTCGACAGGATTTTCCTATCCTCGAGGAGCGCGTGCATGGTCGGCCGTTGATCTGGCTCGACAACGCGGCCACCACGCAGAAGCCGAACGCGGTGATCGATCGTCTGTCATATTTCTACCAGCACGAAAACTCCAACATCCACCGCGCCGCCCACACTCTGGCCGCCCGCGCTACCGACGCCTATGAAAGCGCCCGCGAAAAGACGCGCCGCTTCCTGAATGCCTCCTCAACCCGTGAAATCATTTTCGTTCGCGGCACAACCGAAGGCATCAATCTCATCGCCCAGGCATGGGGACGCCGCAACGTCCAGAAGGACGACGAAGTGCTCATCACCTGGCTTGAGCACCACGCCAATATCGTGCCCTGGCAGCAACTGTGCTCAGAAAAGGGTGCGCGCCTGAGGGTTGCTCCCGTGAACGATCGCGGCGAAGTGATTCTCGAGGAATACGAGCGGCTGCTCGGCCCACGCACGCGGATTGTTTCCTTCAGCCAGGTGTCAAATGCTCTCGGAACGATCACCCCGGCCCGCGAGATGGTGGAGATGGCGCACCGTCATGGTGCGCTCGTGCTGGTCGATGGCGCGCAGGCCGTCTCCCACATGCGGGTGGATGTGCAGGCCCTCGACTGCGACTTCTACGTGTTCTCCGGCCACAAGATTTTCGCTCCCACCGGCATCGGCGCGGTTTACGGAAAGTTGGAATTGCTGAACGCGATGCCGCCCTGGCACGGCGGCGGCAATATGATCGTGGACGTCACCTTCGAGAAGACTACTTACCAGACAGCGCCAGGGCGTTTTGAAGCCGGTACGGGAAACATTGCCGATGCCGTGGGGCTCGGTGCGGCGCTCGACTATGTGGACGAGGTCGGAATGGAAAGCATCTCAGCCTACGAGCATGACCTGCTGATTTATGCGACTGAGGGACTTCTGACCATCCCAGGTCTGCGGCTGATCGGAACCGCCCGCGAGAAGGCAGGCGTTCTGTCCTTCGTGCTCGACGACGTTCGCACCGAGGATGTGGGGGCTGCCCTGAACCAGGAAGGCATCGCGGTGCGTTCCGGGCACCACTGTGCCCAGCCTATCCTGCGCCGCATGGGCGTCGAGAGCACGGTCCGCCCCTCACTGGCGCTCTACAACACGCGCGAAGAGATCGACGAACTGGTCGCCGCGCTGCTGCGGTTGCGATCGAGCCGGGGACATCGCCAGTAATTTCGGCTTCGAAGCGGAAACCCATTTCCTCGTGCTTCTCCCCGATATTTCGTGAGGTAAGCTGCGTCCGGCCGTGCGCGGCTCCTGCCGGGAAGCAAAGAATGCACCCATCGTCTTCGCCTCAACGCCACCACTCGGAGCGAATCTCCTGGCCCTGAACGACCTCGGACGGGGTGCCAGGTTCTGGCGACCAGAGCTTGAGACCTTTGACTGCGAATATGTTCTCGATCGGCTGCTTCCAGTGGTGGAGCGCAAGATCAAAGAGCCCCCAGTGGATGGGCATGAGCAAGCCGTGGCCGCCCAGGGCGCGAAAGCTGCGTACGGCTCCTTCCGGGCCCATGTGTATGTCGGGCCAGAGGGGATCGGAAGCACCGATTTCGAGCATGGTGAGATGGAATGGACCAAAACTCTCGCCGATATCGCGGAATCCATACCATTCCCCGGAGTCGGCGCCGTAATAGACGCGGTGATTCACGCCGGTGAGAGCGAAGGATGCCCACAGCGTTTCAAAACGACCGAAGAGACTACGCCCGGAGAAGTGGCGGGCCGGCAACGCGCTTACGGTCAGCGATCCGACCTTTACGTTTTCCATCCAGTTGAGTTCGGTGCAGCGGCGGGGATCGACCCCGAGGCTTTTGAGCATGGCGCCTACCCCCAGAGGGGTGATCCAGCGCGCCTGCCGCAGGGCGTCCATTTGAGCCAGGCGCTTCACCGTGCCCGCTCCCAGGTGATCGTAGTGATCGTGCGAAACGAGCACGGCGTCTATGGCAGGCAAATCGTCCAACGCGAGAGGTGGCGTGAAGAAGCGCTTTGGACCGGCCCACTGTACCGGAGCTGCGCGTTCGTCCCAAACCGGATCAATGAGGACACGCAGGCCATCAATTTCAAGCAAGGAGGAGGAGTGACCGAGCCAGGTGATGCGCAGGCCGGATTGCGGGCCTGTCGCAAAAACTCTTGCATCGGTGTGAAACGGGCCCGGCGGATGGCTGGGCGATCGCGCTGCTCGTCCGAAAAAGAAACGCGGGCCCACTTTGAACATGAGCGAGGGCCCGCCCACCTTGGTTTCGACCGGATTGATATACCCGCCACCATCTCGCTCGGCTGGAAGAAGGGCCATCACTATTCGATGGTGGATCGCGCATCGAGATTCCTGGAATCAACGACCTTGGCCCAAAAGCCGGCGGGCGGTCGGTTGAGATATCGCAGACCAGCCCTCACGATCTGTGCCTCCCATTCAGGCATTTCCGCCGATCGTGTCGAGATCGGCGATCACTTCAGGAGCCAGCTGAAGCCTCGCAGCCTTGAGATTCTCGCGCAGATGCTCGATGGAAGAAGTTCCCGGGATCACCAGGATGTTGGGCGACCGCTCAAAAAGCCAGGCTAGCGCAACCTGCATGGGCGTGGCCTCGAGGCGTACAGCGACATCGGACAAGGTAGCCGACTGCAGCGGAGTGAACCCGCCGAGGGGAAAGAATGGCACGTAGGCGATGCCTTCACGCGCAAGATCGGCGATGAGTGCATCATCGGCTCGATGTGCCAGGTTGTATTGGTTCTGCACGCAGACGATCGGAACGATTCGCCGGGCTTCCGCGATCTGCGCGGGCGTGACGTTGCTCAGCCCGATATGACGCACCAAACCCTTTTGCTGAAGTTCGGCTAGAACTGTGAGCGGCGCCTCGATCGATCCCTCGGCGGGTTCATGGATGCTATGCATACTGCGCAGGTTGACCACATCGAGCACATCCAGTCCCAGATTGCGGAGGTTGTCGTGAACCGCCGCCGTCAGCTCCTCGCGCGAGAAAGCCGGAATCCATGATCCATCCTCGCCGCGCCGGACGCTGATTTTGGTGACGATCACCAGATCGTCGGGATACGGGGACAGCGCTTTTCGTATGGTCTGGTTCGTAACGTGGGGACCATAAAAATCGGCCGTATCGATGTGGTTCACGCCACTCGCGACGGCCTCTCTCAGAATAGCGATCGCGGCCTCGATATCTCGGGGAGGTCCCCAGACCAACTTGTTACCCTCCCGGCCTGCCAGTTGCATCGCACCGTAACCCATCCGGTTCACGGTCATCGCTGAGCCAGGCAGCGCGAAGCTCCCGGCGAGATCAAGCGTGTTCGCCATTCCACTATCTCCTTGGTACTGACAACGTTCGATGGGACAGTTCATGGATCCGGCGACGCGCTAGCCGTGTGCAGTGACGGCGTTCGCAGCGTCTTCAAAATATTTCATCGCCTTGAGATCCGCGATGAGCGCCGGCCCTGTTGGCCGCCAACCCAGCCGTTCCTGCGTCAGCGCGCTCGAGGCCGGCACGTCGGAACCCATGAAGAATCCAAGCCAACCAAAGTGCTCGCCTGCCTCCTCGGCAGACTTGGAGACGACCGGCACCTTCAGGCCTCGGCCGATTGCCTCAGCGATCTCTCGAAGCGGCACGCCCTGTTCTGCGACCGCGTTATAGCGGGCTCCCCCAGCCCCTTTTTCGGCCCCCTTTTCCAGTGCCAGCCGGTAGAGACGGGCAGCATCGAGTCGGTGCACCGCCGGCCAGCGGTTGAGCCCGTCGCCGACATACGCCGAAACACCCTTCTCGCGCGCGATCGCGATCTGGTAGGTGATCAGGCCTTGCTTCACTGGGTCGTGGACCTGCGGAAGGCGCATCACCGAAACGCGCACGCCCTTCGCCGCCACCGAAGCTGCTGCCTCTTCCGAAGCGATACGGGGAATCGGAGAATTGGGCGCATCCTCCTCGGTCGTGAGGCGTCCCGGCGTGAAGGCGACCAAGGTCCCGGAGGTGACGATCAAGGGGCGGTCCGAGCCGGCGAGCGCGGCACCGAGTGCCTCGATGGCGCGTCTGTCTATCTCGCAGACTTCCTTGAATCTCGCGAAATCATGGACGAAGGCTGTGTGTATCACGCCATCCGAGGCGGCGGCTCCACTCCGCAGGCTGTGCAGATCTTCGACATCTCCCCGATGGACCCTGGCCCCAGCGGCGGCAAGCGAGCTGGCGCCGGCATCGGAGCGCGCTAGACCGAGCACCTGATGACCCGCGTGGATGAGTTCCTCAACCACGGCAGAGCCGATAAAACCCGTAGCACCGGTAACAAAAACACGCATGTTTTTATCTCCTAAGCAATTTGTGGGTCAGTGAAGAAGGACGAAGCGCGCACTCGACTCGCGAGTCGAGTCGAAACCTTCGCGGTGATCGATCTCCATTCGCGGGCTGAAGTTGGCAGAGCGTCGATCTCGATCAACTCCCGCAGCCAGTCTTCGGCTGCGAGCTCCGCCTGCTCCGACCCGAACAACCGGGTGATGGCTTTGAAGAATGCTGACAGCTCCCGCTCCGCCATCGTCATGAGGTCGGGGCAAGGAGGATTGGAATCCTTCGATGATGTGTGACGAGCGAGTGGATGCATATTCCTCACCTCTCGAAGCTGGAAGAGCCGGAAAGCGCTATTGACAGGCCGCCGCGTTCCGACTAAAACGGAGAGTGTCTCCGAATCAGTAGATATGATAACCGGAGGGTGTCTCCGGTTGCAACTTCTTTTCATGGCGACCAAGAATCAGAAAATTGCCCCGCGAAAACCGCGCACCGACGCAAAGCGGAACCGCGAGCGCATTCTGCAGGTGGCGAAGG
>Ga0181525_10003524_pt1 | contig 12325 bp, 12 predicted proteins | sample PEATcosm2014_Bin_48_FD_121100 | JGI IMG/M metagenome (GOLD analysis project Ga0181525, IMG submission 121100) | Peatland microbial communities from MTU Mesocosm Facility, Houghton, MI, USA - PEATcosm2014_Bin06_10_metaG | ecosystem: Environmental > Terrestrial > Soil > Wetlands > Peat | place... | reverse complement strand
GGGTGCGAGCACACGTAGCCGCCGCGGCTGAACGGCGAGATGACCAGGCACGCGACGCGGAAGCCGAGGCCGACGGGGCCGGCGATGCCCTCCGCGGCGGCCGGCAGGCTCCCGGTCAGCCACTCCCCCGGCGTGCCCGCGGGGGCCGTGGGCGGCGGCACGTGGTCGAAGAACCCGCCGTTCTCGTCGTGGACCACGAACAGCACCGTCTGCGCCCACACGGCCGGGTTCGACACCAGCGTGGAGAGCACGCTGTGCACGAGGTACTCGCCGTAGCCGGGCGGCGCGGCGGGATGCTCGCACTGCGCGAGCGGCGGCACGATCCACGACACCGCCGGCAGCTTGTTCCACCGCACGTCCTGGGCGAAGTCGTCGGGGAAGTGCGGGGTGAGCCCGCGGCCCACCAGCTCGGCGCCGGTGACCGAGAACGGGTCGGTGAACGCCTTGAAGTACGGCAGCGGGCTCAGCGCCAGCTCGCCGAGCCGGTCGTTGTAGACCTTCCAGCTCACCCCGGCGGCCTGCAGCCGTTCCGGCATCGTCGGGAAGGTCAGCTTGCCGTACTCCCCGACCCTGGTGCCGAACGTCTCGACCACCGGTCCGCCCGCCACCCCGTCCGGGTCGATGGAGGCGGCCATGGCCATCAGCCGGTTGGAGTCCGTCGGGCCGATGACCGAGCTGAAGTAGCCGTCGCACACGGTGAACGCGTCCGCCAGCGCGTGGTAGAAGGGAAGGTCGGCACGGGCGTAGTAGCCCATCGTCGCCGGGCCGTGCACGGCGTCGTCGACGGCCAGATGGGTGGCGACGAACTTGTCCATCGCGCCGCCATTCCAGCTCCGGTGCTGGGTGGACCAGGTGTGCGAGATGTCGTTGGTGGTCTGGCCGTCGCGCAGCGGCGGGTCGCTGGACAGCCGGAACGGCTGCAGGTAGCCGGACGGGTCGGCGCCCTTGCCCGGCTGATAGCCAAACTGGTCGAAGACCGGGTAAGCGTGCCCGCCGACCGATTGGGTCAGCACGTGCGGGTCGGAGAAGCCGCGGACGCCGGACAGCGTGCCGAAGTAGTGGTCGAACGACCGGTTCTCCTGCATCAGGATGACCACGTGCTCGATGTCGGTCAGGCTCGCCGGCCCCGCTGCCGTGGCAGCCGCCTTGTCCACCAGCCTGGCCTGCGCGTCGGTTAGCTCGCTCACGGCCACCTCCCGTCGGATAAGTCAGGGCACAAAGGATACGGTCGTCGGCATGGACGTTCTCGTGGTTGGGGCCGGAGTCATTGGGCTGACGACTGGGATCTGCCTGGCCGAAGCCGGGCTGAGCGTGACGATCAGGACCGATGACCTGCCGGAGCGGACCACGTCGGTGGCCGCGGGCGCCGTCTGGGGCCCGGTCAAGGTAGGCCCGCCGGAGCGCGTCCTGCGCTGGGGCCAGGTCGGGCTCGAGGCGCTGGCCAAGCTCGCCGCCGAGCCCGGCACCGGGGTGCGGATGGCAAGCGGCCGGGAGGTCAGCCGCAGGCCCATCGAGCCGCACTACTGGACCACGCTGCTGCCCGGCCTGCGCCTGTGCGAGCAGGCCGAACTACCCGACGGTTTTACCGCCGGCTGGCACTACACCACCCCGCTCGCCACCATGCCCGTCTACCTGGACTACCTGCGCGCCAGGTTCGAGCGGGCCGGCGGCACGATCAAGGTGTCGCCGGTCGGCTCGCTCGCCGAACTGGCCGGCGCCGCGCCCGTCGTAGTCAACTGTTCCGGCGTCGCCGCCCACGACCTGGTACCCGACCCGGAGGTGGTACCGATCCGCGGCCAGGTCGTGCTGGCGGAAAACCCGGGCATCGAGGAGTTCCTGATCGACAGGGACGAGGAGCCGCCCTGGATCGTCTACATGTTCCCGCATGGTGACACTGTCCTGCTCGGTGGCACCAACGACGAGGGCAACTGGGACAAAGAACCTCAAAACCAGATAGCAGAACGAATAGTGGCTCTATGTTCGGCGATCGAGCCACGGCTGCGTGGCGTGTCCATCGTCGGGCACCGGGTCGGCCTGCGCCCGTACCGGCCCGAGGTCCGGCTGGAATCCGAGCCGTTCGGCACGGGCATCCTGTGGCACAACTACGGTCACGGCGGCGCGGGCATCTCGCTATCCTGGGGCTGCGCCGCCGAGGTCACCGCAGGCATCCTCGGCATACCGTCGTAGCCCGTCGGCCTTCGCCTACGGCGTCCTCGAGAAGCAGGTGGAATGTACTGCCGGGCTATGACATTTCAGGGTGGCTGTCCAGCTGGGCAACCAGGCGGGCCGGGGCGATGACGCGGTAGGCGTCCTGGCAGAGCTCGGCGATCTCGGTCCAGTCGGGTTCTCGGTCGAGCCGGACGCCGAGCCAGCCGCGTCCCCCGACGTAGGGCGGCCGGAAGAAGCGCTCGGGCGCGGACGCGGTGAGCTCGTGCTGCGCTCCCGGCGGCGCCGCGCACCACAGGTGCGGGAACCGGTTGTCGTGGTGGCCGTCCGTCCACAGCGTCACGAACGCGCTCTTGTCCCTGACGAACCAGGTGGGCGCGCCGTGGCTGGGCCGCTCGGTGACCTCGGGAAACGCCATGCAGATCGCGCGCAGCTGCCCGGCAAGGTCGGCCGTCATACCCGCCCCGCAGGAGCCGTCCAGCTGCAGGCACCCATCCCCTGAGCATAGTTACTGCTGGTCAGTTAGGTGCCGAGGTGTTGCGGCGCGGGCAAGGTCTGCGGCCTGGCATGGCCGGATAGCTACCCGCCGGCCCGCGGCGGGCAACGGCCTGCTGCGGCTGCACAACCCGTCCGGGATACCGTCGACAAGCCAGCAGGACGCCTTGATCCCGGTGGCCGACTTCGCCAAGTTCTTCGCCCGGCGCGGCCTGGTCGTCCGCAAGTGGTTATCGGGACGTTAGGTCGAGCGTTTCGGGATGAGCCCGGCGGTAGTGCTCGGTCAGGGCCTCGCTGATGGTGCCGAGCCGGTAAGCGACCGTACCGTGGCAGACGTCGCAACGCGTGATCGGGAGACGGGTGACCGTCACGGGGAAGTGGCGGGAAGGTGATGATTTTCTCATTTGCCCCCATAATGCCATCCGGTGGTGAGTGGTCTGGTCCTCGCTCGTTTTGAGGACCGCGAGCAATTCCTCGAGCGCTGGCCGACGGTCTGGATAATCCTGGACGTACGCCTGCGCCGTCTCGTCGCGGAGTTCAGGTATTTCCATTACGGCCAGGACAGCGGCGTTCTCGCGGATGCCGCGGATCCGAATCTCGCCCCTTAGCCATTGCCGGACCGCCGCACTGGGCGCCCGGCAGGAAGCGACCTCACGACGCGCGGCGGCAAGGGCAGCGACAGCCCGCGCACGTGACGGCCGCCGAACCAGCCCGGCGCCGAGAAAGGCCAAGATCGCATCCTGCCTGAGCTCTTCTCCGGTCGCGGTGACTTGCTCTCCAGTCACATGCCAAGCTTCGCGCTTCGCCGGCCACATACTTGGTTCGGTCCGACGCGATCGCGTCGAAAGCGGTATCTCTAGGAAGGGAAAACGCCGTGGATGTGGCTGCAGGTGCCATAGTGGCCTCAGCCAATGCTCTGTCTGTACGGGCATGAGCGAGAGTTTCCCGGAACAGATTGTGAAAATCTGCACAAGACGCTTCCGCGGGAAACGTGGTGGACCTGGCTAGCCTAGTCCCTGGCGCGGGAGACTTCGGGCATGACCTTCTCGATCGTCGCATGCAATGCCGACCGGTCCCAGTTCGGCGTGGCCGTCGCGAGCAAGTACCTTGCCGTGGGCTCCGTCGTCCCCGCCGCCCGCACCGGCGTCGGCGCGCTGGCCACTCAGGCCTGGGCCAACACCGCCTACAGGACCGAGGGCCTCGCCCTGCTTGCGAACGGCGCCACCGCGCAGGAGACGGTGAGCACGCTTACCGGCAGCGACGCGAAGCGCCCGGTACGCCAGTTCGGCGTGCTGGACGCGCACGGCGGGTCCGCGACGTACACCGGCGAACAGTGCACAGACTGGGCCGGCGGAGTCTGCGGGGACAGCTATGCCATCCAGGGCAACATTCTCGTCGGCGAACGCGTCATCGCCACGATGGAACAGGCCTGGCTCGACTCCGACCCCGCTGAGCCGCTCGCCCGCAGGCTTTTGGCCGTGCTCGCGGCCGGCGACGCAGCAGGAGGCGACAATCGCGGCCGGCAGAGCGCGGCGTTGCTCGTGGCCGGCGACCAGGGCGGCTATCTCGACGGGGACGGCATGATCGTGGACCTGCGCGTCGATGACCACCAGGCGCCGATCCCCGAGCTAGCCCGCCTGCTGGACCTCCACGACACACTGTTCGGCAAGTCGGCCAAGAAGATCTGACGGACCTGCCGGGGACGCTGCCGTCGGCCTGCTCGTGATCAGCTGTGCGGTGGAGGCATTACGACATCACCGACTTGGATGCGGCCGGCGTGGAAGACTTCGCACCAGACGCCGAAGGTGATGTCGTTCTTGCCACGTAGCCGGGCCAGCGCGTGCAGTATGCGCACATCAGCGGCGCCTGATTCCGGGTTCCGGGTCGTGACCACGCAGCGCGGCACGGGGGCAATGACGCGCAGGATGACCTCCCCGATGGTCACCTCCCGACCGCGCCAGGCGTGTTCGGCCCATGCGTCAGTGCCCGTGATCGTGATGGTCATGCGGAACCGGCGCGAGTCCGGAACCGTGCCGTTGAATTCCGGGGCGAGTGCCTGAATTGATGCCTCGGACATCAGTGTCACGGGCTGGTCATCGGTTCCGATGTGCTCCGGCGCCCGTTTGAACAGCTGCACGGGCCGGCCGAGGTAGCCGGACAGCGCGGCGCCGAGCGGCCCTGGGATGATCCACCCTGGTATCTCTCGCCCGTTATACGTCCGGGTGGTCGCGGGAGCCCCGGGTTCAGGCGTGCCCTGGACAGCAGTGCCGTCCGGGAAACTCAGCTTCAGGACGTTTCGCACCCGGTCCCAGACGGGCTCGATTTGCAGCAGCGCCGGGGTTCGGGTGGTCAGCAGTAGCTTGCCGTTCTCGCCGATGACCAGGAATTCACGGTCGCCTGCAACCCCGCGCTGCCCGAAGTGGACCTCGCTGGTGCACTGCAGCCGCATACCCTTGACCGGCGCGATTGCAAGCCGGGAAACGGTGACCGGCATTGTCATACCTCCCGCCGCCGACGCTAACAGCCTGGCGGCATCCGGTCGTAAGCACGGATCAGTCCGGTTTCGCCGCCGACATAGCAGCCCCGGGGGGTGGACGCACAGCAGGATGCACAGCAGGCGCCGGTCCAGGACCATGCCCGGCCATGTCGGCTCCTGCGCGGCGGGCAGGTCGGCGGTGAGATGCGTAGCTGGGCCCTGGTCTGCGCCGCGTAGGCAGCACCGGCTCGTTCCTAGAGCTCGGCCTGGATCAGCCGGCCGTCGGCAAGCCAGGCCACCGTGAAGGCGCCGGCGACTGCGCCGCTGCGCTGGATGACCAGGACGCCGCCGGGGGCCTATCGCGGGCGTGCTGCTGCGCCTGGAGCGCCGCGGTATACGCCGTTACAGATCCGCTACCGCCGGAGACCCGCTGAGGGCAGGCCGTTGCGGCGTCATGTACCTGGCGGCTGGTAGGTGATCGCTTCGGCTCGTTCGGCGATCGCGGTCAGGTCGCTGGATTCGATCAGTTCGTGCGTCTCGAAACGCGAGAGAGCGCCCGAGCCGGCAATCGCCAGGCTGACCGCTGCCATGGAGTGCGAGTCAGGCAGGCTGAAGGCCGCCACGCCGTCATACTGCCCGAACATCCAGTAATGCGATTCCAGGCTGCCCCGGCCGACTCCGCCTCCTCGCGGATGGCAGCGGCCCGGTTTGAGGGCTTAGCGATGAACCGTTTCGCCGCCTCGCCGCCTCGCCGTCTCGCTGGTGAGGCTGAACAGAACCAGGTACTTGGCCACTCCCACCACCTCTCACATGCATGGATGCGTACCTGATCTGAGCGCTGCCAGTATCGCGCTGGCTGTCCCCGGCTTCAACCCCGGGCCGGGGCGGCCAGGGTAGAGCACGGCGCCCACGAGGCCCTCTCACCGGCCTGCTTCCATGTCTTCGATAGCGGTATCAAGGTAAGCATGCAGCTTAGAGGCAGGCGCGATGATTGGGTGTTTCACCGTGCGGCGGCGGGTTATTCCTCAATGGCCCCGCCCACGGCTCGCAGGTGATCGCGGAAACTAAGGGAAGGTGTTTGCTGGCGCTGGGCAAGGTAGCTGTCGAACTGCACTTGACTGCGCAGCGAGATACCTGCGTGGAGCTGTTCAGCTTGGCGCCGCTCGGTGTCGCGGATCGTCTCGGCCAGCGTGAAGACTTCTCCGGCGCGGCTGGCCGACACGAACAGCACGCCATCGTCATCGCCTAGGACCAAGTCCTGGCGATCCACGGTCCAATCTCCCACCGTGGCGGACGCCAGCGCATCCAGGACCCGGGCATCGAGACGCTGCGGGCCGGCCGGGATCGCTCCCAAGCTGAAGACCGGCAACCCGATCGCCTGAATGTCGGCGGTGTCGCGATGCAGCCCCCAGATCACGATTCCGTCCAGCCCCGCAGCCTGAGCCTCCAGAGCCACCAGGTCGCCGACGCAGCTCTCATCGAGGCGCCCGTCGTTGTCGGCCACCAGCACCTCGCCAGGTGCGGCGCCTTCGAGCGCCTCGAGGAAAATATCCACGCTGCCGCCATGGCGGGCAGGACACACCCGCCCAGCCAGCCGGCTACCGGGCACGACCGCGTGCACACGCGCGGGCGCGCAACGCACCGGGATATGAGCGCGGATGCATGCATCCGCCAGATGGGCAGTAGTCAGCGCCGCAAACCGCCGCCGGAGCTCTTGGTAATCCATCGTGCACCTTCCTCTGTCATCTTCGCGGTGAGGGTTGACCTGACCATGCTCAGCGCGGCCGGATGACGATCCCAGAGCCAATGCGGCAGAATTGGTTTGCAGATGAAGCCAATCGAGCTGGGCGGGCGTCTGGGCCGCTGGTCATCCGGTCGCGGGCCGCTGTCTGTGCTTCTTGCCGCACGGCTGCGGCGGCTGATCGACGAGGGCGAGCTGCCGCCCGGTGAGCCGCTGCCACCTGACCGGGCTCTCGCTTCGGCGCTCGCGGTCGGGCGCAGTACCGTGGTGGCCGCCTATGACCTGTTGCGCCGTGACGGGCGGATCGTCCGGCGCCAGGGCAGCGGCACGAAAGTGGCCGGGACCGTGTGCGCCGCAAGACGGCCAACGACCGGCGCGCCGCTGTTCTTGCATCTGCTGGAGCCGCGGGATGGCGTGATCCAGCTCACCTGTGCGGCCCCCGGCACGCCGCCACCGGAACTGGCAGAGGCCTACGCGAGCATCGTGCCGGCGCTGGCCGGGATCCGCAGTGATACCGGCTACCACCCGATGGGCCACCCGGTGCTGCGCGCCGCGATCGCCGAGCGTTACACCCGGCACGGGATCCGAACCGGCCCTGACCGCATTCTGGTTACCAACGGTGCCCAGCAAGCCCTGTCACTGCTCGCCCGGGCCTTTCTCACCCCCGGTGCCCCGGTACTGGTGGAGGCACCCACCTATCACGGCGCGCTGGAGGCTTTCCGCGACGCCGCGGGCGTGCCTCGCGCGCTGCCGGTCGGGCTCAGCGGGCTGGAGATGGCCGCCCGGCAGCAACGCCCCGCCCTCGCCTACGTGATCTCGACCTTCCACAACCCGACCGGCTCGGTGCTGTCCCCGCTGGCCCGGCGGACGCTGGCGGAGACCGCCGCAGCCACCGGTGTCCCGCTGATCGACGACGAGGTGCTGGCCGATCTTGGTTTTCCCGGCGAGCAGGCCCCGCCGCCGCTGGCTGCTTACGCAGACACCGTGATCTCGGTCGGCTCGCTGTCAAAGACCGTCTGGGCTGGGCTGCGGATCGGGTGGGTGCGCGCCCCCGTGCCGGTGATCGCCCGGCTCGGGCGGCTGCTGGCCGTGCACGACCTTGGCGGGAACATCCCCGGTCAGCTGGCCGCTGCCGGCCTGCTGCCACGGCTGGAGCCGTTGTCGCAGCGGCGGTCAGCAGAGCTCAAAGCCCGCCATGACCACCTGCGCGCGGAACTGGCCCGCCATCTTCCCGGCTGGCACGCACCGCCAGTGCAGGGCGGGCAAACCCTGTGGGTACGTCTGCCGCACGGCGACGCGACCTCGTTCGCGCAGGCGGCCCTGCGCGACCGCGTCGCGGTACTGCCAGGAAACGGGCTTGACGCATCGGGCCGAAGCGGGGAGTATCTGCGCCTGCACTTCCTCGCCTCCCCCGATGACCTGACCGAGGCCATCCGCCGCCTCGCCAGGGCATGGCACACCTACCACCCGCAGGCCCGCGCCACCTCACCAGCCGCACTGACGGTATGAAGGTGCACGCAGATCTCCCGCCGCCTTCACCCATTGCGGGTAACGGCCCGGCTGACGGTCGCTTAGCGTGACAAGCGGCCACATTGTCTTTAGCTTGAGCAATTTAAGGTCGCCGAATAGGCGCGATCTGCAACAGGTCGGGCGGGCAGCGCACTGTCGCGCAATATGCCCGGTTCGGTGTACCTACCTATGAAGCTGCCGAGGACGCGGAGATACGGTCAGCGCATACGGGCAGGCGGAACGTTACGTCGCCCTCGCCGGGGCCGACCGCACGGCCTTCGACCTAGCGGTGCGCCAGGTGAGCCGCTCCCTGACCATCCACACCGGATCCTCCTCACGGAAAGAAGCACCCATGAACATCGCCATCCTCGGCACCGGAGGCGTCGCGCACGCCCTCGGCGCCGGCTGGAAGAAGTCCGGCCACGACGTCATCTTCGGCGCCCGCGACGCGTCCGCTACCGACCCGGACTTCGAGATCACGGGCCTGCAAGACGCCCTAGCCGCCGGCGACGTCATCGTCAATGCCATCACCGGCGCCGCAGCGCTGCAGGCCATCACCGCTCTGGACACTTCCGCGATGGCCGGGAAGACGCTGCTCGACGCCACCAATGCCCGCACCGGGACCGGAGAGCTGGTATACCCGAACTCCAGCCTCGCCGAGCACCTCCAGGCGGCCCTGCCCGCTGTGCACGTGGTGAAGTCCCTGAACACGGCAGCCATCGAGGTGCTGGCCGATCCGTCTTTGGTGGGACCGGCGACGGTGTTCCTCTCCGGCGACGACGAGGCGGCTAAGGCCGAGGTTAAGGGGCTGCTCCACGATCTGGGCTGGAAGGACGAGGGGATCATGGACCTCGGCGGTATCCGGACCGCCCGCGGACCGGAGAACTACGCCGTGCTGTTCTTCGAGATCGTCGCCGTTCTGAAGAGCCGGTTCGTCAACATTCACGTCACCCGATGAATCCGCCGCATCTAGGCGAAGCCGTCTGGGTGATCGACGGATCGACCTGCTGCAGGTGAGCCAGCCGGGCCTGTCCCACCAGATCCAGGCCCTGGAACGCGAACTAGGCGGGCCGCTGCTCGAGCGCCTGCCGCGAAAGGTGCGGCTCACCCCGGCCGGCCGCACCGCCCTGCCGCACGCCCGGGCCAGCCTGGCCCACGCCCAGCGCGCCAGCAGCGCCGCCCGGCGGGCGCTGGGCGTCGAGACCGGCGAACTGCACGTGGGCACCCTGTACTCCATCAGCACCGGAATCCTCCCGGGCGCCCTGCGCACCTGGCGGCGCGACTACCCCGAACTTCAGGTTCACCTAGTCGAGCTGCGCCACACCGACGACCTGATCGCCGTCATGGAGGCCGGACAGGCCGATGTCGCGGTCGGCCCGACCCCGCCCGACTGGGACGGCCCGGTCCAGGAAATCGGCGTGGAAGAATTCCTCATCGCCGCCGCACCGGACACCGACCTGCCCACTGACCCGCCGCGGGTCCGGATGACCGACCTGGCCGGACACGACTGGGTGCACTACACCGCGCGCAGCGGTCTTTCCGACATCCTCGACGGCGCCTGCTCACGTGCCGGATTCCAGCCCCGGCTGTCGGTGCGCACCGAACAGGGCCCATCCGCGCTTAATCTGGCCCGGGCCGGCCTGGGCCTAGCTCTAGTCCCTGGCAACATCGTCCCGCCGCACTTCGACGGAATCCTGCTGCGCCCTGACCCCCCGGTACTCCGGCCGCTGTCCGTCTATACCCGGGTCCGCCCCGACCCGATCACCGCCGCCTTCGTCGCCGCGATCGCGGTCGAAACCCTCGTCACACCACCCCACATCACCGCCCGGCTCGGGCAGCCGGCCAGCGCCTGACAACATTCGGGAGGCATCGACCATGTCCGCACCCACAACGGCCGCCATCTCCGCCGATCCGCCGTTCACCGGCCGCGCGATCGAGAACCTGATCGCGACCTACGCAGAACTCGTCGACAACGGTGACTTCGCCGGGCTCGGCGCGCTGCTGGCCGACGCCACCTTCACCGGCAGCGGCGCCCCGGTCAGCGGCGCGGCCGCTATCGAGCAGATGTTCCGCGACATGCTGATTGTCTACGACGACGGCACACCGCGGACCAAGCACGTCACCACCAATGTCATCATCGACGCCGGCCAAGGCGCGGGCACGGCCACCGCTCGTTCCTACGTCACCGTGTTCCAGGCACGACCAGGACTGACGCTGCAAGCCATCATGAGCGGGCGGTACCAGGATCGTTTCGAACGCCGCGACGGTCACTGGCGCTTCACCGAACGGCAGGTCCGGGTCGACCTGGCCGGCGACCTGAGTGGCCACCTGCGCCAGGCCCGGTGATGAATCCTTCAGAGCAGGTGGAGCTACGCCGGGCCTGAACGGTGTTCAGTCGTCCCAGTGCGTGAGTACCCGCTGGCGGATTTCCGCCGGGTAGGCCGGGGTGCTCGACTCCGAAATGCGGTCCATGGTTGGCGGACTGCGTCATGGCACGCCGGCCTGGCGCGCGCTTGCGGACTGAGCTGCATTGCTCAGATGTTCTGCGGTGCTTGGGCGGCGAGGATCTTGTCCAGGAGGCGCGAGAGTGCGGCCCTGTCCGCAGGTTCGAGCGGGGCAAAGACGCTAACAGCCGTGGAAATGCGTTCGGCGTGGGCGCGGTGCATGAGCTCGTGACCCGAGCGGGTGAGCGCGAGTCGCTGCGCGCGGCGGTCGGTCGGGTCTGGTTCTCGGCGCAGGAGTCCTTCGGCCTCGAGGGCGTCGACCATGGGCGTGAGGGTGCGAGGCGAGTAGCCGAGGCGTTTTGCTATCGCTCCCATACGGGCTGGCCCTGCGTGGACGACGGTATGGAGTAGGTGGTAGCGGGCGTTGCTGAGGCCGGCGATCTCGCTGCGGCCCGACGTGGCGCCTATGAGGCGCACGATTGCGATCATACGGTCGGCAAGCGAGCCGAGCTCGCCGTCGTGTGCCCGGTCCCGCGCTTCCCGGCCGCTCTGCTCCGCTGCGGCCTGTCCTGTCACCAAATCTCGGTCTCGCATGCGATCCTACCGGAATATGATCTCATTAGAGGATGGTCCGTAAAGCGGACATAGTTGTAAGCTCAGTACCAGAGTAAAGCCCGCAGCGGGAACTCCGCAGGAGCCCGAGGGGGACGGTGCTTTGACGGCATGCCGGGGAGGCTTGGAGATGGAGCGTCCGTTCGAGGTCGACCCGGTCGAGTACCCGTTCGCCGACCATTGGCTGAGCTGTGCCGACGGGCACGTCCACTATGTCGACGAGGGGAGCGGCCCCGCTGTCCTGCTGCTGCACGGCAACCCGACGTGGTCCTACATCTACCGGGATGTCATCAAGCAACTGCGCGGGCAATGCCGGCTCGTAGCCATTGACCTGCCGGGGTTCGGGATGTCGAAGGCGCCGTCAGGATATGGCTTCACACCGCGGGAGCACGCCGATGTGGTCAGCGACTTCGCCGCGCGCCTGGAGCTTGAGAACCTGGTACTCGTGGTCCAGGACTGGGGCGGGCCGATCGGCATAAGTTACGCCATAGGACACAAGGACAACGTGCGGGGTCTGGTGATCATGAACACGTGGGCCTGGCCCGCGTCGGTGTCGCAGCGGCTCTTTTCGCTGGTGATGGGCGGCTGGCCGGTGGGCTACTGGCTGCAGACGCGGCGTAACTACTTCGCCAAGGCGATGCTGCCCGATGGCATTCAGCACAAGGAAAAGATCACCCCGGCCCTACGGAAGGCCTACGTCGATCCGTTTCCCACGCCGACCTCACGCAAGCCGACCTGGGTGTTTCCCCGCCAGATCCGGAAGGCTGGCCCGTGGCTGGCCGCCATCGAGTCTCGGCTGCCCACGCTCTCCGATACCCCGGCCGAGATCCTGTGGGGCCTGAAGGACGTACCAGGCTTTCCCGTGAGCGTGATGGAGCGATG
>Ga0181525_10003523_pt1 | contig 12331 bp, 10 predicted proteins | sample PEATcosm2014_Bin_48_FD_121100 | JGI IMG/M metagenome (GOLD analysis project Ga0181525, IMG submission 121100) | Peatland microbial communities from MTU Mesocosm Facility, Houghton, MI, USA - PEATcosm2014_Bin06_10_metaG | ecosystem: Environmental > Terrestrial > Soil > Wetlands > Peat | place... | reverse complement strand
CGCGCAGGTACAGGGGGCGTGCATCGCCGGCGGGCTGATGCTGGCCTGGATCTGCGACCTCATCGTGGCTTCCGACGACGCGTTCTTCGCCGACCCCGTGGTGCGCATGGGCATCCCCGGCGTGGAGTACTTCGCGCACCCCTGGGTGATGGGGCCACGGCAGGCGAAAGAGTTCCTCTTCCTCGGCGAACGGGTCGACGCCGCCCGCGCCCTGCAACTCGGCATGATCAACCGCGTAGTGCCGCGCGACCGGCTGGCGCAGGAGGTCACCGAGATCGCCGAGAAGATCGCGGCGATGCCGCGACTAGGCCTCGCGCTCACCAAGAAGGCGGTCAACCAGGCCGAGGACGCGATGGGCTTGCAGGTGGGGATGGACTCGGCCTTCGGCCTTCACCACCTGGCGCACGCGCACAACGCCGAGACGGGGACGGACTCGCTCGCCGGGCACGACGCGCGGTCGATGCGCGACGCTCCTTTGCGAAACACGGGGCGCGACGACAGGGGTACCTCGTGAACGACGAGCAGTTCCGGGCCGAGGTGCGCGGGTGGCTAACGACTGCGCTGGCGTCACCCGAGTTCGCCTGCCTCGTCGGCAAGGGCGGCACCGGCCGGGCGCACGAGTTCGTCGCCGAGCGCATGGCCTGGGAGCGGCGCCTCGGCGCGGACGGCTGGATCGGCCTCGGCTGGCCCGAGGCCGACGGCGGCCGCGGCCTGCCGTGGCACCGGCAGGTCATCTTCTACGAGGAGTACGCGCGGGCGAACGCCCCCGGGCGCGTCGGCCATATCGGCGAGCAGCTGGTCGCGCCGACGCTGCTGATGTTCGGGACGCCGGAGCAGAAGGCGCGCTTCCTGCCGGGGATCGCGGCCGGCACCGAGCTGTGGTGCCAGGGGTACTCAGAACCGGGGGCCGGATCCGACCTCGCGGGCCTGCGCACGCGCGCGTCGCTGCGCGACGGTGAGTGGCACATCGACGGGCAGAAGATATGGACCTCGCTGGCTCATGTCGCGGACTGGTGCTTCCTGCTCGCCAGAACGGAGGCGGGCTCCGACCGCCACCGGGGCCTGTCCTGCCTGCTGGTGCCGGTGCGCCAGCCGGGTATCGAGATCCGGCCGATCACGCAGATCACCGGGACCGCGGAGTTCAACGAGGTGTTCTTCGACGACGCGCGCACCTTGGAGGGGAACGTGGCGGGTGCGCCGGGCGACGGCTGGCGCGTGGCCCTCGGCATGCTCGGCGTCGAGCGCGGCGTCTCCAACCTCGGCCAGCTGATCGGCTTCCAGCGCGAGTTCGACGCCGTGCTCGCCGCGGCCCGCGGCAACGGGAGCGCCGGCGATCCCGACATCGCCGCGCGGATCGCCGACGCCTGGATCGCGCTGCAGGTCATGCGATTCACGGCAGAGGAGGCGCTTGGCGGCGCTGACCAGGAGGGCGGTGTCGCGGCGGGCGGGGTCGCGGCGGGTGGTGTCGCGGCGAACATCACCAAGCTGCTGTGGACGACGTGGCACCAGCGCCTTGGGGAGCTGGCCGTCGACGTGGGCGGCCCGGATGCGACGCTGGCCGGCCCGGATTACGGCCTGACCGACACGCAGCGGCTGTTCCTGTTCGCCCGGGCCGAAACGATCTTCGGCGGGTCGAACGAGATCCAGCGGAACATCGTCGCCGAGCGCGGGCTCGGCCTGCCCAGGGGATAGCGGATGGACTCATCGGAACAGGCCGCCCTGCGCGAGGCGGTACGCGACTTCTGCGGCAAGCACGCCGGGCCGCAGGCCTGGGACCGGCTCGCCGGCGAGCTCGGGCTCACCGGGCTCGCGGTGCCCGAGTGCTACGGCGGGTCAGGCGCCGGCCTGGCCGAGGTCGCCGTCGCGGTCGAGGAGACCGGGCGGGTGCTGCTGCCGGTGCCCTACCTGTCCACGGCGCTGGCCGGCGCGGTGCTCAGCGAGGACGGTGCGGGCCGTACGGGCGGTGCGGCGCCCGGGGCCGAGTTCCTGCCCGGCATCGCGTCGGGCGCGCTGCGCGCCGCGTTCGCGCTCGGGAGCGCGGTGACCGCGTCCGGCGGCCGGCTCACCGGGGTCGCGCCTCACGTGCTCGACGGCGCCGAGGCCGGCCTGTTCGTCGTCCGCGCCGGGGACGCGCTGTTCGCCGTCCGGGCCGCCGACACGGTCGTCACGCCTTGCGGGACGCTGGACCAGAGCCGGTCGCAGGCCGCGGTCTCGTTCCAGGGCGCTCCGGCAGTGGCGGCCGGCTGCGCCGCTGAGCGGGCGGAAGACCTGCTGCGCGTCATGCTGGCGGTCGAGTCGGCCGGCGCGGCCGCGCACTGCCTTGACGTCACCGTGGGCTACCTCAAGACCCGGGTGCAGTTCGGCCGGCCGATCGGCGCCTTCCAGGCGCTGCGCCACCGCTGCGCGGACCTCGCGGTGGAGGTGGCCTCCGCGCGGGCGACCGCGTACGCCGCCGTGCGCGCGGCGGCGTCCCCGGTGTCCCCGGCGTCCTCGGCGGAACTGGCGGTGCTCGGCCCGCTGGCCAAACGGCACTGCGTCGACGTGTTCTGGCACGTGGCCGCGGAGATGATCCAGCTGCACGGCGGGATCGGGTTCACCTGGGAGCACCAGGCGCACCGTTACCTCAAGCGCGCCAAGACCTCGCAACTGCTGCACGGCACCCCGGCCGAGCTGCGGCGGCTGGTCAGTCAGCGGGCCGGGCTGAGCTGAGCTGTGGACGCATCGATCAGCCTTGGAACAGTGCGAACGCCGCTCCCTGCGGGTCGATGAGCACCGCGAAGCGGCCGGTGCCCGGGATGTCAGCCGGGCCGGCGATCACGCTGGCGCCTAGGTCGGTCGCCTTCTTGACGTCGGCATCGACGTCAGCGGCGCCGAAGTAGACGAGCCAGTTGTCGGGCACGTCGGCGGGAATATCGGGACTCCGGGGCATGATCCCGCCGATGGTGCGGCCGCTTACCTGGGCTTCTGGGTAGTCGTCGCCGCCGCCCCAGCCCCAGCCGAACACCGCGGAGTAGAACGCCTTCGACTTGGCGGGGTCGGAGCTGGACAACTCGCTCCAGGTGAACGCGCCCGCTTCGTTGACCAGCTGGGCGCCGAGGTGCTGGCCCGGCTGCCAGACTGCGATGACGGCGCCGGTGGTGTCACCGAAGATCGCCATGCGGCCCGCGGTCATCACGTCCATCGGCGCGACGATGACCGTACCGCCCGCCGATTCCGCCTTCCTGGCGGCCTCGTCCACGTCGTCCACGTTGACGTAAGTCGTCCACCGCGGCGGACCCGGGTCCTGAGCGGGCGAGATCGCCGCTACCTGTTTGCCGTTCTTGGTGACGATCGTGTAGTGGCCTGCTTCTTCTCCCATGTCCTGGCCTTCCCAGCCGAACAGTTCCGAGTAGAAGCGCACCTCCGCGCCCAGGTCCTGAGTCCCGATGTCCACCCAGGACGGGATCCCGTGCTCGTACCGCGTCATCTCTGGCATCGCTCAACCTCCCCCTCAACGGAAAGCTCCGCTCGCACTCGCAGCCTAGCGCGCGCTCCCCCCCCCCGGCCGCCTTGAGCCGCGTCCTGCGCGAAGATGGGAAACTCACGGACCGGAGCCGGCGCCGGATGAGGAGAATCCCTGGGTGCGCATCACCTGCGCGTCTCGTCAGCAGCCCGGCCTCCAGGTATAACGAGCATTATGGGCCGTCGTGGAGGCGAGCTCCCATCGACCCGGAGTCCGCTTCAGAGGCTGCTGCGCCCGCCCGGCCGCCAGGTGAACCAGGCGCTGCTCGTCGTCCTGCTGCTCACATTCGGCACCGGGGTCGCGGCGATCGCGATCGGCTCACCAAACGAGTCCTGGGTGGCCATCGGGCACGGGATCTGCGGAATGGCCGTCGTGCTGCTCATCCCGTGGAAGTCGCGGGTCGCCCGGGCCGGGCTGCGGCGCGCGCGGCTCAACCGGTGGCTGTCCCTGTTCCTGGCCGCGCTGGCGCTGATCACCCTCATCGCGGGCCTCGGTTATGCGAGCGGATGGGTGCGCTCGGTCGCCGGCGAGACCGGGCTGTGGCTGCATATCGCGGTCGCCCTCGCGCTGGTCCCCCTCGTGGTGTGGCACGTCTGGGCCCGGGGCATCCGACCGCACCGGACCGACCTCTCGCGTCGCACCCTGCTGCGGGCCGGCGGGCTGGCAACGGGCGCGATCGGGCTCTACGCCGCTAGCGAGGCCGCGTTCCGCGTGCTTGGCCTGCCTGGGGCCAGGCGCCGCTTCACCGGCTCGTACGAGACGGCCTCGTTCCGGCCGGAGGCGATGCCGTCGACCAGCTGGCTGCTCGACGCGGTCCCCGGCGTGGACCCGGACCGGTGGCGGCTGGCCGTCAAGGACGCGCGGGGCCGCAGAGAGCTGACGCTGGTGCAGCTGGCGACGTTCACCACCCAGGTGAGGGCCACGCTGGACTGCACCTCCGGCTGGTATTCGCAGCAGGACTGGACCGGAGTGCCGCTGGCCGCGCTGCTCCGCCGCGGACCGGGGGCGCAAAGCGTGTACGTGCACTCGGTGACCGGCTACTGGGTCCGCCTCCCGATTCACGACCTGGATCTTCTGCTGCTCGCCACGGGGGCAGGCGGCGCTCCCCTCTCGGCCGATCACGGGTTCCCGCTGCGCCTCGTGGCGCCCGGGCGCCGTGGCTACTGGTGGGCCAAGTGGGTCGACCGCGTCGAGTTGCAGAGCACGCCGTCGTGGTGGCAGCCGCCGTTCCCCCTAGGCTGACGCTATCTCGGCCGCCAAGTGGCTGGGCGTCGGTCGTGCGCCTGACCGTGGCGGCGCTGCCGACCAGCACTTGCCTGCCAGCACTTGTCGCAGGCTGTGCCGAGCGCGAGCGCGGACACCGCGCAGCCGCTGATGCCGAGTAGCCGATCGGACCACGAGCCAGGAGAGGTGCGGTCTGATCGGCTAGCCTCCCGGGCCCGGGCACCAGGTCGTCACGGGATCCCGCCGCAACGATGGCGGAACAGGTCCTGCGGCTGCGGCGTCTGCGGGTGCGGCGGGCCGGGCGGCACGACGCGCGCCGCGAGCAGGCCGGCCAGCGCGAAGCCGGCGGCGACGAACATCGCCACCTCGGTCCGCTGACCGATGATGCCGTGGACGGCGACGAGCGTCGCGGACAAGATCGCGACGCCGAGCGCCGCACCGCACTGCCTGGTGGCGGTCAGCAGCGCGCTGGCCGTGCCCTCGGACCGGGCGGCGACCGGTCCCTGGGTGCCGGCCAGGGTGGAGGAGACCTGGCTGAGGCGATTGGCCACCCCGAGCAGGAACGTGGCCGCCAGCAGCTCGGGCAGCGCGCCGGCCGCCACCGCGAAGGCGGCGCCGGTCAGGGCGAGCAGCGCGAGCGACAGGCCGGCGGCCAGCGCGCGCCGCGGGCCGAGAGCGGGGACGAGCCTGCTGGCCGGGCCGGCCAGCGCGAACGCCCCGGCCGCCTGCGGGACGAAGCACAGGCCGGTCAGCAGTGCGCTGAGTCCTCGTCCTTCCTGCAAGTAGAGCGTCATCAGCAGCACCTGCCCGGCGCTGAAGGCTCCGATCGCGATCAGCGCCAGGTTGGCTCCCAGGATGCCGCGGTCCTTGAGCAGGGCCAGGTCGAGAAGCGGGGCACGGGCCGCCCTTTCCCGGGCGGCGAACGCGCCCAGCAGGAGGACCGCGACCGCGGCGATCACCACTGGCTGGGTGACCTGCAGCGTGTCGCCCGCCCGGGCGACGGCGAACACGAGCAGGGATACCCCGGCGGTCACGAGTATGGCGCCCGGAACGTCCAGCTGCCCCCGGCTGCTTGGCGGGTCAGGTGGCAGCAGCCGGAAGGAGGCGACCAGCAGTGCCACGCCGACCGGGACGTTGACGAAGAAGACCAGGCGCCAGGTGACCTCGACCAGCAGGCCGCCGAGCACCGCGCCAGAGGCGAATCCCGCGGAGGCGATCGCGCCGTAGATGCCCAGGGCGTGGCTGCGCTCCTTCTGTTCGGACCAGCTGGTGACCAGCAGGGACAGGCCCGCGGGCGCCAGCATGGCCGCCCCGATCCCCTGCACCACCCGGGAGGCGATCAGCAGGCCCGGCTCGACGGCCAGACCTCCGGCCATGCTCGCGACCACGAACGCGACCAGGCCGATCCGGTACAGTCTCGCCCGGCCGTAGGTGTCGGCGAGCCGGCCGCCCAGCAGCAAGAACCCGCCGAAGGCGACCGCATACCCGCTCACCAGCCACTGCAGCGTCGTGGTGGCCACGTGCAGGCCGTCCTGGATCGAGGGCAGCGCGACGTTGACGATCGTGAAGTCCAGCACCACCATGAACTGGGCCATCGACAGGGTGAGCAGCAGCGCGAACCCGGCGCGGGGCGCGCCCGCCGGGGCTGTGCCCGGAAGGTCACCCGGCAGGCCTGCACCACTGCTCGTCGTCCCGGCCTTCGCGTGACTGGCTGGGACTTGATCACTGGACATGCAGGCACTCCCTTTCTCACTACCGGGTCATTATCCGGTACGACGCCGATGCCCGGGGATCGGCTCCGGTGCTCGAGGCCCGGGAAAGCTGGGAGCGATATGAGCGCCATGAGGAAGCTCACGATGCGGCATGCGGACCGCGCGGCTAGCGAGCACGCAATCCGGGTCTTACGGGTGTGAGGCGCCCGCAGAGCTCTGCGATCCCTCAGTTACTCCTCGGACTGAAGGTCTCCGGTGTCATCAGTTGCATAGCCTCAGTCCACCGCGTAAATAGGGTTCCGTCTAGGCCCTTCGACGCGAAAGGTGCCTTCTGAGCTGGGGCAATGAGCGTTACTGAATGCGCCAGGTGCTGGACCATCGCGAGCCGACGTTTCCCCGTCGCGCGCGCACGTCGCCCTCCCGGCTGCGCCTCATGCCCTGCGAGTGCGGTTACCCCAGATACTGGCCGGAGTCACGCGGATGAAGTGCGCAGGTACCGTATCGATCCACGGCTCGAGCCCGGCATCATTGAACGGCAGGCGCTCGGCCTCTGCGTCCAGATGATGCGCCGACCCGCGCACTAGCACGATCCACCCTTCGCGCGCATTTACGTCGATCTGGTCCGCCTCTACCGCGACCCGGTACTCGGCCTCCGCGATACCCGTACGCAGGTCCTCGTCAAACAGGACAGGATCCCACGTCCCCATGACAATCGACCCCTCGTCGATCCTGTACACGACGGGCAGGGCCGTGGGCCCGTACCGGCTGTTGTAGACCAGGCGCCCGAGCGACCCGCTGGCGAGCCGTTCCCAGCATTCGGCCTCACCCAGCAGCTCTACCACACGCCGGGCATCCACGCCTTGGCCAGGCGACGAGGAACTGCCTGGCGAACCGAGGTCGGCGTTATCATCCTGCATAGCTCCATACCCTAACCGCTCGGTCCGGAGGTGGCCCTGTCCGGGCCTGCGCGGCGGCGCGGCGCCGGAGCTTCAGTGCGGCGGCGAGCGGTGTTCAGCGGTAGTCGGGATTCTCGAAGTCGAACCGGCATCCGGCGTCCCACTCTGAGCGCTGGTTGCCGTGGGCCGGGATCCCGCCCGTGTCCTTGAGCATGCGGGCCAGGTGCATCAGGTTCCAGGTCATGAACGTGGTGTTGCGGTTGGTGAAATCGTTGTGCGGGCCGCCGGAGCCGGGGTCGAGGTAGGACGGGCCAGGGCCCGCCTCTCCGATCCAGCCGGCGTCGGCCTGCGGGGGGATGGCGTACCCGAGATGCTGCAGGCTGTAGAGGATATTCATGGCGCAGTGCTTGATGCCGTCTTCGTTCCCGGTGATCAGGCAGCCGCCGGCGCGGCCGTAGTAGGCGTACTGCCCGGCGTCGTTGAGCAGGTGGGAGCAGGCGTAGAGCCGCTCGATCACGCGCTTGGTGACCGAGCTGTTGTCGCCGAGCCAGATCGGCCCGGCGATCACCAGGATGTCGGCCGCCAGCACCTTCTCGTACAGCTGCGGCCAGGCGTCGCTGGCGGCGCCGTGCTCGGTCATGTCAGGCCACACGCCGGTCGCGATGTCATAGTCGGCGGCGCGGATACTCTCCACGTTCACGCCCTGCCTGCGCATGATCGCGGCGCTGGCGTCGATCAGCCCCTGGGTATGACTGAGCTGCGGAGACGGTTTCAGCGTGCAGTTAATGTACAGCGCGGCCAGGTCGTCGTAGCGCGGGTCCGAGGTGGTCATCATCGCTCCCCTGTGCGGCAAGTGGGTCGTCCCTACAGTCCGCGCCAGAAAGGTACCCGTTACGGCAACGGGTAAATGCATGGCGCCGGCAGGCCGTGTCTGCTTAGTGAGGGCCATGGCCGGATTTGACGATCCCGCGTTCTACGGCGATCGGTGGGCGGGTCCCTGGTCCGCCTTCGCCGCGAGGTAACGCGCCGGCACCTCTCCCCCGCCGTGCACGGCCAGGTCTGCGCCGGTCACGTACGCGGCCAGCGGCGAGGCGAGGAACAGGCACGCCGCCGCGATGTCGGACGGCTCCGCCATCCGCCCCATCGCGATCGTCGCGGCCACCGACGCGCCGCCGTCCTGGCCGTAGTACGTCGCCGCCGCCGCCGTCATGACCGGGCCGGCGGTGATGTGATTGACCCGCACCTTCGGCGCCCACTCAAGCGCGAGCGCCCGGGTCAGCTGGAGCAGGCCGGCCTTCGCGGCGCTGTAGGCGGCCGACTGCGGCTCGGCCTGCCGCGCGGCCACGCTGCCGATGTTGACGATCGCGCCGCCGGACTCCTGGTGCTGCATCCGCGCGTTCGCGGCCTGGGCCACGTAGAACGGCGCGAGCAGGTTGAGCTCGACGACCTTCCGCACGAACCGCGGCGAGACCGTGGCCGCGTCGGCGGCGGGCGCGCCGCCGGCGTTGTTGACCAGCACGTCGAGCCGACCGTGCCACTCCACCGCCTGGTCGACGGGGAGCCGCGCCTGGTCCGGGTCGCGCACGTCGGCGGCGACGAAGCGCAGCCCCTCGGGCAGCGACAACGGCTCGTTCCGTCCGCACACCACCACCATCGCGCCCGCGGCGGCGAGCACCTGCGCGATGCCGAGGCCGATGCCGCGCGTCCCGCCGGTGACGAGCGCGACCCGCCCGCTCAGGTCGACCGGGTTGTCCACTAGAGCCGCTCGATGATCGTGACGTTCGCCTGGCCGCCGCCCTCGCACATCGTCTGCAGCCCGTACCGGCCGCCGCGCCGCTCAAGCTCGTGCAGCAGCGTCGTCATCAGCCGCGCACCGGTGGCGCCGAGCGGATGGCCGAGGGCGATCGCGCCTCCGTTGACGTTCACCCGCGCCGGGTCGGCGCCGCTCTCGGCGAGCCAGGCGAGCACTACGGGTGCGAACGCCTCGTTAATCTCGATGAGGTCGATGTCGTCGATCGTCAGGCTGGTCTTCGCGAGCGCGCGGGCGGTCGCCGGGATCGGCGCGGTGAGCATCCAGACCGGGTCGGCGCCGAGTACCGACAGGTGGTGGACGCGGGCCCGGGGCGTGAGCCCGTGCACCCGCAGCCCGCGCTCGCTCACCACCACCAGCGCCGCGGCCGCATCGGAGAGCTGGCTGGAGGTCGCCGCGGTGACGGTGCCGCCCGCGAGGAGCGGCGGCAGCGAGCGGATCTTGTCCAGGTCAGGCACTCGCGGGCCCTCGTCGGCGGTGACGCCGGCCACCGGCTCGATCTCGCGGTCAAACCTGCCCTCCGCCCGGGCGGCGATCGCCCGCTTATGCGAACGGACGGCGAACTCCTCCATTGCCGCGCGGCTGACCGACCACTTCGCCGCGATCATCTCGGCGGCGCGGAACTGCGACACCTCCGCGTCGCCGTAGCGGGCCCGCCAGCCGGCCGAGCCGCTGAACGGGTCGCTGAAGCCGAGCGGCTGGCCCGCCGTCATGGCGTACGAGATCGGCACCGCGGTCATGTGCTGCACCCCGCCCGCCACGACGACGTCGGCGGTGCCGCTGAGCACCGCCTGCGCCGCGAAGTGCACGGCCTGCTGGGACGAGCCGCACTGCCGGTCCACCGTGGTGCCTGGCACGTGATCGGGCAGCCCGGCGGCGAGCCAGGCGGTGCGGGCGATGTCGCCGGCCTGCGGCCCCACGGCGTCAACGCAGCCGAGGATCACGTCCTCGACCGCCGCGGGGTCGATGCCCGCGCGGGACACGAGCGCGGTGAGCACGGCCGCGCCCAGGTCGGCGGGATGTACCCCGGCCAGCCCGCCGCCGCGCCGGGCGACGGGGGTGCGGACGGCTTCCACGATGTACGCTTCCATCAGCTCGAGGCTACCAAGCGCTTGCTCGGCAAACTAGACTTCTCAGGGTGGGCACGCCGACGACGATCCCGGGCGCGCTGATCCATGCCGCTCGGCGGTTCGGCGACCGGGAGGCCCTCGTCGACGGCGAGGCCCGGTGGACGTTCACCGACCTGGCGGACGCCGCCCTCGGCAGCGCCGCGGCGATGTCCGCGGCCGGCGTCGAGCGCGGCGACCGGGTCGCGGTGTGGGCACCCAACGGTCGTCTCTTCGTCGCGGCGGCCCTCGGCGCGGTGACGGCCGGCGCCGTTCTCGTCCCGCTGAACACCCGGTTCAAATCCGACGAGGCCGCCTGGATCCTGCGCCGGAGCGGCGCCCGGCTGCTCGTCACCGACAACGGCTTCCTCGGCCACGACTACGTCGGAATGCTGCGGGACGCCTCGCTTCCGTCGCTCAGCGAGATCATCACACCGAACGGGAGCGGCGGTCTCTCCTGGGCATCGTTCCTCCGCCGCGGCTCCGGGGTTTCGCGGGATGAGACGCTGGCGCGCGCGGGCGCGGTCACCGCGGACGACGTCTGCGACATGTTCTTCACCTCGGGCACCACCGGGCGGCCCAAGGGCGTCATGACCACCCACGGGCAGAACATCCGCGTCTACACGGCGTGGGCGGACGGGGTTGGCCTGCGGCCGGGCGACCGGTACCTGGTCATCAACCCGATGTTCCACACCTTTGGCTACAAGGCGGGGCTGCTCGCCTGCATTATCCGGGGCGCCACGATCATCTCGCAGCCGGTGTTCGACGCCGCCGAGGCGATCCGCCTGATCGGGCACGAGCGGGTGACCGTGCTGCCCGGGCCGCCGACGCTGTACGCCTCGCTGCTTGACCACCCGGCGCGAGCGGGGCAGGACCTGTCCTGCCTGCGGCTGGCGGTGACCGGCGCGGCCGTGGTTCCCGTGCCGCTGGTGATGCGGATGCGCGCCGAGCTTTTCCGCGAGGTCGTCATCGCCTACGGCCTGACCGAGAGCTGCGGCACGGTGACCGTCGGCGACCCGAACGCCGACCCGGAGACCGCGTGCCGCACGGTGGGCCGGGCCATCGAAGGCACCGAGGTCATCATCGGCGGCCCCGACGGCGCCCCGCTGCCGCCCGGGGCGAGCGGCGAGGTCCTGGTGCGGGGCTACAACGTGATGCGCGGCTACTTCGAGGACCCGGCGGCGACGGCGGCGGCCCTCGACCCGGCGGGCTGGCTGCACACCGGCGACGTCGGCACGCTGGACGCCGACGGCAACCTGCGCATCACCGACCGGCTCAAGGACATGTTCACGGTCGGCGGGTTCAACGCCTACCCGGCCGAGATCGAGCAGGTCATCGCCCGGCACGAGGAAGTGTCTGAAGCCGCCGTCATCGGCGTCCCCGATGCCCGCCTTGGCGAGGTCGGCTGCGCCTTTGTCGTGCCCAGGCCCGGCGCGGCGCCGACCGAGGCGGAGATCATCGCGTTCTGCCGCGAGCGGCTGGCGAACTTCAAGGTCCCGCGCTCGGTGCGGACGGTGGCCGCACTCCCCCGCAACGCCTCAGGCAAGGTGCTCAAGACCGAGCTGCGCGACCTCGCGGCCCGCGACGGATCGTGAGAGGTTGGCCCGGTGCGCCGCCCGGCCCTGGTGGATGTGGGCAGACGCTACCGTTGACCTCGCCGAGAAGATCCTCGGCGAGGCACTGGCCGACAGCCAGCGCCAGGAGCGCCTGATCGAACGGTTCCTGAGCGAAATCGAGTAAGCGGCGAACGCCAGGCCCGCCGCCGGCGGCAGCTAGCGGCAGCGGATGCTGGCCTGTCCTGGGATACTGCATAGGTGGTGGACCGGCAGCTGCTCGGTGACGACGATCTCCACGCGTCGGCCGTGGTGGCGAACTGCTCGATGAACCGGGAGCGGCAGCTTGCCGGAGTCAACAGCTACACCCGTGAGCTCGGGTCCTCGCCCGTCTGCGCGTGGACGCCATCGCGGTCCTTCGACCTGATCACCTGCGTCCACGGGCTGCACTACGTCGGGGACAAGCTGGCCGCCCTGGCCCGCGCCGCCAGCTGGCTCACCCCGCGCGGGCTGCTCGTGGCCGACCTG
>Ga0181525_10003522_pt1 | contig 12333 bp, 7 predicted proteins | sample PEATcosm2014_Bin_48_FD_121100 | JGI IMG/M metagenome (GOLD analysis project Ga0181525, IMG submission 121100) | Peatland microbial communities from MTU Mesocosm Facility, Houghton, MI, USA - PEATcosm2014_Bin06_10_metaG | ecosystem: Environmental > Terrestrial > Soil > Wetlands > Peat | place... | reverse complement strand
TCCGCCGCATGATCCCGATAGTTGCGTCCCACACAAACAATCTTCGACGGACGCACCGGCGGCAACAGCACCGCCTCCTCCAGCGCGATGGGCTCAATTCGCCGCGTGCGCAAACCCTCCACATCGCCATCCGATTCTTCCGGAGCGGTAAGCAAAGTCCGCAAGATCGAGTCGCGCCCAGCCACTGACTCGACCAACCCGTACTGCGCCTCGCCATTAAATTGAAACCGGCAATATTTCATAAAAACTATCTAACCACGCGCCACTCAACTCTGTCATCCGAAGCAAGACGGACTCCCAACTCTGTCATCCTGAGCGGAGGAACGCGCACCGCGAAGCGGCGCGCGTTTCGGAGTCGAAGGACCCCTCTCAGCTTTGCGCACCGCAGGCAGCGCAGGTGTTTCTATAATCGCCCGCGCTTTCAACCACAAAATCCACTAAGGCACGCTCTCGCTAGCTTCCTCCGACCGCGCGCTCTCATTCCCGTGCAAATCCACCGCCGACACCGAATAAAAATAAGTCTTCCCTGAAGCCACGTTCGAATCCCGAAATGCAGGAATCTTCACCGGCTCCGTATTCACCTTTACCGCTGTCGAACCCTTCTCGTGCCGATAAATGTTGTACCCATCGAGATCGGTGTCAGTAACTGGAGACCAAATCAAATCAATGAACGCCTCCTGCCCCGGCCCAGAGTAAACCGCCTGCAATCCCGACGGCACCGCGGGAGGAAACACATCATGCGCCCAAACCTTCACCTCGGGAGTATCCTCACCCTCCACTTGCACCGTGGGCTTCCCCGCAGCCTCAACCTCGCTCACCCCAGTCCCACGATAGAAATAAATCTTCTCCCACTCGAAGGTCTGATCAAGAAACGAATTTGAATTCTTCGTTGCGCCCAACCCAGCGCCACAATCCGTAACGTCAATCTCTGCAATTCGAGTCGCGCTGGCGCTCGATTCAAGCCGCCGGTAAATGCGAAATAAATATTTCGCGCCACTGCGTCTGCTCGAAGCCGCTGGACACTCCCACGAGATCATCACGCCCTGACCCGTAGCCCGTGCCGCAAAGTCACTCACGGGAGGCAGCACAGGAACCAGTGGCACTCGCGCCAGATTCGAGACTCCAGCCGCGCGACCCGCGGCATTCAGCACTTCAACCGAATAAATCGCATAACCGTTAGGATTTGCCTGCTCAACGGCCGAAGGCAAAGTATCGATAAAGCTGGCCGTAAGTTTCTTCGCAGACGAAGATTTGTTAGTCGCTGCAAAATCCGCCGGCGGCGCAATCTCCGCAATCGGCGCATCACACTGCTTCAGAGCAGGCGCAGTCGGAGCAGCTTCAACACTCCGGCACACCCGCGTCTTTCCCAAATACCGCACCCGCTGCCGGTCTGTAGTCCGTGCCGGAATAGTCCAGGTAAGAGTAACTTTGTCGCCCCTGCGCGCAGCGCGCAGATCGGAAGGCGGCTTCGGCACTTCCAGCGAAGGAGGCATCGGCGGCCCCATCTGAGCGCACCCCGTCAACCAAACCAACGCTCCCAGCCCCAGCAGCAACCTTCCCGTTAAAATTTTCATGGAGAAACAAAATTGGAGAAACGAAAGACTACTTCCAGGTCAAGGTAGTTAAAGAATTAGTCTTGAGCGGAACCGTAGCTGCCTTGCTCGCCAGCCGCAATTCGATTGTCCTCGGCGCTCCCGCATTCGCAACCACCAACACTTTTCGTCCATCCGGATTTTCCACCGCCACATGCCGCAAGTCAGCAACCGCAGTCTGCGATTCAAACCGCCGCGCTCCTCGCCGAATCGCGCGCGCGAAATGAGCGAACGCCCAGTACTGCCCGCTGCGAGTAATTTCTCGCGTATGCGAGTGGATCGTAACCACGCCGCCACAAGGAAACGGCCCAATGTTAGGCCGACCGCGCTCATCCAATGCCAGGTTCCACGCGGTAATCGAGCGGCACCAGTTGCGCAGAACATCGCTAAACGTCGCACCCCACTTGCACCAATCCGTCAGGTAGCCGGGCTCTGTATAGTCGGGGCCGCCTTCAGTCCAATGCATCTCAGCTTCCGGATAAACGTCGTGAACCTTGCTCATCATGTCAGCAGTGCCAACATACCCATGCCACGCAACCGCGTTAACGTACTTGCGAAGCTTCTCATCTTCAAGCGAATCGACGACGCGTCCCCAAAGATTGTAGTTGTGATCAAGCAGCCAGATTTTAGTTTTCAGGCCGTTGCTCTCAAGAAGTGGGCCGAGATGATCCCGCAGAAATGTAATTTCATATTCCTGCGGCCAGATGCACGCGGGCATTTTCCCATCCTGATCGGTGTCGACTTCATTCTGCGTAGTCAGCGCCTGCACTGCCACGCCTTCGGCCGCATACGCCTGCAGAAACTTCAGATAATACTTTGCATAAACCGGAAAGTAATGATTGCGCATAGACCCGCCAAGCATCGTGCCATTGAATTTCATCCACCCGGGCGGGCTCCACGGAGATGAAAACAGAAATAGATCAGGATTCGCCTTGCGCGCTTCGCGCAGCATCGGAAGAATGTATTCGCGATCGTGCTCAATGGAAAATCGCACCAGGTCTGGGTCAGCCTCGCCGTCATCGTAGCTGTAAAGCTTCGTCGAGTAATCGCTCGAGCCCACGCAGATACGGCCAACACTGAGTCCCATCTCTGATGGATGAAAGAATTCATGAAAAAGTTTTTCCCGTTCACCGGGCGCCAGTCGATTGAAAGTGAAGCACGCTGCGTCGGTAAAAGCGCCACCGAATCCAAGAATCTCCTGGAATTTTGTCCCAGGGTTGAGATGGATCTGATCGGCCGACGGCTTCTTCGCCGCGGAATGCCAACTAATTTGCGGAGCGGCCGCGAAACGCTGGTCGCCGGCGGTTTCCCAGATGGAAATCTCCGGACTATTCGGCGATTCACTCGCAGAGAAGTTTGTCATCGCAGCGGGTCTTATCGTCGCGGCGCTTGCTGGCTGCACCGCCTCCGGAATAACGGCTGCGGCTAATCCCATGGCGGACAACTCTAAAAAGCTTCTGCGCGAAGTCGGGTGAGTCACAGGCGTTCTCCAGGTAGGGCTTGTCGTCCTCGTAAAGTTATCAAATTTAAAGCAGGCGCGGGTGCGCGGTTTGGTTCTCCAGCTCTTCTCGAAGTTGAAAGCCGCTCTCGCGAGTTTTCATCATCAGAGTCGCAAGATTCAGAATGCGCTCAGCGGCGTGCCCGGAACTAACACCGCGACTATGAATATTCGAAATAAGGTTTCGGTTAGCGTCAGTGTCTGAGATCTTCGGGCGATATGCCATGTAAGCGGAGAGACTCTCGGCAGTCGCCAAGCCAGGCCGCTCTCCAATCAGAAGAACAATGACTGCGGGCTTCAGCAACTCGCCGAGCTCGTTGAGAATTCCCACCCGGCAGTGGTGAATCACCGGTATCGCGCCGATGCTCCAGCCTCGAACCTGCGCGCCCGCGCAGAGCAGCGGCAACAGTCGAGGGATTTGCGTGCTGACGGCGGTCACGGAAAGCCCATCGCCGATTGCGATCTGCAAATCTTGTTCGGGAATGCATCGGCTGATGACATCCTCGCGTGACGCTTCACTCAACTTGCGGCCGAAATCCGGCCGCAGAAGATATTCATCTTTACTGCTCGCCTGGGAAAAAACTTCAAACAGATTCCACCGGCGCACGAACTGCTCGCTGAGGTCGTGGCCAATATCCAACTCCGCGCGAACCGCATCGCGCGCTGCAGCGTGAGCCTCTCGCAAATCCAGTTGAGTATCCGTTCGATAGGCTGCGCCGCTGCGGCCTGCCAGCAAGCGCGCGGGAGTTTGCGCGCGCAGCTTCTTCAGCAACTCCGGCAAAACGTAGGGCACCGCGAGCCCATCTTCATTATCGTCTTCGCCCCTTTTGTCGGCGTCCGTCATTCAGATCGCCTTCTCCAAGGACGACTCCAAGCCGCGCATCAGGTGTTTCCGTGCAGATGAATCGAGGGAGGCAGGTTCGTCGCCACGATAAATTCCCATATTCTGAAGCCACGCCAAAAACTCCGGCGCCGGACGAAGATGAAAAAGTCGGCGTGCCGCCAATGCATCGTGATAGCTCGTCGATTGGTAATTCAGCATCACATCGTCCGAACACGGAACGCCCATAAAGTAGTTGCAGCCCGCAGCGGTCAACAACAGCAGCAAATTGTCGGCGGAGTTCTGATCGGCGGCGGCGTGATTGGTATAGCAAACGTCGCAACCCATCGGCAAGCCAAGCAATTTGCCCATAAAGTGATCTTCCAGGCCGGCACGAATAATCTGCCGTTCGTCCGCCAGATATTCCGGACCAATAAAACCCACCACGCTGTTTACGAGAAAAGGCTTGAAGGCGCGCGCGACTCCGTAGGCACGCGCTTCGAGCGTGAGTTGATCGACTCCGTGATGCGCCTCAGCCGAGAGCGCGCTGCCCTGCCCAGTTTCAAAGTACATCACATTATCGCCAGCCCATCGCACATCCCGCTGGCGATGATGCTCGAGCACTTGCTGCTGGCCCTCGCGCAGCATGTTCAAAGTAATTCCAAAGCTGCGGTTGGCCGCTTCCGTGCCAGCCACAGATTGAAAAAGAAGATCGACCGGCGCTCCTTGATTTAGCGCCGCGAGTTGCGTAGTGATGTGCGCCAGGCAACAAGTCTGCGTCGGAATTTCGTAAGCCTCGACCAGTCGATTCAGGGCCATGAGAATCGCACTGACCGTAGATACCGAATCCGTGGCCGGATTCACTCCGATCACCGCGTCTCCACAGCCGTAGAGCAGCCCTTCAAAAGCAGATAGAAGAATTCCTCCGATGTCGTCGGCGGGGTGATTGGGTTGCGCGCGAATGCCAAGCACTCCGCGCTCGCCCATGGTATTGCGGCAGCGCGTAACGTTGCGAATTCGCGCAGCCGCGAGCACCAGATCTTTATTGCTCATCAGCTTGGCTACAGCGGCCGCGATTTCCGGGATGATCGCGTTCTGAATCTGCTGAATTTGGAGATCAGTGGTTTCGTCGTCAAGAAGGAACTCGCGAAATCCTCCAACAGTCATCGTTGCAAGGGAATGGAAACCTTGTCGGTCGTAGGTTTCAAGAATCAGCCGCGTCACATCGTCATCGGAAGGATCGATGAGCGGGCGTCGAACGATTTCATCAAGTGGCAAGTCAGCGAGTTTGCGTTTCGCCGCCACTCGCTCTCTCTCTGATCGTGCGGCAATTCCAGCCAACTGATCGCCAGACTTTTCCTCATTAGCTTTGGCGAACAATTCGCGGAGATCGGAGAAATCGAAGCGCTCGATCATGGAATTACTTCTGCGTGGCACTCTCATGGTATCGAAAAACGCGGGCCCGAGAATAATTTTGCGATCCGCTTTCGATCGGGTCTGGCTGTAAGAGCTCGAGTGGCGGCTTAGTTTAATTTTCTTGGCGTCATCCTGAGCGGAGCCGCTCTTCAGGCACAGCGAAGGATCTCCATGCCCGTCGTCCGTCTGCCGGCGGCCCTCACCCGGCTAAACCGGCCCGACGATTTCGCATCCTTGCCAGATTTTCGAAATCAAGATTTACTGTTATCGAGCTTAAGGAAAATTCACATGCAAGCTGCCGTGGTCACTGCCTTCGACGCGCCGCCTCGTTACACCACCTTTGCTGACCCGATCGCGTCGCAAGGGGAAAAGCTGGTGACTGTAACTGCTGTCGGTCTTCATCCCATAGTAAAGTCGCTGGCCGGCGGCACGCACTACGGCAGCACGGGAGAGCTTCCGTTCGTGCCGGGACTCGACGGCGCAGGAAAGCTCGAAGATGGCTCGCACGTTTTTTTCGGGATGGCGCGCGGTCCGTTCGGAACCTTCGCACAGCGTTCGCTGGCGAGTTGGATGTGCATTCCGTTGCCTGTAGGCTTGGATGACGCGACTGCCGCGGGAATTGCGAATCCTGCCATGTCTTCGTGGGCCGCTCTGATGGGCCGCGCGAAATTTATCGCAGGCGAGAGCGTAACGATTCTGGGCGCAACCGGTGTCGCCGGAAAGCTGGCAGTACAGGTCGCAAAACGCCTGGGAGCGCGTCGTGTGGTCGCCGCTGGCCGTAACCCGCAAGCATTGGAAATGCTGAAGGATCTTGGCGCGGATGCGGTCATCCCGCTCGATCAACCGGACGATTCTTTGGTCGCTGCGTTTCGAAACGAATACGCAAAAGAAGGTGTGGACGTGGTGCTCGACTATCTCTGGGGACATCCAGCGGAGTGCCTGCTCGATGCGATTTCACAGAAGGGATCGCGCAAGGCAGCGCGAGTGCGCTTTGTTCAGGTTGGCGCAAGCGCGGGTGCGACCATCCAACTGCATGCGGCCGCTCTGCGCAGCTCAGGGCTGGAGCTGCTTGGCAGCGGTTTAGGCAGCGCTTCGCTCGATCAACTTCGTGCGGCGATCGAAGACTTTTTCAAGTCAGCTGCCGCGCAGCCATTCGCCTTCAAGATGAAAACTGCGCCGCTTAGCGATGTTGAGAAACTCTGGAACAGTTCGGAGCAAGGCACGCGACTGGTGTTTCAGCCGTAAGCGAGCAGCCCCTATTTCCCGCACTCGGGAACGCAAGGCCCCAAACTCCTTGATTGACGCGGCATTCCGCAGGTAGTAGGCTGCCTGAGGCTCGGCTCCCAAACTTGAGCCAGACTCCCAGGGGAAATCAATGAAAAAACTTTTTCGCATTTCAGCCGCTGCTTTGTTGACGCTTGCTTGTACTTCATTCGCGTGCGCGCAATGGTCGTCCGATCCGATGGTCAATCTCGCACTTGCAGCGAACCCGAATGGCAGCGATCAAGTGCAACCGAAACTTTTGCCGCTGAAGCAGATTGGCTGGTACTCAAGCTGGTTCGATTCGAATCCCGCCACATCACATCCTCAGGGCTATGACGTTTTCTATCAGCGCCTGAGTTCGGGCGGAGTGCAAAAATTTCCGCAAGGTGGAATTATGGTTGCGGACCTCACCAACAGCTCCACCGAAGATTACGGTCTCGGTGTCGACACAGCCGGCAATGCGCTGATCGCATTCCTCGACACGCGCGAAGGCATTTCGAATCAGCAGATCACTGCCGCGAAAATGGCGCCAAACGGAGACGCGCTCTGGTCAAGGCACGGCGTGCAACTGACCAACGATTCCGACTTTCATGCCGCGCCCAAAGTTGTGGGCACGAGCGATGGATACATTGTGGTCGCGTGGACCAGCAACAGCGATGTCGTGTTGCAAAAGCTCGATGCGAATGGCGTCGCGCAATGGGGAAGCGGAATCGTGTTCAGCCAGACCGGATTCGACTATCTGCTCTCCGACCTGCACGCCGCAGACGATGGTTCAGTGATCGTCTCGTGGGTAAGCAACGATGGCTTTGGCAGCAACAGCCAATTGTGGACGAATAAAGTTTCTTCTTCCGGCAGCCTGCTGTGGGGAAGCGGCAACGTAAATATCTTTAATGTGGGCTCGTTGCAGTTCGGCAATTTTCCTTACTTCATCTACGACGGAAATGGCGGTGCGGTCTTTGCTTGGTACACCAGCATTCCCACTCTGCAGTGCTTTGCCCAGCACATCCGCAGCGATGGCAGCGCAGCATTTCCGCAGAACGGCGTCGCTGGCTCTGGCAATAACATCAACGTGCGCGTGTCGCCTGCTGCAGCTTACAGTTTGGCCACGGATGAGGTCTTCATGTTCTGGACCGAAGAGGACTCGAATCAAGTGTTGAACGGTGTTTATGGACAGAAGTTCAACTCAACGGGCGAGTTGGAGTGGGGTTCCGACGGACTCACGATCGTCCCGCTTGGCGCCGATCAGCAGATTTTTGTCTCGACCGTGCAGATGGGCAGCGGCGCGTTGGTTTTCTGGGTGGATATGCAAAGCTACGGATCTTCCACGATTCAGGCTACGAAGCTCGATGATTCTGGTGCGACTTTGTGCGCGCAGTTTCCCGTATCTTCGGTGCCCTCAAATAAATCGCGCTTGGTCGCGGCGATTTCTCCAGGCAGCATTGCTGCCGTCGCGTTTGAGGACGACCGAACCGGCAACAACGGAATTTACATTCAGAATGTAAATCCCGATTGTTCGCTCGGTCAGCGTCAGTAAACGTCCGTGCACCGCGCTATTTGCGGGATGCTATGAATTGTTAAAAACATGTGAGGCGGACGAAGCGTCCGCCTCACATGTTCAAACCGGCTAGAAGCTGATCTTCAGGATCTGGCCGTTGTTGCCGACGAACCATCCGTGTTGCGGATCGGCAAATGCTACTGCCCAATAGCCGCTAACGTTGGGCAGCGTGTACCACGTGGTTCCTTCATCGGGAGTCCATGCGGCTGAACCGGAGTCGAAGTCCGGTTCGGTTTCGGCGGTGACTACGACTGTGTGATCGTATGTGCTGTCGGACGTTCCCGCATATTTATCATTATTGAGGCGTCGACCGTTCGCGTAGGCCAGACAGAAAATGGCTCCGGGCGTGGGCGGTGTATTGGTCAGTGTCCAGGTTTGGCCGCCATCGCTGGATATTGCCATCTCCTCACTGGTGTTGGTGGATAAATCTCCGCCGCCGAGAACTCCATGCTGAGCGTCGCGGAAGGCGACCGAAACCCCGCCCGCGGAGGCCGAACTCACTAGCGGAGTGTCATAAGCGTTCCACGTGTCTCCGCCATCTGTTGTGGCCAGGATGCGGGCGATGGTTGAGCCGCCGGTGGCGATCCAGGCATTGCTGTCACCTTCGGTGGTGATGCAGGTTCCGCTGGCTGCGAATGAGGCTTCTCCGGGCAATGCTGGAGGCATGTTCGAGGAGATGGAAAGCCAGTCCTGCCCGTTGTAGACGCGCAGGTCGGGGAAGACTCCGTTGACCGAGTCGCTGTGCGCGATTCCGTTGTTTGGTTTCCAGAAGGCGAAGCAATCGTAGAAAGCGCCTGGGTTATCGTTGGTGAACTGCACGTGCCAGGTCGCGCCGCCGTCGTAGGTTCGGTAGATACGGAAGCTCTCGGTGTAATTTCCAATCGACATGAGATAGGCGACTTTGTCGCTCACGCCTTGCACAGCGCGGAACTGCAACTCTTCGGCTCCGGGAACAACGCCAGATGTCCACGTGTTTCCGCCGTTCGTGGTGAGCGCGTAGGTTCCTCCCGTTCCCGCGGCCCAAACGATTTGGGAGTTTACGGGGCTAACCGCGATGAACAGTTGCGTTGTGCCGCTGATTTGCGGAGTAAGTGTAGGTTGTTGAACCGCTGAAGAAGTCTGGGCAAATGCCAAAGTGGCAGCAGTGATCAGGAGAACAAATATTGTGTTGTTTTTCATCGGGGTCCTTCCCTGGGTGGGCAGTTCGTAGCGTGGAGAAGTATAGGAACGCGGCAGAGGCCTGTCAATCGGGACTGGACCGGACGATCACATTATTAAATTGTCAAAGAACTTTCGGCCTCGGGGCCGGTCCATCCTCTCAGGGATGTGCCCGGTCTGTACCTTTTCGGGGGTACCCCCCTCCCCCCCCTTTTTGCAAAATACCCGGAATCATCGACTTAGCGGGAATTTCCCGGCAAAATACTGATCCCAAATGAGTTGTATACAAGTTCCTTTAAATCAGTGATTTAGGGCGGAGCGATTCGGGCTCAACCGAGTATCACTGCCTCAGCCATGATTGCACCATTTCAAAGTGCGGCGCAAGGTCAGATGTCACAATGGGGCTGTGGAAATCTCCGCCGGCGGCCGCGCAGCCTGCTACCATCGCCGAATGTTTAATTTTGGAAAACCGAAAACAACCAGCGACTGGATCGTTCATATCGCCGGAGGCATCGTCGCGATACTCCTGGTGATTTGGATGTTGCGAATGTACGTACTGTGAAGTTCATCATTCCAGGCAAGGTCATTGGGTGAAACCGCGATGTCACGACCATTGAACTGCAGGGCGTCGCTTATACTTGTTGCCCGACGGCGAAGCGACAGGTTCAAGTCGAGGTGGGATCGCATCATGCGTTTGTTCGCTGCTTACGAGTAATTGACACCGCCGACGAACCAGTTTAGATTGGGTTGCCATTTCGAGAGTGATGTTGCGGCGTAATCCTCGCGACTTTCCTTTCACAAGAGTGTTGAAACCACCAGCAAGCCAGAAAAGCACGTGAGCTTTGCAAGAAGTTCGATGACCAAGAATCCTGTCCATTTTTTACGAGGCAGGTTTACCAAAACTAAGGTTTACCAAAACCAAGGTTTACCAAAACCAATTCTACTTTTGGGGCAAGATCGCCCCTGGGCACGTTAAATCGCTGAACTGAGAAATGAGGACTCGATATGCAAAGCACATGGAACTGGCCGTCAATGACGAAATTAGCCCTTCTGTTCTCCATCGCAGTGTCTAGCATTCCCTTGATGGCCGGTACCTCCGCGCCCCCTGATTGCTTGTCCCAGGCAATTCCCCGCATTAACCAAAGCGTGAATGACGACGTGCGTACTACGCTTCAAGGCGGCGTTCACCCCATGGCCCGCGCCGAATTCGACCGCGGCAGCGTGGATGACAGCCTGCCGATGGAGCACATCATCATGATGCTCCAGCGCAGTCCTGAGCAGGAGTTGGCCCTGACTACTCACATCGATCAGATGCACAATACCCGGTCAGCTCAGTTTCACCACTGGCTGAATGCGGAACAATTCGGAGCCTGCTACGGGATCGCGGATACAGACATTGCGGTCGTGACCGCGTGGCTCCAAGCTCACGGCTTCACGATAGATGCGGTTCCCGCAGGCAAGACGTCGATCATTTTCAGCGGGACCGCTGGACAAGTGCGTGGGGCGTTTCATACCGAGATTCACAACCTTGATGTGAATGGCCACCAACACATTGCCAACATGAGTTCGCCGGACGTGCCGACTGCTCTCGCACCCGTGATTGCAGGCTTTCGTTCGCTTCATGATTTCTTCCCCAAGCCATTGGTGCACGTGGCCGGGCCGATCCGTCGAGATGCGAAAACCCATGCCTGGCGGCCAGTGGCGGAAAATGGTCATGAGTCCAGCAGCAGCCCCCTGCTGACTTTCTCCTCCGGTGGCACCGAGTTTCTGGCCGTCGGCCCGCAGGATTTTTACACCATCTATAACGAGAATGCCCTGCTTAAAGCGTCGAAACCGATCAATGGCGCGGGCCAGACGCTGGCGGTCATCGAACCTACCGACATCAAGAAAGCCGACGTAACCACCTTTCGATCTCAATTCGGACTGGCCACCTATCCATCCACTCCGAACGATACTCAAGGCGGCATCAACTACATGTTCGGCATCAGCGGCTACTGCACCGATCCCGGGACGTTGGGCGGCGACGCTCAATCCGAGGCTTCGCTGGATGCGCAATGGATCGGAACCACCGCGCCAAATGCAATCATCGACTTTGTTTCTTGCGCCTCAACCTCCACCACTTCTGGCGTCGATCTGGCCGGCACCTACGTGGTCAATAATCTGGATAGCACGGTTTCGGCGATCAGCGTCAGCTATGGGGTTTGCGAGGCGCAACTGGTGACCAACTCCACCGGTTTCCAGACCAACAGCTTTTATAACGCCCTGTGGGAACAGGCGGTGGCAGAGGGCCAGACCCCGGTTGTCGCCGCGGGCGACAGCGGCGATGACACCTGCGATCGCGGCGATGAATCCGGCATCGGCGAAACCGGCATTTCGGTGAATGGATTGTCTTCGACTCCTTACAATGTTTCTGCCGGCGGGACAGATTTCTCCGACGTGTACGCGAATGGCGGCACGGTTCCCACTCCCTATTGGAATAGCAATGACAAGTCGCCCTACGGGTCGGCGCTTTCCTACATACCGGAAAAGGCGTGGAACAACAGTTGCGGCAGCCCGGTGGCGGCAGCGTTTCTTGACGCAAGCCCGTCAGAAGTGTGCAACATTGACGAAATTGGCCTGACGCTTGACGGCGGTGGAGGCGGCATCAGCACGATTTACGCCCTGCCCACATGGCAGAGCGTGTACGGAGTTGGGCTCAGCACCAATTACACCTCTAAGTCTTTCCGGAATTTGCCCGACCTGTCGTTCTTTGCCTCCGACGGAGCATTCTGGAACCATCTGCTGGTCTTTTGCGACTCTGCTACCGATCCGTGCAATTATGCTGTGGGCGCCGACGCGGCCGCATTGTCGGCAGGCGGCACTTCTTTTGTCGCTCCCATGCTCACCGGCATCATTGGGCTGATCAACCAGGCCAACCCGTCGGGGAGCCCAGCCCAGCCTACCCGCCAGGGTCAGGCAAACTATACCTTTTACGCGCTTGCCCGCAACGAGTACGGCACCAGCAGCGACGAAATCACTTCCACCACCAAAC
>Ga0181525_10003520_pt1 | contig 12340 bp, 11 predicted proteins | sample PEATcosm2014_Bin_48_FD_121100 | JGI IMG/M metagenome (GOLD analysis project Ga0181525, IMG submission 121100) | Peatland microbial communities from MTU Mesocosm Facility, Houghton, MI, USA - PEATcosm2014_Bin06_10_metaG | ecosystem: Environmental > Terrestrial > Soil > Wetlands > Peat | place... | reverse complement strand
GCCAGCGCGCGTTCCTCCTGAACCATCAGGACCGGCACCTTCCAGATTTTGCGGATGACCGCCGCCAAATCAACATTCTCGCTCCAGTGGATGTTTGGCGAAAACAAAATACGGTTGGAGACCTCGTCCACCACGCCCGGCACGCTCAATACCACTCCTAAAAAATTGTGGGAACCCAGCTTCTTCGCCGCCGCACGCAACTGGCGTTCCCACGCCGCTGCGGGATTCGATTGCGCAGGCGGAATCCGGAATGAAACCTGCCAGTCATCCGCGTCCGCCACGCCAATCGGCAATTCAGCCAGCAGGGTTTCGGTGATGCCGAGCTGGATTCCGAGAAAGCGCGACTCGGAACGGTTCAATTGCAATTGCCGGCTGGGCCGTCCCATCCGGTTTGAGACCGGGCCGTGGCCGTTGCGCGCCGGCATTTCCACTTCTTCCAGAATCTTTAGCGCTAGGAGTTCATCCACGATTTTTCCCGCCGTCGGCTGGCTCATGCCCAGCGAGCGCGCCAGACCGGCACGCGACGACACCCCGGCTTTCTGCAATTGCCGGATGAGTGCGCGCTTGTTCAGGCGACCCATGCGCGAGGGGGAAAATATCATTAATTAAGAAAGCTACGAAAGTGTCCGTTCCGGTCAAGCACTTTTGGAAAATATTTCAATCCAGATGGAACACCTCGCGCAATTCACCGCAGACCGGTGAGTGGTCGGGATGCACCTCCATCAGCGGCGCCATGTAATCCCACCATTTGCGGACGATGGGCGAGTCCGGCAAGGCGGCGGCGGTGTTTTTGTCCGTCAATTTCTGCACGGCGAATAGCGTGAGCGTCTCCTCGTCGAGGAAGATTGAATAATCGGAAATGCCCGCCATCTTCAATTCCGCCGCCAGCTCCGGCCAGATTTCGTCGTGTCGCTTTTTATATTCCGCCACGACGCCCGGCTTCAACTTCATCTTGAACGCGTGGCGCTGCATCTTATTGCGCGGCAGCGTGGGTCTTCAACCAGGCGCCAAATCCGATGACGATGGTCGAGAGAACGAGTGTGGCGATGCCGCCGCCGATGAGCATATGCGCCTTTTTGCTGGAGCCTTTCCATTCGTGGAAAATCCAGCCCCACATCGTCGCAAAAATGATGATGCTGGACATGTGCAGCGTCCACGAGGCGAAATCGTATTTGCCCATCTGCGTCGCGCCCATCGTGTAGAAGAAAAACTGGAAATACCACGTCGTGCCGGCGAGCGCGGAAAATAAATAATTGCTCAACACAGGAATTTTCAAATCCGTGATTTGACCGGTCGCCGCGATATCGCCTGGGCTGTGTTCGCCGCTGCCGGTGCCGCCGTGATGCGCGTGTTCCTGTTTGACGTGCGATGCGAAATATTGATAGCCGCTCTTGTTCTTGAAATTCAGCAGCATGCACCAGATGAAATTGGTGGTGAACCCGCCGAGCAGCAGCACGGGCAGCGCGGGCAGGCCGGTCCAGATCTTATTGGTGCCGGCGGCGAGCGAGGCAGCGTTGATTTCCTTGCCGGCCTGCAGCGCGAACGCGAAACACGCGCTCATGATGCCGCAAAACGTGGCGACCGCGATGCCCTTCTTGAAGCTGAATTCCTTGATGGATTTCTGTTTCTGTTCTGCGGGCATCTCCTGTTCCTTCGTGAAACCGGCCAGCGCCGCGATGGCGATGCCGAACAAGCAGACCGCGACGCCCGCGAGCGTGACCTGTCCCGAAGTGGACTTGGCGATTTCAGCGATGCTCGGGCTTCCGGCGAACACAAAATAATCCGGCTTGAAGTATTTGAAAATTGGCGGCACCAGCGTCCCGAACGCCGCACAGTAGCCCAGCGCCACGCCCGTGCCAAGCGACAACCCCAGAAAGCGCATCGTCAAGCCATAGGTCAGCCCGCCAAAACCCCACAACATGCCGAAGAAGTAAGTCCAGAAGAGCGTGCTCATGGATTGCTGCTTCAGAACGCCGAACAGGTCGTTCGTCATGAAATAAGCGAACAGCCACGGGCAGATGATCCACGAGAAACAACCGCCGACGAGCCAGTAGGTTTCCCACGACCACTTTTTCACGCCCTTGTATGGCACATAAAAACTGCCGGAGGCCAGACCGCCGCACCAGTGAAGGAATACGCCTAGAAATGGATTGCCCATAATTTTTTAGTTTGAATTGGCTGTTAAACTGCAAATTTATCCACGCTTCGACAAGACTTCTTTTTCATATTTTTTCACCTCCGCCAGCCACTCTTCACCGACCGGTGCGCCCGATTTGAGACAATAATAATCCCAAACCGCCGCGAATGGCATGGTCTTGGCCTCTTCCATCAGCGCCAGGCGCGAGGTGTAATCGCCGGCCAGCTCCAGTTCCTTGAACTTGTCAACGGGGTCGAGCATGGCGATGCACAGGGCGCGGAGCATGTTGCGCGCACCGATGGTCCACGCCGCGATGCGGTTGATGCTCGCGTCGAAGAAATCCAGCCCGATGTGCGTGCGGCCAAGATAATCGCCGCGCACCAGTTCCTGCGCGATGGCTTGCAGGGCATCGTCCAAAATGACGACGTGGTCGCTGTCCCAGCGGACGCCGCGGCTGACGTGCAGCAGGATTTCCGGCACGAAACAGAGGACGGACGAAATCTTGTCCGCCATGTTTTCCGTCGGGTGATAATGGCCGGCATCGAGACAGACGAGTTTCTGGTCCTTGACCGCGTAACCGAGATAAAATTCGTGCATGCCCACGGTGTAACTTTCCGCGCCGATGCCGAACAGCTTGCCTTCGATGGCGTCGAGATTGTGCTTCGGATTGAGCGGCTTGCTGAAGACTTCGTCGAGAGCCGAGGCGAGCCGTTCGCGCGGGCCGCGCCGGTCGGCGGGCGTGTCCTTCATGCCATCGGGAATCCAGACGTTCGTGACCGTCGGTGTGCCGAGCGCCTTGCCCATGGCCGCGCCGATTTCACGGCTGGCCTGGCAATGTTCGATCCAGAACTTGCGGATGGCCTTGTCTGCGTTCGACAACGTGAAGCCGTCGGCGGATTTCGGATGCGAGAAACAGGTCGGATTGAAATCCAGCCCGATGCCGATGGACTTGGCCCAGTCAATCCAGTTCTTGAAATGCTCCGGCTTGATCTCGTTGCGGTCCACCTTCCTGCCGCCGAACTCGCCGTAGAACGCGTGCAGATTGAAGCGATGCGTGCCGGGGATGAGCGACAGCGCCTTCTCGGCGTCCGCGCGAAGCTCCTGTGGCGTGCGGGCCTTGCCGGGATAATTGCCGGTGGCCACGATGCCGCCGGTGAGCGCACCGCCAAAATTTTCAAACCCCACCACGTCGTCGCCCTGCCAGCAATGCAGCGACACCGGGACTTTCGCCAGGTTCTTCAAAACGCGATCCACATCCACGCCGATTTCGGCGTAGCGTTCCCTGGCCAGTGCGAAGGACTTTTCCAGATTCGGATTTTTCATCGGGGTATTTCGGTTAAAGTTTTAGCATTTTCCGGCGCAACGCCTCGTCGGGCCGGCCCGAGATGCGCTCGACATGTTCCGGCGTCATGAATTTCGGTCCGCCCAGCGCCGCAGCGCCCAGCCAGACCGTCGCCGTCTTTTCCGCCATCAACATCGCGGACATCACCGCCTCCACGGAGCGGCCCAGCGTGATGATGCCGTGGTTCTCCATCAGGATGACGCGCGGCACGCGGCCGATGTCACGGATGAATTTCTCCGTCGCCACGCGAATGGCCTGCGCCAGCTTCAAGCCGGGATCGGTGTAGGGGATGAAAACCGACGCCACATCGCAGCAGACGATTTCGTCCGGGAAGATTTTCCTGGTGGCGAACTCCTGCGCGCGGGGCGAGCAAAGGATGGAATTGACCGCCGGCGCATGGGTGTGGCCCACGAATTCGATCCCCGGCAGGGAAAGCAGCCAGGCGTGGAACAGCGCCTCCACCGACGGCTTCTTCGCCGTGGCATCCACCCGCGAATTGAGCAACGTCCCGTCCACCTCCGCGTCGGTCAGGCCGGTTTTGTCCATCAGCGGCAGCAGCGTTTTGGAGCTGCACTCAACGATGCCGGTTTTGTCCAGCGTGCCGAGGCTGCAGCCGCTGGCTTTGACGATGAACGTCTCGTCGCTCAACTTGGCCGAGGCGTTGCCCTCGCCGAGGATGGCCAGCGGGCGCGCGGGGTCGCCCAGCTTGTGCGAGAGATCGAGCAGGAGCTTTAATTTTTCTTTGCGGTCGGAGACGGCAGGACGGGTTTGAAGTTTTTTGCGTTGCATCCCGGTAATTCAAAAAAAAACGGCGGTGAAATGCAAATCAATTCGCGAAGGTCACCGGTTATGGAAGGACGATTCGCGGGTTCATTCGCATGAAAAGGCGGAGCGAGCGAAGCTCCCCAGCCATAAAAGCATTCCAGCCTGACGTGGAAAGCTGACTCGTCGCACTTCAACAGTGAAACTAAACGGCTGGCAGCCAGCGCGGTCAGAGGACTAACCGCCCTACCATCCCGCCGTTTGAATTTGGGAACCGGGCCGTCATCGCCCTCGGCGGCATAGGCGTAGCGGCGTCTCGGCAGAGCGCCGCCATCTGAAATTAGCGGAACAGTTTGCGGCGGTCTGCCGACGCACCGCTACGTTGTTCACCCCACAGACTAACCGGGGCAACTGGCACAAATTCATTGAATGACAATTACCCCCCCCCGCAGGCTGCGACCCGCATGAAACGAATTACGGTTTTACTGGCGGACGACAGCGTGGTCGTGCGCAGAGACATCAGGGAGATTCTGGAGTTCGAAGATGATCTGAAAGTGGTCGGCGAAGCTAGCAATGGCCGCGAGGCGGTTGCCATGGTCAAAAAACTTCATCCCGCATTGGTTCTGATGGACGTGGCCATGCCGCTGCTCAATGGTTTGCAAGCCACGCGCCTGATTCTCAAGGCCGTCCCCGCCACCAAAGTGCTCATGCTTTCCTCGCATGATGATGAAGTGTATATCGAAGAGGCATCCAAATCCGGCGCGATGGGCTATCTGATAAAACATGCCGCTGTCAACAGCCTGTGCCGCGCGATCCGGGATGTCCACAGTGGAAAAACATTCTTCAAACCGCCTCCTCCCGGCCATCTTTACAAACAGAATCGGAAAAAGTAGAGTCGTCCGTGTCCCCTTGAAAATCCGCGCGCGGATGCAGTCTTGATGGCCTCACGTCTTTCGCGGTTGACATCTCGCGTCTGGCGTGGCTTTGTTTCTCCCGTTCAACCCATCGTTTATCATTATGAAATCATTCTCGATTGCTTTTTGCGCGGCTGCCTTTGCCTTCAGCGCAATTCTCACCGCCACCGCGCAGGACGCGAACCTGCCGCACCTCGAAAAACAGGGCGGCGTCACGCATCTGATTGTTGATGGCAAACCGTTCATCATCTTCGGCGGGCAGGTGGGCAATCCCATCGGCTTTTCCGACCGGATGGAGCGGGTGTGGCCCAAGCTCAAATCGCTCAACGCGAACACGGTTGAATTCCCCATTTACTGGGAGCAGATCGAGCCGGTGGAGGGGACGTTTGATTTCAGCGACGTGGACAAGATCATCGTCGGCCTGCGCTCGCAGGGGTTGCGGGCCGTGCCGCTCTGGTTCGGCACCTACAAGAACGGGGCGATGGATTATGCGCCCGCGTGGGTGAAGATTGACACCAAACGTTTCCCGCGTGTGCTGGATTATGGCGGCAGGCCCATCAATGCGCTCTCGCCGCACGGGCAGGCGACGCTGGACGCGGACCGCACAGCCTTCGCGGCATTGATGAATCATCTCAAGGGATTCGACGGCACCGACCACACCGTCATCATGATTCAGGTGGAGAATGAATCGGGCATTGTCGGTTCGGTGCGCGACTATTCGCCGGAGAGCAGCAGACTGTTCAACGGGCCGGTGCCGGACGCATTGGTGACCGCACTCAAGAAGCAGCCGGGCACATGGAAGGAAGTGTTCGGCGGGCGCGCGGAGGAAATGTTCACGGGCTATTACCTGTCGAGCTTCATCAACGAAGTGGCGCGCGCCGGCAAGGAGGCTTATCCCATCCCGACCTGCGTGAACGTGTGGATGGGCGGCTATGATACCAATGACCGGATGAACGAGTTCGACCGGCCGGGCGACAGTTATCCCAGCGGCGGCCCGCAGTCGCACATGATTGATTTGTGGAAGGCGACGGCCCCGGACATTGACGTGATCGGGCCGGATATTTATCACCAGTCACCCATCGTTTACCGGACAATCCTGACGCGCTACACGCGGGCGGATAATCCGCTGTATGTCATCGAGACCGGGCGTGGCATCGCGCCGCGCTTCCTGTTTTACGCGCTGGCGGATTTCTCGGCCATCGGATTCACGCCCTACGGCGTGGACGCCGGGCCGGGGCCGGACGTGAGCGCGGAGTTCACGGACATCGCGGCGGGGTTTGGCCTGCTCAAGCCCGCGATACCGATCATCGCGGAGCTGCAGGGGACGGATAAATTGAAGGTGGCGGTCGAGGAAGAGGCCATCACCGGGCGGATGTTGTCCTTCGACGGATACGACGTCCTGGTGCGGTTCCATCCGCCCGCGAGAAACGCGCCTCCGGCCACGGCTCTGGCGGCTCCGCCAAGCCGGGTGCTGGTCGCGCAATTGGGGCCGGACGAATTCCTGCTCGCGGGATTCGATGCGGCGGTGGATTTCAAGCCGTCAATGGGGTCGGATTTCACAAGGACCCAGTTTCTCCTGGTGGAGGAAGGCACCTACGAGAACGGCGTGTGGAAGCGGACTTATCTGCGCAACGGCAATTTCAGCATCGGCGGCGTGATGCTGCCTTCGCAGGGAGCCATGGTCAAAGTAAAGCTGATGAAATACTGACGCTTTTCCGACAGGATTAACGGGATTTGGATCAGACTTTCGACAGAATCAACAAAACAACCAAAATCAATTCCACATCATTCTGTCAAAAAAAAGGCTGCAACGATGGCCAGCCTGGAATCTTGAAAAAGTTATCCGTCTTTTGCCTTGACTTTACGGTGCTTATGGTTCAGGCTCAAACCTTCAGGTCGTTGTATGTCAAACCCCGAAGACAAACAAGACCGGTTTGCTCCATCCAAGGAACCGATTGTGGGATTGAATTTTCTGGATTCCTGCCGGGCCGGAGCGATAGGTGGCATTGCCAAATATACGGTGTGTTTGACCCCGCCGCCCCAAAACTGTGTGTATGCTTTCCCCTATGGCAGTGCTTATTATTGTAGTCATCCCCGATGTCAGGAGATTGCCGCGCGCACGCTAAAAACGGGTGAAAACAGGACGGCTTGAAATTCCATGGATTCACCTTGCGACCGAAGCCATCGAGCGCGCGGTGGCCGCTCTCGAAAAAGCCGGGTTTCGACCGGAAAAATCAAATTGTCCGTCAACTTCACCGGACATTCGCGTCAGTCTGCAATTGAGCACGGAAGATTTTTATGCTGATTTTCCCGCCCGCGCCGTCCCCGCCGATGTGCATGGCATCCTGCTGCGCGTGGCGTCGTTGGAAGATACTTTCAAAGGCAGGCTCCTCGCATATCAAGACGCGGAACGCCGCGCCAGCAAGCGGCAGAAGTATTTGCTGGACATCATGCGCCTTGTCGAAGTGCATCCGAAATTGAAGAAACTGCTGCCGGCTATAGTGGCGAGGAAAATCCAGGAATAATCCTAACGCCCTTTGCTTCCTCGCGGTTCGCGCTTGCACCAACCGTTTGCCGGTTTAACCTAATCTCGTGAATTGGTTCACCGACCGGCATTTCTTTCTGCTCGCCGTGGCGTTTTATGGCGCGAGCACGGTGTATTCGGTTTTCCTGTGGCGGAAGGGCTTCCGCCGGGACGACTGGGTGAATTATTTCCTGATCGTCGCCGGCGTGGCGCTGCACACGGTGGCGATGTTCAAACGCGGACTGACGCTGCACAGTTGCCCGGTCAACAATCTCTACGAGGCCACCACGTTCCTGCTTTGGGCGCTCGGCCTGGCGTGCCTGGTTTATTCGCTGCTGCCGCGATTCAAGTTTCTCTGCGCGTTCACCGCGCCGGTGCTGTTCACCGTCGGCGTGTTCGCGCTGATGCCGTCGCTGGATCCGCCGCACGGGCCGAAGCCGGATTTCTCCAACTGGCTCCGCAGCCTGCACGCGGCGACCATCCTGCAATCCTACGGCGCGTTCGGCCTCGCCGCCGTGGCGGCGGGAATGTTCCTGATGCAGCAGCACAATTTGAAATTCCACAAGCTCCGCGCCGTGCTGTCGTTGCTGCCATCCATCCAGCGGCTGGAACTCATCACGCTGCGCCTGACGCTGGTCGGCTTCGTCCTTTTTACCGTTGGCCTCGTCACCGGTCAGCAACTGCCGCGCCCTGAAGGCAAACCTTATTTCTCCGATCCGAAGGTGGTCTGGTCCGCGCTGCTCTGGCTGGTTTATCTGGAGCTTATCATCGCGCGGCTGTTTTTTGGCCGCTCGACGAGGCGGTTCACCATCGGAGTCGCCGTCGCCTTCGTGTTCCTGCTGCTGACATTCTGGGTCACCAATCTTTATTCCGGCCTGCACCATCCATGAGCGTTGTTGTCATCGGCTTGAGCCACCGCACGTCGCCAGTGGAAATGCGCGAGCGTTTCGCCTTTGCGGAGGCCAAAATTCCCGACGCGCTCAAATCGCTGCGCGACTCCGGCATCGCGGACGAGGCGGTGATTGTTTCGACCTGCAACCGCGTGGAGATTTTCGCCGCAACGCCGCTGGAGTCGGCGAAGGCATTTGCCGAATTGAAAAAGTTTCTCATCAGCCATCACGCCTGCGATGGGGCGCTTGGCGATGAACTTTACTCGCTGACCGAGCCGCAAAGCCTGCATCACCTGTTCAAGGTCGCGTGCGGCCTCGATTCGATGGTGCTCGGCGAGACTGAAATCCTCGGCCAGCTCAAGGCCGCCTACGACCTCGCGCTCCAGCACGGCCACACCGGCGCGCGGCTGAACAAGGCATTCCAGCGCGCATTTAATGCCGCCAAGCACGTCCGCACCCACACGAACATCCAGCGCGGAAGCGTGTCCGTGGCGTCCGTCGCGGTCGAACTCGCGGAAAAGATTTTCAGTTCGCTCGGCGACCGCGAGGTGCTGGTCATCGGCGCGGGTGACACGAGCGAGAAGACCGCGCGTGCTTTGCTGTCGCGTGGCGCGAAGAGCATCATTGTGGCCAACCGATCGCTCGACCGGGCGCAGGCCTTGGCCGGTGAATTGGGCGGGCGCGCCGTGTCGTTCGACGATTGGGCGGGAGAGTTTGAGAAAGTTGACATCGTCATCAGCAGCACCGCTGCGCCGCATCACATTTTGGATCGCGCGAAACTGGAGCCGCTGATGAAGGCGCGCCGGCAGCGTCCGTTGCTGCTCATTGACATCGCCGTTCCGCGCGACATTGATCCCGAAGTGAACTTTCTGGAGAACGTCTATCTTTACAACGTGGACGACTTGCAGGGCATCGCCGCCGACTATCTGAAACTTCGCCAGGAGGAGATTGTGCGATGCGAGGCCATCATTGCGGAGAAGGTGAAGCCACTGCTTGCAGCAAAATCATCCGCAGATTTCGCAGATGCGCGCAGATTGGACTTTTCTCATCTGCGGAAATCTGCGCAATCTGCGGACTAAATAATGGCAACCGAACGACCAATCATCATCGCCTCGCGCGGCAGCGCGCTGGCGCTGGCGCAGGCCAACATGATCGCCGCGCAATGCCGCGCCACATTTCCACGGCTGCGGTTTGAGTTGAAAATCATCAAGACCACCGGCGACAAATTGCAAAAGGCCTCGATGGCCAAGACCGACGCCAGCCTGCCGAAAGGTCTTTTCACGAAGGAACTCGAAGTCGCGCTGGTCAAGGGTCAGGCGGACCTCGCCGTCCACAGCTTGAAGGATTTGCCGACGGATTTGCCCGCCGGATTGATTCTGGCCGCCACGCCCAAGCGCGCCGATGTGCGCGACGTGCTGATTTACCGCTCGGCGGACTACATCGCCAACCCGGAAAATCATTTGAAAGAAGATTGGTCGCCGGGGCAAAGCACGCTGCGCGGATTCAAGCCGCACACGGCGCTGAAAGATTTCCCGAAGGGCGCGACGATTGCCACGAGCAGCACGCGGCGCAAGGAACAATTGCTCGCCGCGCGACCGGATTTGAACGTCGTCGAGATTCGCGGCAATGTTTCCACCCGGATGCAGAAAGTTGCCGACCGCGCCGAGCTGGATGCCACCGTGCTGGCGCTCGCGGGCATCACGCGGCTGAATTTTTCCATCAAGCCCGACGGCACGCTTGTGGGCGACGCCGTGCCGGACGGCTTGCTGGCGACGGTGCTCGAACTTGATGTGATGCTGCCGTGCGTGGGGCAGGGGGCGATTGGCATTGAGATTCGCGCGGACGACGAGCGCATCGCGAAAATCGTCGAGCGGCTGAATCATTTCAACACCTTCCAGGCCGTGACCGCCGAGCGCGCGTTTCTGCGCGGCATGGGCGGCGGCTGCCAGAGTCCGGTGGCGGCCTACGCGGAGATTGTCTCGGAAAAAGTCCAGTTGCACGCCGTCTCGTTCCGCGATGCCGCGATGGTGAAGCGCGGCGAGGCGAAGCGTCCGGTCAAGGATGCGGCGATTTTGGGCGAGGAAATGGCGGCGCGATTGAAGTAGAAATGGGATGCTGAGCATTGCTCGGCAAGAGTGGGAAGTCTTGTGGCACGAGCCGAGCAATGCTCGGCGCTCCGAAATGACCCGCCGATAACGCTTGCCAAATGCCGCCACTGTCGTAGAGTGTGCGGCCACTTTTCAGATTATGCACTTGAACGTATTGAACGCATTATTGGCGCAAGCGACCGCCACGCCGCCGGCGGCGGCTCCAGCCGGGACACCCGGCGCGCAGCCGCAGGGTTCGCCCTTCGGAATTTTCATCCCGCTGGTTCTGCTGGTGGTGATCATGTATTTCATGATGATCCGCCCGCAATCGCAGCAGCGCAAACGGCAGGCGCAATTGCTCGAGACGCTCAAGTCGGGCGACAAAGTAGTCACCGCCAGCGGCATCGTCGGTGTCGTCGTCACGGTGAAGGAGAAGACCGTTTCGCTCCGCTCGTCGGACGCCAAGATGGAAGTGACCAAAGCCTCGGTGACGGAAATCCTTGAACGCGGCGGCGATTCATCCGCCTCCTGACCGGCCATGAAGCAAAACAATCTCTGGAAGTTTCTTTTCGTCGTCTTCATCGTCGGCTGGTCGTTTGTCTCGATGTATCCGCCGACTTCGAGCGGCCTGGTGAAGGTGTTCGCATCGCGCGGGGAAAACCAGGACGCCACTTTCTCTAACATCTTGGCGCAGGCGGACACCCTGCAACAGGCGGGAACGAACAGCGAGTTCGCCAATTTGCGCGCCTCCATCGGCGCGAACGACATCCAGGGCTATTTCTCATTCATCAACGCCTCGAACGAAACCGACCCGACGACCTTCATCCTGAACCGGCTCCAACGCGACGCCTCCGGCAAGATCAAGCTCGGCCTGGATTTGCAGGGAGGCACGGCGTTCCTCGTCGAGATGGACACGAATGCGCTGGCGGCCAGCGCCAACAACGGCGACACCAACGTCAACCGGACGGTGGATACTTCCGGTGCGCTTTCGCAGGCGGTCGAAGTGCTGCGCAAGCGCGTGGATCAGTTCGGCGTGGCCGAACCGGTCATCCAGCCTGTTGGTGCCAACCAGATTTTAATCCAGTTGCCCGGCCTGTCGGAAGCCGACAAGGAAAGCGCGGCGACCAACATCCAGAAGGCCGCGTTTTTGGAATTCCGGCTGGTGAAGGATGACAGCGACGACATCATCCAGAACAACGAGCCGGTTCCGCCGGGCTACGAGATTCTCAAGCACGTCGAGCCGCCGGAGAACGGCAAGCAGTCGCCGCCGGAAATCGTCGTCGTGAAGAAAAAGGCCGAACCGGGCCTCTCCGGCGACATCGTCAAGAGCGCCCGGATGGGGCGCGGAAACCTGGGCGAGCCGATCATTGAGTTTGAACTCACGGACGCCGCCGGAAAGCGGTTTGGCGATGTCACGCGCAACAACATTGGCCATCGGCTGGCCATTGTCCTGGACGGTGAACTTTATTCCGCGCCGAACATCAACAGTGAGATTGACAACAATGGCGAGATCACCGGGCATTTCACGCAGGAAGAGGCGCAAAAACTTGCGGCGGTGCTCCAAAACCCGCTGCGCGCGCCGCTCAAGGTTGATTATTCCTACGACGTGGATCCAACGCTGGGCAAGGACTCGATTCATAGCGGCATCCGCGCGTCCGTCGCCGCCGTTATTTTGGTTTCACTC
>Ga0181525_10003518_pt1 | contig 12343 bp, 10 predicted proteins | sample PEATcosm2014_Bin_48_FD_121100 | JGI IMG/M metagenome (GOLD analysis project Ga0181525, IMG submission 121100) | Peatland microbial communities from MTU Mesocosm Facility, Houghton, MI, USA - PEATcosm2014_Bin06_10_metaG | ecosystem: Environmental > Terrestrial > Soil > Wetlands > Peat | place... | reverse complement strand
TACCGCTCGGACTCGACCTTCCTGGAGCGCCTGCACTGGGAGGGCGCGGTTGACTTGGCGCCGGAGACCGTCGCCCGGCAGATCGGCGAGCGCTTCCGCGGCTGACGGGACGGTCCGTTACGCCCGCGGGCCCATGGCGGCCACCACCAGGGTGACGGTGGTGGCGACCTCGGCCAGCGCGCCGAGGACGTCCCCGGTGATGCCGCCGAGCCGGCGCACGGCGTGCCGCTGCAGGCCGAACGCCGCCGCCAGGCCGACCGCGACGGCAAGCGGGAGGGTCCAGCCCAGCGGCTCGCCGATCACCGTGGCGGAGATCGCCACCGCCGCGCCCGCGGCCGCCAGCGTGGCCAGCGTGGCCGCCACCGGGATCGCGGCCCGGACGGTGCCCGCCACCAGCGCGCCCAGCCCGTCCGGCCGGGCGGCGGGCACGCCGCGGCGGCACGCCCAGGTGATCGCGAGCCGGCCGGTGACGACGGCGGCGATCAGCGCTGCGGGTCCCCGCCCGTCGCCCGCGGCCTCGGCCTGGCTGACCGCCGCGACCTGGATGAGCAGTACGAAGATGAGCGTGACGGTGCCGATCGGCCCTATGTCTGAGCGGCGCATGATCTCCAGCGCTCCCGCGGCCGGCCGGCCGCTGCCCAGGCCGTCGGCCAGGTCGGCCAGGCCATCGAGGTGCAGCCCCCGGCTGAGCAGGGCGAGCGCGGCCACCGCGATCGCCGCCGAGGTCAGCGGCCCGGCGCCAAGCGGATGATCGGCCGCAAGCAGTACCGCCGCGGCGATCACGCCGAGCAGCAGACCGACGGCAGGTGCCCACGCCATGGCCGCGCCCGCGGCCTCGCGATCCGGTACCGGCGGAGCCGGGGGAGCCGGCGCCTGCCCGGCAGCCGGTGGCGCGGCGGTGCGCACCGGGATCACGGTGAGCAGCGTCACCGATAGCACCATGCCGTTCCACCTCATGGCGAGTGAGCCTATCGGCAGGTCACCAAAAGACGTACTATCTCAAAAGGGACCAGGACTCGACCGGATGGCGGTGGGACAAGGGTGTCCGAGTGGTGGTCAATCGAGGTCTTCGATGCGGCGGAACTGCCTGCTCGCCGGTGGAAGGACTCCTATCAGGACGAGCTCATCGAGGCGGCGATAACGCGCGGCGCGAGCTACTGGGAGTGGCACGAGCACCGCTACGGCGTCGTCTTCGAGGTGCTCTTCGACTCCGACGAGCAATGGGAGGCGTTCCGTGCCCTCCCGGCGGTCCGGTCCGCGCTCGACGGGGTGCCCGATCCGGTCAACGGCCTGATCGTGTACCGAGGCCGGGGCGGCGGGGCCGGGCCGAGGAAGCCGCGCAAGCCCAAGCCCGCGCCCGGCGCGAGCGCGATGGCCATGCCCGAGCCTGTCGAGGAGCATGTCCTGCACCTCACCGGGGTCAGCCCGCCGGGAGCGCCGGAATCCGCCTTCCCGGCCGGGGCGTAAGGCTCCTGCGCGCGGCACCGGAACGTGACGGCCGGGGGATCCCGCTCCCGGGGGCGAAGCATCTAACCGGACAGGGCAGGATGGGGGGATGAGGGAAACGCGAGTCATGACCGATGGCCTGCGGGCCGCGATCGAGCGCAGCGGTTACTACCCGGGCCTGGTGTTCGACGCGGTCGCCTCGGCACTCGGGTCGGAGCCGGTGACGGCGTACGCCGTCCACCATGATGCGATCTTCGATCCAGGTATGGAGGTGCGCAGGCACATGACCGTGCTGGCGCTCACCCCGACCCGGCTGGTGTACTCGCACACCGACGAGCATCCGGCCGAGGAGCCTGACACAAGGCCGCGGGCCGAGACCAGCACGGAGGCGATCCGGTTCGCCCGGATATCGTCCGTGGCCCTGACCCGCGTGGTCCCCGACCCGGCCGCCTACGTGCCTGGGGTCACCATGCCGTCGGAAGTTATGCTCACGATCGGCTGGAACGTGCTCTCCCACCTGGAGCTCGAGCCGGCCCACTGCGGCGACGAGAGCTGCGAGGCAGACCACGGCTACCTCGGCACGATCACCGCCGATGACTTCTCGCTGCGGGTGAGCGAGGCCGCCGACGGCGAGGAGGCCGTCCGCCAGGTGCTGGACTTCGCGCGGGCGCTGTCCAACGCCACCGCGAGCCAGGGTCGCTGAGACCCCGTTTTGCCGCTGGCGCCCGCCCAGTGGCACGATGTTCCGGCAAACGCTGAGTGGCACCCACGAGTAGCAAATGAGGATCCCCGCATGACGCTCGAGCCGAAGCATCCGCCGATCGTGCCGTCCTATGGAGTCGCGACCCTGGCTGACCTGTCAGCGTCGATCCTCGCGTCCCTGGAGCAGGGATCGCCGGAGGCCGGTGACCCGGAGTCCGGATCGCCGTGGCCGCGGAACGTTCTCGGCTTCGCGCCCGCGCAGCGGGCCTGCCTGCTGATCATCGACGGACTCGGCTGGGAGTTGCTTCGCGATCATCCGGCCGTCGCCCCGTTTCTCTCCGAGCTCGCGCGCAACTCCAAGCCGATCACGGCGGGGTTCCCCGCCTCGACCGCGACCAGCCTCGGCTCGCTGGGTACCGGGCGCCCGCCCGGCCAGCACGGGCTGCTGGGCTACCAGGTCATGATCCCCGGCGAGGACCGGCTGCTCACCGCGCTGCGCTGGGACCCACGGGTCGATCCCGTGTGGTGGCAGCCACTGCCCACCGTGTTCGAGCTTGCCGTCGCGGCCGGCATCGCGGCCGTGCACGTGGCGCGGGGCGCGTTCCGCGGCAACGGCTTGACAGCGGCGGCGATGCGCGGCGCGGATTTCTGGCCCGCCGACACGATGGGTGCCCTGGCCGCGCAGGCAGCGGCCGCGCTTTCCGAGCATGGCCGCGCGTTCGTCGTGGTCTACCACGGCGATCTCGACGCGACCGGGCACACGTTCGGCGTCGGTTCGGATGCCTGGTACTACCAGCTCGCACACGTGGACAAGCTGGCCGAACAGCTCGCCCGTTCGCTGCCGTCGGGGACCTGCCTGTACGTGACGGCGGACCACGGAATGGTAGACGTCGGCGCCGAGGACCGCATCGACGTGGACGCGATCCCGGAACTGCGGTCCGGCCTGCACCTGCTCGGCGGTGAGCCGCGGGCCAGGCACCTGTATGCCGAGCCGGGCGCCTCGGGCGACGTCCTGGCCGCCTGGCGCGAGGTACTCGGCGACCGCGCCTGGGTGCTATCTAGGGACGAGGCCATCAAGGAAGGTTGGTTCGGCCCGGTGGACGCGCGCATGGCCGACCGGATCGGTGATGTCGTGGCAGCGCCGGTCGGCAGCCTGGCGATCGTCGCCACGAAGGCGGAGCCGAGGGAGTCCGCCCTGGTGGGCATGCACGGCTCGCTCACGCCGTCCGACCAGCTGGTGCCCGCGCTGACCTTTACCGCTACATGACCGCGGCCGGCGGCCCGCTGATCACCCCCGCCGCCCTCGCCGCTTGCCTCGCCGCGGCGCTGACCGGGCCGGCGGGCGATGCAGCCTCAGGAGCGCAGCGCCCGGTGGTCCTTGACGTGCGCTGGCGGCTCGGCGGGCCGCCAGGTATCGGCAGCTACCGCGAGGGGCACCTGCCCGGCGCGGTCTTCATCGACCTCGACCAAGACCTGTCCGGGCCGGCCGGTCCCGGCGGACGGCACCCGCTGCCAGAGACGAACCTATTCCAGGCGGCAATGCGCGCCGCCGGAGTAAGCGATGGCCGCCCCGTCGTGGCCTACGACGACGGAGATGCGCTGCCCGCCGCCCGCGCGTGGTGGATGTTGCGGTACTACGGGCACGAGGATGTCAGGGTGCTCGACGGCGGGTATCGCGGCTGGCTGGCGGGCGGGCTCGCGGTGACGACCGCCGATCAGGCACCGGCGCCCGGTGACTTCACCGCGCGGCCCGGCCAGATGCCGGTGCTCGACGCATCGGCAGCCGCCGAGCTGGCGCGGACGGGGCTGCTCCTCGATGTCAGGGCGGCCGAGCGTTACCGGGGCGAGAATGAGCGCGTCGATCCGGTCGCCGGCCACATTCCCGGCGCGGTCAGCGCGCCCGCGGCGGGCAACATGACCGGGGACGGCACCTTCAAGTCCGCCGCTGATCTCGCCGTCGGCTTCGCCGCGCTCGGGGCCGGGCCCGGCGTTCCGGTCGGCGCCTACTGTGGTTCCGGCGTCACCGCCGCCCAGGAGATCCTGGCGCTGACGCTGGCAGGCATCCCGGCGGCGCTGTACATCGGCTCCTGGTCGGACTGGATCACCGATCCCGCCCGTCCCGTGGCTACCGGCGCTCAGTAACGCCGTGGGGACCCTTCAGTTAGCCCGGAGCATGGCGGTCACGCCCCGGCGGCGCTGGGTCCGTGCCTCGACGGTGAGCGCCGCCGCCGCGATCAGCAGCATCGCGGCGGCCGGGAGGCCGAGCGATACCCAGTCCGGCCGCACCGGCACCGGCGCGCCGGAGCCGGTGAATACCGACAAGTCGACAGCCGAGCCGACCAGGGGAGGCAGCGCCAGCGCGCAGGCGACGCCCGCGGCCACCGCGAGCAGCACGGCGGGCAGCGCCTCGAGCAACACCAGCCTGGTGGTCCGCTGCATGCCCATGGTGGCCAGCCTGGCGAGCGTCATGGCCCGGTCCGCGGAACCGAGCGCCATCCCGAGCATCAGGATGAACAGGCCGAACCCGGCCGACGTCGCCACCGTGAGCGGCAGGATGAGGCTGGCGCCGTGCTGCAGCGGCGAGCTGGTCAGCGCAGAAAGCGCGGCCGAACGGAACGCGATACTCGCCCCGGGCACCATCCGCGCCACCACGGCGGACATCGCGGCGTTGTCGATGCCGGATCCCGTGATCAGCAACTGGTTGACCCCGGGCGTGCCTGCGGCACCCGGCAGGCGCCTGACGGCCATGACCAAGAAGGCGCTGCCAGGCGGCTGGACCGGGACGCTCGCCACCGTGCCGGCGATCCGCACCCCGATCGGCCCCATCGCCAGCTGCGAGGTCAGCTGCACGCCGGACCCCGTCCCGTTCCCCGTGCCGGATGCCTGGCCGGATCCCGCGCTGGGGCCCGGACCAGAGCTCGCGGCGGCCCGCCCGAGCGCGGCCGCCGCGGTCGGCGAGGCGAGCACCGGCACCGGGCCCGTGCCCGCCAGCGCGCCGCCGAGGCTGGCCACCGCAATCGCGGGGAACGGCGTGCTCTCGACCAGGGCCGCGTAGCTGGCCGGATCCACGCCGATGACTGTCACCGGTTGCCCTCCGGGAGCCGACCAGAGGGTGTCCCAGACCGCGGCCACCCGCCGCACTCCCGGCACCGCGGCGATCGCCCGCTCGGCGGCCGGGCCGACCGGCGCCAGCGGAAGCGGGTCGTTGACCACCACGTCCGCCCCCGTGGCCTGCCAGGACGCGGCGACCTGGCCACGGGCAATGGCGGTCCGGACCATCCCGGCGAAGGTGGCAAGGCTGAGCGCCAGCACGAGCGCGAACACCGGGAGCACGTTAGTCAGTGACGACCTGGCCGCTCCGGCCAGCGCGACGAAGCCGGTTGCCCCGCCGCGCCGCGACGACAACCGGAGCAGGCCGCCGATGGCCAGCGGGTACAGCCGCAGCATCACGAGGACCACCGGCACCGCGAGCAGCACCGGGGCCGCCGCCGGGTACAAGTCGGCCCCGCCCGCCGTGCCCGGAGAAACGCCGGCGCCGCCGGCCGACAGGCCCTGGTGGTGCAGCACCACGAGCCCGGCGACGCAGGCCGCGACCGCCGCTACCTCCGCCACCAGGCGGCGCGGCCCGCGCCGGTGACCGCCGTTGCCGTGCGGCTCCGATGAGGACGCCCCCGGCGCCCGCCACCCGGCCGCGGACCGCACCGCCGCGCCCGAGGCTGCGGGCTCGGCCCGGCGGTGCTGCCACACCGCGATAAGCGGCAGCCCCGCCAGCGCGACAAGGACCGCGGGCCCGGCCAGCGCCCAGCCGAGCGCCGGGAAGGCGCCGTGCGGCCCGAACGCTAGCGCGAGCCCCGCCCCGGCCAGCGCCGCCGGCCCGGCCGCGATCACCGCGCCGCGCAGCATCACGGCCGCGACCTGCCACAGCGAGGCCCCGCGGGAGCGCAGCAGGGCGAGCTCGCCGCGGCGGCGGACTACCACCATCCGCGCCGCGAGCAGGATCACCGCGGCCCCGACCACGATGAGGCTGACGAACAGCAGCAGCAGCACAGTCTGGACCGCGGCCTGGGTGTCCAGGAAGACGGCCAGGTCCTGGGCCAACGGGGAACTGGTGGTTGTCGTGTCCGCTGCGCCGGCTAGGCGGCCGTATAGCGTTGGCGTCGCCACGGCGGCCTTTGCCAGCTCGTCCGCCAGCCCCCGAGCCTGGTCAGCGGTCAGCCCGCCGAGCGCTAGCGGGTATTCCCACTGCAGCTCGAGGCCGCCGCTGGTGCCGAGCGCGTCCTGCATCGCGGTGAGCTGATCCGGGTCCACGATGACCGCACCGGCCCAGAAGAAGGGCAGCTTCGGCGGGAAGGACAGACTCGGTATCTCGGTGGTGCTGTCCGTTGTCCAGAAGGTCGAGGCGGGATCGCGCGCCCGCAGGATCGCGGTGACGACGACCGTGACCGTGCCGGTCGGGGCGGCCAGCCGGAGCCGGGAACCCGGATGCAGCCCGAACCGAGCGGCCGTCTGCGGCGTAACCGTCGCCGCCAGCCAGCCTGGCGGCAGCTTACCGTGGGCGTAGCTCCCCGCCGCTAGTTCGGCATTGCTGGTGAGCGTGTCCCGGTAGACAACCTCCATCTTGGGCGGGACGATGGTATACGCGCTGCGGGCCGCGCCCGATGTCACGGTGATCAGCCGGCTGCTCAAGCCGGCCCAGTGGCCGGGCGCCAGCGGCAGCGGTGTCGTCGCCAGGCCCGTGCCGATCTCGCTTTCCGTCGTGGTGACCTGCGTCCTGGTCATGTCCTCGGTGTGCCCGAAGCCGAACATGGTCTGACCGGCGTTCATCTCGCTGGTGAACGAGGTCCAGTCCGCGCTGACCCCGACCGCCTTGGTGGCGCTGCCGAGCACGGCCAGTGTCTGCTCCAGCGCCTCGGTGCGGGTGTGCAGGCTGACCGCGGGCCCGGCCAGGGCGGCGAACACGCAGCCGGACACGAGCAGCGCCAGCGCCAGCAGGCCGGCGGCCGCGGATCCAAGCCAGGAGCCCACCGTGGAGGCGGCCGATACGGCAACCCTGCCCATATCGGGAGCTTAAGTCAACCGCTCGCAAAGACGACAGGGCGATGTCGTGACGACCGAATGGCCGTTGTCCCGCCAGCACCTTGCGCCCCACTGGTACCGAGCTAGTCGTGTCAGAGGCCAGAAAATCAACGCACAGTTAACACTAAAATACTCAATGTCGTAAATAGTTACCAGATGTTGAACGGAAGTATATCTTCTGATGACAATCGATTGAGCGTTGCGGCCGGCCTCTCGACAGGGACATCGCTGGTAGAGACGCTAGCCCCGTGGGCAACGACGTAGTTCTAGTGCTGGTGGTCATAACCGCTCTCGGTTTCGACTTCACCAACGGATTCCATGACACAGGTAATGCGATGGCAACGTCGATCGCGACCAAGGCGCTCGAGCCGAGGGTCGCGGTCGCCCTGTCCGGGGTGCTGAACCTCGTCGGCGCATTCCTCTCCCTGGCCGTCGCGGCCACGATCGCCAGCGGCCTGGTCAGCACGAAACTGGTGACGTTGACCGTGGTCGCCGCGGGCCTGACGGGCGGGATCGTCTGGAACCTGCTCACCTGGCTCCTCGGCATCCCGTCGAGTTCCTCGCACGCGCTGATCGGCGGCGTGATCGGCTCGACGCTGGCCGCCGCGGGCGGCCACGCCGTCCTGTGGCACGGCCTGGTCTCCAAGGTCGTCCTGCCGGCCGTCCTCTCGCCGATCATCGCCGCGCTCGTCGCGGCAACGGGCACCTGGCTGCTGTATCGAATTAGCCGCAAGCTCACCAACGCGGCCCGCCAGCATGGCTTCCGGATCGGGCAGATCGGGTCCGCGTGCATGGTGTCGCTGGCACACGGCACCAACGACGCGCAGAAGACGATGGGCGTCATCACGCTGGCGCTGATCGCGAACAAGACGCTGGCATCCGGCTCGAACGCCCCGTTCTGGGTCATCCTGTGCTGCGCGCTCGCCATCAGCCTCGGCACCTACATCGGCGGCTGGCGGGTCATCCGCACCCTGGGCAAGGGCCTGGTAGAGATCGAGTCGCCGCAGGGCATGGCGGCCGAGTCCGCCTCGGCCGCGGTCATCCTGCTGTCGAGTAGCTTCGGCTACTCGCTGTCCACCACGCACGTCGCAACCGGGTCGATCATCGGCACCGGCCTGGGCAAGAAGGGCGCCGAGGTCCGCTGGAACGTGGCCGGGCGGATGGCTACCGCGTGGGTGTTCACCCTCCCGTCGGCGGCGCTCGTGGGAGCCGGGGCCTTCGCGCTGGCGCACGTCATCGGCGGCACCCTCGGCGTGGTCGTCGACCTGATCATCCTGCTGGCTGTGGTCGCGGTCATCTACTGGAAGTCCCGCGGCAGCAAGGTCGACCACAAGAACGTCAACGACGAGTGGACGGGCTCGGCCGCTCCGGCCGAACCCGAGCCCGCGGCAGCAGCCTGAGCGACAGGGGAAGCACACAATGTCCTGGATCAACCTGAGCGCCCTGTGGAAGATCGTGGTCTACGGCCTGATCGCCGGGGCCGGGCTGCCCGCGCTGTTCGCCATCGGGCTGCGCGCCCTGGCCTGGCCTGGCGGTGCCCGCGTGCAGACCGCGGGTGCCGGAGCGGGATCGGCCGGGGGCGACCCGACCGCCGCCGATAATAATGATCGCCTGGTCGGTGGCAACGTGCTGGGCATGCTTATCGCCGCGATCATCTTCCTGGTGATCCTGGCCGCCCTCGGCTGGTGTGTCTACGAGGTCTACCAGATCGGCCACCCTGCCGTTAAGAAGTAATCACCGCGGCCACGGCTACCTCACCGAGAGGGTTGGAGAACATGGCGCTGCCACCTTTGCTGGAGAAGATCGTCGAATGGCTCCGCGCCGGCTACCCCGAGGGCGTGCCCGACGTCGACTACCTGCCGCTCTTCGCGTTGCTCGGCAGCCAGCTGACCAACGACCAGGTCAGCGCGATCGTGGCGGAACTGGAGAACGAGAGCAAGCCGGAGACGGCCGAGAAGATTCGCGCGGCCATCTCCGACGTCACCCATCACCAGCCGACCGACGCCGACATCAACCGAGTAAAGGCCAGGCTGGCTGGCGGCGGCTGGCCGCTGGAGAAGCCCAGCCTGGAGCACTGGCCTAACCCCTGAGGCGCCTCGCCGTAACCGCTGCCCGGGCCTCGGGCGGCTCATCCGCCGCGTCGACTGACCGGCAGCCGCCCGCCTGGTCCCGCCGCTACAGGGGGCGGGACCAGTTCTGGCCGACTAGGTCCTTGCCGAAGCTGTGGTGCCGGCTCTCGTCGTCCAGCGTGAAGCCTGCCCGCTCGTAGATGCGCCTGGCGCCGGCGAGGACGTCATTGGTCCACAGGGTGATCCTTAGGTACCCGGACCGGCGGGCGAACCGGAGCACCTCCTCGACCAGCCGGGCGCCGATCCCCAGGCCCCTGGCCCACGGCTCGACGAGCAGCAGCCGCAGCCGCGCGGTCCGCTCGTCCTCACGGACGCAGAACACGCAGCCGGCCGGCCCGCCGTCGACCTCGGCGATCCAGGCCGATTCCCTTTCCGGGTCCCTGGTGTTGACGTAGTCCGCGACGATCTTGGCCACGAGCGCCTCGTACGAGGAGTCCCAGCCGAACTCCTCCGCGTACAACGCCGCGTTACGCTGCACCACCCAGCCCATGTCGCCGGGCTGCGGGGCACGCAGCAGGTAACCGCGCGGCTGCGGCGTCTCGGTGAGCACCTCGGTGATCACCCGCATGCCGTCGAGCATCCGGCGCCGGTCCTCGGGACGCACGTCGGCCAGCATCTCGCGGGTCTGCGCGGCGGACCGCACGTCCAGGCCCGCGATCACCGAGCGTCCGGCCTCGGTCAGCCGGATGACCTGCCGACGCGCGTCGGCCGCCGAGCGCTGCCGCCAGATCAGGCCGTCGGCCTCGAACCTGGCCAGGATGCGGCTCAGGTACCCGGCGTCGATGTCGACCACGCGGCGCAGGTCGGTCACCTCGCTCGCGTCCCGCTGCGCCAGCTCGAACAGCAGCCTCGCCTCGGTCAGCGAGTAGGGCGTGCCCAGGTACTTGCCGCGCAGCAGTCCGATCACGTTCGTGTAGAACCGGTTGAACTGCCGCACCGCCGCCACCTCGGCCCCGTCGGCGAGCACCGGGTCGTCCGACATCAGTTCGCTCATGCCGTCACCTGCCAGGTTAATTGCCTAAGTCAACTATATACATGCCATTGACAACCGCAAGGGTGGTTACGATAGGGACCGATGGTCGGCGCGACGGAAGGGGAACAGTAATGCGGATGCGGACGCTCGGCGGCACCGGGATCGAGGTCAGCTCGTACTGCCTCGGCGCGATGATGTTCGGCGCCTGGGGCAATACCGACCACGAGGACAGCATCCGGATCATCCACGCCGCGCTCGACGCCGGCATCAACTTCATCGACACCGCGGACATCTACTCGGGCGGGGAGTCCGAGGAGATCGTCGGCGAGGCCCTGATCGGGCGGCGCGACGACGTGGTGCTCGCCACCAAGGCGAACATGCGGATGGGAGAGGACGTCAACTCCGGCGGCAACTCGCGCCGCTGGCTCGTCCGCGAGGTGGAGAACAGCCTGCGGCGGCTGCAGACCGACTACATCGACCTGTACCAGGTACACCGCCCAGACCCCAAAACCGACATCGACGAGACCCTGTCCGCGCTGTCCGACCTGGTGCATAGCGGCAAGGTGCGCGCGATCGGCTCCTCAACGTTCCCCGCCGAGCAGATCGTGGAGGCGCAGTGGGTCGCCCAGAGCCGCGGCCACGTGCGATTCCGCTGCGAACAGCCGCCCTACTCGATCCTCGTCCGCGGCATCGAGGGCAGCGTCCTGCCGACCTGCCAGAAGTACGGCATGGGCGTCCTCGCGTGGAGCCCGCTGGCAGGCGGCTGGCTGACGGGCCGGATCCGGCGGGAGACCGGCGTGGACATGACGAGCAGCCGCGCGCAGCGGCTGCCGCTGCGCTTCGACCCGTCGCTGCCTGGGAACCAGGCCAAGCTCGCCGTGGTCGAGGAACTGATCAAGCTCGCCGCCGACGTCGGCTGCCCGCTCACCCACCTGGCGCTCGCGTTCGTGACCGGGAACCCGGCGGTGACGGCGGCGATCATCGGGCCGCGCACCATGGATCAGCTCACCGACCTGCTGGCCGGCGCGACCCTGGCGCTCGACGACGACGTGCTTGACCGCATCGACGCGATCGTCCCGCCCGGCGCGACCCTGAACCCCGCCGACGCAGGCTGGCAGTCCCCGGTCCTCGCCGACCCGGCGGGCCGCCGCCGCCCGCCGGCGGCCCGCTCCGCCCGCTAGCCGCGCGAGCTCGGGCACGAGCCACTCCTGCACCCGCTGGCTGGTCACGCCGAGCCCGACCAGCGTACGGCCGGCGATGCCCTCGTCCCCGTCCAGCAGGCCAAGCAGGAGATGCTCGGTCCCGATGTAGTTGTGTCCGAGCATGAGCGCCTTGCGGACGGCGAGCTCGAATACCTTCCTGGCTAGCGGTGTGAACGGCTTCCGCCCTTCCGTCGGCACCTCGACCGTGGCCGGCAGCAGGGCCTCGATCAGTGCCTGGCGGGCCTGTTCCCGGGTAACGCCGAGCGCCTCAACAGCCTTGACCGCCAGGCCGTCCGGCTCGGTGAGCACGCCGAGCGCCAGGTGCTCGGTGCCGATGAAGTCGTGCCTGTGGTCTCGTGCCTCGGTCTGCGCGGCCTGGACCGACCGCCTGGCGCGGTCGGTGAACCGGGAGAAGGGGTGCTCGCGGAAGGCCTCCTCCAGCTGGCTCTGCCAGTCTCCCGCCTTCGGTCGCCGATACGTGGTCAAGCGCCGTGCCGTCGTGGCTCTTCACGTAGCCGATCAGCAGGTGGGGGCGGCGGCAGGGTGCTCACCGCGGGCGGCGGCTCGGGCCAGACGAGCAGGACCGGGCACGCGGCGTGGTCGACGACGAACCGGGCGGCCTTGCCCAGGCTCTTCGGGCCGAGCCTGCTCCGGTCGCCGTCCCGCGCCATGATCAGCAGGTCCGCGTCGGCTGAGGCGGCCACCACGGCACGTTCGGTATGGCCACGGATCTCCAGCCGCTCGCACGGGCGGCCGAGCCTGCGTGCCGACGCGTCGAGCAGCTCGCCGGCCGCCGCGGCCGCGAGCCGCTCCAG
>Ga0181525_10003517_pt1 | contig 12345 bp, 11 predicted proteins | sample PEATcosm2014_Bin_48_FD_121100 | JGI IMG/M metagenome (GOLD analysis project Ga0181525, IMG submission 121100) | Peatland microbial communities from MTU Mesocosm Facility, Houghton, MI, USA - PEATcosm2014_Bin06_10_metaG | ecosystem: Environmental > Terrestrial > Soil > Wetlands > Peat | place... | reverse complement strand
CGTCGCCGCCGCCAAAGCAGCAGCCTTGAGCGCGAAGGGAAAAGGTCTCCGCCACACCAGCCACACGCCGAGCCCCACCGCAGCCGTCATCACGCCCTGCAAAGTCCAGGCGATGCCGCCGGAAAGGCCCGCGGCGCGCGCAAAGCCGTAGACGCTCTGCAATTTGTTCCAGCCGAGGCCCGAATTGACGAGATGGCTTTGCGTGGTGAGCGTCAGCGCCTGCACAAAGGCGCCAAGCGTTGCGAAGCCGAAAACAGCAGCAGCCAGACCGTTCGCGAGAATGACGGCCACGGCGGCCGAGGCGAAGGCGCGCCAATAACCGCCGGCCGCGAGCGCCAGCGGAAACAGGATTCCGAATTGCGGTTTGTAGCTTAACAGCCCGACAAACAATCCGCTCAAAATCGGCCGGCGTTCGAGATTGAGAAGTGCCAAGCCCATAAGGGCCGCGGTCAGAAATCCGTTTTGCCCCGGCATAATCCCAAGAATCGTCCAGGGTGCTGCGCACGCGACCAGAAACGCCGTGCCGCGTTCCGCGATGGCGGCCACGACGCGCGCATGAAGCGCAAGCGTGGCCACGCACCACAGAAGGAAGGCCGGCGTATAGGGAACGACCGCGAGCGCCGACGCCACGAACAGAAAGAGCGGCGGATAGGACCAGCCCAGCGGCGTCGCGAAAGGATGGCCGGTCGTCGCCACTTCGGCGGCGTGCTCGAGATGCGGGTCGTAGGCGGCGAGCGACGCGCCGTGCAGCGCGAGATGTCCGACCGACCAGAATGCGGCGAAATCTTCGATCGCCGGATGGCCGCGCGCGTCGAGAATCCACACGTGTGCGAAAAACGCGATGACGAGCAGCGCGGCGTATCCGATCACAACGCCCGCGGAGACGGCGAGGACGAGCTTCTCGCGATCGCTCGTTCCGATCAAACGCGCGCGCGAGGCTTCAACGCCCATTGGCGTTCCTTAATGCATTTGCCCCGGAGCGGCGCCGATAGCCGCGGCCCTGTTGGCCGTTTCCTCATGCTGGCCCGCGGCGCCCTCGGTATTGTCGAACCAGTCCCTCGGGTCGCCGGGAACGGGGCGCGTTTCGCAATGGAATTCCGTACACACGTAATTGTAGGTCTCGTTGCCGCGGAAAATCGTCACCGCCTCGGCGTGCCGGCTCGTGACCGTGACGGGATCGTTCTCGATCAGCGTCTTGTCGGGGCCGAGGGCAAGCAGGTTGGTGGCGCCGAACCGCTTGCCCAGCACGAACACATGGCGGGAATCGATCACGTTCAACTGGGCGACGCTGGGATTGCCGATATAGACGGTCGAGACGGGCGTCTTGAAAGAGACGAGCGTCACATTGTCCATCGGCACCGATACCGGGTGCGCCGACACGGGGTGCTGCGACACGGCCTGCTCCGAAACCGCGTGCTTCGAAGCCGCGTGCTTCCAAGCCATGTGCTTCGGAGCACCGGCAGCTTCCGCGCTGCCGCAAACGGCGGCTGCAAGAGCGGCGGAAAGAAATACGCGACGGAGATCCGACATCGGCAGCCTCTGCGAAAGAAGGCCTTACGCTAACGCGCCCGCGTAAAGAGTGTTTTAATCTGCGCCGCGTTGTTCGAGAGACATGGAACGCATCGCGCGCCCGCGATCGATGCCGGATCGGCTTTCCGCCGCGCGATTTTGTAACGACTGCTTAACGCGTAACGAATAGGGTCGTTCGGAATGTTGCAGATGGCACGGTTTTGTGCCGGTCTGGCGCGCTTCGAAACTGCGACTGTGGTTTCGCTTTAAGGCCTCATTAATCCGATCCACTTACCTTCACGGTCGTGTCCACGCCGACAGCCGCGCAAAAAACGGCAGAGCTGGACATCCTAGGGTGTCAATCAAGTGGAGGCTGGTATGAACAAGGTCATTTCTCGTTTTCTCAAGGACGAATCGGGCGCAACGGCCATTGAATATGGTCTGATCGCGGCCGGCATTGCCGTCGTGATCATCGCGGCCGTGCAGTCGGTTGGTACGAACCTGAAGGGTACGTTCAACTCGGTCGCCAGCGCCATTTAATGGCGTTCGACCGGTCTTGAGTCGAAACGGCGGCCGCCCTCGTGGCGGCCGTTCCGTTCCTGGGGGGACAAGACAAGTGATCGCTGAATTCCTTGTTTTTGCTGTACTTCCCGCTCTTCTGATCGCCGCCGCGGGATGGGATCTCGTGAGCTACACGATCCCCAATTTCCTGCAGGCCGCGCTGATCGGAATGTTTTTCCTCTTCGTGTTTTTGGCCGGCATGCCGACCGCGGCATTCTCGCAGCATCTCATCGCCGGCGGCCTCGGTCTCGCGATCGGTTTCACGTTTTTCGTGCTCGGCTATGTCGGCGGCGGCGACGCCAAGCTCTTCACCTGCATCGCGCTCTGGTTCGGACTGCGCGATCTGATGGACTTCGCCCTCTTCGCCTCGGTCTTCGGCGGCGTACTCACGCTCGCACTCCTGAGCTTTCGCAAAGTCCCGCTGCCGGCCACGCTGACGAACCGGGGCTGGGTCATGCGCCTTCACGACGAGAAGGCGGGAATCCCCTACGGCGCGGCGCTTGCCGCCGGCGCCTTCGCGGTTCTTCCGTATACGGATGTTTTCCGTCTCGGCATCGCTGCCTGAGAATCGCCGACTCCTTTATTTGCGAAGCTAATATTAAGCAATTCCCAAGGGTTTCATGTTGGGATCAGCGTCCAAGGGAGCTGGACCCATGAATACCCAACGCATGCTGATTCTCGGCGTGGCCTTTGTCGCCGCCGTTACGGCAGCACTTCTCGTGCACAGCCTCATGGGCGGCGGCACGCAGACCGCGAAGGCAGCCCCTCCCCCGCCGAAACCCGCGACCACGGAAGTTCTGGTTGCCGCGAGCAATCTGCAGCCCGGTGCGCCGCTGACGCCGGCGTCGGTGCATTGGGAGCAATGGCCCAAGGCCGCGGTCGATGTGAGCTTCATCACGCGCTTCGCAATGCCAAATCTCGAGGAGTCGCTTCGCGGCGTCGTCGCGCGTGCGCCGATGGTTGCGGGCGAGCCGCTGTCGACGACGAAAATGGTGCATGCCGACGGCGCAGGCTTCATGGCGGCGATGGTCGATCCCGGCATGCGCGCGGTCTCGGTCGGGATAACCACGGAATCGGACGCGGGCGGATTCGTCCTGCCCAACGATCGCGTCGACGTGATCGTGACCGGACTGATTTCGGAAACGCCGCGGCGCTTTCGGGCCTTCACGATCCTGCGCGACGTGCGCGTGCTCGCCGTCGATCAGACCTATCGCGAGGACAAGGATCAGAAGGCGGTGCTGGCGAAGACGGCGACGCTCGAGCTTTCGCCGCTTCAGGTCGAGCTGATCGAGACGGCGCAGGCGGCGGGAACGATCTCGCTCTCGCTGCGCGCACTCGGCGACAGCAATCCGAAAGCAGCCGGCGATGTGTCCAAGGACAAGGACACTGCGACCGGGCCGGTCGTCGTCATCGGCTACGGCCTGCCGCACGCAACCGCCACGCAGGGAGAATGACGTGATGCGCGCGCTCTTCTTTGCGGCCCTGGCGGCCGGAACCACCCTCCTCGCCCAGCCCTGCAGCGCGGGTGAGGCGTTCAAACCCGACCCGGACGCCGCCGGCGCGCGCCAGATCACGGTCGCGACACATGCCGGTGAGACGCAGCGGATCACGCTCGCGCTCGGCAAGGCCGCGGTCGTCAAGCTCGACAGCGATGCACGCGACGTCCTCGTCTCCAATCCCACCGTCGTCGACGCCGTCGTGCGCACGCCCAGGCGCATCTTCCTCCTGGCGAAAACCATCGGCCAGACGAACGCGTCCTTCTTCGACGGCGCCGGCCACCAGGTACTCTCGGTCGACATCCGCGTCGAGCGCGACGTCACCGATCTCGTGTCGGCGATCCACGCCAATTTTCCCGACTCGAACGTGCATGTCTCCGCGCTCAACGACAATCTCGTGCTGACGGGCACGGTCGCGAGCGCGCAGGATGCGGCGCGCGCGCAGGAGCTCGCGGCGCAGTTCATCCGCATGCCCGGCGCGCAGGTCGATCCGACGAAGGTCGTCAACATGCTCAAGATCGGCGCACATGAGCAGGTTCTGCTCAAGGTGCGCGTGGCCGAGATGGAGCGTCAGATCGCCAAGCAGTTCGGCATCAATCTGAGCGCCGCCGGCAACATCGGAACCGTGCCGATCGATTTCGCCACGTCGAACCCGTACGGACTGATGGGCCAGGCGCTCGCATCCGCTTCGGGCCTGACGGCCGGCAACGTCGCGCAGAACCATGCCCAGGGCGTGCTGAATGCGCTGGAACAGACCGGCCTCATGCACACGCTGGCCGAGCCGAATTTGACGGCCGTCTCCGGCGAGACGGCCAAGTTCCTCGCCGGCGGCGAGTTTCCGGTTCCGGGCGGCCGCGACGAGCAGGGCAACATCAGCGTCATCTTCAAGGATTTCGGCGTCGGTCTTTCCTTCACGCCCGTCGTCCTCAGCGATCGCCGCATCTCGCTGCAGCTCTCCACCGAAGTGAGCGAGCTGACCAACACGGGTGCCTTCACGCTCGCCGGCGGCACGTTCGTGAACTCGACGGGGCAAGTCGAGAACGTTCAGGCCCAGACGATTCCCGCGCTCGAAGTCCGGCGCGCATCATCGACGGTCGAATTGCCTTCCGGCGGCAGCTTCGCGGTCGCGGGCCTCCTGCAGCACACGACGAAGCAGGTGCTCGATGCGTTTCCGGGCCTGAAGGACATGCCGGTTCTGGGCGCGCTGTTCCGCAGCCGCGACTTCGAGAACGACGAAACCGAACTCGTCATCATCGTCAGCGCCTATCTCGTCGAGCCGACTTCGGCCAAGAAGCTCGCCGCGCCGACCGACGGCTTCGTGGCGCCGAACGACATCGGCACGATCGCCTTTGGACGCCTCAACCGCATCAGCAAAGACGATCCGCACGGGCTGAAATCTGCCGGTACCGGCAAAGTCGGCTTCATCGTGGAGTGAAGACCATGATCACGCGAAACGCATTCCGTCTGGCTTCTCTTCTCGCCGTATTGGTCGCGGGGAGCTGCGAGGCGCCGACCGAAGCCCCGCCCGCCGTTTTCGAAGACGGCGCCGCCAACCATCCGATCACGGCGGAGCCTGTCTATCGTTCGCTCAAACTGCCGGCGACGCAGATCCTGTCGAACGGCGACACCGCCGAGCTCGTGGCCTTCGTCGACGCCTATCTCGCGCGCGGCAACGGCGCGATCAGCGTGGCCGTGCCGGAAGGACCCAATTCCTCGCAGCTCATCACGGCGCTGGGCGAGCGTCTCGCCGATCTCGGCGTGCCGCGCTCGCGCATTCTCGTCGGCGTCCAGGATCAGGCCGCTTCGGATGCGCGCGTGGAAATCGGCTATGTGAGCTTCGAGGCGCACACGGATCCGTGCGGCGACTGGTCGGAAAACGCGGCCGCGACCTTCGAAAACCGTCCGATGCCCAATTTCGGCTGTTCGGTGCAGCACAATATCGCGGCCCAGCTCGCCGATCCGCGAGATCTCACGCAGCCGCGCGGCGCCAGTTCGGCCGATGCCGTCCAGCGCATGCAGATGTTCAACAAATACGAGCAGGGGCAAGCGACGGCGTCGCAGAAAACACAGGACCAGTCCGGCGCCATCTCGAGCGTCGGCAGCGGTTCGCAATAGAGTTTGGAGCAGATCATGGCGAAGGCCGAGCAGGACGTGTCGCACGGCGCCGAAGACGGTTTCGGCGCCCAGCCGCATGAGCGGCCGGTTCCGCGCATCTCCATCCATGCATTCTGCGAGTTTCCCGATACCGGTGCAGCGCTGCAGCGCGCCGCGGCCGACCGCCGGCTTTCGAAAGCCCATGTCACCGTCGAGCTCGGCGGACTTCAGGCCGCTCTCGATCACTATTCGGGCCAGGCGACGCCCAATCTTCTCATCATCGAGACGCGGCTTCAGGGCAGAACCGCGGTCGAGGAGATCGAACGGCTCGCCGAAGTGTGCGATTCCGCGACGAAGGTCGTCATCGTCGGCCGCGTCAACGACGTCGAGCTCTACCGCGAATTGATGCGCCGCGGCGTCAGCGAATATCTCGTGGCCCCGCTCAACCCGCTCCATCTCATCGAAGTCATCTCCGGTCTCTACCTCAATCCGGAAGCCGCACCCATCGGGCGCATCGTGACCGTGATCGGCTGCCGCGGCGGCGTCGGGTCCTCGACGCTCGCGCACAATGTCGGCTGGTGCATCGCCGAGAAATTCCAGATCAACACCGCGATCGTCGATCTCGACCTCGCCTTCGGTACGAGCGGTCTCGACTTCAACGAAGAGCCCGGCCAGGGCGTCGCTGAAGCGCTTTCGGCGCCCGAGCGGCTCGACGACGTTCTTCTCGAGCGCCTCCTCATCAAGGCGGGCGATCACCTGTCCCTGTTTACCGCGCCGGCGACCCTCGATCGCACCTATGACGCCGACCCCGTGGCTTATGAAGCCGTGCTCGACGCCGTGCGCCGGATGACGCCCTGCGTGATCGTCGATCTGCCCCATCTGTGGACGCCCTGGGTGCGCCAGACGGTCCTTTCGTCGGACGACATCGTGATCGTGGCGACGCCCGATCTCGCGAGCCTCAGGAACGGCAAGGCGTTTGTCGATCTCATCAAGCAGAACCGCCCGAACGATCCGCCGCCGCGCCTCGTGCTGAACCAGGTGGGCCAGCCCAAGCGTCCCGAGATTCCGGTGAAGGATTTCGCGACGACATTGGGCATCGAACCGACGCTCGTCCTGCCCTTCGAGCCGCAGCTCTATGGCGCCGCCGCCAACAACGCGCAGATGCTGATGCAGATGAAGCCCGCGTCGTCGACAGCGGAGGGAATCACGCTCCTGGCCGAGCGCCTGACCGGCCGCCACGTCGAGCCCGAGGTGAAGTCGAGCGTGCTGCCGTTCATGTCGTTCCTCAAAGGCCGTAAGCAGGCCTGATCATGTTCGGCAAGCGCTCCGTCACGTCGGAACAACCTCGGCCCGCACCGCGCGCATCCGCGCCGGCTCCGGCCGCGGAGAATTCGGCTCAGCCGACGCCCTCCGCGTCGAGCCCGCCGCCGGCACCGCCGCCGCCTGCGGCTCCGCAGCACAGCGCGCCGCAGCCCTCAAAGGCCGCCCCGCGTGTGCCGGAAGCGCGCTCCGAGGAATACTATCAGATCAAGACGACGATCTTCAGCGCGCTGATCGACACCATCGATCTGGCCCAGCTGGCGCAGCTCGATCCCGAATCCGCGCGCGAGGAAATCCGCGACATCGTCAACGAGATCATCTCGATCAAGGCCGTGGTGATGTCCATCGCGGAGCAGGAAAGCCTGCTGCAGGACATCTGCAACGACGTTCTGGGTTACGGCCCGCTCGAGCCGCTGCTCGCCCGCGACGACATCGCCGACATCATGGTCAACGGCGCCAATCGCGTCTTCATCGAAGTGGGCGGCAAGATCCAGCTGACCCCGATCCGCTTCCGCGACAATGCGCAGCTGATGAACATCTGCCAGCGCATCGTGAGCCAGGTGGGCCGTAGAGTCGACGAAAGCTCGCCCATATGCGACGCGCGCCTCCTCGACGGCAGCCGTGTCAACGTCATCGCGCCGCCGCTGGCGCTTGACGGGCCCACGCTCACCATTCGTAAGTTCCGCAAGGACAAGCTCACCTTCGACGACCTCGTCCGTTTCGGTTCGATCTCGCCGGCCGGCGCACGCGTCTTGGGCGTTATCGGCCGCTCGCGCTGCAACGTCTTGATCTCCGGCGGTACGGGCTCGGGCAAGACGACGCTGCTCAACTGCATGACCGCCTATATCGACGCGGAAGAGCGCGTCATCACCTGCGAAGACGCGGCCGAACTTCAGCTGCAACAGCCGCATGTGGTGCGCCTCGAAACGCGTCCGCCCAACCTCGAAGGCCAGGGCCAGATCACCATGCGCGAACTCGTACGCAACTGTCTGCGTATGCGTCCGGAACGCATCATCGTGGGCGAAGTGCGCGGACCCGAGGCGTTCGACTTGCTGCAAGCCATGAACACGGGCCATGACGGCTCGATGGGGACGCTCCACGCCAACTCCCCGCGCGAAGCCGTGTCGCGTCTGGAATCCATGATCACCATGGGCGGCTTCTCGCTGCCGGTGCGAACCATCCGCGAGATGATCGTGGGTTCGATCGACGTCATCATCCAGGCCGAGCGCCTGCGCGACGGCACGCGCCGCATTACCAAGATCACGGAAGTGGTCGGCACCGAAGCGGAAGTCGTGATCACGCAGGATCTCCTCGTCTACGAGATGGACGGCGAAGACGAAACCGGCCGCATCCGCGGCAAGCATGCGGGCACCGGAATCGTGCGGCCCGCATTCTGGGAGCGGGCGCGCTATTTCGGCATGGAGCGCGAGCTCGCCGATTCACTCGACCAGTTGCAGCAGCAATAGGGACACCCCATGGATCCCATGATCGTTGTTACGCTGACGGTGGTCCTCTTCGCGGCGGGCGCGGGCGGCGTCGCCTACGCGTTCCTCGGCGCCGGTGACGGCTCGGCCAAACGCGTCGCAGCACTCGCCGAAAAGAAGGTCGCGGGAGGCCGCTCGCAGGCCGATCAGAACCAGCAGCGCCGCAAGAACGTCCAGGCGCTTCTGAAGGATCTCGAAAAACAGCAAGCCCAGCAGAAGGTGCGCATGACGATGCGCCGCCGCCTCGAGCAGGCCGGCCTCGATATCACGGAGCGCACGTTCTACATCATGAGCGGCATCCTGGCGCTCGTCGTCTGCGGCGGATGCCAGATCTCCGGACAGTCGTTGCTGGTGGCGCTCGGCGCCGGCTTCGCCGCGGGCTTCGGCGTGCCGCGCTGGGTGCTCGGCTTCATGCGCGGCCGCCGGCTCAAGAAATTCACCGAAGAGTTCGCGAACGCCATCGACGTCATCGTGCGCAGCGTCAAATCGGGCCTGCCCACGACCGAGGCGCTCAAGATCGTGGCCAAGGAAATGCCGGTGCCCGTCGGGCCCGAATTCGCGACGCTCGTCGAAGGCCTGAAGATCGGCGTCTCGCTGGAACAGGGCCTGAAGCGCATGTTCGAGCGCATCCCGACATCCGAGGTGAGCTTTTTCGCGATCGTGATGACGATCCAGCAGAAATCGGGCGGCAATCTCTCCGAAGCGCTGAGCAATCTTTCCAACGTGCTGCGCGACCGCAAACGCCTCCAGGGCAAGATCAAGGCGATGTCGTCGGAAGCCAAGGCGTCGGCCATGATCATCGGCTCGTTGCCGCCGGGCGTCATGGGGCTCGTCTACATGTCGTCGCCCGACTACATCATGAAGCTGTTCACCGAGCGCATGGGCAATCTGATGCTCGCGGGCTGCGTCATCTGGATGTCGGTCGGTGTGTTCGTCATGCAGAAGATGATCAGCTTCAAGCACTGAGGATAGATTTTCACGGGGAGATGGGCGTGCTCGACATCGGTTTCCTGAACATCCTCTTCGACCCGACTTTCGTGGTCACGGCGATCGTCGCCATCTTCGCGTTCGCGACCGTGGTGACGCTGGGCCTTCCGATGCTCGAGCGCAACCAGCTCGGCACGCGCATGAAGGCCGTGTCGGAACGCCGGGAGGAACTGCGCCAGCGCCATCATGCGGCGCTCAACAAGCGCGGCTCGCTTCGCACCGAACCGGTCTCCTTCATGAAGGCGACCATCGAACGGTTCAAGCTCTCCAACATCCTGGAATCGGAAGGCACGCGCGAAAAGCTCACCCAGGCCGGCAAGCGCGGACAGGCGCCGCTCATCGCCTTCATGTTCTTCCGTTTCGTCATGCCGCCGATCGTTTTCCTGGCCGCGCTTTTCTATCTCTTCGTCATGACGCATTTCGAATGGACCGGCTTCAGCAAATTGCTGGCCGCGATCGGCGCCGCACTCTTCGGCTTCTATCTGCCCGACCTCTTCGTCTCGAACATGATCGCCAAGCGCCGCCAATCCATCATGAAGGCGTTCCCGGATTCGCTCGACCTGATGCTGATCTGCGTGGAATCGGGCATGTCGATCGAGCCCGCCTTCACGAAGGTGGCGGCCGAGATCGGTCCGCAATCGCCGGAATTGGCCGAAGAGCTCGCGCTGACGACGGCGGAGCTCTCCTATCTGCCCGAGCGCAGCCAAGCCTTCGACAACCTCGCCAGGCGCTGCGGCCATTCCGGCGTGAAGGCGGTCGCGGCGGCCCTCAACCAGGCCGAACATTACGGCACCCCGCTCGGCCAGGCGCTCCGCGTCGCGGCGCAGGAAAACCGCGAAATGCGGATGATGGAAGCGGAAAAGAAAGCGGCCGCACTGCCGGCCAAGCTCACCGTGCCGATGATCCTCTTCTTCCTGCCCTGTCTCTTCGTGGTGATCCTGGGCCCCGCGATCATGCGCGTGATGGCGACGTTTCATCACTAGGCGATCGCAGCGCCGCCCATCGTCGATGACATCCGCGTGCGCGGACCCCTCACCCGCGTTGTCGCAGAATTCGAAACCTCGTATGGCATCCCTCTCCCTCAAGGGGAGAGGGGAAATTGCGCGCTTTGCACAAACATCGTTTGTGAATCACCGGGCCTACGTATACCGACGCGAGGCTCAGAATTCCCCTCTCCCCTTGAGGGAGAGGGATGCGAGGCGCGGAATGCGAAGCCTGCTCAGGTGCGGGTGAGGGGTATCTCACCGCGCACGCCTAAGCGCGAGAGTTGACCAGGAGCAAATGGAGCGTTCTGCTTCTCGCCGCGCGCGTGTGACCGGTGGCTGTTCGCATAAATCGTACAAAAATGGCAACTGTTCGCAATCCTTTCGCTAACACACATGGGCCGTCCGGGTGCAGACTCCGTCGCGTCTGCTCTTTGACATTGTGAATACCGCACCCATGACGCATCGCGGACGCGCGGCGCGTTTTGGGGTCTTTGCGCAAGACTGCGCCTGTCCGGCCAAGCGCGAGCCGCGATGCGAATGACGTCGGAGCGCGGGCGCCTCGCCCGCTTGCGGCGGAGCCGCGTCGGAAAAGATGCGGGCGGCCCACCTACGCTAAAGCTACGGTGGGTTACGAGTACACTTTGGTCCACCGAAGCCTTGGCGTAGGTGGAGGCGCCCGCGCTCCGACGCGATCGCTAGAGTTCGCATCGGTGCGTTAAGCCGGCGTTGATCGGAGATTGGGCATCCTGCGATCGTGACACTGGGAAACACGGCGATGGCCGAAGAAGTCGACCGCCCTTATCGCGGGCCCGAGCGCCGCCGCGACAAACGCAGGGCCATGACGCTCACGGGCCGCGTCCTCTGCGCCGACAAAGGCGAATCGCTCCGTTGCGTTTTAATGGATATTTCGCCCGGCGGCGCGGCGGTGTCGTGCCGGCACAGCCTTTCGCCAGGCGACGCGGTCGTCCTTTATGTCGACGAACTCGGAAAATTCGAAGGCGCCGTTGTCGACAGCGCCGAGCAACGCATCTCCATCCGGTTCGACCAAAGCGAACGCGCCCGCAAACGCGCCATGGAGAAGATCGCGCTGTTCAAGCACGGACGCTTGCGGGATCTGCCGGCGACGAAAGCCGTCACCTGCACCTATGATCCCGTGATGAGCCGGTTCAGCTGGAGCGACGGCCGCACGGCGGATTGCGAAATCCTCGACATCTCGCTGACCGAAGCCTCGCTTCGCACCGACACCCGCCCGCGGCTCAACGACATCATCCATATCGGGCTGTCGTCGGCCCGTGTCGTGCGCCATCACCAGGAAGGGATCGGGATCGAGTTTCTGGGTGGGACGCAATACTAGTCCGCAGGCCGCGCCGCTCCGAATAGGGCGTACACGGACGAAAAATTCCCTGCTGTTCCCTGATAACGTCCACGGGCGTCCAGGCCTAAGCGCGAGAACGGCCTGTCGCATAAGGCTCGCATGCATGGAGCCTGCGCCCGCGTTTTTCGAAATCCCTGTTGAAATCCCTGATCGCAGGGAATTCGCACCCGCCGCGAAATTCCGGCAAGGCTGACGGCGTTACTGCCCGTCGGCGGTGCGCAGGACCGGCTTCAGTTCTGCCGGCGGCGTCGTCGTGTCGTGGCGGAGCGCGACCGAGGTGTCTTTCGCCTTCGGCTTCTTCACGGCCGCAAGCTTGTCCGCCGGCGATTTCCGGGCCGCCACCGAACCCGCCTGCGGATCCGCGGGCAGGCTCTCCATCACGACGCCCGTGAGCGGCTTGGGAGACGCGGTGGCCGGCTTCATGGTCTCGAGCAGCGCCAGATTGTTCCCGATCTTGGCGTCGCCCGTGCCCGGCGCCGAGGCTTCGGTAAGAAGCTTCTGCGCATCGCCGAGATTGCCCGAGAGCATCCGCG
>Ga0181525_10003516_pt1 | contig 12345 bp, 8 predicted proteins | sample PEATcosm2014_Bin_48_FD_121100 | JGI IMG/M metagenome (GOLD analysis project Ga0181525, IMG submission 121100) | Peatland microbial communities from MTU Mesocosm Facility, Houghton, MI, USA - PEATcosm2014_Bin06_10_metaG | ecosystem: Environmental > Terrestrial > Soil > Wetlands > Peat | place... | reverse complement strand
TGATGTTCTTCGGTCCCCACGCCGCATCGCCGCCGAAAAACACTCCCGGCCGGGTCGATTGGCACGTCACAGTGTCCACCACCGGAAGGCCCCAATTGTCGAACTCCACGCCCGCGTCGCGTTCGATCCACGGGAAGGCGTTGTCCTGCCCGATCGCGAGAATCACGTCATCGCAGGGAATGATGATCTCCCCCAGCACTTTCGAATGTTTTGCCTGGGCGTCCCACTCCACCTGCTCGAATTCCATGCCGCACAGCACGCCGTTTTCGTAAACCATGCGCTTCGGCGCGTGATTCACAATGATCTCGACGCCTTCTTCTTCGCTATCCTCGAGTTCCCAGGGCGACGCCTTGAAAAAACCGCGCGGCCTTCGCGCCATCACCTTGATGTCTTTGCCGCCGAGCCGGCGTGACGTGCGGCAGCAATCCATCGCCGTGTTGCCAACGCCGATGATGAGCACGCGCTCGCCGATGGATTTGATGTGGCCGAAAGCTACTGAAAGCAGCCAGTCGATACCAATGTGAATTCGCTCCGAGTCTTTCCGGCCCGGAATGTCCAGGTCTTTGCCGCGCGGCGCGCCGCTGCCGATGAAGACCGCGTCGTAGTTTTCCTCCAGCAGCGCTTTCAGGCTTTCCACCGGCGTGCTGTAGCGAACGTCGACACCCATATTGAGAATAGTGTCGACCTCGTCGTTGAGCACAGCCTCCGGAAGGCGGAATGACGGAATGTTATAGCGCATCAGGCCGCCGGCCTTAGCGAGCGATTCGTAGATCACAACTTCGTAGCCCAGCGGCAGCAGGTCATTCGCCACCGTCAACGACGCTGGGCCTGCGCCTACGCAGGCAATGTGTTTCCCATTCTTGCGTGCTGGAATGGGCGGCATGCGGTCCGCGGTCTCACCTCGGAGATCTGCCGCCACGCGCTTCAGGCGGCAAATCGCAACCGGCTGGCCATCCACGCGGGTGCGGCGGCAGGCCGGCTCGCACGGCCGGTCGCACGTGCGCCCCAGAATGGCCGGGAACACGTTCGACTCGCGATTCACCATGTAGGCGTCGGTGTACCGCCCTTGCGCGATCAGTCGAATATATTCAGGAACGTTGGTGTGCGCGGGACAAGCCCACTGGCAATCCACAACTCGGTGGAAATAGCTCGGGTCACGAACATCCGTTGGTTTCACAAATCTGTCCTGACCTCGGCGGCGCTGCCGCCTTTTTCAGATCGTTAGCTCCCGTACGATATTCTATACCCGGAACCGGGTATTGATTCGAAACCGCCTCGCCTCGTATGGTGAAAGCGCGGATAGGGTACTTCTATTTCCGGTTCAATTGGAGGCCACGTGGCCATTGTCATCGGGGTCCCGGCGGAAACATATCCCGACGAACGCAGAGTTGCGCTCACGCCGAAAGCATGTGACGCGTTAAAGAAGCTTGGCGCAACGGTGCTCATTCAACAGGGCGCCGGGATTGCCGCCGGCTTCGCGGATTCTCTGTACGAAGCCAAGGGAGCCCGGGCGGCTCCGCGCGATGAAGTTTTTCGCGAGGCACAGATTCTCGCCATGGTACGCACTCTCGGCGCCAACCCCGGCGCTGGCCGCGCGGACCTGCCTCACTTCCGGCCAGGCCAGTTCGTGGTGGGTCTGGGCGAGCCCTTGACGGCATTGCGCGAAGACGCCGACATGGCCGCTACCGGCGCTTCCCTGCTGGCTCTCGAACTAATACCCCGCATCACCAGGGCGCAAAGCATGGATGTCCTTTCATCCATGGCCACCATTTCCGGCTATCACGCCGTCTTGGTTGGCGCCCTGGCGCTGCCCAAAATATTCCCCATGCTCATGACCGCGGCGGGCACCCTTACGGCGGCCAAAGTTTTCGTCCTCGGCGTCGGAGTGGCTGGCCTGCAGGCGATCACTTCCGCAAGGCGGCTGGGCGCGGTTGTGAGCGCCTACGACGTCCGCGCCGCCGTGAAGGAACAGGTGGAAAGCGTCGGGGCGAAATTCGTGACGCTCGATGTCGAGAGTGCCGAAGGCCAGGGCGGCTACGCCAAGGCCATGGACGAAGCCTACTACCGCCGCCAGCGCGAACAGATGACCGCGGTTCTTCATCAACAGGATGTTGTGATTGCCACCGCTGCCGTGCCGGGCCGCAAGGCGCCGATACTAATTACCAAAGAGATGGTGGAGGGCATGACGCCGGGCTCGGTGATCGTCGACATCGCCGCCGAGCGCGGCGGCAACTGCGCACTGACGCGCCCGGGCGAGGTTCAGGTTCACAACGGCGTGGCCATTCACGGCCCCGTAAATCTGCCTTCCTTTCATCCCAACCACGCCAGCCTTATGTTCGGCGCTAATATCGCGGCGCTGCTCAAGCTGGTCGTCAAAGATGGAGCGTTCCGGCTTGACTTGAATGACGAGATCATCCGCGAATCGCTGGTGACTCATGAAAATAAAGTCGTTCAGCCCCGGGTTTGCGAGCTGCTCGACCAAGCGAGCCAGGTTCCCGCCGGCGAAGAGGGAGTGCACTCATGACATTTGACCTGGAATTCGGACTGTATGTTTTTATGCTCGCCGCGTTTTTGGGCTTTGAATTAATCCGCCGGGTTTCGCCGCTGCTTCACACTCCCCTCATGTCGCTGACCAACGCAATCTCGGCAATTGCCGTGGTCGGCGCCATTATTCTGACCGGTTCGCAGAAGCCGAATGTACTCAGCTTGCCACTCGTGTTGGGCTTCATCGCCGTGCTGGCTTCCACCATTAACGTGGTCAGCGGCTACCTGATTACCGATCGCATGTTGAAGATGTTCAAAAAGCGGGGGGACCGCAAATGATCGAAAGCTGGCTTCCCCTCGTCTACCTGTTCTCCGCGGCAGGTTTTATTCTTGCCATCAAATGGATGAATTCACCCGCCACTGCCAGGCGCGGTGTGATTGTCGGCGAAATCGGCATGCTTCTCGCCGTGGTCGGCACGCTGCTGCGTGCGGACGTCATCAACTATCAATGGATTCTCGTCGCTTTTTTCCTCGGCTCCGCAATCGGCGTTCCCTTGGCTTACCTGATGCCGATGACGGCGGTTCCCCAGCGAACGGCCATATCGCACGCTTTCGGCGCGCTTGCCGCCGCTTTAATCGGGACGGCAGAGTACTACAAAGACATGCCGCAGACCCCACATGGCTTCACCATGGGCGCCCTGATCGCGGAGACCTTGCTGGGCTTCCTCACTTGCACGGCTAGCCTGATGGCGTTCGGCAAGTTGCAGGAGATCCTACCCACCCGCCCGATCACTTATAAAGGCCAGAACATCGTCAACCTGTCTGTGCTGGCCATCGCCATCGGTATTGGCGTCGCACTGGTCATCTCGCCTGAGCAATCCTGGCTGTTCCCAATCTTCATCGCGCTTTCACTCATCTTTGGCGTGGCGTTGATCGTGCCAATTGGCGGCGCGGACATGCCCACCGTAATTGCGCTGCTGAATTCCTATGCCGGTCTCTCGGCCTGCGCCATGGGCTTTGTGCTCAGCAACCGGCTGTTGGTTATCGCCGGCGCTTTGGACGGCTCGTCGGGTTTCGTCCTTTCCATCATCATGTGCCGCGCGATGAACCGCTCGTTCACTAACGTGCTGTTCGGAGCGTTTGGCCAGATACAAGTAAGCGCCGCTGCGGCGACGCAGAAGTCCGTGCGCTCAGCCAGCCCGGAAGAGGCTGCCGCTATTCTGGACAGCTCGTCCAAGGTGATCATTGTCCCGGGTTACGGCATGGCTGTTGCCCAGGCCCAGCACAAGGTTCGGGAGTTGTTCGACGCCCTTACCAAGCGCGGCATCGATGTACAGTTCGCCATTCATCCGGTCGCCGGCCGCATGCCAGGCCACATGAACGTGCTGCTGGCGGAAGCCGACGTCCCCTACGACAAGCTGTCCGAAATGGATGACATCAACGGAGACTTCCCGGCCGCCGACGTCGCGCTGGTGATTGGCGCTAATGATACGGTGAACCCCGGCGCCAAGCACGATAAAGGCAGCCCGATTGCCGGCATGCCCATCCTGGATGCCTATCGCGCGCGCACAGTGATGATCATCAAGCGCAGCATGAATCCGGGCTTCGCCGGTATCGACAACGAACTCTATTACATGGATAACGCGTTGATGCTGTTTGGCGACGCCAAAGCCTTTGTCGCAAGCATCGTGAAGGAACTAGGCACAAACTCCGACGGCCACTGACAATGAGGCGCCGGCATGATGCGGCGGCGCGGGCGCTCGTGCCTGCCGCGTCGGCTCTCGAGCCGGCGCTTGCGCCCCTCCGCAACTTTGTAACCTATCAAAATGTCGAGATAAATCTCGCCACAGCAGGCATGACTGCTCGCTACACAAAGCCGCTCAGCTTCTAGTGCGCGAAAGCCGAAGAATCCGGGCACGGCAGCGACACAGCCGGAAAACAATGCCGGAAGTGCTGCGTCAGATACGCAGCCAGTTCACAGGGGGAAATACTCCGGCCCTGATCGAACAACCCGACGATTTCGCCGTCTCCATCCACAGCGATGGGAACTTCCACTTCCTCGGTGAGGCGCGTGCCATCCGCCTCATAGCAATCCATGGTGGCGTTGATTACAGGACCCCAGCTGCGAAAACCCAGCCGCGCGTAAATGCGCGTGGCGGGACCGGAGCAGGCAGAAATGCGGATGTCGTCTCCAGCGGTCCACTGCAGCCACTGTTCCGGATCATCCCCGTGGTCTTTGAGGCAGGCATTGATGGCATGGATCTGATGCTCGCACTCCTCGCTGAGCATCGTCCAAAAACGAGTGCCGGCTTCAGTTCGATTTGACGACGGCGCGGTGACCGTTGCAAGCATACGGTCTCCTTTCTTTGGAGCACAAGTATGGGGGAGTCGTGTAACCTGACATCCCATCCCTTCCGGCGGCGCCACGAACAGAGTGCCGAACCTCTGGAAAGAACGAGCGGGAAATTCCGACTAAATCACGGGAAAGTCCCGGTACTCAGAGTCTACTTCTCTTTCCAGAAAAATCCAATACGGGAAGTAACGTGAAAATGCCTTCGATGCGCGGTTGTGCACAAGTTTCTTTTTTGAAAAGAGAAGAAGAGGCGAATTTAAGTGAGATGAAAAAGCGGTTACAACAATGAGCGGAATTGAGCCGTGGCCCGGGAAGGCTCCGCGGCCAGCTCGACGGCCTGGAGCTGGTTGCGACGCGCTATACTCGATGGCAACCGCCGCGGAGAGGCCAAAGACGCCGGACGCTGAGCAAGCTGGTTACCTTGGTGACGGCTGAACGCACTGGTCAACGTGCAGAATGTGCATAAGAGGATAAAGGGGGGGCTGCTGAAAAAACGCGGCAATCGCCACCCAAGTGTAATGCAGAGTCTTTCTCATGGCCAACCTGCCTTCCGCGCTCGCTTTTCATTTCGTCCGAGACTGCCCGTTTCAGTGGTCCCGGAAACGCTCGCTCGCTGGTTGGATTTAAGTCTCCCGATTTCCTTGACGTCGAAACTATCCAAAACCGTCCGATGTGGACAGGGCCGCCCCTAAGGCGCTCGCAGCCTAGAGGAAGCCGAGTGTCTGGTTCGAACCGAAGTTGACCAGATTCGGGAAAACGGTTGTCAGTAGGGAGGGGCTGGGGACGCCGAACCAGTTGGCAAGCGTCGCGCCGTATTGGTCGAGACCCGTCGTCGGGAACCAGAGGCCACGGTTGTCCGAATCGGCATCGCTAGGTCCGCCCAGGGTTAGATTCGGGAAGGCGCCATAAAGGCCGCCTTTTACTGCGCCGCCCACAACCAGGTGGTGGCCGCCCCAGGCATGGTCCGTTCCTCCGTTGGTGTTGGGCTGGAAAGTGCGGTTGAATTCCGATTCGGTGAACAGGGTGACCAAATTCGCGGCCTGAATCGATGGATCGGCGAGAGCCAGGTAAAACGCTGCCACCGCGTCGCTGAGCTGCTGCAAGAGCGGTGCCTGGGTGTCGGTCTCGGCGGTATGGGTGTCGAATCCGTCGAGCGAGGCGAAGAAAATCTGCCGCGAGGCTCCAAGAGCGCTGCGGACTTTAATCAAGGTCGCGGCTTGGGCAAGCTGCTGGCCAATACCAGTGGCCGGAAACGTCACCGGCAGGGTGGCGCCGCCGGCTGTCGCGCTCTGAATCAGGTTCGCCACCTCGATCGCGCTCGATAGAACGCCATCCGAGCTTTGAAGCAGCGTTAAACCGCTGTTTAAGGTGAGAATCTGCTGCAGCGCTATATCGCGGGCGTTCGGCGTGGTCCCGCCTGAGCCCAGGAGCGTCAATCCGCTGGAGCCAATCGAAGCCGGCTGCGTGGCTTGGCCGACGAGCAGTGTGCTGTTGCCGGCCACCGAAACACCCAGCGGAAAGTTCACCGGACTGTGGGCGCACGAGCCGCAGTTTGCGTAAGAATCCGAGACGCGGCCTCCCCAGCCGGTGGCGAGCTTCTCGAACGGGTCTGCGGTTTGCCATTCCATCTGTTGATCGGAATGCGAGTACAGGTTTGCAGGGGATGGATAGTCTCCTGCGAGGTACGACGCCCGGCTGGCGATAGGTGAAACGAGCGTGCCCACATTGAAGACAATTGCGACGTTGTTGGTGGTTTGATTGAACATGCCCTGCAGCCCGATCATGCTGGGATGAAGCCCATAACCGGTCTGGCCCAAAGCCAGGGCGCCAGTGATGGCGAGGTTGCCGCGCACTGTGTTGTAAATGGTCGCATTGCCATTCGTCAGGCTGTCGGTGATTGGGATCACCATGTTGTTGCCATCGTTGCCGCCAAACAGGAAGACGCAGACCAGGGCCTGATAGCTAGGCGGCGTCGATTGCGCCAGAGCCGACATTTTGCCGAGGTGGCCGAACGCGGCCGCACCGCCGACAGCCGTCGCCAAACGGAACCCAGACCGAAGCAACTCACGGCGGGATGGGAGGATGCGGGTTCTCATGAGATTTCCTTTCTAGCGGACGACTTGATAATCCGAGGATACGGCGACCAGATACACGGCATCGAGCGCGCGCGTGGTGGGGTCGTTGGTGGAGAGCAGAGCGGGTAGGATGGCGTTCAGCAAAGGGATGGGAATTGGGCCGCCCAGCAGCGCCTGGCTGACCGCGTTTAGCATGGTCGTGAGGCTGGCGGACTCGGTTGCCGGGTTGGTATCCGAAGCAAGTTCCTGGAAATTCGTCAAGTCGACGCTGATGTCAGAATTGATTGAATTGCGCAGGGCTTGAAAAATATAGTTTGCGCGCGCGAATGCCGAGGCCTGATTCAAGATTTGGAACTCGGGCCCAATCAGAGATGTTCCGGGTACTTGATAGAAGGGGGAGTAGTAGTTGAACACGGTTTCGGGAACATAAATATCCTGGCCCATGGCCGCGGTGCGCGGGTCCAGGACAGGATCGGTCGTAAATTGCGCGTTCAGAGCGCGGAGCAGCGCGACGACCAGCAATGCGGGCTCACGCAAGTGCCCATCCGTGCAGGGCGTCGCCAGCGCGCAGTTCGTCTCGGGAACGTTTTCCGGATCGGTGAGAATGGCGGTCACTACCGACTGAAGGTTGCCGTCGGTCTTGAAGAACACGGTGGCTACGCGCTGGATATAAGCCGGCGACGGGTTGCTTTTCACCAGATGCTGGATCAGGCGCAGCGAGATGAATGGAGCGATGTTGGGAACGCCCTTCCCGTTCACAGTGATCTTCGGGTTCGGCTTGGTATAGGTGTTGACCAGGTTGATCGCGGCATCCAGATCCCCTTCAGCCGTCCCGGTATTGATGGTCGTGCCCAGCACCTTCGCAGCCGGATTGTTGTAGTGCTTATTTTCAAACGGAATCATCTGGCCCACGAAACATGGCGGATTAGGCCACACCGCCGTGCCTAAGCATGTCGGATAGGTCCATCCGGTGAAGACGCCGGCGAGTGCTCGGACATCGGAGTCGGAATATGTATTCACCGGCGGATTGTCGGTGGAGCCGTCGGCATTCAAATTGACCAGACCAATGCTCATCAACTGCATGATCTCCCGGGCATAGTTCTCATCGGGCGAAGAGGTGGCTGAGGGAGGGCCATTATTCACCATGTCCAGGTAATGACCCATCGCCGGGCTGAGCGTGACATCGGTGAGAACGTCTTTATACGAACCAAAAGCATCGTTGAGCAGCAACTGCTGATACGGCATCATGTCCGCGTATGTGTTGATCTCGAGCCCGGAGGTGACCACAATCTGGCTCAGCGCGAAAGCGACTCGTTGGCGGAGCTGATCCGGGCCGCTGACCGCCAATTCGAAGAACTGGTCCTGCAGCAGGCTAAAATCCTCAGTCGAGTCGACGGGGAGGGAATATTGTGAAGCTGGCGTCGCGAATTGCGCGGTCAGCCACGCGGTAGTGCCTATCGACTGCAAGTTGGCGATGCTTGCGGGAGTCGGTCCCCACGTGGCTTGCTCCAAGAAGCGCTTGGCGGCCGCGTAGGACAACACCCCAGTTGGATTGTTCACTGTCACCGGCACTACATTCGAACTGCTTGCGCCCGGATTCGGATTGGACACGATGAGAGCCAGAACGCCGCCCACGGGCGCCGGCGCGGAGCCGGTCGCAGTCAAAGAAGTCGTGCTTTTCCAGGTAACGGTAAGGTTGGCGGCGCCAAGAACAACCGTCGCCTGCGGCGTGAAACCTGTTCCCGCAATATTCAGCGTTACAGTGCCGGTAGTGACGGGCGAGTTGACGCTGGTGATAACTGGAATGGGATTTTGCAAAGTAACGGCCGCAGTGGCGGACTTGGTGGGATCGGCCAGACTGGTTGCTGTAATGGTGACGGCATCAGCGGCAGGAATAATCCAGGGTGCTACGTAAGTGGCCGTGTTGGGCGGACTGGAGGCAGCGGGAGTAAGTATCCCTACCGTGGCATTGCCGTCAGTCACCCCATTGACCGTCCAGGTGACACCTGTATTTGCGTTATTTACTACATATGCCGTAAGGGTCAGTGCACTCCCGCCCCGGACCGCCGGCGTTGCGGGAAGCAGCGTTACTGCCACGGGCGCAGCTACCGTCAACGCCCACGACGAAGAAACAGTTGCCCCGTCGGCAGCGGAAACGGTACTCCCCGGATTCGGATTACCGACGGTCACTTGAATCGAAGTTCCCGCCGGTGACTGACTGGCTCCCACGATACTCAGCTGCGTCGAAGGACTCGTTGGGCTGGGAGTCACGGTTACCGGCGTCCCATCGCTGAGGGAAACCGTCGAGGTGGGAATAAAGCCAGTCCCGGTGATTGTCAGGCTAAATGGCAGCTTAGTGTTGATCTGGTGCGCACTGAATGACTTTATCGCCGGAACGACATTGACCAAGGAGACGAGAGAGGACGCCGACTTAGTCCCGTCGGCGGCGCTCGTCGCGGTCACCGTCACCTGGTTCCCTGCGGCAGGCAAAGAGGCTGGTGCCGTGTACGTGCCGCTCGCGTTGATGGAGCCGCTGGATGCAGGCGAAATGCTCCACGTCACCGCCTTGTTACTCGAATTGGCAACCGTTGCGTTAAACGTCCTTGACGCTCCAACGGTGAGGGTAACCGAGGAGGCGCCGAGCGATACGCTCACCGGCAGGGCGAAAGCGCTGAGCACCGTGGATGCCAAAGCCGCTAACAACACAAGCCGGGCAATGCGAGAGTGTTTCATGTGACGCTCCAACGAATATCCCAGTCCCGACGCTACTATACATCGGCATCCGCAACAAGAGACGTCACCTCAACAACCCGGAACTCTCAAATAAATAATCGGAACTTTCAAATAACCGCGAAGAACTCACCTATCTCTTCCTCTTCTTGAGAGCTAGACTACTTCCTCTTGTGAGCTAGATTACAAACAAAGACCCGTGTGCCGCAATGCCCGGCACTCCGTCGTCAGGCGGATGCTAAAGCCGGCATATGAGAAGCTCGCGCTCGTAGACCAACTCGGGCGGCAGGTGATCATGGATGTCGATGAACAGTTCCTCGTGCCCGATCACTTCCGCTCGCCATTCCGGACGGCCCACGCGCTGCAGCTCCTCGAACTTCTCTTTGGGGAAACTGAGCCCGCGCCATTCGATGTCTTCGTATTGCGGGACCCAGCCGATAGGCGTTTCTTTGCCGGCCGTGCGGCCGTGAACACGATCGGTGATCCACTTCAACACGCGCATGTTCTGGCTGAAACCCGGCCAGAGGAAATTGCCGTTTTCATCCTTTCGAAACCAGTTCACGTGGAAGACGCGAGGCGTCACGCTCAAGGAGCGCTGCATTTGCAGCCAGTGGCGAAAATAGTCTCCGAGATGATAACCGCAGAAGGGCAACATGGCCATGGGATCGCGCCGGACCCTGCCGACCTGGCCCGCCGCGGCGGCGGTTGTCTCCGAACCCATGGTGGCGCCCATGTAGACGCCAGTGCTCCAATTAAATGCCTGGTAAACCAGAGGCATGGTAGTGGCGCGGCGGCCGCCAAAAACAATCGCGCTGATCGGCACGCCTTCCGGGTTTTCCCAATCCGGATCGATGGATGGACACTGCGAGGCAGGCGCCGTAAAACGCGCGTTGGGATGCGCGGCAGGAACGCCTTTCTGCCGTCCGATCTCGGGAGTCCATAGGTCGCCGCGCCAATCCACACATTCATCGGGCGGAGATTCCGTCATGCCTTCCCACCAGACGCCGCCATCGAGTGTCAGCGCCGTGTTGGTGAAAATCGTGTTGCGGGCCAGCGTTGCCATTGCGTTGGGATTGGTTTTATCCGATGTCCCCGGCGCCACCCCGAAGAAGCCTGCTTCGGGATTAATCGCCCGCAACCGGCCGGTCGCATCGGGTCGAATCCACGCGATGTCGTCGCCAACCGTCCAAACTTTCCAGCCCTCAAAGCCTTTGGGCGGGATCAACATCGCAAGGTTGGTTTTGCCGCACGAGCTTGGGAACGCGGCGGTAATGTAAGTCTTCTCTCCGTGCGGATCCTCGATGCCGACGATGAGCATGTGCTCCGCCATCCAACCTTCATCGCGAGCGATGTTGGAGGCAATTCGCAACGCAAAACACTTCTTGCCGAGCAGGGCGTTGCCTCCATAGCCCGAGCCGTATGACCAGATTTCGCGGGTTTCGGGGAAGTGTACGATGTACTTCTCCCGGTTGCATGGCCAAGGCACATCCTTCTGGCCAGGGGCGAGCGGCATTCCCAAGCTGTGCATGCACGGGACGACGCGTTTGTGATCCTTGTCGATTTCCTTGAAGACGGCCTCGCCGATGCGGGCCATGATGCGCATGCTCACCACCACGTACGGCGAATCGGTCAGTTGAACGCCAATCTTCGACAACGGGCCGTTCACCGGACCCATGCTGTAGGGCAACACGTACATCGTGCGTCCGCGCATGCAGCCGTTGAACAGGCCCTTCAGCGTGCGCCGCATCTGAAACGGGTCAACCCAGTTGTTGGTGGGGCCGGCGGAATCTTTGGAAAGCGAGCAAATGAAGGTGCGTTCCTCGAGCCGCGCGACATCACTCGCGTCCGAGCGCGCATAGTAGCAGCCCGGCCACGCGTCCTGATTGAGCTTAACGAAAGTGCCCGACGCAACAAGCTGTGCGCACAGGGCTTCGTTTTCGGCCTGCGAGCCATCCACCCAGTGAATTGAGGCCGGCTTGGTGAGAGCCGCCATCTTCTCGACCCATCGCAGTAAATGCGGGTTGACACTGAGGGGCGTCGAAGGATTTCGTTTTTCCCTGGACCGTACTACGCGGGCGGTATCCATAACCTCTCATGGTAATCTTCTCGAACGCTGGATTGGGATAATCGCTGTACAGGAGAGCGTGGGCGAGTCACGTTTGCGCCGGGCCGCGTGTCTGGGACTTAATCATATGACCGAAACATACATCGCCAGAAGTCCGGCCGTGGCTGCGCGAATGCTGGCGGGCGAAATGGTCATCATGTCGGCCGCCGATTCTACTCTGTTCAAGCTGAACCAGCAGGCCGCCATCATCTGGAATGCCGCCGACGGCGTCACGCCTTTGCGCGAGATCGTGGAGCAAGAGATCTGCCGCCAGTATGACGTGGATCCGACGGTGGCGTATCAGGATGCGGAGAACCTGGTCCGCGACTTGGCCGCACACGGCATCCTGATCCTGACGGGCGAGCCGGCTGCTTAGGCGTGATGAATCACAAAGCTCCCCTCCCGGCGGTTCAGGAAAGCGAAATCGTGCGCCTTTTCGTCCTAACGGCGCGGCTCCTCGAACTGTTGGATCTGTTTCAAGCGGCGGAAGTGCCGGTACTCGTGCTAAAAGGGCCAGTGCTTGCGCAACTGCTGTACGGCGATCCAACCGCGCGCTCGTACTCGGACCTGGATATCCTGGTGCGCCGGAAGGACGCTCC
>Ga0181525_10003515_pt1 | contig 12346 bp, 7 predicted proteins | sample PEATcosm2014_Bin_48_FD_121100 | JGI IMG/M metagenome (GOLD analysis project Ga0181525, IMG submission 121100) | Peatland microbial communities from MTU Mesocosm Facility, Houghton, MI, USA - PEATcosm2014_Bin06_10_metaG | ecosystem: Environmental > Terrestrial > Soil > Wetlands > Peat | place... | reverse complement strand
GCCGACCGTGCGCGGTCTCTCGGGATCGAGGTGCGCCGCGAGTGTAACGTCACTCACTTCGTCCAGCAGGCGGACGGCGTCGACGTGGAGTGGGCGTCTCCGACAGGTGAAGGCCGTGGCCGCTGCAGCTACCTCATTGGTTGCGACGGGGGGCGCAGCCTCATCCGCAAGGTCGCCGGCTTCGACTTCCCCGGCACGCCACCAACATCGACCTTCTATCAAGCCGTCGCCGAGATCGACCGTCCCGAGCAGCTGTTGCCTGGTTGGCATCGTACGTCGGGTGGCGTGTTTTCCTATGGGCCTCTCCCCGGTCGATTGGTCATGCTGGACTTTATCGGTCCGCCGGAAAATCGGCTGGCTCCGGTCGCACGTGAGGAGATCGAAGCCGTACTACGCCGCATCAGCGGAACGGACGTGCGCGTGAAAGCGCTCGAAAGCGGGAGCCGATGGACGGACAACACGCGGCTTGTGGATACCTACCGCCAAGGCAGAGTGCTACTTGCCGGTGATGCGGCGCATGTCCATTCGCCGTTCGGTGGTCAGGGCCTGAGCCTCGGGCTGGTGGATGTTGCAAACCTCGGCTGGAAGCTCGCAACGATTATTCGCGACGAGATGCGCGAGAGCCTGCTCGACACCTACACGGCCGAGCGGCGGCCCGTCGCCGAAGTCGCTCTGGCGAACTGCCTTGCCCAGATCGCCATCATGCGGCCCGATCCACAATCCGGCGCCATGCGCGACATCGTGGCGAATCTCATGCGACTCGATGACGTCAACCGTTTCATCGGCGAGAGAATGAGCGGCCTTTCCACCCGTTACGATCTCGGGTCGGAGCGGGACGATGTCGGACGGCTGATTGGCGACAAGCCGATCGGCCGCAGCGATGCCGACGTCTCGCTCTACGATCTCATGCAGGATGGCATGGGCGTTCTTCTCGACGCGTCATCCCGATGCAACGCTTCCAAGCTCGTTGCAGCCAGCACGCAGAGGATACGGTGCGTCGCCGTCGATACAGGGCCTTCGATGCTGATCCGTCCCGATGCCTGCATTGCCTGGGCTGGTGAGGAGAACAGCACAGACGGATTGGAGGAGGTGCTCCGTCGCTGGTTCGTCCCAGAGCGGACTAACGCACAGACAAGTCGTCGGGTAGCAGCCGGATAATACGCGGCGGCGCGCGTGGATTCCCCAATCAATTGTTAATGTCTTCGAACCGAATGTTAACGCTTCCTTGCTAACGATCTTCTCGCCGGCCGCGCTTTGTCTGCGGCGGCGCAGAGGTATTTGTGGCATCGATCGGTTCCGAGCAAGCGCCGCGTCCGTTCTGGCGTCCGTTTTGGCGCGTTCCCGCGCGCCCGCTCGCCCCTGCCTTTCTGGGCGTAGACATCAACAACGCCATTGCGCGCGTTCATGCGCTGTTTTCCGACGGCAGCGATTCCTCCCTGGTGCGGCGTCTTGCCGGTGCCGCCTTCCTCATCCGCGTCATCAGTGCCGGGATTGCCTTTTTCGCGCAGATCGTGCTGGCGCGCTGGATGGGCGGTTATGAATTCGGTCTCTACATCTATGCGTGGACTTGGGTGCTCTTGATCGGTGGCATGGTCGATCTCGGCCTTGGCTCGGCCGCGCAGCGTTTCATTCCCGAATATACGGAGCACAAGCAACTCGCCCTGCTGCGTGGCTTTCTCAGCGGCAGCCGCTGGCTCGCTTTGGCGAGCGCGACCATCATCGCCGGCGCCGGCGCGCTCGCCGTAAAATTTTTGTCGCCGTATATGGACCCGAAGACGATCGTGCCGCTCTACGTTTCCTGCGCCGCGCTGCCGATGTTCGGCCTTTGGGGCGTGCAGAGCGGCATCGCGCGCTCCTATAATTGGGTCAATCTCGGACTGACGCCCAATTACGTGCAGCGGCAACTGGTGCTGCTGGCGCTGATGGGCGTTGCTTTTGCAATCGGGCTGCGCACCGACGCGGTCACCGCGACGGTGTTCGGCGTCATCGCGCTGTGCAGCGTCAGTATCGGTCAGCTCGTCGTCCTCAACCGCCGGCTTGCCGGCGTAGTTGCGCCCGGGCCGAAAGCCTATGCGGTGCGCGGATGGCTCGCGACCTCGGCGCCGATCTTTGTCGTCGAGGCGTTTTATTTGCTGCTGACCTATTCCGACGTCATCGTGCTCAAGCAATTCCGTCCGCCGGACGAGGTGGCGATTTATTACGCCGCCGCCAAGACGCTGGCGCTGGTTGCATTCATCTATTATTCCGTGTCGCAGACCATCGCGCACAAATTCTCCGAATATGACGTCAGCGGCGACCGAACGCGGCTGACGGCTTTTCTCAAGCAAACGGTGCGGCTGACCTTCTGGCCGTCGCTCGGCACGATTCTGGTCCTGCTTGCCGTGGGCCGGCCGTTGCTGCAGCTGTTCGGCCACGGCTTCGAATCCGGCTATTATCTGATGTTCATCATCGCGGTCGGGCTATTGGCCCGCTCCTCGGTCGGGCCGGCTGAGCGGCTTCTCAATATGCTCGGCGAGCGCCGCGCCTGTGCGCTGGTTTACGCCTCTGCCTTCGCGCTCAATCTCGCTTTGTGCATCGGGCTCATCCCGCCGATGGGGCTCGCCGGCGCGGCAATCGCGAGTTCGGTGGCGTTGGTGTTCGAATCGGTAAGCCTGTTCTTCGTCGCGAAATATCGCCTGGGGCTGCACTGCTTTATCTTCGGCAGCCCGCGCGACGTGTGAGCCGCACCGATGCGCGCGAGAGCCACGGCCGATCAAGCGCCGGCAGTTACGCTCGACGACGCCGGCTCCGCGATCGGGCGGGCGCGGCGCGCCGTCCTCACCGATCGCTACGCGGCCTATTCGCTGACGCTTGAATGGCGGGAGCTGTCGGATCTGCTGCCGATCGCCCGCGAATGGCGCGAACTGGCCGGGCGCGCGCTGGAGCCTAATGTTTTCTACGAGCCGGCCTTCGCGCTGGCCGCGGCGCCGGTCTTTGCCCAGGATGCCGGCGCGGTGCTGGTATGGTCGAACGACGATCGGCGCCGGCTGGTCGGTTTCTTCCCGGCGCGGATCGAGCGGCGGCGCTACGGCGTGCATCTACCGATCCTCGTCGGCTTGACGCATCCCTATGGTCCACTCGGCGTGCCGCTGGTCGAGCGCGAGGGGGCCGAGCCGATCATCGCCGCGTGGCTTGCGCATCTCGCCGCCGACGAAAGCCTCCCAGGCCTGGTGCTGTTGCCCTATTTGCCCGAGGACGGTCCCTTTGCCGCGGCGTTGGCTTCGATCCTGCGCCGCGCGCAAATGCCGGCCGCCGACTTCAATCGCCATCAGCGGGCGCTCCTGGCCCCGGGCGGCGAGCGCACGCTCTATGTCGAATATTCCATCGGCCAGCATCGGCATAAGGAATTGCGCCGGCACTGGCGGCGGCTCGGCGAAACCGGCGCGGTGTTGTTCACCGCCGCGACCGAACCACCCGCAATCGCCGCCGCGATGGAGGATTTTTTCGCGCTGGAAGCGGCCGGCTGGAAAGGCCGTGCCGGCACCGCCGCCGGCGAGGATGCGGAGCTTCGCCGCTTCATCCGCTCCGCGGTCAGCGAGCTCGCCGCCGAAGGCAAGGTGTCGATCGATCGCATTCTGGTCGACGGCCGCGCCATCGCCGCCAGCATCATCTTGCGCAGCGGCCGCTTTGCCTGGTTTTGGAAAACCGCCTTCGACGAAACCTTCGCGCGATTTTCGCCCGGCGTGATGCTCAGTGTCGTGCTGACCGACGACCTCCTGGAAGATCCCTCGATCGTCCAAACCGATTCCTGCGCGGCGGCGGACCATCCGATGATCGATCACGTCTGGCGTGAGCGCTTGGCGCTGTGCGACCGCCTGGTCGCGGTGCGGCCGCAGGCGCGGTTTGCGCTGGTCCGGCGTCTGGAGGGGTTGCGCGTGGCGGCCGTCGCCGGCGCCAAGAAGATTCGGCGGATTTTCAGTTAGGCGTGGGTCGGCGTCCCGCGGCACCGGTCATGTGCTAGCTTGGCCAAAAGCCAAGAAGACAGCGGCATGAGCGGCAATCCCAATCGCCGGGATATCTTGAAAACGGCAGCGACGCTCGCGGCGGGCGGATATCTGACTGCCAACGACGCGCCAATCGCATCCGCGCAAACGCCTCGTGCAAAGACGCTCGGCGACATCGACGCGCTGCTGCGGGCTGCAACCGAGGCCGGCGAAGTTGCCGGCGTCGTGGCATTGGCCGCGACCGGTAACGGCGTCTTTTATGAAGGCATTTTCGGCCGGCGCCGGCTTCCGGAAGGACCGGCCCTGACGCGCGATACCATCTTTCGCATCGCTTCGATGGTCAAGCTCATCACCTCGGTCGCCGCTCTTCAGCTCGTCGAGGAGGGCAAGCTCTCGCTCGACGCGCCGGTGCCAGCGTTCGCGCCCGAGCTTGCCGCGCCGCAGGTACTCGAAGGCTTTACTGCCGCGGGAATTCCGCGCTGGCGCCCAGCACGGGGGCCGATCTCGCTGCGGCAATTGCTGACCCATACGTCCGGTTTCGCCTACGGGCTATGGGACGCGAAAGCGCTGGCGTATCACAACGCAATCGCCAAGCTGCCGGCGGCCAAAAGGGCCACGGCACCGCACGCGCCGCTGATGTTCGATCCCGGCGCCCGCTGGCAATACGGGCCCGGTATCGATTGGGTTGGCCGCATCGTGACGGAGGTCAGCGACGAGCCGATCGACGTTTATTTTCGCAACCACATCCTCGACCCGCTCGGCATGAAAGATACAGCCTTCGTCATCGCGCCGGAGCAGCGCGCGCGCGAGGCCAGCGTGCATCGCCACGAAGCCGACGGCTCCTTGCTGGCGCTGCCGGTGGAAAAGCCCGCGGCGCATCAGACCTTTACGGGCGGGGGCGGGATTTATTCGACGGCGCCGGATTATCTGACGCTGTTACGCGCGCTCATGCGCGGCGGCACGCATGATGGCGTCCGCATCCTGCGTCCGGAAACCGTGGCGCTGATGGGGAAAAACCAGATCGGCGATATCGAGGCCGGCGTGTTGCGCACGACGACGCCTGCGCTTTCCAACGATGTCGATTTCTTCCCGGGCATCAGCCTCAAATGGGGCATCGGCCATATGCTCAACATGCAGGCCGTGCCGGAGAGCCGCAGCGCCGGCAGCATGACCTGGGCCGGCCTTTACAACACCTATTATTGGATCGATCCGGCAAAGCGCGTCGCCGCGGTCTTCATGACGCAGGTATTGCCTTTTGCCGATCACCGCGTGTTGCGGCTCTATCGGGGGTTCGAACGCGGCATCTATGCTGGGCTGAAGGCCGGCTAGCAGTTGGTCAGCTGGAGCTCGGCGTCGTCGGCACGAATTTCAGCGCCACGCCGTTCATGCAATAGCGCAAACCCGTGGGCTTCGGTCCATCGTTGAACACATGGCCGAGATGGCCGCCGCAGCGCCGGCACGAGACCGCGGTGCGGGTCATGCCGAACGAACTGTCTTTGATTTCCTCGACCGCATTGTCGAGCGGAGCCCAGAAGCTCGGCCAGCCGGTGCCGCTCTCGAATTTGGTCTTCGAGGAGTAGAGCGGCAGGTCGCAGCCGTCGCAGGTAAAGGTGCCGGCGCGATGTTCACTGAGCAGCGGGCTGGTGAAGGGCCGCTCGGTGCCTTCGTGGCGAAGCACTTGATAGGCGTCGGGGCCGAGAAGCTTCCGCCATTCCTCGTCGGTGTGGGTGACTTCGTAGCTCGCTGCCGCTTTGGCCGCGTGCGGCCACGCCAGACGGACAACCGAAAGCGCCGCGAGCGCGGTGCCGGCGAAGAAAACGTGTCTGCGCGTCAGCATGTGCCGTCCCCCTGGAGCATGGCGGGTAAAGAAACCATGCTCTAGCAGCAAATCGCTGGTTGTCTATAAATGAGGCAAGTGCCGCCGTCACGCCCAAACGCGGTAACGCGCACGGCAACATTTAGTGATGTAGGCCAAAGAAAACCGGGCCCCCTGCGGGGCCCGGTTCTTCGTTCGCCGACGTGGGGGCGCCGGCAAGCACCTTCCAGAGGGGGAAGTGCCACGTTGCGGCGATTGTCGATCTGGGAGATTGACGATCGCTTCCCGCAGCAGTCCAGCATCATGCAAAAAGATTTCGCTCATGCAACGCGGCGACACACATGCCAGCCATGCAGCGAAGGCAAGTTGTTGCGACAGCAGTGTAACAACCCCGGCTTTCAGAAACTCCAGCGCTGCGCGTTGGCGACGAGAAAGTCGCGAAACGCCTGCACGCGCGCGACATTCTTGAGCTCTTCCGGATAGACGAAATACGCGTCGAGCGCGATAGGATCGGCGTCGCTGAAAAGCTGCACCAATCCGCCGTCGCCTTCGACCAAATAATCCGGCAGCATGGCGATGCCGATGCCACGCTGGCAGGCGCGCAGGATGCCGAGAATATTGTTGATCACCAGATGCGGCGTGCGCGGTCCTTTGCCGTTACGCGCGATTTCGGTGAGCAGCAAAGACCGTTGCAGGTAAACCGGCACGTTGCCGCCGAGCATCAGCACGCGATGGCTGTCGAGGTCTTCGAAAGCGCGCGGCGTGCCGTTCCGCTTGAGATATTCGGGCGAGGCATAGACGTGGTAGTGCACCGAAAACAGCTTGCGCTGGATCAAATCCGGCTGCGTCGGCTGGCGCAGGCGGATGGCGACGTCGGCCTCGCGCATGGCGAGGTCGAGCTCTTCCTCGGTGGTGAGCAAAGTGATGTGGACTTCCGGATAGAGATCGATGAATTCGCCGAGCCGCGGCGTCAGCCAGTGCACGCCGATGCCGGGCGTCGTCGTCACCCGCAAGTCGCCGTTCGGCCGTTCGCGGCTGTCGGTCAGTTTCGCCCGCGCCGCTTCGAGCTTCATGAACACTTCGTGCGCTGTGCGAAACAACAAGTCGCCTTGTTCGGTCAGGATCAGGCCGCGCGCGTGCCGATGAAATAGCGAGACCGCAAGCTCCTGCTCCAGCGCGCTTACCTGGCGCGACACCGCCGATTGCGAAAGCCCGAGTTGCTCGCCGGCATGGGTGAAACTGCCCGCCTCGGCGGCGGCGTGAAAAACCTTAAGCTTGTCCCAATCCATCCGCTCGCTCTCTTCTCCGTTCCTTCAAGGGGAACAGGAATGAGAAATTCACTCCGCGGCCATGCGCGGTTCGGCCTCGCCGTGCGCGGCAAGGTATTTTTCAGCTTCCAGCGCCGCCATGCAGCCGAGCCCGGCCGCGGTCACCGCCTGGCGATAAACGTCGTCGGCGACGTCGCCCGCAGCGAATACGCCGGGCACCGAGGTCGCGGTCGAATGCGGTGCGGTCTTGATGTATCCGGAGGCTTTCATCTCCACCTGACCGGCGACCAGCGCGGTTGCCGGTGCGTGGCCGATGGCGACGAAAATGCCGTCGACCGGGTGTTCGGCGACCTCGCCGGTCTTGAGGTTGCGCAGCAATGCCGCCTTGACCTTGAGCGGGCTCTCGTCGCCGATCACGTCGGCCAACACAGTGTTCCACAGCACCGAGATTTTCGGATTCCTGTAGAGGCGTTCCTGCAGGATGCGCTCGGCGCGGAAAGCGTCGCGTCGGTGCGCCACCGTGACCTTGCTGGCGAAATTGGTGAGAAACAGCGCTTCCTCGACCGCGGTGTTACCGCCGCCGATCACCAGCACGTCCTTGCCGCGATAAAAGAAGCCGTCGCAGGTGGCGCAGGCCGAGACGCCATAGCCGCGGAATTTCTGCTCCGAGGGAAGATCGAGCCAGCGCGCCTGCGCGCCGGTTGCCAGAACGAGCGACTCGGCGAAATAGATGTCGCCTGAATCGCATTGGATGCGGAACGGCCGCTGCCCGAGATCGACCTTGCCGACGTGGTCGGCGACCATCCTGGTGCCGACATGGGCCGCCTGCTTCTGCATCTGCTCCATGAGCCAGGGGCCCTGGATCACGTCGGCAAATCCCGGATAGTTCTCAACGTCGGTGGTGGTGATCAATTGGCCGCCGGTTTCGAGGCCCTGGATCAGGATCGGATCGAGCATGGCGCGGGCGGCATAGATCGCCGCCGTGTAGCCGGCGGGACCGGAGCCGATGATCACGATCTTGGCGTGGCTGGTCTTGCTCACCGGCTCATCCGTTCGTTGAGGCAGACCGTGATTGCAATTTCCGGCCTGCCTGGAAGCCCCGTGAAGTCGGATGTCTGGACTTCGGTCGATTGTGTCCGCCGCCGAGCCGGACCAAGTCACGATCCGACAGCTTGCAGCATCCATTTGGAACTTAGGGATTTTCAGGAGCTATGCAAGGCGCGCAACCCGTTACCCCCAACAGCGTCTGGCTAGATTGATACATGGTTTCGGGATGCGAAATGTTCTTCGAACCTAGGAAAATCAAGGACTTAAAGAATCGGAAGCGGGCACAGCAGGCTTCCGCCGTTCATCGTGGCGGCAAAGCCAGACCCTTCGGACCGTAAGCTCGCCGCGCTCGGCCGCCAGCGCTATTTCCACTCGACCTTGACGATCTCGTAGGCCTTGGCGCCGCCCGGTGTGACCACCTCGACTTGCACGCCCTTCTTCTTGCCGACGAGCGCGCGCGCGAGCGGCGAGGTGATGGAAATCTTGCCCTTCTTGGCGTCCGCCTCGGGCTCGCCCACGATCTGCCACACCGCTTTCTTGTCGGTGTCCTCGTCGATGAGGGTCACGGTAGCGCCAAAGGTGATCGTCTCGCCGGAAAGCTTCGAAACGTCAATAATTTCGGCGCGCGCAAGCTTGTCCTCAAGCTCGGCGATGCGGCCTTCATTGAGGGATTGCGACTCCTTGGCGGCGTGATACTCGGCGTTTTCCGAGAGGTCGCCATGGGTCCGCGCGTCGGTAATCTGCTGGATGATGCGGGGCCGTTCAACCTGCTGGCAATGCTTGAGCTCGGACTCAAGCGCTGCATAGCCCTCCGCGGTCATCGGAATCTTGTCCATCGGTCTTAATCTCCGTACTCACTGTGAGCGCCCGATTCCGAAGTCCGCGAGCAGCTTTGCGGCTTACTCGCATGCGAACTTCGGAATCAAAGGACGCTCGCATCCTCATCGTTTTCGTGCGGGTTCTGGATTTGGAGTTCCTAGACGAGGCTGCCATCCGACTTTAGGAACTTCAAATCCACCGCACTAGAGACAAAATTCAACCCGCGGGCCGAAGCATTGTCCGGCCCCGCGGCTAAGACCTCATCTCTACACGCGCCGTCGCTCTGGCTGGTCCGACTTGGCATCGGCGGCGACCGCAAAATAATTTTGCAGCGCACACACTTCGAGGTCACCCCCGAGGTAGGCCTTGATACCCTGCGCTGCGGCGACGGCCCCTGAGAGAGTGGTGTAGTATGGCACTTTATGCAAGAGGGCTGCCCGCCGCAGCGACCGGCTGTCGGCCAAGGCCGTGGCGCCTTCCGTGGTATTGAAAACCAGCTGAACGCCGCCGTTTTTGATGGCATCGACGATGTGCGGGCGGCCTTCGGCCACCTTGTTGATCTTAACGGCTGCGACGTTGTTTTCGGCGAGATAGCGCTGGGTTCCCGAGGTCGCAAGCACGGCAAAACCAAGGCTGGCGAGCAGCCGAACCGCATCAAGAATCCGCGGCTTGTCCGCATCCTTGACCGACACGAACACGCTCCCACGCTTGGGCAGCCGGGTGCCGCCGCCGAGCTGGCTTTTGGCGAAAGCGATGGCGTAATCGCGGTCGATACCCATCACCTCGCCGGTCGATTTCATCTCCGGCCCGAGCACGGTATCCACCTTGTCGCCGAAGCGCGCGAACGGAAAGACGGCTTCCTTGACGCCGACATGGTGCGCGGTGGCGAATTCGAAGCTTTGCGGCTTGAGCGCGAAACTCTTGAGCGTTTCGCCGGCCATGATCCGCGCCGCGATCTTGGCAGCCGGTACGCCGGTCACCTTGGCGACGAACGGCACCGTGCGTGAGGCGCGCGGATTGACCTCAAGCACGTAAATGTCGCCGTCCTTGATGGCGTATTGCACGTTCATCAGGCCGCCGACCTTCAGCGCCAAAGCGAGCGCCCGGGTCTGCCGGTCGAGCTCGGCGATCGCTTCTGCGGACAGATTGTGCGGCGGCAGCGAGCAGGCGGAATCGCCGGAATGGATGCCGGCCTCCTCGATGTGCTCCATGATTCCGGCGATGTAGGTATCGCGGCCGTCGGCAATGCAATCGACGTCGACTTCGACGGCATCGGTAAGGTAGCGGTCGATGAGCAGCGGCCGCTTGTCGGAAACCGCAAGCTCGGAAGGCCGGTCGAGGACGGCGGCGAGGCGGGCAACGTAACGGTCGAGCTGCGCGCCTTCGTAGACGATCTCCATGGCGCGGCCGCCCAGCACATAGGACGGCCGGATCACGATCGGGTAGCCGATCTCGTCGGCGATCGCGCGCGCCTTCTCCGGCGAGGTGGCGATGCCGCTCTGCGGCTGACGCAGATTGAGCCGCTGCAATAGCTGCTTGAAGCGGTCGCGGTCCTCGGCGAGGTCGATGGCGTCCGGCGAAGTGCCGAGGATCGGCACTTTCGCCTTTTCCAAGGGTTCGGCAAGCTTGAGCGGCGTCTGCCCGCCGAACTGCACGATGACGCCGTGCAGCACGCCGTTTTTGCGCTCGGTGTCGATGATCTCGATGACGTCTTCGGCGGTCAGCGGCTCGAAATAAAGCCGGTCGGAGGTGTCGTAGTCAGTCGACACCGTTTCCGGATTGCAATTGACCATGATGGTTTCATAGCCGACCTCCTTGAGCGCGAAGGCGGCGTGGCAGCAGCAATAATCGAACTCGATGCCCTGACCGATGCGGTTCGGGCCGCCGCCGAGGATAACGACCTTCTTTTTGTTTGATGGCGCGGCCTCATCGGTCACGTGGCCTGCGAATGGTGTTTCGTAGGTCGAATACATATACGCGGTGGGCGAGGCGAATTCGGCGGCGCAGGTGTCGATGCGCTTGAACACCGGGCGCACGCCAAGCTGGCGGCGTCGCGCGGCGACGTCGTCCTCGGCAAGCCCGGTCAGCCGGCCGAGCCGGGCATCGGAAAAGCCCATGGCTTTCAATCGGCGCAGCGCGCCTTGCGTCGCCGGCAGCCCCTCCGCGCGAATTTCGGCTTCGGTTTCGATCAGGTCGCGGATCTGCGCCAGGAACCAGTGATCGATGCGGCAGGCGGTATGGATATCGGCGTCGTTCATGCCGAGCCGCATGGCCTGCGCCACTTTGAGAAGGCCATCGGGCGAAGGCGTGCCGAGCGCGGCGCGAATAGCGTTCTTGTCGTCACCCTCGCCGAGACCCGGGATCGCTATTTCATCAAGACCGGTCAGGCCGGTTTCAAGCGAGCGCAGCGCCTTTTGCAAGCTCTCCTGGAAAGTGCGCCCGATCGCCATCGCCTCGCCGACCGACTTCATCGAGGTGGTGAGCACCGGCTCGGCGCCGGGGAACTTCTCGAAGGCAAAGCGCGGCACCTTGGTAACGACGTAATCGATGGTCGGCTCGAACGCGGCGGGCGTGGCGCCGCCGGTGATGTCGTTCTTGATCTCGTCGAGCGTGTAGCCGACCGCGAGCTTGGCGGCGACCTTGGCGATGGGAAAGCCGGTCGCCTTCGACGCCAGCGCTGACGAGCGCGACACCCGCGGATTCATTTCGATGACAACCAGTCGGCCGTCGAGCGGATTGACAGCAAACTGCACGTTCGAGCCGCCGGTCTCGACCCCGATCTCGCGCAGCACCGCGATCGAGGCGTCGCGCATGATCTGGTATTCCTTGTCGGTCAGCGTCAGCGCCGGCGCCACCGTGATCGAGTCGCCGGTGTGGATTCCCATCGGATCGATGTTCTCGATCGAGCAGACGATGATGCAATTGTCGTTCTTGTCGCGCACCACCTCCATCTCGAATTCTTTCCAGCCCAGCACCGATTCCTCGATCAGCACCTCAGAGGTCGGCGAGGCGTCGATGCCGCGCTCGACGATCTCGATGAACTCCGCCTTGTTGTAGGCGATGCCGCCGCCGGTGCCGCCGAGCGTGAATGACGGCCGGATGATCGCGGGGAGCCCGATGTCGTCGAGCGCCTCCAGCGCCTGGATCAGCGTCTTGATCTGATGCGAGCGCGGCGTCTCGAGCCCGATCTTGGTCATTGCCTCGCGAAACAGCTTGCGGTCTTCGGCCTTGTCGATGGCGTCGGCGGTGGCGCCGATCATCTTGACGCCGAACTTCTCCAGCACGCCCATTTTGCGCAGCGACAGCGCGGTGTTGAGTGCGGTCTGGCCGCCCATGGTCGGCAGCAGCGCGTCGGGACGCTCCTTCTCGACGATCTTGGCGACGATCTCCGGTGTGATCGGCTCGATATAGGT
>Ga0181525_10003513_pt1 | contig 12347 bp, 13 predicted proteins | sample PEATcosm2014_Bin_48_FD_121100 | JGI IMG/M metagenome (GOLD analysis project Ga0181525, IMG submission 121100) | Peatland microbial communities from MTU Mesocosm Facility, Houghton, MI, USA - PEATcosm2014_Bin06_10_metaG | ecosystem: Environmental > Terrestrial > Soil > Wetlands > Peat | place... | reverse complement strand
CGCGGTTCGGCGGCTTTTCGTAGAATAAGAGAAGCACGAGCATGAGCGACAAAAAATTCGTCGAGTCCCTCAAGACGATCCTCGCGGGCCAAGCGCTGACGCGCGCGCAGGCGCGCGCGGCGATGGGGGCGGTGCTCGACGGGAAGGCGACCGAGGCGCAGGTCGGGGCGTTCCTCGCGGGGCTGCGCGTGCGCGGGGAGACGGTGCCGGAGATCGTCGGCTTCGCCGAGGCTTTGCGCGCGCGCGCGCGCGGCGTGACGGTCGAGCGCGCGCCGCTGCTCGACACGTGCGGGACGGGCGGGGACGGCTCGGGGACGTTCAACATCAGCACGACGGTCGCCTTCATCGCGGCCGGGGCGGGCGCGGCGGTGGCCAAGCACGGCAATCGCGCGGTGTCGAGCCGCGCGGGCTCGGCGGACGTGCTCGAGGCGCTCGGGGTGCGCACGGACCTGTCGCCCGAGCGCGTGCGGGCGCTGATCGAGCAGATCGGGATCGGATTTTTGTTCGCGCCGTCCCATCATCCCGGCGTCGCGCGCGTCGCGCCGGTGCGGCGTCAGCTCGGCCGGACGGTGTTCAACCTGCTCGGACCGCTCGCCAATCCCGCGGGCGCGCCGCACCAGGTGCTCGGCGTCTACGCGGTCGCGCTGGTGCGGCCGGTCGCGGAGGCGCTGCGCGCGCTCGGCGGAAAGCGCGCGCTCGTGGTGAGCTCGCGCGACGGGCTCGACGAGGTCTCGCTCTCGGCGCCGACGGTCGTCGCGCGGCTCGCGGGCGGGCGCGTGACGCTCGAGGAGTTCAAGCCCGAGCACGCGGGGCTCCAGCGCCGGCCGCTGTCGGCGCTCAAGGGCGGCGACGCGCAGCGCAACGCGAAAATCCTGCGCGCGGTGCTCGAAGGCAAGCCCGGCGCGCCGCGCGACGCGAGCCTGATCAACGCGTCGGCGGCCTTGCAGGCCGCGGGCATCGCGCGGAGCTGGCGCGAGGGGCTCGCGCTCGCGGCCGAGTCGGTCGACTCGGGCCGCGCGCTCGCGGCGCTCGCCGCGCTCGCGAAGGGGAGCCGTGGCGGCTGACGGCGGCGTGCTGGCGCACATCGGCGCGCGCACCGTGGAGCGCGTCGCGCGCTACAAGCGCGAGCGCGCCGAGGCCGCGCTCAAGGCCGAGCCGCTGTACGCGCGCGCCCCGCGCTCGCTCGCGAAGGCGCTCGGCGGACCCGCGCCGCGCCTGATCGCCGAGGTCAAGTTCGCCTCGCCCTCCGAGGGCTTCCTGCGCGAGCCGGGCTCCGCCTCGCCCGCGGAGGCCGCGCGCCTCGCCGGGCGCTACGCGGCCGAGGGCGCGGCGGCGATCTCGATCTTGACCGAGCCGGAGTATTTCTCCGGAGAGCCGGCGTTCCTCGCGGCCGCGCGCGCCGCGCTTCCCGACGCGTGCCTCTTGATGAAGGATTTCGTCGTCGATTCCTATCAGCTCGAACTCGCCCGCGCCTGCGGCGCCGACGCGGTCCTGCTCATCGCGGCGCTGCTGGGTCCGCGGCTGCACGAGCTGCTGTTCGCGGCGCGCGCGCGCGGGCTATCCGCGCTCGTCGAGGTCCACGACGAGAACGAGGCCGAGGCCGCGCTGACGTTCGGCGCGGAGGTTCTCGGCGTCAACAGCCGCGACCTGCGCACGCTCAAGACCGACCTCGGCGTCGCGCGCCGTCTCGCCCCGCTCGCGCGCCGCGCCGCCGTCGCGGTGGCCGAGAGCGGCCTGCGCGCGCGCGCCGACATCGACGAGCTCGCGGGGCTCGGCTACAAGGGCTTCCTGATCGGCACCTCGTTCATGAAGGCGAAGGACCCCGGCGCGGCGCTCGCCGGCCTGCTCGCGTCGTGAGAGTCAAGGTCTGCGGCGTGACGCGTCCCGCCGACGCGCGGCTCTCCGCTCGGCTCGGCGCGTGGGCCGTGGGCATGATCTTCGTGCCGAACACGCCGCGCTTCCTGACGGCCGCGCGCGCCCGGCGCGTGCGCGCCGCGATCCCGAAGGGCGTGAAGGCCGTCGGCGTCTTTCGAAGGCCCGCGCGCGAGGCGCTTCTGCGCGCGATCCGCGAGCTGCGCCTCGACGCGGTCCAGGTCTACGGCGCCGTCCCGTCGGGCCTGCGCGTGCCCGCGATCGTCGTCGCGGAGGTCCGCTCGACGCGCGCGCGCCGGCCGCGGCTCGGCCCGCTCGACTACGCGCTCGTCGAGCCCGCGCGCTCCGACGCCGACCGCCGCGCGGGACGCGGGCCGTCGGCGGGGACGCGTCTCGCCGCTTGGAAGGTCGCCGCCGCCTGGGGCCGCCGCGGAGTCCGCGTCCTGCTCGCGGGCGGCCTGACGCCCGACAACGCCGCCGCGGCCGCGCGGACGGCGCGGCCGTTCGCCTTGGACGTGAGCTCGGGCGTCGAACTCCGCGCGGGCGCCAAGGACGAGACGCTTCTGCGCGCCTTCTTCGACGCCGTCAGAGCAGCGGCGCCGGGACGAGGCGGTAAGCGATGATCAGCTCCTCCTCCCCGGTGCAGACCGGCGCGAAGGTGCAGGCGACGCGGCCGTTCACGCGCACGGTTCCCGGCGCGACGCGGCCCGCGGCGTCGAGGTCGAAGCCGACCAAGGTCTGCCCCGAGTCGCCGGCCGGATCCTCCGGCGTGTCGTCGGCGACGAGCTCGGCGCGGTAGCCGCTCGCGCCGCGCTCGACGCTCAGCGGGACTTCCCGGGCGGCGAACGTCATCGCGACCCCGTTCGTCTCGGTGCCCGTCGCGCTCGCGCGCGAGGCCAAGCCCGGCGCGCCGGAGAGCGCGACCGCGCCGTCGGCGCCGAACGCGATCACGCCGGAGATCGCGTCGAGGCAGACGAGCTTGGGCAGATGGGGCTCGACGCGGTCGTGGTCGGGGTAGTCCGGCGCGCGCTCGAAGCAGCGGTTGACCGCGACGCGGAACGGCTCCACGCGCCCGATCGAGAGCTGGGCCGACGCGGCGCCCGCGAGCGCCGCGACCAGCGCGGCGGCGAAAAGCTTCACGCCTTTATTGTACCGCGTTTTCCGTGCTACGCTCTGCCGATGCCGGCCTCGATCGGAGTCCGCGGTCTCGTCAAGGAGTTCGGGGACGTGCGCGCCCTCGACGCGCTCGACCTCGAGATCGCCGCGGGCTCGATCACGGCGCTCGTCGGGCCGAACGGCGCGGGGAAGACCACGCTCCTGCGCATCCTGTCCGGGCTCTCCGAGCCGACCGAGGGCGTCGTCCTGCTCGACGGGCGCGAGACCGCCCCCGATCCGCGGCGCCTGCACGCGGCGGTGGGCTTTCTCCCCGATCATTTCGGGCTTTACGAGGACCTGACCCCGCGCCAGTCCTTGGCCTTCTTCGGCCGCGCGTACCGCCTCGACGAGGCGGCGATCGCCGCGCGCACGGCCGAGGTCCTGGAGCAGGTCGGCCTGACCGACAAGGCCGACGTCGGCTCGGACACGCTCTCGCGCGGCATGCGCCAGCGCCTGGGCCTGGCCCGCGCGCTTCTGCACGACCCGCAGGTGCTCCTGCTCGACGAGCCGGCGTCGGGGCTCGACCCGGGCTCGCGGCGCGCCCTCCAGGAGACGCTCAAGGCCTTCGCCGCGCGCGGCCGCACGGTCGTGGTCTCCTCGCACATCCTCGCCGAGCTCGACGAGTACTGCACGCACGCGGCGATCCTGGACCTCGGGCGCCTCGTCCACCAGGGACCTGTGAGCGGCGGCCCGGCGCGCGCGCGGCGCTACGAGCTGCGCGTGCACGGGACGGCGCCGGACCCGGAGCTGCTGAAGGGACGCTCCGGCGTCGGCGGCGTCCGCGTCGACGGCGCGCGCCTGACCTTCGATTTCGACGGCGACGAGGGAGCGGCCGCCGCGCTGCTGCGCGACCTCGTGACCTCCGGCGCGGCCGTCGCGTCCTTCTCCGAAGTGCAGTCGACGATGCAGGACCGCTATCTCGAAATCGTCTCGAGGCGCGAATGAACGCTCTCCGGGCGGCGCTTCCCGAGGTCGGCCGGCGCTGGGACGGCGAGTGCACGCGCTCGCGCCTCGCGCTCGGGGTCGCGACGACGACGATCGTGGGGGCGTGCCTGTTCGGCTTGACGCGCGCCGTCGGCGCGGAGCACTTCGACTGCTTCCACGTCTGCGTCGGGCTCGCCGCCGCCTTGCTCGGCGGCTACGGGGCCCTGCGCGCGGCCGGGAGCGTCTCCGCGGAGCGGCGCCAGGGCACGTGGGACCTGCTCCGACTCACGCCGCTGTCCTCCTTCGAGATCGCGGCGGGAAAATTCCTCGGCGCGCCGATGTTCCCCGCGATCCTGGCGCTGTCTTTGCTGCCGTGGGCTCTCGCGGGCGCGCCGCTGTCCAAGTACGGCACGCCGGACGGCGCGCTGCCGCTGCTCGCGTTCCTGGCGGCGACGGCGCTGGGCAGCTGGGCGATCGGGCTCATGGTCAGCGCCCTGGCCGACGAGCGCTTGGGCAATAGCGAGGGCACGCAGGCGTTCGTGGTGGTCCTTCTGCTCCCGCTGATCTCGGGCTCAGTGCCGTCCTTCGCCCGCAACAACGCCGAGCTCGGCTTCGAGACCGGCCAGTACTGGGGCGCGACGCTTCCGCTCTGGCTGATCGCCGCGGCCACGTGGCTCGCGTTCGGGGCCTGGGCGTTCGAGGCGGCGCGCTGGCGCATCGCGCACGACAAGCTCGAGCCGCTCCGGCCGTGGCGGATCAGCGCGTTCATGATCTTCGTCGTCCTCTATTTCGCGGGATTCAAAGCCTACGACGGCGCGGAGCGCTCGGCGCTGATCGCGTGGCCCTACGTCGCGGCCTTGGTCGCGAGCCTGGCCGAGCCGTGGTCGCGCGTGCAGTGGCGGACGTGGCTGAGCGGCGCGGCCGCGCGGCGGCTGAGCGGCGCGCCGGTGTGGATGCGCGCGCTCGCGACCTTGGCCGCGATCGCCGCGGCCCTGTCGCTGTCCGCGCCCGAGGCGCCGCGCTTCCCGATCCTGCTCGCGCTGTTCGCCGCGCGCGACGTGTGCTTCCTGCAGTGGTGCCGCCTGCGCGTGCGCAAGAACGCCGATTTCGTGGCCGTCGTGTACCTCGCCATCCTCTACGGCCTGCCGCTGCTGATCGGCGGGATCGCCGCTCACGGCCAGGTCAACTATTTCTTCGCCGCCATCGTGAAGCCGAACCTCGGCTTCGCGCTCAACGTCCTGCCCGGTCTCGTCGAGGCCGCCGCCGCGGCGGCTCTGCTTTTCCACGCGGTCTGACCGATCTGCTATCCTTCATGTTCCATGGGAAAATCCTCCCGCGGGACCTCGCGCGCGTCCGGCTGGTTCGGGCCCTACGGCGGGCGCTTCGTGCCCGAGACGCTCGTCCAGCCTCTGCGCGAGCTCGAGTCGGCATATGAGGGAGCGCGCCGAGACCCGAAGTTCCGCGCGCGTCTTGCGCGCGAGCTGGCGACCTACGTCGGCCGCCCCACGCCGCTGACGTTCGCGGAGCGCCTCTCGGCCGAGACGGGCCTGCGCGTCTGGCTCAAGCGCGAGGACCTCACGCACACCGGCGCGCACAAGATCAACAACACCGTCGGCCAGGTCCTGCTCGCCAAGCGCATGGGCAAGAAGAAGGTCATCGCCGAGACCGGCGCCGGCCAGCACGGCGTCGCGACCGCCGCGGCCGCCGCGCGCTTCGGCCTGCCCTGCGCGGTGTACATGGGCACGGACGACATGGCGCGCCAGGAGCCGAACGTCGGGCGCATGAAGTTCCTCGGCGCTCAGGTGATCCCGGTGACGTCGGGCTCGCGCACGCTCAAGGACGCGACGAGCGAGGCCCTGCGCGCCTGGTCGGCGGCGAGCCGCGACACTTTCTACGTGCTCGGCTCCGCGCTCGGCCCGCACCCGTACCCGTCGATGGTGCGCGACTTTCAGTCCGTGATCGGCGTCGAGGCGCGCGCGCAGATTTTGAAGGAAGCCGGACGTTTGCCGAGGGAAGTCGTCGCCTGCGTCGGCGGCGGCTCGAACTCGATCGGCATCTTCTCGGCTTTCATCAAGGACCGCGCCGTGCGCCTCGTCGGCGTCGAGGCCGGCGGCGAGGGCGTGCGCACCGGCCGCCACGCGGCGCGCTTCTCGGGCGGCAAGCCCGGCGTCCTGCACGGCACGTTCACGTACCTCCTCCAGGACGACGACGGCCAGGTCCTGCCCACGCACTCGATCTCGGCGGGGCTCGACTATCCCGCCGTCGGCCCCGAGCATGCCGAGCTGCGCCGCACCGGGCGCGCGCGCTACGTGAGCGCGACCGACGACGAGGCCCTGCGCGCCGCGCGCGAGCTCGGACGGCTCGAGGGCATTTTGCCCGCGCTCGAAAGCTCTCACGCCGTCGCTTACGTTCTGCGCGAGAAGCGAAAAATAGGGAAGGGCTCGATCGTCGTCGTGAATCTGTCGGGGCGCGGGGACAAGGACCTCGCGACCTTGATCCGATGAGCGCGTCGCTCGCCGCGGTCCTGCGCGCGTGCCGCGCCTCCGGGCGCGCGGGCTTCGTGCCGTTCCTCGTCGCGGGCGACCCCTCGGCCGAGGCCACGCTGAAGATCGCGGCCGCGCTCGCGGCCGCGGGCGCGGATATTCTCGAGGTCGGCGTGCCGTTCTCCGATCCCGTCGCCGACGGGCCGGTGATCCAGGCCGCCGGTCAGCGCGCGCTCGACAAGGACATGAGCCTGACGCGCGCGTGCGCGCTCGTCGCGAAGATGCGCCGCGCGGGCGTGGCCACGCCCGCGCTCGTGTTCACCTATCTGAACCCGGTCCTGAGACTCGGCGACGCGGCCTTCGCGCGGCTGTGCGCGGACTCCGGCGTCGCGGCCGCGCTGATCGTCGACCTGCCCGCCGAGGACTCGGCGGCGACGTCCGCGGCGCTCAAGGCGCGCGGCGTCGAGCTCGTCCTGCTCGCCTCGCCGACGACGACCGACGCGCGCCTGAGCGCGATCGGCCGGGCTTCCGGCTCGGTCGTCTACTACGTCAGCCGCGAAGGCGTGACCGGGGTGCGCGCGGGGCTGGCCCCGGGGCTCGCCGAGCGCTTGAAGCGCGTGCGGCGGCTCACGGGCAAGCCGCTGCTCGTCGGCTTCGGCGTGGCGGAGCCCGCCCAGGCGCGCGCGCTCGCGCCGCACGCCGACGGCGTCGTGGTGGGCTCGGCCCTCGTCGCGGCCGCGGCGAAGGCGGGGGCCGCGCGGGCGCCCGCGGCGGTGGGGCGCCTCGCGCGGCGCCTCGTCAAGGCTTTGGAGAGACCATGCTGATCCTCATGTCGTCGGACCATACGAAGAAGCAGCTCGCGGACGTGCTCGCGCGCGTCAAGAAGCTGCGCCTCAAGCCGCACGTGATCCCCGGGAAGAACTCGATCGCGGTGGGCATCACCGGCAACGCGGGCGCGCTCGACAAGGCGCTGTTCGAGGGCCTGCCCGGCGTGGCCGATGCGGTGCCCGTCACCAAGCCCTACAAGCTCGCCGGCCGCAACTTCCATCACGGCGACACGATCGTCCCGATCGGGCCGTACGGTCTCGGGGGGCCGGGACTGGTCGTCATTGCGGGGCCGTGCGCGGTGGAGAGCGAGGAGCAGCTGATCCGCATCGCGCGCGCGGTCAAGAAGGCGGGCGCCCAGCTCCTGCGCGGCGGCGCCTACAAGCCGCGCACGTCGCCGTACGCGTTCCAGGGCCTCGGCAAGAAAGGCCTCCAGCTCCTCGCGAAGGCGAAGAAGGAGACCGGGATGCCGATCGTGACCGAGGTCTTGGACCAGAGGTCGTTGGACGAAGTGGAGCGGTACGCCGACGTCCTGCAGGTCGGCGCGCGCAACATGCAGAACTTCGCCTTGCTGAAGGATCTCAGCAAGCTGCGCAAGCCGATCATGCTCAAGCGCGGACTGTCCGCGACGCTCGACGAGTGGCTGATGTCGGCCGAGTACCTACTCAGCGCGGGCAATAAAAATATTTTCCTGTGCGAGCGCGGCATCCGCGCCTTCTCCGACCACGCGCGCAACACCTTGGACCTCAACGTCGTCCCCGCGGTCAAGGAGATCAGCCATCTGCCGATCATCGTCGACCCGAGCCACGCGACCGGCGTGCGCGCGCGCGTGGCGCCGATGGCGCGCGCGGCCGTCGCGGCCGGCGCGCACGGGCTCATGATCGAGGTCCACGACCGCCCCGACCAGGCGCTGTGCGACGGCCCTCAGGCCCTGCACCCCGACGACTTCGCGGTCCTCATGCGCGACCTCGGCGCGATCGGCGCCGCGCTCGGGCGGGGGCTCGCCGCGCCGCAGGCATGAGCGATCGGCTCGTCGCCGGCGGCGGGCGCCTCGTCGGCGAGGCGCGCATGCCCGGCGACAAGTCGGTGTCGCACCGCGCCTTGATTCTCGGCGCGCTCGCCGAGGGCGAGAGCGAGGCTTTGGGCCTCGCGCCCGGCGCCGACGTGCGCTCGACGCGCGGCGTGTTGGAGGCGCTCGGCGTCGAGATCGCGGGCGCGGGCGCCGACGCGCGCGTGCGCGGGCGCGGCCTCGGAGGGCTCTCGGCGCCGAAGGGCGACCTCGACGCGGGCAACTCGGGCACGACGATGCGTCTCATGGCCGGAGTTCTCGCGGGGCAGGCCTTCCCGTCGCGCCTGATCGGCGACGAGTCGTTGAGCCGGCGCCCGATGGAGCGCGTCGCGGCCCCGTTGCGTTCGCTCGGCGCGACGATCGAGCTGACGCCGAAGCGCACCGCGCCGATGCTCGTGCGCGGGGGAAAGCTGAAAGGCGCGGCGGTGACTTTGACGGTCGCGAGCGCGCAGGTGAAGTCGGCGGTCCTGCTCGCGGGCCTGCACGCGTCCGGGCGCACGACCGTCGTCGAGCCCGCGGTCACGCGCGATCACACCGAGCGCATGCTGAAGCTTTTCGGCGTGACGGTCGGCCGCGAGGGGCTCCAGGCGTCGGTCGCGGGCGGCGCGCGCCTCAAAGCCGCGCGCGTCGAGGTCCCCGGCGATCCGTCGTCGGCGGCGTTCTGGTGCGTCGCGGCGGCGCTCGCGCCGGGCTCGGAACTGCGCGTGCGCGGGATCATGGCCAACCCGACGCGCACCGGCTTCGTGGAGGTCTTGAAGCGCATGGGCGCCGATCTGCGCCGCGAGCCCTGCGGCGAGCGCGCGGGCGAGCCCTGCGAGGACCTGATCGTGCGCGCGGGGAAATTGCGCGCGACGAAAATTCCCGCCTTTGAAGTTCCCGGGCTCGTCGACGAGGTGCCGATCCTGGCGTTGGCAGCAGCCTGCGCCGAGGGCACGAGCCGCTTCTGCGGTCTCGACGAATTGCGCCACAAAGAAAGCGACCGGCTGGAAGGCATCGCGGACCTGCTGACCGCGCTCGGCGCGCGCGCGCGCGTCGAGGGCGACGACCTGTTGATCGAAGGGCCGACGCGCCTGCACGGGGCGAGGCTCGACTCGCTCGAGGACCATCGTCTGGCGATGACCGGCTTCGTCGCGGGCCTGCTCGCCGAGGGCGAGACGACGGTCGCGGACGCGGACTGCGCGGTGATCTCCTACCCGTCGTTCTACGACGACGTCTCGGCGCGGAGGGCGTCGTGAAGCTCGGGCTGTTCGGCTTTCCCGTCGGCCACTCGCGCTCGCCGCGGCTGTTCGCGCGCCTGTCGCGCGAGCTCGGCCGGCCGATCGCCTACGCGGCCGTCGCCGCGGAGCCCGGGACCTTGGCGCAGGTCGTCGAGGGCGCGCGCGCGGCGGGCTGGCGCGGCGCGAACGTGACCGTGCCGCTCAAGCTCGAGGCGCTCGGGCTCGCCGGGCGTCTCACGTCCGCGGCGCGCGCGGTCGGCGCGGTGAACGTCCTGCGCTTCGACCGCGTCGTGGTCGGCCACAACACCGACGGCGAGGGGCTGCGCGACGCGCTGGCGCGGGCGCGCGTGAGCGCGCGCGGGCGCGCGGCGCTCGTGTTCGGCGCGGGGGGAGCGGCGCGCGCGGCGGGCTGGGCGCTCGCCAAGGACGGCGCGCGGACGGTGCGCTTCGCCTCGCGCACGCTTTCGCGCGCGAGAAAAACGGCGCGGGAGCTCGCGGCTCTTTTCCCGCGCACGCGCTTCTCGGCGGGCGCGCCCGCGCGCGCGGACGTGTGGGTGCAGGCGACGCCCCTGGGGATGAAGGGCTTCGCCGACGAGACCCCGGCCCCTCCGTCGTTGCCCGGGCCCGAGGCCGCCGTCGACCTCGTCTACGGACGGCTCACGGCCTTTCAGCGCGACGCGGCGGCGCGCGGCGCGCGCGTGAGCGACGGCGCGCCGATGCTCGCCTTCCAGGCCCTGCGCGCCTGGGAATTCTGGGACGCGCCGCTCGGCGCGCACAAGCGCGCGGCCTTGGCCGAGACTTTGATCGAGGAGATAAGACGATGACCCTCCGCTTCCTGACGGCCGGCGAATCCCACGGCAAGGCGCTTGTCGGCATATTGGAAGGCCTGCCCGCGGGGCTGGCCTTGACCGCGGCCGACGTCCAGCGCGACCTCCTGCGCCGCAAGAAAGGCCACGGCCGCGGCAACCGCCAAAAAATCGAGGGCGACCAGGTCGAGATTCTCTCCGGCGTGCGCCGCGGGCGCACGCTCGGCTCGCCGCTCGCCTTGCTCGTGCCGAACCAGGACTTCAAGAACTGGGAAGGCATCATGGGCGCGGAGCCCTCCGACGCGCCGATCGGCCGCCGCGTCGACGTGCCGCGTCCCGGCCACGCCGATCTCGTCGGCAAATTGAAATACGGCTTCGACGACATGCGCGACGTGCTCGAACGCGCCTCGGCGCGCGAGACGGCGATGCGGGTCGCGCTCGGCGCGGTCGCGCGCAAGCTGCTCTCCGAGTGCGGAGTCTCCGTCGCGAGCCGCGTCGTCGCCATCGGCGGCGAGGTCGACGCGACGCCGCTTCCGTGCGCGGTGAAGGACTTGAACGCGCTCGTGGACGCGGACCCGGTGCGCTGCGCGCGCGCCAACGCCTCCGCGCGCATGGTCGCGCGCATCGATGCGGCGAAGGAGGCGGGCGACACGGTCGGCGGGGTGTTCGAGGTGCTGGCCGACGGCCTGCCGATCGGCCTGGGCAGCTACGCGCAGTGGGACCGGCGCCTCGAGGGCCCGCTCACCGCGGCGCTCATGTCTCTCAACGCGATCAAGGGGGTCGAGATCGGCGGGGGCTTCCGCTCCGCGGCGGCGTCGGGCTCGGAGGCGCACGACGCCTACGAGCCGCGCGGAAAAAAAGTCGGCTACCGCACGAATCGCTCGGGCGGCATCGACGGGGGCATGACGACGGGGCAGATCCTCGTCGCGCGCGCGGCGATGAAGCCGATCGCGACCTTGATGAAGCCGCTCGACTCGGTGGACCTGCGCACGATGAAGCCGGCGAAGGCGCACGTGGAGCGTTCCGACGCCTGCGCGGTGCCGGCGGCGGCGGTGATCGGCGAGTCCTTGGTCTGCCTGGTGCTTGCGAACGCGATCCTCGAAAAATTCGGCGGCGACTCGCTCGGCGAGCTGCTGCCGAGGCTCAAGGCGTGGAGGCCGTGAAGAACGTGTACCTGACCGGCTTCATGGGCACGGGCAAGTCGACGGTCGGCCCGGCGCTCGCGCGCAAATTGCGGCGTCCGTTCGCCGATCTGGACGCGCTCATCGTGAAGGCGGCGAAGATGTCGGTCGCCGAGGTCTTCGCGCGTCGCGGCGAAGCCGCGTTCCGCCGTCTGGAAAGCTCCGCGCTGACGCGCGCCGCGAAGCGCGGCGGTGCCGTGATCGCCCTCGGCGGGGGGACCTTGCTCGACGAGCGCAATCGCTCCGTCGTCGCCGACAGCGGGACCTTGGTGCGCTTGACGTGCTCGCGCCGCGAGCTCGTCCGCCGTCTGCGTCCGCAGCGCGCGTCGCGTCCGAAGCTCGCGGGAGGACCGCTCGACGCGCGCCTGCGCGACTTCGTCGCTGCGCGCCGCGGCGCCTACGGAAAACCGGACATCGTCGTATCCACGACGCATCTTTCCCCAGTCGCGGCCGCGGCGGCGATCGCGCGGAGGCTTGCGTGAACCAGGAAAACCTGTTCGTCGGCCCCGGCGTGCGCCGCAAGGCGCGCGCGTGGACGCGCGGTGTCGCGCCGTCGGGCCGCGTCGTGCTCGTCTCGGAATCCGGCGTGTGGCGCCGCTTCGGCCCGGGCGTTCAGCGCGCGCTCAAGGGCGCGGGCCTGAAAGTCCTCACGCACCTGCTCCCGTCCGGCGAGACCGCGAAGTCGTGGGACTCGGTCGAGCCTTTGCTGTCCGCGATGCTCGACGCCGGCCTCGGCCGCGACTCCGCCCTCGTCGCGCTCGGCGGCGGCTCCGTCACCGACGCGGCGGGCTTCGCCGCCGCGATCTACCTGCGCG
>Ga0181525_10003512_pt1 | contig 12352 bp, 6 predicted proteins | sample PEATcosm2014_Bin_48_FD_121100 | JGI IMG/M metagenome (GOLD analysis project Ga0181525, IMG submission 121100) | Peatland microbial communities from MTU Mesocosm Facility, Houghton, MI, USA - PEATcosm2014_Bin06_10_metaG | ecosystem: Environmental > Terrestrial > Soil > Wetlands > Peat | place... | reverse complement strand
GGGAAGTTCGCCATCCTGGGGAAGCTGGGCGCCGGGGAAGCCTCGCAGATACACAGCGACTGGCTGGAAGTCATGATCGGAACGAGCTTCTGGGGACTGATTCCATTCACGGTGGCTTTCCTGGGTTGCTGGTGGGTCCTCGGCCGCAGCTACTGGGATCGTTCACAGAGCGCCGCAGAACGTGAACTATCTACGGAGATTGTTGGAGTGCTGGGAATCATCGCGGTCCGCTCGTTCTTCAACGTTGAAATGAGCTGGCACGCTCCGTTTTTGTACCTCGCAGTCATAGCGTACGCCGAGTTCCTGCGTCGTAAGAGGAAGAGACAGGAACGGAGCTTCAACGCTCGCTCCCTCGGGGTCTAATCGCTAATTCTGTTCACTCGATCACTATGAATAGCGCAATTCTAGACAAAGAAAGTATCAAGCGAAATATCAGGGTAGAAAGCAACAGCGGGCCCGTTTTTGTCGTAGGGATGTGGCGGTCCGGGACTTCACTGTTGTACACCTTACTCAACCAGCATCCTCACATTGCTCTGATGTATGAAGGCAACCTGCCGCTGTTGTGGCCGTTGTTCCGCAAGGGCAAGGCACGCCCGGATTGGCTGGAACGCTGGGAATTTTGGAGCGGGGCTCTGAGCCGCCACAAAATCGATACCCAGGCGCTGCACGGAGAATATCCCGCGCTCCCGCAAGCCATGGAGTTGGTGTACCGGCAATATGCGGGATTGGCGCGCTGGGGCTGCAAGTCTCCCGGCTATTTTGACTGCATGGTGCGGCTGGCCAAGGAATTTCCCGGCGCGCACTTCATAGTGCTCTATCGCAATCCATTCGATATCTGTCGCAGTATCGTGCGCGCGGCGCAGAAGTCTCCCTGGTTCGCCAAGCCGGGCATGCCGCTGCGGGCGCTGTTAGGTTACGGCGCAATGAAGCGCGAAGCAGATCGTCTGCAGGCCTTGGGCGCGCGAGTGCATCAAATCCAGTATGAAGATCTGGCACGCGAACCGGACGAAGTGCTGGCCGGCATCTGCAACTTCCTCCAGATTCCCTTCGATCCCCGGATGACACGCCTGGAGGATGCTGACCGTTCCCCTATTCACGATGCGCCTCACCACGCTGGAGTGAAAGGCAAAAAGATTTTTGCCGGGACGAAGGATAAGGACGAGTTACTGTCGCGAGGCATGATGTGCAAGATCCAGCGCTACGTGAATTTCTGGCACCGCGAATACGGCGGAAGGTGGCCCCAGCACCCCGGCCCGGATGAAAAAAACACGGCTCGCTTGGGATGGATCGAAAGAAATATGGATGCGATGCGCTATCACGCCTTGCGGCTTTTCGATGAGGCGGTGATCTTCATCTATTGTTTTGCGCCCATGCGCCTGCTCCGCGCCTATCGGGGAACGTACGGCTCCAGGCTGGGAGCATAGAGAATCCCCGAGAATCACCTCAGGAATTACTGCGGCGCGGCAGCAGATGCGAATGCCGTGGCATACGCTGGGTCATACCCCGGATAGCTCGGATCGTAGGCGGTCAGCCAGTCCTGGTAATAGATTTCCATGATGTCCGCGTGGCGCTCGGCGGCAAAAGGAAGAAGGGCTACCAGAGAACCGGTTACACCCCCTCCCGTCGGATCGCTTTGCGTTGCGGTTTGCAGTTCCAGCGGGACCTGTCCCTGGTATTGGTTGAACAGATTGCACCAGTCGGCGGTGCAGGGTTGCCCCGCCGCGTAGGACGCAATATCGGACTCTTGCAATCCCTGGCTTCCAAACCCCATCTTGTTGCTCACTGCAAAGGCTGCAACCTGGTCGGGAATGCTGGTATCCATGTTCACCGTGTTGATTCCCACCATCAACTGCTTTGGAGAATTCAGCGTCGTCTCGTACGCCAGCATCGAAGTGAGGTAGCTTATCCAGGACGTCGGCGTCCATCCCCAGGCGGTGAATGCGGCCGAGCAAACCGGATCGGAGTCGAAGCCCTGATTCGGATAGGTTTCGCCGCCCTGGGCCAGGCCAAATCGGATGTAGCCAATCGAAGGGTTGCTGCCGTAATGCGCGATCACCTGCTGCATAAATGCTTTGTAGGGAACCTGGAACGCTGCGTCGAAGTAGTTGGGAGTGACCTCGCCGTCGCAGGTGGTCCAATTGGCCGACCCCAAGTTTGCGATGACATAAGACGGAGTAGAGGTATTCGTGGTGGCATCCGCAACATCCCAAACGATCAGGTTTACCTTCTTACCCATCGCGGTCCACGGCTGGATCGTGCTGTCGATGGAGGTCCACACATATTGCGGGTTGGCCGTCGGGCCCTGATCCACGGCAGCCCATTCGACAAAGACGTTCGCACCAGCCACCGCCGAATTCGACATCAGGTAAGTTTGAACGGCGTCGCCAGTTGACCCTCCAGTGGGTGGATGAAGAACCTCAAGTTGCATTTGACCGGAGGGGGTAGGAGTGATCTGAGTTTGCGGGCTGCTCTTACTGACGCCGCAACCGATCAAACCCAGACAGAGAGCAAGAGCCAGCAGTGCGGTCAAAGATTTCATAGCGTCTTCCGTCTTCATGCTATAGAGATGTCCTTACAGCCGGAGAAATCCATCCCCGACATTTTCTTTAAACCCGGACCGACAATAATTGTCGCTAAGGTCAGTTGCCTAGAACAGGATACGGCTTCCAGCAGGACATGGCCACTTACCTCAGGACGTAGTGGGAGGCCATGTTACTTGTGCGGAGTTCGTCGAGGGCTGCGACATGCTTAGGTAACACCGAGTTCATCCACACAGCGAGCCGCCGCAAAGCCACAAACAGCAATATTCTGCCGCGGAGCACTGTTTCATTTTGCCGCGGCAATGCTGCAAATTAAACTTCACTTCCTAAATTAAAAAGGGGCACTAACACATGGCAAATGAACAAGTTGTACGCACTCAGGACGATCTCTCCCGGGAATTCTTTGCACACGAATATTGGCGGTCGCATGGGGCCTTGAGGCTGATGCGGAGGTATACACCTTTCTGGGTACGGCGTGCGCTGCGGACGCCCTATCTGTTCGCTCTCGACAGCATGGACTTGGTGCTCGGGAAACGTGATGGTCTGGTGCCGCCACGCTACTTGAACTATGCCGATTCCGGAGGCTTTGCGAAGGTCGGAAAAGAGTTCCTGGGATACTACAAGGAGCGCTGCGGTTTGCAGCCGCAAGGTCGGGTGCTGGATATGGGCTGCGGCATCGGCCGCATGGCGGTTCCTCTAACCGGCTATCTCACCAGTGGCTCCTACGAGGGTTTCGACATCGTTCCGAGCGGTGTTCGGTGGTGCCAGAAGAATGTTACGCGCAGGTTCCCGCGATTTAAATTCCAGATCGCCGACATTTATAACAAGCAGTACAATCCCCGCGGCCGCTATCAGCCGGGAGAGTACCGGTTCCCGTTCTCCGACGCCGAATTTGATCTGGTCATTCTTATATCGGTCTTTACCCACATGCTGCCATCTGATATGGACCACTATCTCTCAGAGATTTCGCGTGTGCTTAAGCCGGGCGGGAAATGTCTGATCACTTTCTTTCTGACGGACGAGGAAGCCCGACGCCGAGTCGCCGCCGGAACTGCTGCTGTCCCGTTCGATCATAAGCTGAACGGTTGCTGGACCAGCGACCCGGTCACGCCTGAGACGGCTGTCGGTTACGATCCGGCGGATGTGCTGCCTGTGTTCCAAAAGCATTCGCTCCAGCCCGATGGCACACATTTTGGCGCGTGGAGCGGAAGAAGCAACTATCTCAGTTATCAGGACATTGTCATCGCGACCAAGACCGGAATGGCCAAGCAGTAGCCGGCAAACGGGGATCGTCGCCCCGCCTAACTGACTGTACTGCAAAATGTTGCAGCCAGTAGAGGCTTTGGTCTCTGAGAAGTTGGACTACTTGCAGGGCCTTGCATGATCGCGTAGCATCACTTCACTCTTTGTCGCAGGTCTTGAACTCCCCCACTGTTCGTTAGCCACTATCCCACCGCGCCACAGGTGTGACTCAGAGGGCGGAGCTGTGACCAAGTGCGTCAGGGCGAAGTGTTTTTGCGAAACAGAGTTGGCCGACTCACTTCGAGTTGCACAAGATGTTGGTGGCAAGAAGTCACTCCAGCCGTGACGAGAGGTATCCATGACCGTCAATTGCCTGCGATGTCAACAGAGACTAGAGCAATATGGATTCACAGGTTTGAACTTCGTCCCGGAGGGTGCCGGGGCAGTTATGTTGGAATGCCCGAAGTGTGGGCACTTGGAATTTCTTTCCCGCACCAGTCCCTTGTTGGTTGAGCTGCAAGCGTCCCCAACTTTCGCAGGAGACGGCGACTAATCCATCAGCATCCGATCCGGCAGTATCCGAATACAAGGTCCTCGAAACGAATGCGAATACTGGGACTATCGTCGTTCCGCCATGACACCTCGGCGGCGCTGCTTGTGGATGGCAAGTTTGTCGCTGCCATTGAAGATGCCAAGCTGGCGCGCACTGCGACCCGCGGTCTGCCCGAGGCGGCAATTAAATTCTGCCTGGATTCGGCAGGGCTTACATGGCACGATCTGGATGCGGTCGCCGTTGCCACGCTTCCCGTACGGGGTTGGGCGCGACGCTCCTGGGGAGCGGCCAGCACATCTCCCTTTTCCCCGGTTGCCGGAGCATATTACGAAGCCAACGAGCTGGGTAGCCTGGCACGCGATCTCAGCAATCTCAGAATCTTGCGGCACAAGAACGGCACTTCTTCCTGCCGCTTTCTCAACTTCGAGCACCACCTCTGCCATGCCAGCAGCAGCTTCTACCTCTCACCCTTCGACCGCGCTCTGATTCTCACTTTGGATGAAGAAGGAGACGGGCGATCGGGAATGCTCGCTCTCGGGGAAGGCACGCGCCTCCGACCGCTGCAAACCATCTCGTTTCCGCACTCGCCGGGTTGGGTCTACTCGCGGATTACCGAGTTGCTCGGTTTCATTCCGCAGAAAGAAGAGCACAAGACCCAATGGTTGAGCATGGAAGGAGAGCCGGTTTTCAAACAAGTGTTCCTCGAGATGCTCCGCGGCTCGAAGGGTCCAACGCCCTGTCTGGATTCCAGCTTCGTCCATCGAGGAGTGACCGGACATCTCGCCCTATCCAGCAAGTTTTATCGGCGCCTTGGCATTCCGGAAGGCGAAGCGTCACTCGATGACGATCAGCGCCGCGCCATTGCCAGCAGCGTTCAACATGCTTGCACTGAGATCGTAGCGGATCTGATCGAGCACCATCGCAAGCGCGAGCGTGTCGAGCAGGTTTGTCTGGGTGGAGGCATGTTCCAGAATGTCCTCCTGGTTTCGGACTTGGAGAAAAGACTGGGTCTGGGCCAGGTATTTGTCCCACCCGCGCCCGCTAATTCAGGCAGCGCCTTGGGAGCGGCAATTCTGGTTTGGCAGCAAAACAACGCTGTGCGCTTTGCACCCGACTCTGGCAACTACTGGGGGCCCGGATGGGGAGCGCACGAGATTAAAGATGTGCTGGACAATTCCAAAGCCCGCTATCAGATCCAGAGCACATGGGAACGGAAGTTTGATTCCACAATCCAACTGCTGCAGACCGGCAAAATTGTGGGCTGGTTTCAAGGGCGCACGGAATTCGGGCCTCGGGCACTCGGCAATCGCAGCTTGCTGGCTTCTCCTTGGGCTCCTTATGTCAAAGAGAACCTCAACGACTTCGTGAAACACCGCGAGTGGTTCCGTCCGTTTGCGATTTCTGTGCCCGAGGAAGATTGCGAGCGTTTTTTTGAATCATCTCCGCTCTGCGCTTCCATGAATTCGCTGGCCTGGGTGCGACCATCGGCAAATGCTCTTCCGTTGGATTTTTGCCTGCCCGGCAACCGCATCCGGCTGCATGCCGTCTCGCGCAAGAGCAACCCTCTTTTTTGGGACCTGCTGAAGCGATTCGGCAAACACGCGCAGGCTCCCATGTTGCTGAATACGTCTTTCAATCTGTCGGGCGAACCGTTGGTGGCGCGTCCCCAGGACGCAGTGAGGAGCTATTTCTGCTCGGGCATTGACGCTCTCGTGATGGAAAATTTCTTGCTAACGAAGGCTACAGCAGCGCACGTCCTCGCCGGTCAGACGCGCGCCAGCTGACAAAAACTATGGTGCTATACCGGTCCCCCAAGACCCCAGGAACGACTACCAGGCGATCGAAAAACCGTAGTCTGCCGTGCTAGGCCGGCATTGCGGTCACGAATTAGAGAGGATTAATTATGAACATCAGTACTGCCAAGAAGCTCGCTACAATTCTTCGCGACACTCTGGCCGCTTTGCGGAGCGCTCAGGTCCCGACCGTTCTCCTCACCCTGATGGCATTGTCTCCGTTGCCGGCAATGGCTCAGAATCCCGTGCCGCTGGTTTATCAACCGACGACACCGACGGCGGCAGCGCCCGGTGGAAAGACGTTTACGCTGGCGGTCGCGGGAACCGGATTTGTTTCGGGATCGGTCATCAATTGGAATGGCACCGCGCAGACGACCACTTACGTAAGCGGCGAAAAGCTGACTGCTTCCATCCCTGCTTCTGACTTGGCCACAGCTGCGACAGCCACGATTACGGTCACGAGTCCTACTCCGGGTGGAGGCACGTCCAACCCGGTTTATTTCACAGTGAACAAGAGCTATACCACGGTGTCGCTGCTGCGCAATGACGTAACCGCGGGCGCCCCCGATGGCATCGCCGTAGGGAACTTGTCGGGAAACGGCATCTTGGACCTGGTGGTGGCAAACAACCCCACCGCAGATGGCACGGGTAATGACGTCGCCGTTTACCTCGGGAACGGTAATGGTACGTTCCAGTCTCCCGTGACGTATCCGGTCGGTCATCCTGGGGCTCTGTTACTCGGCGATTTCAACGGCGACGGTAAGCTTGATATTGCCGTCCTCCAGCCCGTCGCAGGCAAGGTTGCCATTCTGCTGGGCAACGGCGATGGAACCTTCGGAAGCGAAGTGGGCTACAACACCGGTATGAACCCAGTGGCGCTCGCGGCCGCCGACATCAACGGTGACGGCCACCTCGATCTAGTGGTTGCCAATTTCAACAGCAATACGGTCTCGGTTTTGCTCGGCAATGGGGACGGGACCTTTCAGGCCCACCAGGACTACGCCACCGGGGTCAAGCCGGTGTCTGTAGCGGTGGCCGATTTTAACGGAGACGGCAAACCTGATTTGGCTGTTGCCAATAATAGCGACAACACCGTTTCCATTTTGCTGAACAATGGTAGCGGAGCCTTCCCGACCCAAGCCACCTACGCGACGGCTGCGGCTCCAACCGGCGTGGTGGCAGCGGATTTCGGAAACGGAACTATGGACCTGGCGCTTTCGACTGCCTCCCAGAGCGCTTCGGTTCTGCTGGGCAACGGTGACGGAACCTTCCAGGCGGCAAACTCGAATTATCCCATCGGTGTAAATTCGCAAGCGATCGCCACCGCCGATATGAACTCCGACGGCTTTCTGGATTTGGTGGTCGCAAACTACACAGACAATACCCTTTCAGTGATGCTGGGAAATGGCAATGGGACCTTCAAAGTGCAGAGTGTGTATCCCACCAATCTGGGCCCGGGCTTCATGGCCATCGGGGATTTCAGCAATGTCGGGAAGCTCGACGTCGCCGTGGTTGACGTCTCGGCAGACATGGTGAGTGTCATGTCCCAATCCTTGATTTCTATTTCTCCTACACCCGCCAAGTTTGCCATCGAGGAGCTGAATATTCCCAGTGCTCCTATGCAAATCACACTGAAGAATAGTACGGCGTTGCCGTACGGCATTTCCGGGGTCACAATCGGCGGAACCAATGCAACCGATTTCTCGCTCGGGACAAATACTTGCGGCACTTCATTGGCTGCCAGCGCAACCTGCGCGATCTCTGTGATCTTCAATCCTCAGGAGCTCGGTACGTACTGGTGGCTGCAGCCGCAAGATCGTAGCGCCGAGCTGCTGGTGAATGGAAGCACCGGCGGTTCCACAGGCGCGGGATTGGCAGGCAATGGCCAGGTTGCGATCACCCTCGGTCCCACGCGTCACGTCATCTTCAAGACTCAACTGATCAACACTTCCAGCGCGCCGAATACGTCTACCTTTACGAACAACAGCGGCGTGCCGATCACATTCACCGGGCAATACTACGATGAACCCGCTGGCATCGTCCTCTATGGCGCCAATGCCACCGACTTCTTGCTGACCACTACTTGTCCGGTTGCTCCTGCCACCCTGGCGGCGGGGGCGAGTTGCACGGCCAGCGTGGTTTATCACCCGACCATCGTGGGCAGTGAAACCGTAACTTTGGCTTTCTTCGGTACGTTTTCTCCGGGCAATGGACAGCAGGCCGTGGAGTTCACGGCGTCGAGCACAGCGGTTTCCGTTGCGCCCGTCACTCTGACCTTCCCTGCGACCACAGTCGGCACCTCCAGCGCCTCGAAAGCGGTAGTGTTCAAGAACGCCGGAAGCACGGCCTTGCCGATCAGCAGCGTTACGATTCAGGGAACTGATCCCAAGGACTTCACTCAAACGAACACCTGCGGAACCAGCGTCGCGGCCGGGGTCAGCTGTAAGTTTATTGTTACCTTCACCCCCACAGCGACCGGTACTCGCACGGCAAGCTTGCACATCGGAGACCCCGATCCAACCGGACCGCAGATCGTCTCGTTGACCGGAACCGGACAATAAACCGCGAGCGCCACCATCGTATTGGCCGGACGGCGGTGGCGCCGTACATTCACGTTGCGAATCCGCTGTAACCCACGACAACTTCATCCCGTGTGGCGCAAAAGCTGCCGGATCTGATTAGGAGATTGCGATGAGAATGAACCCTCGTTTTTTAATGGCTGCGGTAGCCGCCGTGCTGTTGCTGGTTGTGTCGGCTCCGTTCGCCGCCGCCCAGACCCTGGAAAGCATCACCATCGTCCAGATTTATGACACGAGTGAGCCGATCACAATCGGGGTGGGTACGCTGCGGCAATTCACCGCATATGGGAACTACTCCGACGGCAGCACGCAGTACCTGACCCAGCAGGCCACCTGGAGTTCGGCCAACACCAGCATTGCAACCGTCACACCGACCATGGGCCTGGTTACGGCCGTGGCTCCTGGAACGGTCAACATCAGCGCGACCTTGGACGGCATCACCGGATCGAGCAGCCTCACCGTCCAGTCGGTATCTCTTACCGCCATAGCGATCACTCCGTCTTCGAGCTGGTCGCTGCTGGTTGGGAAAGCGCTGCAGTTCAGCGCGACCGCAGAGTACGGAGATGCGACCATAGCGAATGTAAGTTCGACCGCGACTTGGGCTTCTTCTGCGTCCTCGGTCGCCACGGTCAGCTCCACGGGTTTGGTGACGGCAGTGGCAGCCGGCACAACGACCATCTCAGCGGCATTTGGCGGTGGGACCGGTAAGATGACGCTGACTGTCACCACCACCGCACCCCCGAATGTTGGAATGTGGAGCGCTCCGCAAAGTTTGGGTATGCTCGCGATCCACGCCGCCATGCTCAATACCGGGAACGTCCTGCTCTGGGGCTACCCGGTCGGGCGTGTCGGGGGGCCGTCGCCTGCGCGTGTTCTCAACCCAACCACTGGTGCGCTCACCGATGTGACAGTGCCTTGGCCGATCGACATCTTCTGCTCGGCCCACTCGTTCCTGCCCAACGGAACGCTGCTGGTTGACGGTGGTACCGATGACGCGCAATATCCCGCGGATTCCGGCATCACCAACACGACGCTTTTCAATCCCAGCACTAGCACCTGGTCAACCGGGCCGGCAATGAACTATGCGCGTTGGTATCCAACCACGCTGGCCATGCCCAACGGCACCATTCTCGCTGCCTCTGGAGCGGCCCAGAACGGAACCACCATCGAGACAGAGTTGGAATCCTACAACCCCACCACCAATGCCTGGACGGTGTTACCAACCTCTGCCAATATTGCTCCGCCGGTTGATCTTTATCCCTTGCTGCTTGTGCTCGGCAACGGAAATGTCTTCTACGCCGGTGCGCGACCGAACAGCTCGGAGTTCAACCCCACGACCAACACGTGGTCCGCTGTTGCCACCATGAACTTCGGGACGCGCGACCATGCGGCCGCAGTCCTCGAGCCTGGCGAACAGAAGGTTATGATCGTGGGCGGCGCGGGCAACGACGTCGGCGGCGGCGGCGATCCGACGAATACTACGGAAGTCATCAACCTCACCGCGGCCACACCGGCATGGACCTACGGCGCTCCTTTGAATATTGCGCGCTTTAACTTTAACCTGCTTTACCTGCCGGACGGCACCTTGATGATCATTGGAGGCGACCAGAGTCAGCATTACAGCTCGCCCGTATTTCAACCTGAGTTGTACAGTTTTAGCACGAACAAATGGACGCTGCTCCCCCCGCAGAATGCGGTGCGAGCTTATCATTCAACCGCTCTGCTCCTGCCCGATGGCCGGGTGCTGTCGGCGGGCTCTGACAGCGGCACGCAGCTCGAGAACACTTACGAGTTCTACTCTCCACCGTACTTGTTCAAAGGCGCGCGCCCGACGATCGCTTCGGCGCCCAGCACCCTTACCTACGGAAAGAAATTCACGATCACCACACCCAATGCGGCGGGCATCGCCAAGGTCGCATTGCTGCGTGCTGGCACAACCACCCACACCGTTCCCATGGACGATAATCGCTATGTGACTCTGACATTCACAGCCGGAACCGGCGAGCTCACGGTAACCCCGCCGGCAAATGCCAACCTGGCTCCTCCCGGCTATTACATGCTGGCTATCCTCAACACCGCGGGGGTTCCTTCGGTAATGCAATTTGTGAACGTGCAGTGAATTCCTGTGTCGCTGGCGGGTGGCGATCATGCCATCCCGCCGGCGGACGCTGCGCATCATCCGGTTTGCCCCGATGATTACATCGGTCTTGACTTCTTCATATCCCCCGCAAACGGCCCGCCGCTATCGTCGCTCGGTCCGCCTTCCTCGACCGAAGTCCTATAAATTGCGCGGAGTTTCACTGCCGCTTCTGAATCCGGCGATGGTTGCCAGATCGTCTGAAGCAGCCATTCTCGGCTAGAACTCTGTTCAACTCGTGCCAATCAAGCCTTGCCAAAGGCTGATTGCGACTATCGGTATTTGCGCCGGATCTGAATTGGCGCGTAAAGACAACGACAATTCCAATGAGATCAAGATTGTTCCTGGTGTTGTTTGTTCTGGCTGCCGCGAGCGCGGGGCTGGCGCAAACCATGACTACGGTCACGGGGCTCAACACCGTCCAGTTCGGCAACATTGGGGCCACTGCCGCCCCCGATCCCTCCATCGCAGTGGGAACCATCGAATTCTGCGAGCACGTCAACAGCTCCTACCAGTGCTGGTACAAGAACGGCTCCAATGCGCTCCAGCCGGTCTACTTCATGGGAAATACCAGCCCCAAAAGCGACACCGTCATCTGGAGCCAGAACGCGAACAATAGCGGAAACACTCCAAACTGCCCCACCAACGACAGCCCCAACGCCCAGTTGCTGCACGACAATGTGTATGACCGCTGGATTATGCAAAAACGAATCCTTTCTGCTCTCAACGGTCATGAGTACATGTGCGTGGCGATCAGCAATGTGGAAGATGTGAGTTCGACCAATCCGGCGTTCAGCTGGTTTGCCTTTGAATTCGACTTAGACACGGTGATCCCTACGAATGCGCAGGGGAACTATTACTATCCGGACTATCCGCAAGCTGGATTGTGGCAGACTTCACAAACCACAACGCCGCCCTACACGCCAGCTCAAGATCAGGCGATGTGGATCACGTACGACCTGCAGAATACGAATTCCGACAATAACACCAGCGGAATCCTGATCTGCGCCGTGGATATCGCTGGCCTTCGCGCCAGCACCAGCAGTCCCTGGGTCAATAACTCGCATACTCCGGCCTGTGTCGTCGCTTACCCGCTAACCTCTTACTATCCGCGGGACAACTGGGTGCCTGCGAATAATTCGGACACCACTCCTCCGCTATCGTCGGATGGTGAGATGTTCACATACATGGTAGAACCGACGCACAATGGTTCAACTTATCTCACCGCACCGTCAGACACCCAGGGGGTTGAACAGTGGACGATCAATTGGACCGCCGCAACCCCCACCGTCACTTTCGTAAACAGCTGGAATCTGCCTTCGACGCAAACGAACGGCGATCAACTGGCGTGTTTCCTTGCCAACAACTATTACGACACGGTTTGTATTCCGCAGCCCTCCACCGCCCAGACCGGAGTCTACATCGATTCGGTGGGAGACCGCATGCAGCAGCTCTTCCACTACACCTCGAACGGCGGGAAGGGTGGCATCTGGACCTCGGCCCACGCT
>Ga0181525_10003511_pt1 | contig 12356 bp, 2 predicted proteins | sample PEATcosm2014_Bin_48_FD_121100 | JGI IMG/M metagenome (GOLD analysis project Ga0181525, IMG submission 121100) | Peatland microbial communities from MTU Mesocosm Facility, Houghton, MI, USA - PEATcosm2014_Bin06_10_metaG | ecosystem: Environmental > Terrestrial > Soil > Wetlands > Peat | place... | reverse complement strand
CGCCGAGTCGATCTCGCTAATGTTGCGGCAGGCGAGCTGGCACAGGTTGAGAGCAGGGTGGACGAGTTCATTGCGGCCGGCCAGTTCCAGGAGGGCACTGACCACGTTCTGGGATTGCTCGGAGCTCATGAGGGCCAGATCGAGCTAAACAAGCTGCTGGCGCGCATTCTTCAGGCCAGGAAGCTTGCTGAGAAACAAGCAGCTATCGAGCAATGCATGAGAGGAGCCGATGAAGCGGCTGACGCTGGAAAATGGGAGCCGGCTTTGGCGATCCTGGAAGACGGACTGGTGCGCTTTCCAGGAGAGGCACGTTTACAGGATCTCTCGCAGGCGTTGAACGCACGCTTTCAAGCCGAGCTGAGGCGGCTGGCGGTGGAAGCCGCAATCACCGAAGCTCGCGACCTGGAAATTTCGACGTCCTTGCGTGCGGCCAGAGAACGGCTCACAAAGGATTTCGAAAGGCTTGGTCGGGACGAAACCCTGGCCCGAGAGCTGGAGCGTATCGACGCGGCCATCGAGGCCGCCCGACGCGATGCCAGCATTGGCAGTGCGGTTTCGGCGGCGGCCGAGTTACAAGGCAAGCAGAAATGGGAAGATTCCCTTGCTCTGCTCGACCAGACGGCGGCGCGGGAGGGCCGCGACACGCGCATTGATGAATTGCGCGCTACGGTAGCCGCCGAACTGCGCGCGCACGAGGCCCAGGTAGCGCGTGCCGCTTCCGAAGCCCGCCAACGCCTCCAGGACCTCCAATGGGAAGAAGCAATACTGCGTTTGTCTACTGCAACGCGCGAGCTGCCCGGTGAGCGAGTCCTTAACGACTTGATGCAGGAGGCGCAGCGTGGTCTGGCGCAGAAGCGCCGCGAGGAGACCATCGCTCGCATCAAGTTGGAGGCCGGGCAGCGCGCGCGCTCTCTCGACTATGCCGAGGCGCTTCGCGTCCTGCTCGACGGCCTATGCCAATACCCGGCGGACGAGGACCTCAGCGCCGCGCTGAGCCAGACAGTGTTCGAGCGGGACACATACCTCGCGGGAGAAAAGGTGAAAGCCGCGCGGAAACAGGTCTCGGTGCTCCGCGGCGAGGCTAACTTCGAAGCAGCGATTGAGGTTCTTCGGGAGACCCTGCGGGAACTGCCTGGAAACCCGGACTTGCAAGGCGCGGTGTCGGAACTGGAAGGGGAGTGGCGGGAGATTCGCCGGCGAAAGACCATCCAAGAGGTCACTGGCGCGGTGGAAGCGAGCATACTGGCGGAAGACTACCAGCCTGCCTTGGCAAAGCTGGCGCTCGGCCTCGCGGAATGGCCGGCTGAGCCAGAGTTGCAGGAACTTGAACGTCGGACACGCGCCAGCCAGCGACTGGTAGAGAAGCGCAAGGCGCTGTCGAATACCCTGGCGAAGGGGCGAGTACTCGAAACTGAGGAGCGCTGGGTCGCTGCCGCGCAACTGTATGAGCGGACGCTGGCTGAGTTCCCGGAGACGGCATCCGAGCTGGGTTCGCTGATCGCCGGCGCGCACGCCAGGGACTTGGAATCGCGGCGCAAGGCGCGTATTGCTGAGCTAACGCATAACATTGGCGAATGGATCGAAGCTGGTCGGCTTGAAGAAGCCGACAGGGAGTTGCAGCGGGCAGATCGGGAGTTCCCAGGCGAAGCCGGCTTTGCCACCTGGCGCGAGGAGCTGGCCGAGAAACGCCGGCGAATTGCCCGCGAGTCGGCGATAAGAAAAGCAATGGACGGGGCGCGGAGCCTGCTGGAGCGCCAAGCCTTCGAAGAAGCCCAAAGCATTCTGAGAACTGCGGAGCAGGAGCATGGGCCGGATGCGGCGCTGCGCGAGCTGCTGAATTCGGTCGAGGTTGCCACACGCGAGCGCTTGGCTGCCATCGAGTTGGGGTTTGCCCGAATCCAAGCTCTGGTTGAGAAGCGGGATTTTGAAAGCGCGATTTCAGCTGTACTTCGAGGCGCCGAACAGTTTCCGAATGTACCCCGTTTTCGAGAACTCCTCGGAGAGCTACGGCAGAGCCGCGAGACGGAAAGAAAGGCCAAGGAGTTCGACCGCCGAATCTCCCAGATCGATGCGCTGCTGGGTGAAAACGCCTTCGACGACGCGGAAGTTCTTATTCGCAACGCCCTACGCGACTATGCTGGCGATGCTGCCGTTGAGGAGCGGAAAGGGAGACTGGAAGAAGCCCGCCGGTTGGAGGGATTGGAGGCCGCGTTTCGCGAAACTGCGGGCAAAGTGAGGCGGCTGTCCCGGCAGCGCCAATGGGCGCAGGCCCGGCAATTGCTGGCGCCATACCTGGATGGCGGAACAACGCAGGCGGCGGCCGAGGCAGTGCTGGCCGAACTGGCGAGGCAGGAAGGTCCGTACCTCGTCCGGACCCGCGAGCTGGAAGAGCAGGCACGCGCACTGATCAACGCCAGACGGTACGCGGATGCCTTGGCGCTTCTGGAGCCGGCGGCGGCTGAGTTTCCAGAAATCGCGGCGTTTTCGAACCTTCTTGCTGACGTGCGCGAGGGGGCGGCGTTGGAGCGCGAAGGCCGAATGGGCGAGGCGAAGCACGCGATCCGGTCGCTCATGGCCGGCCAGACGTATGAGGAAGCTCTGCGGGAAGTTGACCGAGCGCTGGGCGAGTACCCCGGCGAGAAAGCATTCCGGGATCTGCGGGCTCTGATTGTGGCCGCGAACGAGGAGAAGGCTGCGGTTGCGGCAGTGGGCGCAGAGGTGCAGCGGCTCGTGGCGGCAGGGAAAGGGACAGAGGCGGATCGCGTATTGCTGGAGGGTCTCCGGCGCTATCCGGGCCGTGCGGAACTGACCAGCCTGCGCGCGGCGGTGGATGCTGTACGAAAGGCGGAGTGGGAGCGACAATCGCGGGACGCCGGTTTGAAGCGGGCGACCCTTGGGGTTGAGAGGCTGTTGGGAGGAGGGGAGCTGGCCGAAGCAGGCATGGCGCTGGCGGCGCTGGAAAAGGAGTACGGCGATGGCGCGGCTGCGGCATTGACGCAGCGCTTGGCTGCGGCGCTGGCCGAGCGCGAACGGGTTGCCGAGGAGAATCGGCAACGTGAAGCGGCCGAGCGAGAGTCAGAGCGGCAACGTCTGGAGGCGGAGGAGCGCAACCTGCAGTTGGAAGAGGAGCGGCGAGCTCAAACGCTGGAAGCCGCGTTTAGCCAAACGGTGGGCGACGTGGGGCGATTGCGCCGTCTGCGCCAATGGGAGCAGGCCCGGCAGTTAGTGGTTCCATACGTGAACCACGCGACCACGCACCTTGCGGCCGAGGCGCTGCTGGCCGAACTGGCGAGGCAGGAGGGTCCGTACCTCGTCCGTACCCGCGAATTGGAGGAGCGGGCCCGTGCCCTAATCAAAGCCAGACAGTACGCGGATGCATTGGCCCTCCTGGAGCCGGCGTCAACCGAGTTTCCCGAGATCGCGGTCTTCTCGAAAATGCTGATTGAAGTGCGCGAGGGTGCGGCGTCGGAGCGCAAAGACGGGCGGCTGGGCGAGGCCAAGCAAGCGATCCGGTCGTTGATGGCCAGTCAGAGGTTCGAGGAAGCTCTACGGGAAGTCGACAGAGTGCTTGGTGATTACCCCGGCGAGAAAGCATTCGTTGATCTCCGGACGTTGATCGTCGCCAATGCGGCGGTTGCCGCCGTGGGCGCGGAGGTCCGACGGCTGGTCGCGGAGGCAAAAGGGGCCGAGGCAGACCGGACATTGGTGGAAGCTCTCCGGCGCTATCCGGGCCGCACAGAACTAACGAGCCTGCGTCCGGCGGTGGACGCGGTTCGGAAGGCGGAATGGGAACAACAGGCGCGGGAAGCCGAAATCGAGAAGCTGATAGGAGCGGGGAAACTGGCGGAGGCGGACGCGGCGTTAGCAGCGCTGGAGAAGATGTACGGCAAGACCGCTCCGGAACTCGCGCAACGCCTAACCGCGGCGCTAGCAGATCGCGAGCGGATTGCAGAGGCTAATCGGCAGCGCGAAGCGGCGGAGCGAGAGCGCGAGGCAGAGCGCCAACGCCTGGAAGCGGAAAGCCGGCAAACCTGGCAGGCGAATCGGCAGTTCGCTGGCGGCACGTCCGCTCGTCCTTCGCTTCCCACGCGGCAGGCCGTCAATCCCACTCCCATTACGCAACCGCCGGTTCCTTCGACTCAAGGGATTCCGTTTAGTCCATGGCAAGCCGGTTCGCCACGCTTCTGGCAGCGACGGACCTGGCAAGTCGCGGCTGCGGTTTGTGTTGTAGCCGTCGTCTCGGTTGTGCTGGTTTTGCTGGTTCGCTCCTGGTCGAGTACGCCGTTGGCCGACCTTCGGGTCTCTCCCGCTAAGATCGACTGGACGTTTCCGGGCAAAAGCAACGCTCCGGTTGCTTCCCGGGTCGAAGTAGAGGGTGGCCAATTCGCTTTCAAGGCGATGTCTCGCAACCAGTGGATTGCGGTTGAGCCAGGTGAAGGCGTTGCGCCGGCCTCTATCACGGTCAAACTTACGGAGGGCACGCTCGGGCCGGGCCCATACGATGGGGAAGTGCGAGTGTGGGCGTCGGCACTCCCCTATCGGGCGAAAACCATTCCAGTGCATTTGCAGATCGAGGCAGCCACAAACTCATTGTCGGCGAGTCCGAAAGCGCTGTTTCTGAGCTACAAGGCATACAGTGCAGACTATCCGGCGGGTCAGGTGAATGTCATTTCAACGGCGGGCCCCCTGCGCTTCTCTGTGCGGGTGACCAAGGGAAGCGAGTGGTTGACGGTGAGGCCATCCGCGGAGGTCACGCCTGCCCATTTGAGTGTGGGTTATCACAATCCGGCTGGTGCTGCTTTGACGGTTGGCAACCACGACGGCGAGATTCTTTGTGAATCAGAGGGCAGCCAATTTCTGATAGCTGTAATTTTGACCATAGAACCGACGAAGTTCTAATCAATTTCGAGGTTTTCTCGCCAATGAACAGCCTCTTCAAGTCCATGATTCTGGTCGGTGTTGCGAGCCTTTCGGCGAGCGGACAAACGCCGGCACATTGGCTCGAACAGGCCGAAGCAGATGTCGCCCGGGGAGATTACCAAGCGGCGAATTCGATAGCGGAGGCAGTACGCAATAAAGTGGGCAGCGGGAATTTCGATCGCGCTCAAGTTCGCCCGATTGTGTTACGCATTGCAGAGATCAAGTCCCTCGCCGGCAAATTTGGCGAAGCCGACGAAATCGTACGCAAAATGCAAGCACTTTTTAAGCCATTGACTCCGTTGGAATCGGTACGCACGCAAATCGTGCTGGCCGTTAGCGAAGCGGAAACTGGGAACCTCGTGGGCGCGCAAGCTGCAGCGCAAGGGGCCGTCGAGGCAGCCAAGGGGCCCGGAGTGGATGACGTGTGGACCGCCAATGCTCAGGCTGAACTGGCGGATGTGCTGCTTCAGGAAGGCAAGCTCGTTGAGGCGCGGGAATTAGCGGCTCTTGTCCGAGCGGCCGCAAGGCAAAACTTGAATTCGCCCAGCCTATCCGCGAAGGCGTTAACTATCTTCGCTGACGTCGCCTTGGTGGACGGCCGACCGGAAGGCGCGCGCCTGTGGGTGTACACAGTCCAGAACGCTCGCAGCTGGGAAGCCACTCACCAGGAGGCGATGATGCTGCGAGAAATCGAGGCGCGAGTGGAACTGGCCGAAGAAAATTCGGGCCAAGCGGCAGACTCGATGAACAGCGTCATCGCCCTTGCGCAAAAGGGGCTGGGAAGCGCCAATGCTTTTGTGGCCCGCTGCTTATTAACTCTGGCCAAGGCAGAGATTCGCGAAGGGAAGTGGCAGGAAGCCGACGATGCTCTGGCATCCGCCGCCGCGTTGGTCGACGTTCCGAATACGCGGGTGGATCTCCGCCTTGAATGGATGTTGTCAAGTGCCGAAGCGTTCGTTCAATTGCACCGCGATAACGATGCGAAACTGATGCTCAGCCGGGCGAAGGCACTGGCGTCGCAGTACGGCTTGGAGTTACCGCGACGGCCTGAGTCGCCAAAAAAAGAGGATGCTGCGGCGTTGGTAGCGAGGGCTGATCAGATGTTAACCGCGAAGGACTATGCTGGCGCCCTACTACTGTACCGGCAAGCTACCGACCTTGGAAGCGCTAAGGCGATGACCAACATTGGCTTTCTCTACGACCATGGCCTCGGCGTAGCAAAGGACTACGGGCAAGCCATGGAGTGGTTTCGTACAGCCGCCGACCTCGGAGAGGCCACAGCGATGAAGAACATTGGCGGTCTCTACCAAAACGGTCGTGGTGTGGCTCAGGACTACGGGCAAGCGATGCAGTGGTATCGCAAGGCCGCCGACCTTGGAAGTTCTCAGGCGGCGAATAGCGTTGGCATTCTCTACGAGAAAGGACACGGCGTAGGGCAGGACTACACGCAAGCCATGCAGTGGTACCGCAAAGCCGCCGACCTTGGAAGTCCTCCGGCGATGACAAACATCGGCTTTCTGTTTGAAAACGGGTTCGGCTTGGCGAGGGACTACGGGGAAGCAATGCAGTGGTATCACAAAGCCGCCGACCTGGGAAATTCTCTGGCGATGAACGACATCGGCGCCCTGTACGGCACCGGCCATGGTGTGACGCGGGACTACGGGCAAGCGATGCAGTGGTATCGCAAGGCCGCCGATTTGGGAGAGTCTCTGGCGATGACCAACATCGGCTTTCTGTATGAGAACGGGTTCGGCGTGGCGCAGGACTACGGGCAAGCGATCCAGTGGTATCACAAAGCCGCCGACCTGGGAAATTCACAGGCGGTGAACAACGTTGGCGTTCTCTATGAGAAAGGACACGGCGTAGGGCAGGACTACGCGCAAGCCATGCAGTGGTACCGCAAAGCCGCTGACCTGGGAAATGCTTTGGCGATGAATAACATCGGCCTCCAGTTTCAGAACGGGCACCTTGTGGCGCAGGACTACGGGCAAGCGATGGAGTGGTATCGCAAAGCCGCCGGTTTGGGAAATCCTAACGCGATGACGAACATTGGCTTCCTCTACGACCACGGCTATGGCGCGCCGCAGGACTTTGGGCGAGCAATGGAGTGGTTTCGCAAGGCGGCCGAAATTGGAGAGGCCACGGCGATGATTGACGTCGGCTTCCTCTATCAGAACGGTCGCGGTGTACCACAGGACTACGGGCAAGCGATGCAGTGGTATCGCAAAGCCGCCGATTTGGGAAATACAGGAGCGATGATCGACATCGGCGTTCTGTATGAGAACGGCCGCGGCGTGGCGCAGGACTACGGGCAGGCGATGGAGTGGTTTCGCAAAGCCGCCGACCTCGGAAATTCCCAGGCGATGGTCAACATTGGCTTCTTCTACCAGAATGGCAGGGGCGTGCCACAGGACTACGCACAAGCGATGCAGTGGTTTCGCAAAGCCGCTGATCTAGGAACCGCAGGAGCGATGATCAATATCGGCCTCTTCTACCAGAACGGTCGCGGCGTGACGCGGGACAGTGTGCAGGCGATGGAGTGGTACCGTAAAGCCGCCGACTTGGGAAATGCTTCGGCAATGAAGAACGTCGGCGGTCTATATGAGAGTGGCCTCGGCGTGCCACAGGACCGGGCCCAAGCGATCTTCTGGTATCGCAAAGCTGCTGCCTTGGGCAACCAGCTCTCCAAAGATGCGTTAAAGCGGCTCGGGGCGGATTTGGCCGATGCTGCCTCTGCTGGCCCCCGGCCCGCAGGCACAACTGGGTTGGAGTCGCCACCCATGAACGCCGGCGGTAAGGCGATGGAAGCGCAGTCGCAGCCTGAGCCGCCACTGTACCCGCCCGCAGGCACAACGCGGAGGAATCCGAAGGATGGGCTGACTTATCTATTTATTCCGCCGGGGAGTTTCTCGATGGGGTGTTCGCCTGGGGATGGCGAGTGTTTCGGCAATGAGTTCCCGCTCCACGTCGTGACAATCACGAAAGGCTTTTGGATGGGGCAGACGGCGGTGCCGCAGGGCGCTTATGAGCGTGTGACCGGGAGCAATCCGAGCCAGTTTAAGGGTGAGAATCTGCCTGCGGAAAGTACCTGGGAGGAGGCCATGGGATACTGCGAGGCGGCGGGAGCGCGATTGCCGACGGAGGCGGAATGGGAGTATGCGGCGCGGGCGGGGGGAAGGGAGGGCCGGTATGGGGACTTGGACGCTATCGCATGGTACGTCGGCAACAGCGGGGGGAGGACGCATGCTGTTGGGCAGAAGCAGGCGAACGCGTGGAAGTTGTACGACATGTTGGGAAACGTTTACCAATGGACGGCGGATTGGTACGCCGCCTACAGTGGTGGAAGAGCGACAGACCCGCAGGGTGCGCCAGCTGGCGCGTATCGTGTCTTGCGGGGTGGCTCCCGCGACGACCCTCAAAGGTACATCCGCGTTTCGTACCGCCTCTTCGTTTCGCCTACGCTTCGCTTTTACACTAACGGGTTCCGTTGCCTCAGCGAAGTACCGTGACACTCGCTTTCGATTGAAACAATGAACAACCTGTTCAAATCGATCCTTCTGGTCGGTGTTGTGAGCTTCTCGGCGAGCGGGCAAACGCCGGGATCCTGGCTCGAACGGGCCGAAGCAGATGTTGCACGGGGAGATTACCAAGCGGCGAATTCGGAGGCGGAGGCAGTACGCAATCAACTGAATAGTAAGACTTCCGATCCCCGTCAGATCCGTTCGGTTGTGCTGCGCATCGCGGAGATCAAGTCGTTAGCCGGCAAGTTTGGCGAGGCGGATGAAATTGTGCGCAAGATACAAGTGCTTTTCAAGCCGTTGACCCCACTGGAGTCGGTACGTACGCAAATCGTCCTGGCCGTTAGCCAAGCGGAAACTGGGAACCTCGTCGGTGCGAAAGTTGCCGCGCAAGGAGCCGTCGAGGCAGCCAAACGGTCCGGCGTAGATGACGTGTGGACTACCAATGCCCGGGCTGAGCTGGCTGATGTGCTGCTTCAGGAAGGCAGGCTTGCTGAGGCCCGGGAATTGGCGGCTCTTGTCCAGACGGCCGCCAGGCCAAACTTGAATTCGCCCAGCTTATCCGCGAACGCGTTAACTATCTACGCGGGGGTCGCTTTGGCGGATGGCCGAGCCGACGACGCCCGAACGTGGGTCGAAACCGTCCAGCGTGTGCGCAACAGGGAAGCCACTCACTCCGAGGCGATGATGCTGAGAGAAATCGAGGCGCGGACGGCACTGGCGGAAGGAAATCCGAGGCAGGCCTTAGAGTTGATCAACGGCGTCATCGCCTTGGCGAAGCTCGCGCTAGGAAGCAGTCACCCTTTTGTGGCGCGCTGCTTGTTGACTCAGGCCAAGGCGGAGATTCGAGAAGGGAAGTGGCCGGAAGCCCGCGACACTTTGGCCGCCGCCAAAGATTTGCTCGATGCTCCGAACACGCAGGCACGGGCGGATCTTCGGCTGGAATGGATGATGTCCAGCGCTGAAGTATTTGTGGCATTGCACCGCGCGGACGATGCGAGCGTGATCCTCGCTCGGGCTAAGTCCCTGGTGTCGCAGGTTCGGATGGAATCGTCAGTTCTTGCGGGCATTTTGAATCTGGAGGCCGCCGCTTCTTTAGAGCGCGGCCATCCCGCTGATTTGGCGAACGCGGAGCAATTGCTTCGTCAGGCGGACGAGAACTTGGCGGGCGCATCCGCCCGGATGCCAGTTCGCCTGGTGACACGCTATTACCGGGGCATGCTGAACGATCGACAGGGGGATACAGCCGGTGCCGAGCGCGAACTCACGGGCTGCGTTCAAGAGCGCCCAGACTCCGTTGATGAACCTCAAGCGAGGGCTTTCGAGATCCTGGGCCACAATGCGCTCCAGCAAGAGCGGTTTGCTCAGGCTGCTGACTGGCTCTCCCACGCGCTGCGGGTGCGCCATGCGATTGGCGGGAAAACCGATTCCGAGCTGGCGACAGGGCTCCGGGCTGCATACAGCGGGCGGGCCGCACAGTTGTTGCAAGCGGATTCTGCCACCGCCATTCAGCTGTACCGTCAAGCCGCCGATTTGGGAGATGCTGAGGCGGCAAGGACCATCGCCTTTTTCTACGAGAAGGGGCACATTCCTGCCGGATTCCAAGGCGAGAGCTCTCGGCCGCCCGTTCCGATCATCTTTACGATTGCGATTTATGTTGTGGCGCAAGACTATGGGCAGGCCATGCAGTGGTACCGCAAAGCTGCGGACCTGGGGAGCCCAATGGCAATGACTGATCTGGGCTTCCTTTACGAACACCGCGATGGCGTGCCACCGGATTACGGGCAGAGCATGCAGTGGTATGGCAAGGCCGCAGAGCGGGGAAATGTTCTTGCGATGACGAACATCGGCGTTCTGTATGAGAACGGGGACGGCGTTTCTCAGGACTATGCGCAAGCCATGCAGTGGTACCGCAAGGCCGCCGACCGGGGATTGGCTGCGGCGATGATCAACATCGGCGCTTTGTATGAGAACGGGTACGGCGTTTCCCGGGACTATACGCAGGCAATGGAGTGGTTTCGCAAAGCTGCCGACCTGGAAAATGCTCTGGCGATGACCCACATCGGCTTTCTGTACGGCCGCGGGCGTGGCGTCGTGCAGGACGACGCGCAAGCCATGCAGTGGTTTCGCAAAGCTGCCGACCGGGGAGAGGCTTCGGCAATGACCAACATCGGCTTTCTCTACGGCACCGGTCGTGGCGTGGCGCAGGATTACGGGCAAGCGATGGAGTGGTACCGCAAAGCTGCCGGACTGGGAGTGGCTTTGGCGATGACCAACATCGGCGATCTGTATGAAAAAGGGCACGGCGTGGCGAAGGACCAATTGGAAGCGATTTCCTGGTATCGCAAGGCAGCCGCCTTGGGCAACCAGGTCGCCAAGGACAATTTGAAGCGCCTCGGCGACAGCGGGGCAGCCCAATCCTTTGCTGGCGACCGGCCTGCTTTGGGCACGACGGGACAGCCCGAATCGTCAAAGGGAGGAGCTGCGGCTCTGGCGGCGAGGGCTGATCGGATGTTGGCGGCGAGGGATTATGCTGGCGCCTTGCCACTGTACCGGCAAGCCGCCGACCTGGGAAGTGCTTCGGCAATGACCAACATTGGCTTCCTCTACGACCGGGGCCATGGCGTGGCGCAGGACTACGGGCAAGCGATGCAGTGGTATCGCAAAGCTGCCAGCCTGGGAGAGGCGGTGGCGATGAAAAACATCGCCTATCTGTATGAGAACGGGCTGGGCGTGCCGCGGGACTACGAGCAAGCGATGCAGTGGTATCGCAAAGCCGCCGACCGGGGAAATGCTGCCGCGATGACCAACATTGGTTTCCTATATGACCGTGGCCATGGCGTGTCACAGGACTATGGGCAAGCGATGGAGTGGTATCGCAAAGCCGCGAACCTGGGAGAGGCGGTGGCGACGAAAAACATTGGCGTTCTGTATGAGAACGGGCTCGGCGTGCCGCAGGACCGAACAGAAGCGATTTCCTGGTATCGCACGGCAGCTGCTTTGGGCAACCAGCTCGCCAAGGATAGCTTGAAGCGCCTCGGGGTAAGCGAGCAATGAGCCGGCTGCGCCAAGCCATGTCCACGGAACTGAAAGAGCTTTGTGACGGCTCGGTCGGCCCGGCTCACAGAGCTTTCGACCCGAGCGCAAACCGAGATGTGGCCACCCACGCGCTAACGTTAGAAACAGCCTGGAGCGCGGGGCAGTGCAGCGGCTTACGGACGCGATTCCAGTACGGAGGCCGGCGGTGATCCTGGATGAAGACAACATCGTAATTTGGGAAGCGTCGCAGACGGCGAGGGCGGAAAAGGAGACTGCGAGCCCCGAAGCAAAGCTGATCACCCAAGCGCGCGAGGCCGAACAGGATGGCCTGAAGCAGAACCCACGCGAAAGTACGCCAGCCACACTGCTGGAGCGTGCGAGGCAGCTTCGACGGCGTGGCGAATACGAACAAGGGCTGGCTGCGTTGGCCCAGATTCCTGCGGATCTAGTGGAGAGCGGGGCGGCTGCGGAGTTGCGGGAGCGCATTCAGGCCGACATGGCACAGGCGAAAGCGTTCCTAGGAGAAGTGCGCGAGGCGATCGCCGCTTGGCAGCGGACGGAAGCAGTCCAGCGACTGCTGGAGGCCGCCGCTGCGCTGGTCCGCGAGAACCGTTTTGAGGAAGCACGGAGTTCGCTAAAGAGCGGGCTGCAAGAGCTTCCCGATGAAACCGAGCTGCGGCAGGCGCTGGATTCTGCAAACTCGCAGTGTGCATCTTATGAACGAGCACAGGCTATAGAGCGCGCTTTGCACGAGAGCGGGCAATTGGCCGGCGCGGAAAACCGCGAGCAGGCGCTTGGAGTAGTGAAGGAAGCACTGGCGCGTTATCCGGACAATGCAGAACTGAGGGAGCGGATACGCATTCTGGAGCAGGAACGACT
>Ga0181525_10003509_pt1 | contig 12362 bp, 10 predicted proteins | sample PEATcosm2014_Bin_48_FD_121100 | JGI IMG/M metagenome (GOLD analysis project Ga0181525, IMG submission 121100) | Peatland microbial communities from MTU Mesocosm Facility, Houghton, MI, USA - PEATcosm2014_Bin06_10_metaG | ecosystem: Environmental > Terrestrial > Soil > Wetlands > Peat | place... | reverse complement strand
TATCGACCGGACTAAGCGCCACCAATTTTGATCCAGGCCCTGCAGGAGATGGCGCGCCCAATCTGGTGCATGCCGATCAGATCCTGCCGAATGTCGCCACTTACAATCCGCGCAACCAGCAAACTATCAACGGCAACACCGGCAACTATTTCTTCAACCCGGCGGCGTTCACCGCGGCGCCGCTGGTGGCGTTGGACAATACTGCGCAAACCGATGCCGCGGCGCTGGTGGGCCAGTTCACCGAAGGTACGCTCGGCCGCAATGCCTTCCGCGGCCCCGGCCTGGTGAACATGGACCTGTCGCTAGCCAAGCATTTGAAGTTCTTTGAGGACAAGCTGGACGCTGAACTTCGTCTGGACGCGTTCAACGTCTTCAATCATGCCAACTGGGGCAATCCGAGCGGCCTTTGCAGTCCGGGTTATTGCAGCCCGATCACCAATATCAACAGCCCGGAGTTCGGACAGGTGACCACCACGCTGGGTCCGCGGGTGGTGCAGGTCGCGCTGCACGTTCGCTTTTAGCGCCTTCTCTCCTGTGGGACCGCGCCGGCCGGCGCTGCAGTGGGAACCCCACAGCGCGGCACCGCGCCCGCCGATTTTGATATAGTGGGCGCGCCTCAGCAGAATTGTGATCGAAGAAGGCAAATGCGCGGGGCGTTCTTCAATTCGGGGCCAACCCATGCGCGTCACCGACGTGCTGGAACTTCTCGCGGCTGGGGCTTCGTTCCAGGAAATCCTCGCAGATTACCCGTTCCTGGAGCGCGAAGACATCCTGGCGGCTATGGACTACGCCGCACACCAGACCGATCACATCGTTATTCAGGCTTCGTGAAGTTTATTCAGGCCTAGTGAAGTTTGCGCGGCGCGAATATTGTGCCGCGCGTGCCTGGAATCCCCATCGCTAACCGCTTGAATTGACTACGTGACCGAGCCGCGACCCGTAACCGAGCTACGTTACCGGTAAGGAAGCGGATTTAATTGCGGCTAAGCCGGCGCGGGCATGCTCAATTGCGACTTCGCCAAAGCGGCCTGCAGCACCTCAATGGCGTCAAACTCCGCCAGTCCTCGAGAAATGGAAAGCTCGGTCACCAGCATGTGCCGCGCGCGCTCCAGCATTTTCTTCTCGCGGAACGAAAGCGGCTTCTGCGACTGTAATATCAGTAACGTCTTCAGGACCTCTGCTATCTCGAGCAAGCTGCCGTGACGCATCTTGTCCGAGTTTTCCTTGTAGCGATCCTTCCAGTCGGCTTTGCGCTGGGCATTGCCTTCCGCCAAAAAGCTCAGCACGCGCGCAATTTCCGCATTGCGGGTCACCTTGCGCAGTCCAATCTCTTCGACGTGCGAAAAGGGGACCATCACGGTCATACTGTTATAGGTGAGACGCAAAAGATAATAGCGCTCGAACTGCGCGCCAAAGGAACGAGTGCTAATATTCTCGACCGTTCCGATCCCGTGATTGGGATAAACGATCTTTTCGCCGATTTGAAACACGGTCATACATTGACCACCTTGCGCCTTGGCCTGGTTAGCAGAGGCATGGTTGTCAGCCAACCTACTGACCAACCGGAAACAAGATGGTAAGACCGATTGGGGTAACTTGTCAATAGTCTTTACAATGTCAAGCCTGCTCAGCCACTTGAGCATCATCCCCCATACACTTTCCCGTAGTGTCAATTCCGAAAACGAGAGTCCATAATGGGAATTCCCCTGGCCGCCCCAGCTCAAATCCTGTATTCTCATGAATAAGACCTGCCTCACTGCGGTGGCAAAGGAAGTGCTATCATAGTGCGCTAACGCTGTAGCGCCACTTGTATCTGGGGTAGAGTTTCGTTTATTTTGCGAGAGCTTTTTCTTGGCGAGAGCGCTTTCTTGGCGAGAGCTTTTTCTTGGCAAGATCAGCGGAGACGGCCGCTTGAGAGATCTTAAAACTCAATTCGCCGGCGCGCTGCTGTTCGTACTGACAGTGGCAGCGGTGTGCTGCGCCGTCGTGAATTTCCGCCAGCAAAGTCTGTATCACCTTCCAGATGATGGCGTTACCTGGGTGGATCGGACGGTCGCCGATGGCCGGAACCAGGTGCTTGCCTTGCATATTATCCCCGGCAGCCAAGGATATAATGCGGGCCTTCGCGCCGGTGATGTACTGCTCCAGGTGGCAGGTAAGCCCATTGAAAAAACCGGGGATGTGCCTCAGGCGCTACAACAGGTGGGGCTCTGGAACAAGACGCAATATCTGGTGCGGCGTGACAATATTCCGGTCCCGGCGCAAGTTATTGTCGGTGAGGGCGTGCGGGATCGGTCGCTGTACTATCAGTACGCCGTCGGCATCGCGTACCTGCTGATTGGATTGTTTGTCTACTATCGCCGGGTTGGAGCGCCACGGTCGGTGCACTTTTATGTATTGTGTCTGGCTTCGTTTGTATTGTCCTGCTTCCATTTCACCGGCAAACTGAACGCGTTCGATCAAGCCATTTACTGGGGCAATGTCGCCGCAGGCGTCCTTGCTCCAACCGTCTTCCTGCACTTCTGCCTGGTATTTCCGGAGCGTCCCGCCTGGTTGAGACACCCGGCAGTCAGCGCCATCTTTTATGTTCCCGCCGCTTTACTTTTTGGCGTCTATGTGTTGACGGCAAAGGGGATGTTGCGCGTGGCGGCCTCCCCGGTAGAAGTCAACTGGTTCCTGGACCGGGTATGGCTGATGTTCCTCAGCGCGTTTTATCTGGCGGGAACTGTAGCCCTGGCAATGAAAACGCCACACGCCGAAGATCCGCTGGTGCGCAGGCAGTTGAAGTTTATGCGCAACGGCGCGCTGCTGGGGGTGCTGCCGTTCACATTAATCTATGCGATTCCCTATCTTTTTGGAGCGCTCCCCGGACATTACCAAAAGATGGCAGTGCTCTCGCTTATGCTGGTCCCGCTTACCTGGGCTTACGCCATCCTGCGCTATCGGCTGATGGACGTCGACATCATTTTCCAGCAAGGCTACGTTTATACGCTGGCCACACTGGTGGTGCTGGGGATTTTCTACGGCCTCATCTTCTCTTTCACCCGCCCGGAGGATTTGAGTCCGGCCGCGGTGGTGGGGTTGATCCTGTTCGCCACGTTCATCTTCCAGCCCATTCGTGACTGGTTGCAGGAACAGCTGGACCGCTACTTCTTTTATAGAGACCGTTACGACTATCGCCGCGCCCTCATCGAGTTTGCGCGCGAGTTGGGATCGGAAACCAATCTGGATGAAATGCTGCGGTCGGTGGGGGACCGGCTGGTTCACACCCTTTCCATCCAGCACGTGGCGTTTTTCATGCCGGACGATCCCTCGGGCTATGACGACGGGTTCCACCTGCACATGACTCAGGGTTTGAAGAGGGAACGCGGCCCAAAGCATCCTCTGGAGCTGGATCTGAGCTTCTTGAGCGCCCATCCGGGCAAGCCGTACCTGTTCTTCGAGCGCACCCGCCATGTGCTGGACGCGGTGTCGCACGAATGGCCTGTCTCGGTCCGACGAACCATTTCAGAGCTGGATCTCACTTACTACTTCCCCTGCCGCGTGCGGGGCCGGACCATCGCGTATCTGGCGTTGAGCCGGACCGATAAAGGCGATTTTCTATCCAGCGACGACGTGGAACTGCTCACCACTCTTACTGGCTACCTGAGCATCGCGGTGGAAAACGCGCGCCTCTATACTTCGCTGCAACGCAAGGTGGAGGAGTACGAGCGGCTGAAGGAATTCAGCGAAAACATTGTGGAATCCATCAACGTCGGAATTTTGGCGGCGGATCTGCACGATTGCGTGGAGAGCTGGAACTCGCAGATCGAGCGGCTGACCGGTATTCCGCGCGACGTGGCGCTAGGCCGGCCGCTTTCGGAGCTTTTCCCGCCGGAGCTATGCGAAATGTTCGATCAGGTGCGCGGGCAGACCGGCGTCCATAACGTTTATAAATTTGTTCTGCCGGCGCCGGTGGCTGCGAATGGTCATGGTTACTCAAAAAGCCAAGCCGGGGCCAACGGCCAGGGGAATGGGGACGGAAACGGCAACGGCAACGGCAACGGCAACGGCAACGGCCATGCCAACAGTAACGGGCATTCAAACGGAAGGCCGCAGGAGCCTGTGGATTACATCCTGAATCTGGCTATCGCTCCGCTGGTGTCCAAAGACATGCGGCAGATCGGCCGGCTGATCATCTTCGACGATATCACCGATCGCGATGAGCTGGAGCGGCGTCTGGTGCAGGCCGACAAATTAAGCTCGATAGGCTTGCTGGCCGCGGGCGTGGCGCATGAAGTGAACACGCCGCTGGCGGTGATTTCCACTTACGCGCAGCTTCTGGCCAAGCAGATTTCCGAAGACGAGCAGAAATCGAAATTGCTGGACAAAATCGCCAAGCAAACCTTCCGCGCCAGCGAGATCGTCAATTCGTTGCTGAGTTTTTCGCGCACCTCGCCCACGGAGTTCGTGGAAGTGGACGTCAGCAAAGTGATCCAGGAGACTTTGAACCTGGTGGAGCATCAACTGAAAAAATCGGGCGTCGAAGTGGCATTGGACGCGCCGCTTTCATTGCCGGCCGTCAAAGGCAATGCGGGCAAGCTGCAACAAGTGTTCCTGAATCTGTTTCTGAACGCGCGCGACGCCATGGAAGGCGGCGGCGTGCTCACTGTGCGCGCCTGGAGCGAAAATGGATTCGCGCGGATTGACGTAGCCGATAACGGGCAGGGAATTGCGCCTGAGCACATGGCACGCATCTACGATCCGTTTTTCACTACCAAGGCGGCGCGCAAGGGAACCGGTCTGGGGCTTTCGGTGACGTACGGCATCGTGCGCGAGCACGGCGGTACCATTGAAGTGGAAAGCCGTCCTGGAGCGGGCGCGCGATTCCACGTGGAGTTTCCCTTAGCGCGAAAGCCGGTGCATGCCTGATCGATTGCCCCCCGATGTACCATCCTCCCTTCCTAAAGGCCGAATCTTAGTAATCGACGACGAAGCGGACATCCGCGAAAGCCTGGAAGCGGTGCTGTGCCTGGAGGGCTACACCATCGAGATGGCGCAGAACGGCAGCGAGGGACTGCGGCGCGCCGAGGCCGCCAGCTACGACCTGATCCTGCTGGATCTGATGATGCCGGACCGTTCGGGAATGGACGTGCTGCGCGAGATCCGCGAACACGATGCCGAGACGCCGGTCTTCATGATCACCGCCTACGGCTCGGTGGAGGTGGCCGTTACCGCGCTGAAGAACGGCGCTAACGACTATTTTTCCAAGCCCTGGGATAACGAGAAGCTGCTGATCGAGATCGACCGCATGATCGCGCACAGCCGTCTGGCGCGCGAGAATCTGCAGCTCAAGAAAGCGCTGAAGCAGCAGTATAGCTTTCCGAACATCATCGGAAAGAACGACCGTATGCTCCGCATCCTGGATCTGGTGACGCAGGTGGCGCCCAGCCGCGCCACCATCCTGATCACCGGCGAAACCGGAACCGGCAAGGAGCTGATCGCCAAAGCCGTTCACGCCAATTCGGCGCGGGCCGATCAGCCGTTCGTAGCGGTGAACAGCGGATCGGTGCCGGCCGAACTGCTCGAGTCGGCCCTGTTCGGGCACGTCAGGGGCGCCTTCACGGGCGCCATTACCTCGCGCAAGGGATATTTCGAGACCGCCAACAAAGGCACCATTTTTTTCGATGAAATCGGCACCATCAGCCCGGAGACGCAAGCCAAGCTGCTGCGCGTGATCCAGGAGCGCGAATTTATGCCGGTGGGGTCGGCCGAGACCATCAAGGTGGATGTGCGCATTATCGCCGCCACCAACGCGGAGCTGAAGAAGCTGGTGGATGAAGGCAAATTTCGCGAGGACCTGTATTACCGGCTGAACGTGATTAATCTGGCGCTGCCGCCGCTGCGCGAGCGCAAGGAAGATATTCCGCCGCTGGTGGAGCATTTTCTCAGCAAATACTGCCGCGAAAATGAGAAATTCCTGGACCCCGATGGCCGCAGCCAATTGCGGTTCGAACCCGACGCCCTGCAATTATTGATGGATTACAACTGGCCGGGCAACGTTCGGGAGCTGGAGAACGCCATCGAGCGCGCCGTAGTGCTGGCCTCGCAAATCACGGTGCCCGTGGACGTGCTGCCGGATTCCATTCTGCAGGAGGGCGGTGTAAAAATTCGGCGCGATGAAACCGGCGCGCTCCCCGCCGACGCGTCACTGCCCGAAATCCTGGCCGATTTCGAGCGGCGCAAAATCATCGACGCTCTGGAAGTTGTGAACTGGAGCCAGACCGAAGCCGCCGAAAAGCTGCGCATTCCACTCTCGACGCTGAATCAAAAAATCAAGCGATTAAGCATCGAGATCCGGCGCAAGGGCGGCGCTGCAGGGTAACCTTCCCTTGTGGCGCACGCACTCGTGCGTGCCGCGTTCACACTCGTGTCAACGCCTTTCCCGCCGCACATCACGCCTGCCATGGCCTCGTCGGCGCAAAAGTTCGCTTCCATTTTCTTCCTGGACAACTCGCGCGGCTGGATCTTGTGCGTCTGCAGGAGGGCGGTGTAAAAATCCGCCGCGATGAAACCGGCGCGCTCCCCGCCCACGCGTCATTGCGCTCGACGCTGAATCAAAAAACATCGAGATCCGGCGCCGCAGGGTAACCCCGTGGCGCGCGCACTGGGGCGTACCGCGTTCACGCTCTGTGAATGCCTTTCCAGCGCGGCGAAATAGTGTAAACTAAATCGCCAGCTTGCCCTCGTATTGCATGTCGCTCAGCTTGAACTTTTCTTCCACTTTAATGCGGCGGATGTCCAGAATGAAGTCCACTTCTTTGTCGCCGGCGCTGATTGGGTTCGTACGCGGGAACAGGAAGCGCACGCCGTCGATGCCGCCCGGTCCTTCAATCTGAACGTCCTGCGCGTAAATGGAGCTCTTACCCTTGGGCGCGAGCTGCGCGGCGTCCAACAATTGCGAACGGAGGGCATCGTTCTGATGGCGAGCAGACTGGCTGTTGTCATCCGTGTTGCCGCTGTTGTTACCGTTGTTATTGCCGTTGTCGTTCGGGTCGTTAGCGTCTACCACTCCGCGGCTGCGCGGACGCGGCATGCGCAAACCGAGCACTTCGATGATGTAATACTTTTCGGAAGCCGCGGCCGCAGCCTTGAGCTCGTCGGAAGCGGAAGCTCCCTGGCGCATGAGCGCCGCTTGGATGGGCGCGGCGCTTTCCCAGCGGATGGTGAGATTCATCGGCTCATTCTGGGCAGGGTCCCCATTGCTTCCACTGTTGCCCGAGCCTCCATTGGGATAACCGCTGCCACCGGGATAACCGCCGCCTCCGCCCGGATAGCCGCCTCCCCCGGGATAGCCGCCTCCTCCCGGATAACCACCGCCTCCCGGATAACCGCCGCCGGGAAATCCAAAGCCCCCTCGACGACCCATACCGCGCCGGGGCGCCTGGGATTGTTGCGGCTGAACCGTCTTGGCTTTCGCCCAAGGCGAGTCGCTGAGTATCTTGCTCACCTCATCGTCAGTCCACAGCGTAGCGTCTTTAGTCTTCCAGAAATCGGAGGCGAATAGCATCACGGCGCATGCCGAGCCTGCGATGCCGATTTGCACAAGTCGAGTGGAATGCATCTTGTTCGGCAGACGCTAGGCGGAACCCCTCCGTTACGATAAACTCGTTGTCAGTGTTTACAAACTTTGTCAACTTTTGTAACTGCGTGAGCCGGGAAGAAAGTGCGCCCTGCGACACTTTTCCGTTAACCTGTTTGGAGTTGGGTACGTCGTTAGCGTCATTCGTCTCGACATGCAATTAAAAATTTATTTCCCTTTTTTGGGCCCGGCCTGTTTGGGCCTTTTGGCTTACTCCGCGCTGGCGGCCGCTGAATTCAACGCGGCCCAGACTCTCGCAACCGCGCCGCTGCGTTTTGAGCCGGCGGCGGAAAGTACCCCGTCGGCGTTTGTCGCGCGCGGGGCGCGGTTCCATTTTGAATTCACTCCGCGGGATGCCATCTTGCACTGTGGAAAAAAAGACGTTCGGCTGAGCTTTGACGGCGCGAACCCTGAGGCCCGCATGGAAGGCGCGCAGCCGTTGCGCTCCACCACAAATTTGTATTTCGGTAACGACCATTCAAAGTGGCGGCGCGGGGTGCCCAACTACGGCCGGCTACAAGTTCCGGAATTGTATCGCGGTATCGATCTCGCCTATTACGGCAACGGGCGAGAGCTGGAATACGACCTCACCGTCAGTCCAGGGGCGGACCCCGGGCAGATCCATTTGCGCTTGGATGGTGCGCGATTCAATCGGGCACTAAAGCAGCACCTCAATCGCCACGGCGACCTGGTGGCGGACCTGATCCAGAGGCGTCCCGTTGCTTATCAGACCGGCGCGGATGGATCGCGGCATGTGGTTCGCAGCGGCTATCGCAGGAACGCCGACGGATCCTATGGATTCCAATTGGGTCCGTACGATCGCGCTCGCCCGCTGGTGATCGACCCAACCGTCACGGTCGCGCAGTATTTCGCCGGATCGTATCAGGACATCGCTTACGGGATGGCTCATGACTCTCACGGCTTGATCTACATCGCTGGCAATACGGAATCCACCGATCTGCCGCTGGTGGGTAGCTCATTGCAGACCACGGAGGGTGGCGGTATCGATCTGTTTGTGGCCATAGTCAATCCGGCCTTATCGCCGGGTTCCCAGATTATTTATGTCACTTATATTGGCGGAACCGAAGACGACACCTTCGGCGGGATGGCCGTGGGCCCGAACGGCGACGTTTATTTGACCGGCGCCACTGCGTCATCCAATTTCCCCGTGGCGAACGCCGCGCAGAGCGCCATCGCCGGAAGCAGCGGCGCCATCGACGCCTTTGTCCTTTGGCTGAACTCCGGACACACCTTGGGATATTCCACCTTTTTTGGCGGAAGCGCCGCGGATTACGGCACAGCCATTGCGGTGGGATCCAACGGCTGGCTCTGGATTGCGGGCGATACGCAGTCCAGCGATCTTCCCGATACCGGCGGTTTTCAGAGCGCCCTCATCGGCAAGCAGAACATGTTCGTGGCGGCTTTCGATCCGTCACAAACCACGACTGCGACCGAGCGTTACTCCATCTACATCGGCGGCTCGAATTGGGATGAAGCTTACGGCATCGCGGTAGCGCCCGACCAGTCTGTCTGGCTGGCGGGAGGCACGTATTCGGGCGACATCTGGATCACTGGCGATTCCTACCAGGGCAACTACGGCGGCGACGGCGATGCCTACGTCGCGCACGTCAACCCGGCCTTGGGCTCGAAGGCATTACTTTACGCCAGCTTCCTGGGTGGAGGCGGACTGGATGAAGCCACCAGCCTGGTGCTGGATCCCTCCGGCCGCGTGATTCTGAGCGGCTACACGCTGTCGTCGAACTTTCCGGTGACCAGCTCGGCATTCCAAACCAAATACGGCGGCAATACCGATGCCTTTGTCAGTATCCTGGATACTGCGGCCAAGCAATTGGTTTATTCCACGTATTTCGGCGGTGCAGAGCCCGACGCGATTATGGATCTGAAGGAGGACAGCAGCGGCGTTCTGTACCTGGCGGGCTATACTGAGTCGCCCGGGCTGCCCTCCACTAGCGACGCGCTGCAAGTGAACTACGATGACAGCGTGGATGCGTTCGGCCTGAAACTGGATCCTTCCAAGAGCGGTGCGGCGGGGGTCGATTACTTTACTTACCTGGGAAGCGACGGTATCCAGGTAGCCTACGCGGTGGATTTCGATAGCAAGGGCAATATGTATCTGGCGGGTTCTTCCAGCTCGAACATTCTGTCGATTATCGGCGGGCCTGCCCGAACTACCATCACCGGGAACGTGGATGCGTTTTTAGTGGGCTTCAGCGTGGGTTCATCCACGCCGGCTACCACCACTACCTCCATCGCCGGACATCACGGGCATCCGTTCTGGCGGATTCCGCCGCATCGCTGACGACCGAGACCGTGAGGGAGCCGGTTGTGACTGTATTATCTTTGTCCAGGCGGCACTCGCCTCTCGCGGCGCGTTCTCCGTTGGATGCGTCTCCGAGCCCAAAATGAGCAAGACAACTATCGCCAGAATGCGGCGTAACGGCGAGTTAGCCCCGAGTTAGCCCACGTCAAACCGGACGGTGCCGAGGAGGCCTTGGATATTGTGCCCTTGCCTTCGACGACTGCGGGGGAAATCGAAGCCACCGCTGCCGGCGACCATGAAAACCCGCCGCTAACCGGCGCTCGTGCGCCCTCGCGCTGACTCAAGAGGAATTTTCCGCGCGCTACCGCTTTCCTCTAGGCACTCCGCGGGATTGGGAACAGGGTGGCGCTGGGCCGGACCAGCCGGCAAAGGCTTAATCATCGCGCGCGATCCCGAAAGTGTGGAGCGGGCATTGCATCCTGTGCTAGGACCTTGATCGAAATTAAACTGGCGGCGGCGATGAGCCGGACACGGCCTTGGTTTGAAGGAAGCGGCCTTGTTGAGTACCGGGCCGGCTATACGGAATCGGCCGGATTGCCATTCACCCCCGATTGCCATTTACCCCCGATTGCCACTCACCCCACACGCTGCAAGTGCATCGCTGATGGACGGGATATGCGGCACTGCCGCATCCGGAATATACTCGCTGCCAGGAGGTTTTCTCATGCCTAAGGCAGTTCTACTGGTGTATTCCGCCGTCGCCGCGTTGGCTCTTCCGTTGGCCGCGCAGGATCGGCCCAATCTTTCCGGCACTTGGCAGTTCGACAGCTCGAAAAGCGAACTGCATAATGAGAAGATCGCCGGAGCCACGTGGTTGATCAACGAAGACGACAGCTCCATTCAGCTCACCGAAAGCGAGGACGGGGCGAGCAGGAAGATTGAAATGAAGTGCAGTACCGACGGGAAAGAGTGCAAGATCAGCGGCGATAAAGCCACGGCGTCTTTCTGGTACAACGGACCGATGCTGGTGGAGATGGAGAGCAAAGGCGACCATGTGGTGCGCTATAGAATGAAGCTCAGCCAGGATGGCAAGACGCTGACCGTGGAAACCACGTCCATTGTCCCGAAGGCCGATCAGGACGACGTGCTGGTGTTCCACAAACAGGTTTAAAGCCGGACACCACTCCCTCACGGTCATGGCTCGCAATAGCGCCACCGCGCCGCGCCTCAGGAAGCGGGACTAGTGTTTCTGAAATCTCCGCTGGCCTACCCAGTGGATTACGACATCACGGGCAAGATGTATCTGGCCGGCTCTTCCACCTCGAATACTCTTTCGCTTCATCGGCGGCCCGGTCGAACTACGATTACCGGGAACGTTGCTGCCTTTTTAAGCCGGCTTCAGCGTGGGTTCGTCGACGCTGGCCGTCACCACCTCATCCCTGGGACACCCGCAAACACCTGAACTGGCGCGTTTCGCCGGATCGCTGATCGGCGGGATATGCCCTCACCGCCGCATCCCGATTGCATGAGCTACGGAGTAGTTAAACCCTCCGTCGGGGGACACTTTAGAAACTACTGGGTTCCCGTAGTATGATGAAGTTGGAGTTCGAGTGGGACGATACTAAAGCCGCTGAGAACGTTCGAAGGCACGGTGTTGCATTTGCTCAGGCGGCACTGGCCTTTCGGGACCCGTTTTCCGTCGAGTGGATCGACCTTCGGGGCGCCTACGGCGAAGAACGAATAATCCTCCTCGGGATGACGAGCAATCAGGTGTTGACCGTGATATACACGGAGCGCGGGGAACGGATCAGAATTATTTCAGCCCGCAGGGCGAACAAAAATGAGCAAGACGACTACTATCGCCAGAATGCGACGTAACGGCGAACTAGCCCTGGTTAAACCGGACGGCGCCGAGGAAGCCTTGGATATTGTGCCTTTGCCTCCGATGGCTGCGGCGGAAATCGAAGCCACCGCTGCTCGCGACCATGAAAACAACCCGCCTCTCGCCGGCGCGCGGCCAGGAGAACTACAACCAGTTCCGCGAGTCAAGACCCTCCGTCGCGCCCTCGCGCTGACTCAGGAGGAATTTTCCACGCGCTACCGCATTCCTCTAGGCACTCTGCGGGATTGGGAACAGGGTCGCGCTGAGCCGGACCAGCCGGCAAAGGCTTACCTCACTGTGATCGCGCGCGATCCCGAAGGTGTGGAGCGGGCATTGCATCGTGTGGCAAAACCCTGATCGAAATTGCCGGCCGCGCTACAGAAGTTTCTAATTTTGTTTCACTCCCACAAATCGTCCTTTGTGCAACAGGAATCTCCGAGCGGATTGCTAAACGGAAACATACCTACCGTCTAGTCTATAGTTTTGCACTTTACGCGATTGCTTTTGCCCATTCTACAAAGGGCTTGAGGAGTTTTCGTGTGCCCGCATCCAGTGCGGGGTCGCTAAAAATCCTTTCC
>Ga0181525_10003507_pt1 | contig 12364 bp, 11 predicted proteins | sample PEATcosm2014_Bin_48_FD_121100 | JGI IMG/M metagenome (GOLD analysis project Ga0181525, IMG submission 121100) | Peatland microbial communities from MTU Mesocosm Facility, Houghton, MI, USA - PEATcosm2014_Bin06_10_metaG | ecosystem: Environmental > Terrestrial > Soil > Wetlands > Peat | place... | reverse complement strand
GGCAGTCGCTTTTGCCTGCGAAAAACTGGAACAGCCTGCCGGCCTGTCGGCGAGCGCGAAAGAATCCGTGGAGTCCGCGCGCCGGCACGATGCGCGGCAATGGGATTATCCCTACGGCTGGGCACCGCACCAAATGCTCGCATGGCGTGGATTGAAAAATTACGGTCTTGATGCCGACGCCGGGCGGCTCGCCTACCGCTGGCTTTACACGATTGTAAAAAACGCGCACGACTACAACGGCACCATTCCTGAAAAATTTAACGTTGTCACCGGCTCACACGAGGTGTTCGTGGAATACGGCAACGTCGGGACAAAATTCGCCTACATCGCCACCGAAGGTTTTGGCTGGATGAACGCCTCGTTCGAGGTGGGGATGAATTATCTTTTACCCGAACAACTGGCCGATTTGCACAGATTGAAGCCACCTGCGGCAAAGTGAGCGGAAAATCGAAAGCACGTCCCGAAACAAACCCGAAAGATTCAGGACGTGCCTGAAATGGCCGGTGGAGGAAATGCCGGCCAAATGGTTCTAATATCCTGTCGTCGTCGGCGTCATCGGTGACGTGGCGGCGACGGAACCCGGCTGGGCTTCCATCGCCGGAGCAATCCGATTCACCACGTTGACGCCGTTGATTTCGTCGTAACTGAAGACCAGTTTGTCGTTCGTTTTCAGGTCGCTTAACTGGCCGCCAGTCTTGCCATTGATGATGATGGCGCAATCGTCAGCCACGTTGAATTTCTTCGAACCGAACAGCGCCCTGGCCTTCAAGGTTTTTTCCTCAAGGTCAATCGCCGTCAGCGTGCCGGTGAACTCGATGCTGGTCAGCGCGATTTGCCGCGCGGTCAACGCGCCGTCCGGCGTCTCGTAAGTCACCGTCACATGATTGCCGGTTTGAATGTCGGTGAGCGTGCCGGATTTTCCGCCGCGCAGCTCGACGCCGCAATCATTCGCGATCTGGAATGTCTTGTCCAAGCCGCGAAGATGCAGCGTCAGCGTATGCGCGGTCGGGTCAATGGCTTGCACCATGCCCTCGTAACGCATCGGCTGCTGCACGACGCTGTCTGCCACCAGCACCCCGTCCGCGTCCTGGTAACTGACAGCGACTTTTTCACCCGGTCGCAAGTCGGTAATCGCACCCGCATGGTTGTCCAGCAATGTGTAAGCGCAGGCGGCGCCGAGGTTGAATTTCTTGCTCAACACAAAACCTTTTGCATTAAGTATGTGTTCCTGCGGGTCAACGGAAAAAACCGTGCCCGTGTAACTTCTTTCAGGTCTGGCAGCCGCTGCCGTCTGGTCCGCCGACGCGCGAAATGCCGCCGTCGCCGTCAAAACAGCCGCGCAAGCTGTTATCCAGTTTGTTGTTCTTGTCGTTTTCATTTTGTTCCTTTCGTTTTGACGCCGCCTTTACTCGCCGGGGGGCGACTGATTCCAATCTCCACCGGCGAAACGGGGGCAAACCGGACGTTTATGCGGATCGTCGTGGAAAACGTCCGATTGCCCTTTGAATGCGCGCAACTCATTTCCGCTTGGGTTGTGTTCGCGGCATTCATTTATTGGTTTCAGTTGCGTCATAACATTGTTGTTGCATGTGCGAAGTTATCCGTAGCGCAAAGCGTGCCAACCACTGAAAGACTCCCGACAGTTGATTTTTCGGGAGTATTTCGACTGAGGGCGCGGGGGTTATTCCTATGGATGGCCACTTGTTTTCCAGCGCTGATAACTTTCTGACCACAAGGCAGATTATTCCATCGCGGCCAATATGTCGTCGAGTGGCAGCGTGGCAATCGCCGACCGGATGCCCCACTCCAGCCACGTCAGTTTGGGCGACGAAACATTGGGACGGAAAAGATTTTTAACGCAGAGACCCAAAGGCGCGAACGTAGCGGCGGCAGACGCCAGGGGCCGGGGGCAGCGGGTCAGTCTTTTACCATGCCTGCATGGTTTGTTACCACACCAATGGCATCGGGCATTCAAAACCACCCGGACTTTTTACATTGAACGATGAAAAAAAGCGGAATTTAACAGTGGCACGCTCCAAGCTCTATTGAAGCCATGAAAAATATAAAAACAATTGCCCCAATGGTGGGCATTTCCAGCCTCACGGCTTTGGTATTGATATTGGTGTCCGGCTGCGTCGTTGAACCGGATGGTCGGGTGTATGTCCGGCCCCTGGTGGTTGCAGCCCCGCCGCCGGTGGTGGTGGACGAGGTTCCTGACGATTACATCTGGGACGGTTACGAATACGTTGGACTGGTGGGCGGGGTGTGTTTCTACCTCGGCCCCGGCAATGTCTGGCTGCGTTGTGAACCCTGGAGGCTGGATCGCTTTCACGGATGGGAAAGAGACCATGCCGACTGGCGGGAACACGCCGTTCGCAATGACCATTACCGGAACGACAGCCACGGACATTATCAGCCAAGGCACGACCGGAAGGACGAGGACGGGCGTTGACAAAATGAACAGAAATCCATTCGGAATATTCTGTCCGGTGATTTGCGCGGTGGCCCATCAAGCATAAATTGAATCGTATGAAAACCAGCGGCAAACTTTCCTGGGCGCTGGCGGTTTTCGCCGGCGCGATACTGGCCATCAACTCCGGTTGCGTTGATAATCGCCCGCCGCCCCCGGTGGCCGTCGTCGGGTTCGTTCCCGATTATTACTTCTGGGACGGATACGAATACGTGGCGTGGTATGACGACGATTATTATTACTGGGGTTCCGGCAATACCTGGATCATCTGCGACCCGCCCCGGAGACAGCGCGTCACGGTCTGGGTGCAGAACCATCCCAACTGGCGCACCGAGGCCACCCCCATGGTCCAAACCAGCCCTCAACCCAACGCCCCGGTCGGTGCCGGCGTCCAACCCCGTCCCCCGCGCCCGCCGCGCGTCCGGCATGGTTTGTTGGATCAGGGTGATTGAGAGAATCCAATCACCGTCCAGCGATTGGCCAGTGTGGAAATCTCACGCCAAGGCGCAAAGGCGCGGCATATTCCGCCCCGCCGGGGCTGGGGATTTATTGGGATTCGGGTGCTACAAAGATTCCGCACCGACGGAGCTATGGCCGGAGGGTGACATTTTCCAAAGCGGTGGTATGATTTATCCCAGAAAGGCAAGGCGTCCGCCATGAATCCGGGAATCAAATTAAGGCTCACGATATTCGTTTCGACAATCGCATTGCTTTTGATGCTGATTGCCTGGACGGCGCACATTGTCTGGCAGCGGATTGATGAATTGCATGAAAAATTCGCCTTGGTGCAATCGCAAAGTTTTCAGAACGCCGACCATTTGCAGCAGACCATCCTTGGCTTGAACAACTTGGTGCTGCGTTATGCGGCCTATCACGACCCGCAAGACTGGGCAAAGTTTGACGTGGCCAGCGAAGATTTGGGAAAATGGCTCAATGAGCAGCAGCCGATTTCCTCACCACTGGAGGAACGGCCATTGCTCTACCAAATCAAGAACGTCTATGTAAATTACCTGCAGGCGGCTAATACCGTTCACTCGTTCATTTATAGCAGTCGTCAGTCCATCATAAGCGTGGTTGGGCTGGCTGATTTTGAAAAGCAATCCAGAAGCATTCTGGATCTCGGTTTTCGATTGGCCCAGATCCACCAGCAAGCTCTTGAAATGTTTCAGGGTCAATCCACAAAAACGCTGAATATTCTCCGGTTCACGTTGATTGGTTCGCTGATATTGCTGCTTGCCACCGGCGCATGGCTGTCAGTTGTGGTGTATCAGGGCATGATTGCGCCGCTGAAGGTGCAGTTGGTGGAAAGCCAGCAACTTCTGGAGCGGCAGGAAAAGCTGGCGTCGCTCGGAATGCTCGCCGCCGGTGTCGCGCATGAAATCCGCAACCCGTTGACCGCCATCAAGGCGTGGCTTTACATGCAGCAAAAGCGTCTCAAGTCCGGCACTCCCGAATACGAGGATGCCAATCTCATTTCCGGCGAAATCATCCGGCTGGAGCGGATTGTCAAAGACTTCCTGCAATTCGCGCGCCCATCCGAACCGCAGCTCGTCGTCGTTCCGGCGGAGCAGACATTGCGCGAGGTGCAAAAATTGATGGAACCCGAACTCGAAAAATCCAACATCAAACTCGCCTTTGATGGAGTCGCGCCTGCGCAGATTCGCGTTGACCCGGGCCAGATCAAACAGGTGCTGATCAACCTGGTTCAAAATGCCGCCGACAGCATCGGCAAGGATGGCTCCATCACCTTGCGGGCGCGTCTTGACGAGAGGCGGCTGTCTGACCGGCAGACGGAAGTCGTGATTCTGGAGGTGTCGGACACCGGCAAAGGGATTCCGCCCGAAGTCGAGAAGCGGCTGTTTGACCCGTTCTTCACAACGAAGGATGCCGGAACCGGCCTGGGTTTGCCGATCGCCGCGCGGATTGTCGAAAAACACCAGGGCGCGCTTCAGTATCAAACACATGCCGACCGTGGCACAACCTTTGGCATCATCCTCCCGCGCGTTTGAACCATGAACTCTCCCGCCCAAATACTCCTTGTCGAGGACGATAGTTCTATCGTGACGATGTTATGCCGTGTGCTGGCGGACGAAGGTTGTGTGGTCCAGGTGGAAAAGCGCGGTGACGCGGGGCTGGCGCGGGCAAAGGACACCGCATTCGACGTTGTAATCACAGACTTGAAACTACCGGGTCTGAATGGACTGGAGCTGGTGCGCGAATTGCACGCCGCGCGCCCACGGCTTCCAATCCTCATGATGACCGCACATGGCACGACCGAAACGGCGATTGAAGCCACCCAGTCCGGCGCATACGACTATCTCGTCAAGCCGTTCGAGATTACCGTGCTGCTCGACCTGGTGGAACAGGCCGTTTCGGCAAGTCGGCTCATGTCGGTGCCGGTGGAAATCGGCGCCACTGGCCCGGCGCGCTCCGCCATCGTCGGCAAAAGCCGCGCCATGCAGTCCGTTTACAAGGAAATTGGCCGCATCGCGTCCAAACCCGTCGGCGTTCTGATTCGCGGCGAGACGGGCACCGGCAAGGAACTCATCGCAAGGGCGATTTACCAGCACAGCGACCGCGCCAACGCGCCATTCGTCGCCATCAATTGCGCCGCCATCCCCGAAACGCTGCTGGAAAGCGAACTGTTCGGCCATGAGCGCGGCGCGTTCACCGGCGCGGAATCACGCCGCATCGGGCGGTTTGAACAGGCCAGCCAGGGAACCATCTTTCTCGATGAAATCGGCGACATGACGACGGGAACGCAGGTCAAGCTGATGCGCGTGTTGCAGGAAAAATGCCTGCAACGACTCGGCGGCAAGGAAACCATTCCCGTGGACGTGCGCGTCATCGCCGCCACGCACCGCGATCTGGAAGCGGCCATCCGGGAGAAACACTTCCGCGAAGACCTTTACTACCGCATCAGCGTCGTGGCCATTCACCTGCCTCCGCTGCGTGAGCGCAAGGAGGACATCCCGGATCTTGCAAATTTCTTTCTGCAAAAATATGCCGTTGAGTTCGGCGTGAAAAATCCGGCCATTCATGCGGACGCGGTTGAATTTTTACAGGCCCAACTCTGGCCCGGCAATGTGCGCGAACTGGAGAACGTCATCCGCAAGGTTCTACTGCTGGCGCAGAATTACACCATCGGCGCCGAACACGTCCGCGCGGCGCTCACCAAGACCAGCCTCCCTGCGGCTTCCAGGGAGAAATCCCTTTTGGAGCATGTGGATGAATTGATTGCCGCCGCGCAGCGCGGCGAACTGGTGGATGCCCACCTGCGATTGCAGGAGACGGCTGAACGCGTGCTTTTCAGCCGGGCCATCGAACTGGCCAACGGCAACCAGGCGCGGGCCGCCCGCTGGCTCGGCATCTCACGGCTCACGATGCGGAAGAAATTGATCCAGTTCGGATTGCATCAAGTGTAGAAGCAGCTTCACACCTTTTTCTCATCGTCGAATTATCGTTTGGTTTTGTGATGCGTTGTATCCGCTCGTGTGAGACGCGGTTTCCGGCCAATTGTAAAAATGATGCTGACGCGGTTGACGAGCCTGCAACAGCAATTACTTGGCAGACGGGACACACTCCCCCACGAGAAGTTTGTTGGCCACCGCGACGTCAGCCGCAGGGACGTTCATCCGTTTTTGGAAAACGCGGCAGACGGTTGCCATCGGTCTGTTTCCCAGCCCCAAAGCGTCTTGACGCTGACGCCTAATTCCGACGCCATTTGTTTCCTTGTTTTCCGTAATTTCAGGCGGTTTTGCATCATCTTTTGGCCAAGGGTGACGTGGGCATTTTTTGATAAAAAGGCAACGAACGGGGGCTCGTTGCCCCTGGGACTTCCGAGGGCTGGATCGGTGAACGGGTCGTAGCCCAGATAGGCTATCAATCGGGGCTGGAATGCCCAAGCCGGATACACCTGGTCTGTTTCCCACAAGCTAAGAGTTCGGTTGCTAACCCCCAGTAATTAGGCCGCTTGCGATTGCCGGAGTCCTGCCGAAAAGCGTTTCTTCCTGAGATTTTCGCCAAGGGTTTTAGGTTCCTTGGCGCTTGGAAAACTCCGCGTCCAAACTGGTGCAACATCCTTGCGAACGACGGTTATTCTTCGGTCGCAAAAAGGCAACATCGCGCACTCCAGACGGGAAAATGCCCGGCGAGTCAAAAGTTCGCCGCGCGAAATCCAGAATTATCTGGGCCGGATTTCCGGTCCGCTGCTGGATCGGATTGATTTGCACATCGAAGTGCCGCCAGTGAAGTTTCGGGAAATTTCCGGCGACCGCACAGGCGAGACATCGGCACAAATCCGCGTCCGCGTCGTCGCCGCGCGCCAGCGCCAGCATAAGCGGTTTGCGGACAAACCAAAAATTACCTGCAACGCGCGGATGGGGACGCGGGAGCTAAAGCAGTTTTGCGGGCTGGACGAGCCGACGAAGGAGTTGCTGAAGAACGCGATGGCGGATTTGAATTTGAGCGCGCGGGCGTATGACCGGATTTTGAAGGTGGCGCGGACGATTGCCGATCTGGCCGGCTCGGAAAAGATTGCCAGCGACCACATTTCGGAGGCGATTCAATACCGTTCCCTTGACCGGGAACTGTGGGCTTGAACATTTTTCGTCCGGCCTTGTCTTTATTGGTGGGATTGCATAGGCTGCTGTAAAGCGGAAGTGATCCCTGAATTCTTGAGCTTTGAGTGAACGCATGTTGGATAGGTTTTTTCGAGCCGTCATTTTGTTTTTCGCGACCTGCCTTTTAATCACCAGCGGGCGGGCGGCCAGCTTTACCGCGACGCTTGACCGCGACACCGTCACGCTTGGCGAGCAGGCGACGCTATCGCTGACGTTCGAAGGCGGGCAACCGGCCAAGCTGACTCCCCTCGAAGTGCCGGGTTTGCAATTCGGAACCCCCAGCAGAAGTTTCAGTCAGAACATTGATTTCAATTCCGGCCAGGTGAATGCCAGACTCGTTTTAAGTTTTCCCGTAACGCCGCAGCGCGAAGGAGAATTCACCATTCCGGCCATGACGGCGGACGTCGGCGGCCAGGCAATGGCCAGCCAGCCCTTGAAACTGACCGTTACCAAGCCCGGCGCAACGGCTGCCAGCGGAGCCAATCCCGATTCGCAATTCGCCTTTGCGAGGCTGGCGCTGCCGCAGAAGGAGGTTTATCCCGGCGAAACTATCACCGCCGACCTACAACTTTTTTACCGGCAGGACACGCAATTGGCGAACCAGCCGCAAGTCGCCGGCGCGCCCGCGGATGGATTCGCCGTCGGGAAGATTGCCGGTGGCAATATGACCCTCGCCCAAGTCGGCAACGCCGTTTTCAACGTCATCCCCGCCAAAATTGCGCTGACCGCAACCAGAACCGGCGCGTTGCGCGTCGGCCCGGTCACCGTCAGCCTCGATTTGCTTGTCCCGTCCAATGACCGCCGGTCCGATCCCTTTGACCCGTTCGGCATGATGCGCCGCAGCGTGGAAAAGCCTCTTTCCGTCGCTACCGACGCGCTGGACGTGAAAGCGCAGCCGCTCCCGTCCAAAAATGTCCCGCCGGATTTCAACGGCGTGGTTGGCAATTACACGATGACCGTCTCTGCCGGGCCGACAAACGTGACCGTCGGCGATCCCATCACTGTGCGTGTGCAGATATCCGGCAGCGGTGCTCTCGACGCGGTCACGCTGCCGCCGCAGGATGCATGGCAGAATTTCAAAACGTATCCGCCCACGACGAAGCTGGAGACGAGCGACCAATTCGGCTTCCAAGGCACGAAAACGTTCGAGCAGATCATTTCACCGCAAAACTCCAGCGTGCATGAACTGCCGCCATTGACCTTCTCATTTTTCAATCCCGACGACGGCCAATACCACACGCTCACGCAAGCCGCCGTGCCGCTGACCGTCAAAGCCGCCGCCGCCTCGCCGTTGCCGACACTTGCCGCGAATAGAAATTCCGCGCCTGAAAACCAGCCGCCACAGGATATTTTGCCCATCAAGGAAAGCATGGGAACACTTGCGCAAGCCGGCGCGCCGCTGATCGCGCGCCCCGCGTTTCTCGCCCTGCAAAGCGTGCCGGTGCTGGCGTTTCTCGCCGCGTTGGTCTGGCGCAAACGCACGGACAATCTGGCGAATAATCCGCGCCTGCGCCGTCAGCGCGCCGTGGCCGCGCTCATCGCCGGCGGAATGGATGACTTGAAAAAATACGCGGCGGCGAACCAGCCGGATGAATTTTTCGCCACGTTATTTCGTTTGTTGCAGGAGCAGCTTGGCGAACGGCTGGATTGTCCGGCGTCCGCCATCACGGAAAATGTGATTGACGAGCATCCGGTCTTGCGCGGCGCGCCCAAGGCAACGCTCGATGGATTGCGCGAACTCTTCCAGCTTTGCAATCAGGCCCGCTATGCGCCCGTGCGCGGCACCAGCGAATTGAACTCGGTCGCCGCGCATTTCGGGAAAACCATCGCCGAACTTCAGGAGGTGAAGGCATGAAAATGCTGTTTACCAGCCTGCTTGCGCTGATTTTCGCCGGCAATCTTCTCGCAGCGGATGTCGCCGCCGATTTTTCTGCGGCGAACAGGCTTTATGCCGAGGGCAAATATTCCGACGCCGCCACCGCTTACAAAAATATTTTACAAACCGGCTGGCAATCATCGGCGATGCTTTTTAACTGCGCCAACGCGGAATTCAAGGCGGGCAACCTCGGCAAGGCCATTGCCGCGTATCGCCGGGCGGAGCATTTATCACCGCGTGATTCGGAGATCCGCGCGAACCTCGCGTTTGTGCAGAATCAGGTTCAAGGCGCAACCATCCGCGAAGACCGCTGGCAAGGCTGGCTCGGCCAGTTGACGTTCAATGAATGGACGCTGCTGGCGGCGGGTGCGTTCTGGTTGACGTTTGCACTGCTGATCGCGCGGCAAATTCGCCCGGCACTTATGCCGCGGCTGCGCAGCGTGACGCGGTTGACCGTCGCGCTGACGGTCTTTTCCAGCGCGGTTCTGGCGTTGCAGGCGGCGAATCATTTCAACTCTTCTGTCGCCGTTGTGACCAGCGCCGAAGCGACCGCGCGCAGCGGGCCGTTTGACGAGGCGCAGAGCGCGTTCACGGCGCGCGACGGCGCGGAGCTTTCCGTTTTGGACCGGCACGACAACTGGATTCAGGTCGCCGATGGTTCCGGGAAAATCGGCTGGCTGCCGGTGAAGCAGGTTGAGGTTCTGCCGGGAGCGTGAGTGGGATAATTGTTGAACGCGATAGGAAATATGACTGTCCATCGGAAAAATCATCATCAAAAAATATGAGCACAGGAATCAACGCAATCAACGAAGCGGTGAAAGAAGCCAGCAGCTTCACGCACCCGCTGTTTAACGAACTCGGCAAGGTCATCGTCGGTCAGCAATACCTGACCGAGCGGCTGGTCATCGGCCTTCTGGCCAATGGTCACGTCCTCCTCGAAGGCGTGCCAGGCCTCGCCAAGACGCTCGCCGTGAAATCCATGGCGAACTGTCTGCACGTGAAATTTTCGCGCCTGCAATTCACGCCGGACATGCTGCCCGCCGACGTCATCGGCACGCAGATTTACAACCCGCAATCCGGCGGTTTCAGCACGCGCAAAGGTCCGGTTTTCGCCAACCTCGTCCTCGCCGACGAAATCAACCGCGCGCCCGCCAAGGTGCAGAGCGCGCTGCTCGAGGCGATGCAGGAAAAACAGGTCACCATCGGCGACCAGACCTACAAGCTCGACGAACCGTTCCTCGTGCTCGCTACGCAGAATCCCATCGAACAGGAAGGCACGTATCCGCTGCCCGAGGCGCAGGTGGATCGCTTCATGTTGAAATTGAAAATCGGCTACCCGTCGCGCGCCGAAGAGCGGCAGATTCTGGAAGTGATGGCGAAAACGAGCGGCACGCCGACTTGCAGCGCCGTCGTCACGCCGGCGCAAATCCTCAAGGCGCGCGAGATCATCAACGACATTTACGTGGACGACAAGGTGAAGGATTACATCGTGGACCTCGTCTGCGCCACGCGCGACCCGGATCATTACAAGATTGCGGTGAAGGATTTCATCCAGCTCGGCGCATCGCCGCGCGCGACCATCGCGCTGACGCTGGCGGCCAAGGCCTATGCGTTCCTGAAAGGCCGCGGCTACGTGACGCCGCAGGACGTGAAAAGCATCGGCATGGACGTGCTACGCCACCGCGTGGCCATCACCTATGAAGCCGAGGCGGAGGAAAAAACCAGCGAAACGGTCATCCAGAAAATCTTTGATGAACTGCCCGTGCCGTGAGCAAGCAATCCACATTGCCAAAGTTCATCGTCGAAATGGGCAACTCCGACAATTCATTAAACCGAATTGCAAATGAAGTTTGGTCTGCCAAAGACGACTTCATTCGATGGCCTGAACGCTCGTTGCTATTCTGGACGGGCTTGGTTCGTCATACTGACGGGCGTCGCAAAGATTGCTACAGCTACAGTCCAAAACATAAAACGCTTCTAAAAAAAGCAGGGCTTGATGAAGACGCCCGCAATAATGGTCCGGCAATCCTTTCGTTCCGACTGGCTGGCGGAGAACGACCTGTTCGGCGAGATTTTCCGCGCCACCATTGGTCAATTCATCACATTTACGATGGACGGTTTCCTGCATCGAAAGCAGCAACAGTTTTACACGCCACGCGTGACGGCAATCATTTTACGCAGTCTGCAGGTTTAGTTGCGCTTCACCCATTAGCGGACGGTTTGGTTGGTGATTGCGCCTATTTTGCATGGTTGCTTCGACACGAGGCTTTTGTTCGTTTTGATTACGATCCAAACGGAGTTTTTAATTGAGCCATGATTCCCCGCGAAATTCTCAAGAAAATCCGTCAGATCGAGTTGCGCACGAACCGCATCGTGACCGAAACGCTCGCGGGCCAATACCATTCCGTCTTCAAGGGCCAGGGCATGAATTTCGACGAGGTGCGCGAATACCAGCCCGGCGACGATGTGCGCGCGATTGACTGGAATGTCACCGCGCGGATGAATCATCCGTTCATCAAGAAGTTCGTCGAGGAACGCGAACTCACGCTCATGCTCGTCGTGGACGTGAGCGGCTCCGGCCTGTTCGGCTCGCGCGGGCAATCGAAACGCGAACTGGCGGCGGAAATTGCCTCCGTGCTGGCGTTCTCGGCGATTCGGAACAACGACAAAGTTGGGCTCATCCTCTTCAGCGACGAGGTGGAAAAATTCATCCCGCCGCGCAAAGGCCGCAGCCATGTCCTGCGCGTCATTCGCGAAGTTCTATTTTTCGAGCCGAAGCGGTGCGGGACAGATTTGGTGAACGCACTGGAATTCATGGCGCGCGTCACGGCGCACCGGGCGATCACGGTGGTGGTGTCGGATTTCATTTCGCCGGATACCTCCGTGGTTTTGCCCAAAACCACGCAAACGCGGCTGCGCATGTTGAATCGCAAACACGATGTCGTCGCCGTGCAAATCTCCGACAAGCACGAACTGGAATTGCCGGCGCTGGGCCGGCTGATTTTGGAAGACGCGGAGACCGGCGAGATTCTGGAAGTAAACACCGGGAGCGCGGGCAGTCGCGACGCGTTTGCGTTGCGCCAGCAAAAGCAGCTCGCTGACCTGGCCAAACAATTCCGCTCGTCCGGCATTGATTCGATTCAACTGCGCACGGACGAACAATATTCGGCGGCGCTGGGCCGGTTTTTTGAGAGCCGCGAAAAACGGAGGTTGCGCGGATGACAAACGCCGTTGCCAACGACATTCGCGACATCAAGCCGCCGATTGAAATTCCTAACGGCTGGGTATGGCTTTGGATTGCGGCCGCGGCGCTCGCGGTTCTGGCGATTTTATTTTTTGCGTGGCGGTTTTGGATAAGGAATCGTTCAAACATTTCCGTCCCGCCGCCAATCTTCG
>Ga0181525_10003506_pt1 | contig 12366 bp, 8 predicted proteins | sample PEATcosm2014_Bin_48_FD_121100 | JGI IMG/M metagenome (GOLD analysis project Ga0181525, IMG submission 121100) | Peatland microbial communities from MTU Mesocosm Facility, Houghton, MI, USA - PEATcosm2014_Bin06_10_metaG | ecosystem: Environmental > Terrestrial > Soil > Wetlands > Peat | place... | reverse complement strand
GGCCTTCGCGGCGCTGACGCTGATCAGCGCCGTGCTTTATGAGGCCCACAATGCCCTGAGCACGATGCGGATCAACGTCATCTATTCGAGCTATTCGGATCCGACCGCTGGCTCGAATTTGCGCGGCCTGCAGCGGGCGGCTGCTTTCGTGCTGGCCTTTCTGCCTTGGGTTGGGCTGTCCGTCGGGTTGTTTGGTGCGCGCGAATTCGTCGCCGACCGATATTGTCATTTGCTCAACTCCGCCGGAATCTCGGGCGACGCGCTCGAGAGCATGCAATATCTGCCCGTATATGGCGGCTATCGGATCGCTTGCGCCGTCGTTTTGCTTGGACTTGCGGTCGCCTATTTTTCAAGTATCGGCGAGCAGCACCGCACGGCGCAGCGTGCCGTCGCTTGCACAGCTGTGCCGGCAGGGGCGTTGCTGTTTTTTCTATTCACCGATCTGTTCGACGTCACCCATCGCACGGCGGCAGCGATTATTACCGACATTGTGATTGTCGCGGTCACGGTGTGCTATTTTGTGGTCTATCAACGGCTTTATCGCAGGCGCAGCGGGTTCATATTTTCAAATCTGTCATCCGGCACCGGAATAAGCTTGCGCAAGCGCCGGCGCCACTGGCTGGCGGTGTGGGCCCTCATGCCGTGGCTCGCGATGGCGGTTTACTTCGTCTGTGCGCAATATCTCGCGGGACCGGTGCGACCGGTGATCCATTGGCAAAACTGTCCGGTGGCGTCCTTTCCGACACCGGGCCGGTGGGCGATTTTTCCCGTAGCCATGTGCGTCACGATCGCGATCGGACTCGTCGTCGGGCACACTTTGGGTCGGCTCTCGACCTATAAATGGCGCCGGCCGGCGATCTGGACGATCGTCGCATTGCTCGCCTTGGCGGTGGAGCTGTTGTCGTTCTTCGGCGGCGTTGGTCGCGCCGTATACATCTACCGATTTATCGGGCCGCTTGGGACGGTGCTTTTGGAATTGCTGTTTCTGATATCGACGTTCGCGGTATTGGCGGTCTTATCGCAGCGCTCGGGCTTCCCGGCTCTGACGCTGGCCGCGCTCACCATGGTCGTCAGCGTGATGTTTCCGAATTACGCCGGGCTCACGGCCATCGCGCTTGCTGCGGTGTACCTGGTGTTTGCCGTTGCCGGCTTCCTTTCACGCCAATATGCCGTCGGCTTTGTCGGGCTATTGTTGCCGGTAATCGTGTTGATCAACTGGAATCCGCTGCGGTCGGAAGCGTTGACGTCGCAAAACCTGCAACCTGTCGCGGCCGTGGACGCGCGCTCGGTCACGGTGCGATTCCAGTGCTGGCTCGAATTCAGGGGCGTTGCCCCGGTTGCGCCGGGCCAGCAGGCCCCCGATTGTTCGCCGTATGGCGCGCCGCCGCCGGTCTCGGCGCGCGCCGGCAAATATCCGGTTTTCATCATCGCCGCCGAGGGAGGCGGAATCTACGCGGCGAGCGCCGTATCGACGCTGCTCGCCAAATTGCAGGATGCCGTGCCCGAATTCTCCAAACACGTCTTCGCGATCAGCGGAGTCTCGGGCGGTTCCCTCGGCGCGGCCGTGTTCCGGGCGCTTGATCATCCACCAACTCCCGCCGCCGTGACAATCCGGAAGGTGCAGCCGCCGGCGAACAACGTGTCGGATGTGGATGACGCCACGACCTGCGCTCAGTACCAATCGGCAGGAAGACCGCCGGCACATCCGTCGTCGGCGAAGGATGCAAGTACCTTCGTGCAAAATGAAGTGGCCAACATCATGCGAGGCGACCACTTTTCCCCGGTGGTTGGCTCCATTGTCCCGGAAATCTTCGGCGCTCCCTTAAGCCGGTCGAAAGCCCTGGTGGCAAGCTTCGACTATTCCACGTCCGCGCAAGATGCCGAGGCCGGCAAGCAGCTTTGCGCGCCATTTTCGGACAGTTGGTCGCCGGCCGGCGACGCACCGGCCCTCGTTCTCAATTCAACGTGGGTCGAAACCGGATTTCGGGTCGCTTTCGCGCCCTTTGATCTGCACGCCACCGATGAGTCGCTGTATTCATTCTCCGATGTCGGAATGCCGAATGAACATCAGGCAAATCTGATGAGCGCGGCGGCCGTGAGCGCGCGGTTTCCGCTCATTATGCCGCCCTTTTCGGTGGCCATGCAGAACCCGGACAAGGCTACTCCGCAGAAAATGGACACCAAACGATGGAACTTTGTCGACGGCGCCTATTCGGACAATTCCGGCGCCAGTACCGCCGTCGATATTTATCGGGCGATTAAAGATACGCCCAACGTCGATCTGCACATCATTCTCATCACCAGCACCAACCCTGCGCCGAATCTCGACGATGCCTCGATCAACGGCACGGTCTTTCGCGACACCGTAGCTCCGCTGGATGCGCTGATGAAGGTCAGGTCCGATTTGGGCGACCAGGCTGTCGCGCGCGCCTGCACTTACATTTACTCTTCGCCGGGCAAAGAGCAGAAGCGCGGAGGCGTGTCCGTCATGGAAAGCAACGCCTATTGCGTTAATCAATCGTGGAAGACGGACGGAAGCGCGCCCCTTCAAATTGTGGAAATACAGGACCAGACATATGGGCTGGCGCTCGGCTGGAAGATTTCAGCCACCACATTTGCGGTGGTGAAATGGATGCTGGGTACGCCGGATGGCTGTGTCGATCGGAATACGACTCCTGCCAGTTCAGACGATCAACCGGCTGTCGGGACTGACAGCTCGGCGAAATCCGAATCGTCTTTCGACCAGGGCTCGTCCGCCGAACAAACGGCCTCGAAAAAAACCACGCCGATGGCGACTGCGGAAGATCCCAATGCGCAGCTCACCAAAGCCATTCTGCGGCGCAACAGCTGCGTTCTCACGTCAGTGGCAAATCTGGTCCGCGACGCGGAAGCGGCTGCAAGTTCGAATAAGACCGCGCAATAACCGGCGCTTTGCTGCAAATGAATTGCCGGCGGCAGATTATTGGATGACGCGAACGATCGGCGTAATCGACAAATCGCTGGCTGCGGTCTGGATCGCGATGAGCTGGGCCAACAGGCTGAAAATGCGTTTGGTGGTCGTGGCGTTCTCCGGCACGCAATAATCGCCGTCATAGAACCAAGTATGGACGAAGCAGGCCGGCGCGCCGTCTTGCAAGACCGTGAACAGATTCTTGTCGTCGTGCACGGTGAACAGCAAGGGTGGTTGCGTCAGGTCCTCACGGCCCGGCGGCAGAAACGCGGTTGACTGCTCTTCCTGCTGCCTGCGCTGGAGCTTCATCAAGTTGCCGAGGAATTCGAATACGCCGAAGGCGGAGCGCGGCGTAATCTTGAACTGATACGGACCGACATTGAAGTTCAGCGTGTCGACTTGCGGTTTCTGAGCCTCTTTCACCGGGTCCCAAGCGCTGCCGCATTTCGGGCCGGCAAGCGACACATCGAACGCCCTTTTCATGGCGTCCCATTGCGGTCCCATGTCATTTTGGGCGCGCCGGCTCAAAACCGGATCGAAGCAGAACCTGGCAAAGATTGTTGTCTCGCCCTTGGCGCCGGCACCGCTGCTGTTGCCGCCGCCGCTGTCTTTGCTCCCTGAACCGCCGCTGCTGCCGCCGCTCTTGGCGCCGGCGCTTGATGCTGATTGTTGCGTCAGCTCCTCAACGGTAAGTCCCGCGGCGGTGGCGATGCGAATGAAATCGGGAAAGCATAAGTGCCGCGGATCGGTGCGGTCGCAGCCATAGTCGTTTGGCGGGTCGTACCGCATGCCGAGCAGACGGTTGCCCGCCTTGAGCTCGACCGTGTCGGTGAACAACCAGAACAGCAATTCGCGCGAATATCCCTGGCGAATAAAATAATCCAAGGTCTGCAAGTCGATGGGTTTTAGAAATCCGATGTAGAAGGAGCTTGTTTCCTGCGTCGCCACGTTGAAGTTGCTGCTGACCGCGGTGTTATTCGAAGCCGTCGTGTTACCGAAAATGAAATCGCGGAAGGGCGATGAAGATGGAAACGTCGACACTACGCTGGTGCTGGCGGTGCCAAACGCCGTGATTCTGCCTGGGCCCTCCATAAATGACGGCAGAGCAAAGCTCGTCGTATTCGTCATCGAGGGCGTGACTTGCGAGATCGTCGTGAAAGCCAGCGGATAATCGTGGCTGGCGCGAACGATATTTAGAAATATGGCTTCGTTGCGGGCCACCGCCAGGCTGCGGCCGATATTGTCGTAGCGATAGTCAACGGGATCCGTGAGGCCGCACCCGGCCACGACGCTCGTAAGCAACACGACAATAGAAAGTGATCGGAGCCCCATACCCCACACCGATCAATGTACGGTCGATAATTCTGCACGGTTGGGTTCTGGGGTCAATACTTGCCCGGGCGCGGACCAAATTACGGTCCGCGTTGTGTGTTTCTCGCCACAGCGAGCCTTATTGGCCGCTCGGCACGCGCACGCCGATCCAGGAGTCGCGCACTTGCTGATAGTGCACCATGGGGTCGTAGACCGGTACCGGCAGCGCCAGCACTTGGGCCGACAGGCGGCCCACCGCGGACAACAGGCTGTAAGAGGCGACGACCCGGTCGTGCTGCGCAATGATCAGACTTTGCCGCGCATTCACCAGAGCCTGCTCGGCATTGAGCACATCCTGGGTGGTTCTTTGGCCGGCCAGCGCCTCGTTGCGTACGCCCGTCAGCGCCCGTTCGCTGGCGTCATTCTGGCGGGTCGCGGCCTCGACCTGCGCTTTCGCCGCCTGCAGCTGGCCCCAGGCCTGGACGACGTTCATCCGGGTTTGATCGCGCACCTGGTCGACGTTCAACCGTTCCTGATCGAGCGTTTCCTTGTTCAATCGGATCGCCGAATATTCCGCCCCGCCTTGATAGATCGGGACCGAAAGATTCAGCATCACAGTATCCGTGTACGATTTGGGCTCCGTAATCTGTGGAGAATATTGCCGCTGGATATTGTATTGCCCGCTCAGCGTCGGCCACAGCGCGCCTTCCGCAATCTTCACTTGCAATTGGGCGACGTCGACTCCGTAGAGCGCCGCCGTTATCGACGGGTTCTGCGCGGCGCCGACCGCGATCGCGGCGTTGAGCGTCGGCGGTGCGAGCCGATCCACCGACGAAGCCGGTTGCAGATCGGCCGGCTCGACGCCGATGATGCGCCGGTAATTGGCGCGTGTTGTCATCAGCGTCGATTCGGCCGAGTGCAGGCTCGCCTGGCCTGCGGCCAGTTGCGCCTCCGACTGCGCGACGTCGGTATCGGTCACTTGGCCGGCCGAGAACCGGTTGCGCGTATCCGTGAGCGTGCGGTCCAACACGCGCACGTTGTTCTGCTGGACCTCGAGGTTGGCGCTGTCGCGGGACATGTCCATGTAGACGGTCGCCGCCGACAACAGCACCGATTGCTCCATCATGCGCAAGGTCTCGCGTGCCGCGGAAACTTGGCTTTCCGCCGCGCGGACCTTATTCGCGGTTTGCCCGCCATTGAACAGGGTCTGCGTGCCGGTCAGGCCTATCGCGCGGGGGTCGGAAAGCCCCTTGGCCTCGAATGAAGCGCCGGTCGGCAAAATCGGCGGGGTCGGCGGGATGTTCTGCTTTAAATCCGAATACGCCCGCCCGAGGGTGGCGTTCGCCGAGACCGTCGGGCGATAACCGGACAGCGCCTGCGGCACGCCCTCGTCGGTTTGGCGAACGATGGCGCGCTGCGCGTTGAGCTGCGGATTGCTTTGGTAAGCTCGGGCGAGCGCCGCCTCGATGGTTTCCGCGTGCGCTTGCGGTGGTGCGGCGAGAAGCGCGACGCAGATCGGGACCGCTGCACCTCCTAAGCGCCGGCGCCATCCTCCCGTGGGATTTCGCCGCACCCTTGGAGCCATAAATCCACTCGCCGCTACCAGCAATCAACCGAACAGCGACCTTAACGTGCGGGCGTTCCCCTTACAAGATTGGCGCGGTTCCGGACCGGCGGCTATGCGCGCGCCGCGCCAGCAGCCGCAGCTCGCGCATGCCGAACATCATTGTGGCAAGCAGGAGCGGCAGAAAAAAGTCGAGGACGCGGAAGGTCAGCAATGTGGCGAGCAGGTCCTCGCGCCGATACTGCGGCAGTCCGATAAGGATCGCCGCCTCGACGACGCCGAGGCTGCCCGGCGTATGGCTGACTGCGCCCAGCAGCGTGGCGAGGACGAAGACAACGACGACCGTCGCGAAGCCGACCGCGGGACTATCGGGGAGCAGCATATAAATGGACAGCGACGCCAAGCAGCGATCGAGCGTGCCGATGCCGATTTGCAGCAGCGTCCAGCGCAGATTGGGTAAGACGATGCGCCAGTCCGCGCGTCCGACGCAGCGCCGATGCGGGACGAGCCACATCAAATAGCCGATGATGACGAGTAAGGCGGACAGTCCGATCAGCCGATTGATCCATACCGGCACGTGATCGAAGACACCGAAGGCTTGCGGCGCATAGGCGATGGCGCCGCCAAGCACGAACAAATTTCCCAGCCAGAAGGTCATGCCGGTGACGAACGCGATCTTGGCGATATCGACGACCTTCAAGCCCCAGACCGAATAGACGCGGAACCGCACCAGGCCGCAGGTCAGCGTCGCGGCGCCGAGCGAATGACCGATCGTGTAGCTGGTGAAGCTTGCAAAGGCGACGACACGCAGGGGTATGCCGCGCTTGCCGATCGTGCGCAGCGCGAACAGGTCGTAGCAGATCAGGTTGGCGTAGCCGGCGACAACCAGCGCGCCGGCGATCAGGACGCGCAGCCCCGACTGCGCTTGGATCGCCGCGGCGACTTTGCCGAGATCGATACCGCGCAGCAGATGATAGAGCGCGGCTACGGCGACGGCGACGATCACCAGACTGACCGCGACGCTGATCCTGCTCCGGCCGACGCCACGGATGATCGTCTGCGTGATGGAACTCGTTGCCAGTTCGCACAACTCCTTAAGTCGAATCGCGCCGCAAATTCCCACCGGTTTGTAACAGCATTGTAACGGTTGCCGCCGCGACGCGAGCGCGCGGCGAGCCGCGGCCGTCACACGAATGAGATATGAAATGGCAATTCTCGTCGCATGCGATTCGCAAGCGCGAAGACGGCGCGGCCTCGAACGAAAGCACCACGATGAAGGTCCTGGTCGCGACGGACGCTTGGCGTCCGCAGGTCAACGGCGTGGTGCGAACCTTGGGTTCGCTGGCGCGCGCCGCCGCCAAGCTCGGCGTCGAAATCGAATTCTTGTCGCCGGACGGCTTTTGGACTTTCCCGGTGCCGACCTATCCCGGCCTGCGGCTTGCGGTGCCGCGCCGCAAGCAGATCGCCGCCCGGATCGAGGCGGCGCGGCCGGACGCAATTCATCTGGCGACCGAGGGACCGATCGGGCATGCGGTGCGATCGTATTGCGTGAAGGCCGGCCGGCCGTTCACGACGAGCTATACGACGCGCTTTCCCGAATATATTTCGGCGCGCTCGCCGATCCCGCAAGCGTGGATCTACAACGCGCTGCGGCGCTTTCACGCCGCCGCCACGGTGACCATGGTGGCGACGCCGTCGCTGATGACCGAGCTTGCGGCGCGCGGCTTCGGCCATCTCGGCATGTGGACGCGCGGCGTCGACGTCGATCTGTTCCGGCCCAACCGCGCCATCGATCTCGATTTTCCGCGGCCGATTTTCATGACCGTCGGCCGGGTCGCGGTCGAAAAAAATCTGCCGGCTTTCCTCAGCCTCGATTTGCCCGGCACCAAGGTCGTCATCGGCGCCGGACCGCAGGTGGGCGAGCTCAAGCGCCGTTATCCCGGTGCGAAATTCCTCGGCCAATTGGATAACGGCATCCTGGCCGCGCATCTGGCGGCGGCCGATGTCTTCGTGTTTCCGAGCCGCACCGACACGTTCGGCATTGTGCAACTCGAAGCGCTCGCCTCGGGCGTTCCGATTGCCGCCTATCCGGTGACCGGGCCGCTCGACGTCATCGGCGCCAATCCCGTCGGCGTGCTCGACGACGATCTTCGGGTCGCCTGCATGCAGGCGTTGTGGATTTCGCGTGAGGCCTGCCGCGAATTCGCGCTGCGCTATTCCTGGGAGAACAGCGCCCGGCAGTTCATCGGCCACGCCCGTAAAGTCGCCGTCGGCATGGCGCCCGAAGCCGCTGCGGCGGCGCCCGCCGCCGCAACCGCACCGCAAACAGACGGGCAGACGCTGGTGCCCGGCTGCAACACGAGGGTCACGCATGAGCACTCTGTCTGACGTCGATTTGGACAAGCAAACCGTCACCAAAGCCTATGCCCGGTGGGCGCCGGTCTACGATCTGGTTTTCGGCGCGGTTTTCGAGCGCGGCCGGCACGCCGCGATCGCGGCCGCCGAACGCATCGGCGGGCGCGTTCTCGAAGTCGGCGTCGGCACCGGAATGTCGCTGCCGCATTATTCGAAGAACTGCCGGCTATCCGGCGTCGACATCTCCGCGCCGATGCTGCGCAAGGCGCAAGACCGCGTCGCCGAGTTCGGCCTGAGCAATGTCGAGGCGCTGTCGGTGATGGACGCGGAGCATCTGAGCTTTCCCGACGATTCGTTCGACGTGGTGGTCGCCCAATATGTCATCACCACGGTGCCGAACCCCGAAGCGACGCTCGACGAGTTCGCCCGTGTGCTGAAACCCGGCGGCGAGATCATCCTGGTCAGCCGCGTCGGCGCCGAGGCCGGATTGCGGCACTCGCTGGAACATTGGTTCCAGCCGGCGGCGCGCAAGCTTGGCTGGCGCACCGAATTTTCCTTCGAGCGCTATTCGCGCTGGGCCCGGCAGGCCCCCGGCATGCGCCTCATCGAGCGCCGCGCCATGCCGCCGTTCGGGCATTTCTGCCTGATCCGCTTCGGCAAGGGTGACGCAGCGGACGGCGATTACGACTCCGAGCCGGTGCGTGCCGCAGGCTGACTTTGCGGCGGCGCCGCGGCGTTCACCCGGAGTCACGGTCTTGTCACACAAAGCCTCGTCCGCCCGACGAGGCTTTGCTGTCACAAGGGATTCACCGAATCGCCATAGCCAGGGCGGATGGCTGCACGACGGGGAACCACACATGGAAAATTTTCTTGCGACGTTGCGGACCCAGCGCTGGGACGATCATCGTTATTATCACCATAGCCGCATCAATCAGTCGCTGCACTTCGTCAGCGCGATGAGCTTTCTGTTTTCTTACCTGATGATCTTCAAGGATCCGGCGATCTCGGCGCTCGCCGGCTGGCTGGTGGCGATGACGACGCGGCAGACCGGGCACTTCTTCTTCGAGCCCAAGGACTACGACCACGTCAACCACGCGACCCACGAATATAAAGAAGAGATCAAGGTGGGCTATAACCTGCGCCGCAAGGTCGTGCTGCTGACGATCTGGGCGCTGTCGCCGCTGCCGCTCTATTTCAGCCCGAGCTATTTCGGCCTGTTTTCGCCGGCCGTCACCAAGTCCGAATTCGTGCACCATATCGCGATCGTCTGGCTTGTGCTCGGCATCGGCGGCGTGTTGTTCCGCACACTGCAATTGTTCGTCATCAAGGACGTGCAGACCGGTCTGGTCTGGGCGACCAAAATCCTCACCGATCCGTTCCACGACATCAAAATCTACCACAAGGCGCCGCTCGCTTTGCTGCGCGGCGAATTGATCGATCCCGCGATCGGGCTGCACCACTGGGATGATGAGGACGCCGAGGAAGTCCCGCGTCCGAGCTGAGCATTCGGGGCCGGCCGATGCGGTTAGCGTCCGCGCCAAGGCGGCAATCGCTGCCAAGACGACAATCGCCGGCGGACCATCTCCTTCAAGATGGTCCGCTTGATTGTCGTGTCGGTGACGGCGGGATCATTCCACCACCAGCCGTCGTCCTGCATCGCCTTTGCCGCCGCCACGAATCGGTCCGCGACCACGGCGAAATCGGCGTCGGTGTAGTTGAGGCTGAAGATCAGGCGGCCGGTGCCGATCCAGCTCAGCGCCAAGCCTTCGGCGCGCAGGTAATATTGCAGCAGCCAATTGTAGCGCGACGGCCGCGTATAGCAGACGGTCCAGATCGACGACATGTTCGCCACTTCGACCGGCAGCCCGCCGGCGGCCAAGCGCCGGTTCAGATCTTGCGCGCGATCGTTCCAGGTCCGATCGAGGTCGCGGTAGAGCGCGTCAATTGGCGGCGATTGCAGCTCGCGCAGAAACTCATTCATCGCCGCCATGACATAGGGGTGGGCGTTGAACGTGCCGCGCGCCAGGCAAACGTCGGCCGGACGGTCGTCGCGGAAGCGCTTCATCAGGCCGCTTTTGCCGCAGACCACGCCGATCGGCAGCCCGCCGCCGAGCGTCTTGCCGTAAGTGACGAGATCGGCGCGCACGCCGAAATAGTCTTGCGCGCCGCCTTTGGCGAGGCGGAAGCCGACAAAGACTTCGTCGAAGATCAGGACGATGCCGCGCTCGGTGCAGACCGCACGCAGGCGCTTGAGCCAATTGGCATAAGCCCTCTTGTCGAAATGCGCCGCGCGGGAACTGTCGACCAAGGCCGCGTCGCTCGGCGCGGCGGCGTTGGGATGCAAGGCTTGCAGCGGGTTGACCAGAACGCAGGCGATATTGCGCCGCGTGCGCAGCACGCGCAGCGCCTCCTCCGACATGTCGGTCAGCGTATAAGTGTCGTGCGCCGGCACCGGATTGCCGACGCCCGGCTGCACGTCGCCCCACCAGCCGTGATAGGCGCCGGCGAAGCGGACCAGATGCGATCGCCCGGTGTGATAACGCGCCAGCCGCACCGCCTGCATCACGGCTTCGGTGCCGGACATGTGGAACGAAACTTCGTCGAGCCCGGAAATCTGTTTCAAAAGTTCCGCGTTCTCGACGATCACCGGGTGGTAGAGGCCGAGCACCGGCCCGAGCGCGCGGACGCGCGCGGCGCCGCGCTCGATCGCCGCCTTGTAGAAGTCCTCGCCGAACAGATTGACGCCATAGGAGCCGGTGAGGTCGTAACAGCAATTGCCGTCGAGATCGGTCACCGTGACGCCGTTCGAGGCCTCGACGAAAGACGCCGGCGGCAGGTGGGCGCGCACCATGCGGCTATATTGGAACGGCACCCGGTAGGCGCCGGTGAATTGCAGGTCGGAAATGGTTGCGGCGGCTTCAGCCGTGCGCCGGATGGTTTCGGCAAAGCGCGCTTTGTGAAGCGCCGAAAGCTTGGCAAAGCCGGCGCGCCGCCGCGCCGCGATCTGCGCCGGCGCGCCGTCGGAACAAAAGAAACAGTCTTCATCGTAGGCGTAGAACGGCACGAGGCGCGCAATCCGCCGCGCCATCCGGCTGTGGCCGGCCAGCGATTTGTGCTTGGCCTGCGACAATTCAAGCCGCTTTTTCAGGCCGGCAACCGAGGTCGCAACGGCCGCCGCGCCGAGTCCGTAGAAGGCGAGAGTCGTACTGCCGTCCATCGAATCGCGGTTTACGCGCAAGTTTTTACAGTCCCATGACAGTGAGGACCATGACAGTGAGGACTCAAATCCTGCGCATCTTCCAGCAGGAAGACATCAATTTCCTGCTCACCAACCGCATTCCTCGGCGCCTTGCGACCCAATTCATCGGCTGGTTCAGCCGGCTCGAGCAGCCGCTCATCCGCGGCCTCTCGATCGGTATATGGCGGCTGTTCTCGGACCTCGATCTGACGGAAGCCAAGCACCCGCACTTCCGCAGCCTGCACGATTGCTTCATCCGCGAGCTCAAAGACGACGCGCGGCTTATCGACGGCCGGCCCGATATCCTGGTCAGCCCGTGCGACGCCATCGTCGGCGCTTGCGGCACGATCGCGGGAACCGAACTCTATCAGGCCAAGGGCTTTCCCTACACGCTGCAGGACTTGCTGTGCGACCGACATCTCGTCGAGACCTATCGCAACGGCCGCTATGTCACGTTGCGGCTGACGTCGAGCATGTATCACCGCTTTCACGCCCCGCACGACGGCCGGATCGATCGGATAGGCTACGTCTCCGGCGATACCTGGAACGTCAATCCGATCGCGCTCAAGCGCATCGAGCGCCTGTTCTGCAAGAACGAGCGGGCCGTGGTGCCGCTGACGCTCGCGGCCGGCGGCCAAACCGTGACCTTGGTGGCGGTCGCCGCCATCCTCGTCGCCAGCATCCGGCTGCACTGCATCGGCGGCGTGCTGAACCGGAATTACCGCGGACGAAACGTCATCGCTTGCCACAGTAATGTCAGCAAAGGCGAGGAGCTCGGCTGGTTCGAGCACGGCTCGACGATCATTGTGTTCGCGCCGGACGGATTTGCGCTGTGCGAGAATATTCGCGACGGCGCGACGATCCGAATGGGGCAGCCGCTGCTGCGGGTGTCTTAGGAGCTATTATCGCGCCCGTTCCCGAAAGGGAGCAAACTATCCGGCACCGTTT
>Ga0181525_10003505_pt1 | contig 12374 bp, 9 predicted proteins | sample PEATcosm2014_Bin_48_FD_121100 | JGI IMG/M metagenome (GOLD analysis project Ga0181525, IMG submission 121100) | Peatland microbial communities from MTU Mesocosm Facility, Houghton, MI, USA - PEATcosm2014_Bin06_10_metaG | ecosystem: Environmental > Terrestrial > Soil > Wetlands > Peat | place... | reverse complement strand
ATCGCCAGCTGTCCGAGCTCGTAGAGGACCGGCTGGGTGTAGATCATGTCGTACAGCAGCGCCGAGTTCCAGGCGACCAGGTTGCGCCCGGGGCCGCGATACATCCCGGCCAGCATCTGCACCCAGGGCTCGAAGCGCGGCTCCCAGATACCGGCATAGTAGGTCGTGCGCTCATAGTCACGGATGCTGTCGGCGGTGGTGCGCGATTCCTGCTGGTACCAGGCGTCCACGCTCTGCCATGGGACTCCCCTGGCCTTCCAGTCCTCGAGGCCGATCGGGTCGACCAGCACCAGTTGATCCAGCGTGTCCGGAAACATCAGCGCGTAGCGCACCGCGAGCATGCCGCCGGTCGAGTGACCGATGAGCGTGACATGGTCTATTCCTATCGAGCTGAGCAGTGTGCGGGTATTGGCCGCCAGCTGCTGGAAGCTGAACTGATACAGCGCAGGCTTGCTCGATTTGCAGAACCCGATCTGATCCGGTGCTATCACGCGGTACCCGGCCGCGCTCAACACCGTGATGGTGGCCTGCCAGGTGGCGGCGCAGAAATTCTTGCCGTGCAGCAGTACCGCGCTGCGCCCGTTCGGATGTGCCGGCATCACATCCATATAGGCCATGTCCAGTGCCTGTCCCTGTGAGCTGAAGCGGTAGTGCCGCACCGGCCACGGATAATCAAAGCCCTGCAGCTCTGGGCCGAAGGCCTGATCGGCGCCAGCGCTCGCCGCGCCGGCCGGCGACACCAGCGGCACCAGCGGCACCAGCGGCAGCGCGATGGCGATGCCCAGCAACAATGTCAGCATCAAGCGCGTCGTCACTTCTTTAACTTCTTGTCTTCCAGCTTCGCCTCGTGCATCGCCTCCGGCTCCAATTCCTCCGCGGCGCGATTCAGCCGGATGAATACGCCCCAGGCGGCGAGCAGCGCTGCGGTTCCGATCAATATGCAGGAGGCGGCCGGCAGTTGCGCGGGATTGTTGTCGTGCACGCCCCGGAAAATCGCCACCAGTCCCTCGATCGACAGGGCGACGACCAGCACCACCAGGAATCGCGACAGGAAACGCCGCACCCGGGTAGGCCCGCTGACATGGGCGGCACGGACGACCTCCTCCTCGGTGATCGTTTGCGCTATCTGCAGCGCGACCACCGCTGCCGCCAGATAGCCGATCGCTTCGATGACCTGCTGCGCGGCGGTCGGACCCAGCCCCGCGGCGACGGCAATCCACGCGTTGCGAGTAGCGATAATGATCAGCAGTACGGCGGCAATCGCGAACAACGCCGCCATCAGGGCGTGTACCACCGCAAACAACCGCAGCAGTGCCTTCACTATGGCATCACAGTGGCATCACCGGAGTATCACTTTCACTGGACATCACTGGGCATCACTGGGCATCACTAGGGCGTCGACGTCGGGGACTTCACATCGTCGAGTGAGATGGCGACGCGCTGGGCGAAGTCCGAAAGTTGCGCCGTCATGCGCGCCTGGGAAATGTGCTCGTCTGCAACCGCGCGGCAATAGGCGGTGCTCAGGGCTTCGACGATATCGGCTTTCGACGCATTGGGCATCGCGACGCGGTAGTTGCCGACCAGCATCGACATGCGGGCGGGATCGGTCGAGGCCTGCTTCAGTGCGCCAGCACCGGCGCCCAGCGCCGGCTGTATCACGGCCACGGGCAGGTTCGGGCACAGCAGCGCGTGCGATTCGTCCACAGGCGCGGCGGCGTTCTTGCGCCAGTCCGCGACCGACCAGGGCGTCGCGTTCGGCAGCCCGTCGTTGCCCCAGGCGGTGCGCACGTAATTGGTCACCGCGGCGATCTGATCATCGTCCAATGTGGTAGCGAACGAGCCCATCGCGCCCCAGGTGCCTTGCGGCGGAAAGCCCTCGAGCACCGCCATGATCACGTTGTATGGCTCGCTTGCGGTCACCGCGTCGTTGCCCGCGAGTGCCGGCACGGTCGCGCCCGTGCCCTTGCCATTGTCCTGATGACAGCTGCTGCAGTTGTCCTGGTAGACGCGCTTGCCCGCGGCCAGCAGCTGGTCCTTCACCGGGGTCGGCGCTTGTGGTGCGACGTGGGTCTGCTGGTCCTTCAGGTACAGCGCCATTGCGTGCCGATCCTGATCCGTCAGGTAACGAAGACTGTCGTGCACCACCTGCTGCATCGGACCGAAGGTCTTGAAGTTCCCCGGCATGGTGCCGGACTTGAGGAATGCAGCGATCTGGCCGGCGCTCCAGCCGGAGACCTTCGACAGCGGATCGTTGCTGATGTCCGGCGCATACCAGCCCTCGACCTGCGCGCCGGTGAGCTGATGCTGAGGTTCCAGGCCCTGAGCAATGTTGCGCGGCGTGTGACACTGGTCGCAGTGGCCGAGCGCCTCGACCAGGTAGGCGCCGCGATTCCAGGCCGCACTCCTGCCGGCGACCGGCATGAATGGACCGGGCTTGAAATACAGGCTTTGCCAGGCCGCAAGGCCGCTGCGGATGGTGAGCGGAAAGGGCAGCGTATTCTTCGGTATGGTGTTCTGGACTGCCGGGATCGCGCGCATGTAGGCCCACAGCGCATCCATGTCCGCCGCGTTCATCCTGGTGTAGTTGCTGTAGGGCATCGCCGGATACAGATAGGCGCCGTCCGCGCGTATGCCCCGGCGCAATGCGCGTTCAAAGTCCGCCTTGCTCCAATGGCCAATCCCGGTCTGCGGATCGGGCGTGATGTTGCTGCCGTAGAGCGTGCCGAAGGCGGATTTCAGCGGCGCGCCACCAGCGAACGGCTGCCCGCCGGGCGCGGTATGGCAGGAATGGCAGTCTGCCGCGAGCGCCACATATCGGCCACGCGCCACCAACTGGTCGTTGCCTTCAGGCTGGGCGTTGACCGCAGGCTGGCCGGTGGCCCCGGGCGCCGCGGCCATCGCGACACTGCTCCATAGCGTCAGGGTGCCCAGCGACGCGCACAGCAGCAGCACGCGGAGCAACGCTGGTAGCCGCTGCGCGGCAGGCATCCGCTGCGCGCAAATCGCATACTCAGGTGGCATGGCTGGCTCCGGCTAGACCCGATCCATTCGGGTGGGGCCTATCGTCAGTGCAAACGACACGGCGGTTGCGTCAGCGCTCTTCCAATTGGTCTGTCAGACGATGGAGCGAAGCGAATGACCGGATTTGGTAGAGTATTTCGCATCATCCGCCCACCGCGACAATCCGATGCCCCAGACCATACCCGTGACCCTGATCCCAGGCGATGGCATCGGCCCCGAGATCGTCGAGGCCACGCTGGCCGCACTCGCCGCGCTGGGAGCGCCGATTGAGTGGGATCGGCAGATCGCCGGACTCGAGGGCGTCACGACGGCGCACGACCCGCTGCCGGCAGCGACGTTGCAGAGCATTCGTCGCACGCGCCTGGCGCTCAAGGGACCGCTCGAGACGCCGTCGGGCGGCGGCTATCGCAGCTCCAACGTGCGGCTGCGCGAGGAGTTCAAGCTGTACGCCAATCTGCGCCCGGCGCGCACGCTCATTCCCGGCGGCCGCTTCGACCACGTCGACCTGGTCGTGGTGCGCGAGAACCTGGAAGGGCTGTACATCGGTCATGAGCACTATGTGCAGATCGATGACGATCCGCACGCGGTGGCCATGGCCACCGGCATCAATACCCGCGCGGGCAGCCGTCGTCTGCTCCAGTTCGCCTTTGAGCACGCCATCGCCACCGGGCGCAAGCGGGTAACGATCGTGCACAAGGCCAATATCATGAAGGCGCTGACCGGCATCTTCCTGGAAACCGCGCAGCAGCTGTACGACCTGGAGTACAAGGGCCGCATCGCGATGGACTCGATCATCGTCGATGCCTGTGCAATGAAGCTGGTGCTCAACCCGCAGCAGTTCGATGTGCTGGTGACCACGAACCTGTTTGGCGACATCCTGTCGGACCTGGCGGCCGGCCTGGTGGGGGGGCTTGGCATGGCGCCGGGCGCAAATATCGGGCAGGACGCGGCTATCTTTGAAGCGGTCCACGGATCGGCGCCCGACATCGCAGGCAAGGGCCTGGCGAATCCGATCGCGCTGATGCTGGCCGCCGCGATGATGCTCGATCACGTCAAGCTCACGCAGCTGGCGACGCGGCTGCGCCGCGGCATCGACCAGACCCTCAACCTGGACCAGGTGCGCACCGGCGATCTCGGCGGCAGCGCGGGCACCGCGCAGTTCACCCGGGCACTGGTGGCGCGCCTGAACGGCTGAGCTCAGGCCAGCGCGACGGTGGATCCGAGCAGGTATTTCTTCTCGAACACATCGACCGGGACCGGCTTGCCGTACAGAAAGCCCTGCATCTCATCGCAACGCAACAGGCGAAGCTGCCGCAATTGCTCTTCGGTAGCGACGCCTTCCGCCACCACGTTGAGCTTGAGCGCGTGCGCCAGGTTGATGATCACGGACACCAGCGTCACCCCGCCGTTGCCGGCAACCATGTCCACCACGAACGAGCGGTCGATCTTGAGCGTGTCCACCGGCAGCTTGGACAGGTAGCTGAGCGAGGAGAATCCGGTGCCGAAGTCGTCAATCGCAATGGCGACGCCGAGCGCGCGGATCGCCAGCAGGCTGACGATGCTCAGATTGACGTCCTCCATGATCAGGCTCTCGGTGATCTCCAGCTCCAGGCCGGCCGCCGCATCTTTGGTGATGCCGACCGCCTCCTCGATCTGCGCGACGAAACCTCGATGCCGCAGTTGCAGCGGCGACACATTCACCGCGATGCGCACCGCTGGCAGGCCGGCGCGGCGCCAGCGCTGGTAATCCGATAGGGCCTTGTTCAGCGCCCAGCGTCCCACCTCATGGATCAAGCCGGTGGCTTCCAGGATGGAGATGAAATTGGCCGGCGGCACCAGCCCGCTCTGCGGATCGTTCCAGCGGATCAGCGCCTCGGCGCCGGTGACCTTGCCGCTGGCAAGATTGACCTTGGGCTGGTAGTGCAGCACGAACTGCTCCTTGTCCAGCGCCTGGCGCAGCCGGTTCTCGATGCCCAGGCTGCCGGGCACCGTCTCGTTCATCTTCTGTGCGTAGAACAGGAACCGGTCGCCGCTCACCTTGGCCTTCTTGACCGCCGCCTCGGCATTCTTGAACAAGGTGTCGGCGTCAACGCCATCGTCCGGGTACAGCACCACGCCTACTTTGGCGGCAATCCGGTAGGCGACGTCCTTGACGCGAAACGGATGGTTCATGAAAGCGGCGATCTTCTTCTCCAGGAACGGCAGCACATCGCTCTCATAGGTGACGTCGGGCATCACCATTGCAAATTGATCCGCACCCACGCGCGCCAGCAGGTTGATGTTCCCGGCGTTCTGCGCCAGCCACTCGGCCACCAGCTTCAGCAGCGCGTCGCCGGCGGGACGTCCGAGACTGTCGTTGAATTTCCTGAAGCGCTCCAGATCGATCAGGAACACAGCCAGCTTGTGCCCGCCGCTGGCAGCACTGACCATATGCTGGGTGAGCCGGTCGATGAACAGGCTGCGATTCGCAAGTCCGGTGAGCGAATCGTAGTACGCAAAACGATCGAGCCGTTCCTGCTTCTCGATGTGATCAATGGCGAACGCCACATTGCCGGCCAGCTCCGTCAGCAGCAGCATGCCGGCAGCATCAAAGAATTCAGGCTTGCTGGTGTAGAGCACGAACACGCCGATGGTCTTGTCGGCGACCACCAGCGGCAGCCCGGCGATCGAGCGAATCCCGGCGCCGGCATGCATGGCGCCGAACACCTGAGCGGTGTCCTTCAGCACATCGTTGGTGACGACAGCCGCCTGCTCCCGGATCACGCGTGCCGCCAGCGACGTGCCCTGCGGCGACCCGGCGCTGGAGGAGAAATGTTTTCTGATGGTGGCGATCGCCTGCTCATCGGTGCCCGCCGATGCCACCGGGACAATGTTCATCGCGCTGCGATCGAGCACACCTATCCAGGCCATCTGGAATTCGCCCTGTTCGACCGCGATCCGGCACGAGCTGGTGAACAGGTCGTCGCGATTGCGCACCTTGAGGCCGAGGGCGTTGATGGCGCTGATCATTGCGTACAGGCGATTGAGGTGCCGCAGGGCATCCTCCGCGCGCGTGCGTTCCGCCTCGTCGCGCAGCACGATCCAGTTGGCTGCCGCGGCGATCACGATGGCCAGGACGCTTCCCAGTATCAGCGCCAGTTTGGACTGAAGAAAGTGTTGCTGCTCGCGGTCATTGCGCTCAGCCATCAGCCGGCGCTCCTCGGCCTGCATGTCGCCGGCGACGCCGCTAAACTCATCCAGCACCGGATCATCCTGTCCCTTGCGCATCAGCTCGATAGCGGACCCGGCCCCCTGCGTGCGGCGTACCTGAACCAGGCTGTCGCCGCGCCGGAACATGTCCCGCGACAATTCGGAGATCCTGGCGAGCCGCTGCTGCTGCGAGCGGTTGTCCACGGTCATGGCCCGCAGCGCGGCCTGTTCCCGGTCGAACAGCGCCACGCTGGCGTGCGAGAGCTGCAGGAACGCGTCATCGCCGCTCAGCGCAAAATCCAGATAGCCGCTCTCGATGTTTTCCATCGTCGAGCGCAGGATCGACAGGTGTTCAAGCACCTCGCCGGTGTGCTGCACCCAGCGCGCAGTGAGTGTCGAGACGGTGACGCTGCGATAGGCGACGACGCCGACGATCAGCAGCAATGCAATCACGGCCACCAGGCCGATCTGTATCGTGCGAGCCACCGGCATCTTCGCTTTCATGCGTCTCCATGAGCATCCAGCGCGGCAGGGGGCGCGACCGCCGGCAGCTTATTGGAGCAGTTACCGGGTCTGGCGACCGTGCGGTAGGCATCATAGCGGCGGACGGCGCGCCGCCCCTCGCTAGCGTGGCGGCGGCACGCGCCGCAGGATGCTGGCATCGACCTGGCGCACGTCGGTGCAACCGGTGAGCGCGAGGGTGACTTCCAGTTCCTTGCGCAGCAGATTCAGGGCCAGCGTCACGCCGCGGCCGCCCATGGCCGCCAGCGCATACAGGAAGCTCTTGCCGATCAGGCAGCCGCGCGCGCCGAGCGCCAGCGCCCGCAGCATGTCCTGGCCCGATTGCACGCCGCCGTCAAACCACACCTCGCAGCGCCCTGCGACCGCGTCGACGATTTCCGGGAGCATCGAGATCGAGGACGGCGCGCCATCGAGTTGCCGTCCGCCATGGTTGGATACCACCAGGGCGTCGACGCCCTGCGCCGCGGCGATGCGCGCGTCCTCGGGATCCAGGATGCCCTTGATGATCAGCTTGCCCGGCCACAGGCTCCTGATCCAGACGATATATTCCCAGGTGACCGCCGGATCGAACTGCGAGGCGATCCACTGCGACAGTGTCGACAGCCCGTCCGACTGGCCCAGGCGCGCGGTGAGGTTGCCGAAGGTGCGCCGTTTGCCGAACAGCACCCGCAGTGCCCAGGCCGGCTTGCCGGCGATATCGAGCGCGTTGCGCAGCGTCAGGCGCGGCGGGATGCTCAAGCCGTTCTTGGGATCGCGCCGGCGCAGTCCCTGCACCTGCAGGTCCACCGTGAGAAGCAGCGCGGAGCACTGCGCGGCACGCGCCCGCTCGATGAGTTCCTGATTGAAGCCGCGATCGCGCATCAGGTACACCTGGAACCAGAACGGCTGCGCCACCGCCTGGTGCACGTCCTCGATCGAGCAGATCGACATCGTGCTCAGGCAGAAGGGAATGCCGAAGGCCTGGGCGGCGCGGGCGCCGTGGATCTCGCCATCGCCATGGAACAGGCCGGTCAGGCCGGTGGGTGCGATGGCCAGCGGCATGGTGACCGGCTGGCCGATCATGCTGCTGGCCACCGACAGCTTCGACAGGTCGCGCAGCACGCGCTGGCGGAATTCGATCGCCTGCAGGTCGCTGCGATTGCGGGCGATGGTGAGCTCATCGTAGGAGCCGCGGTCGGCATATTCGAAGATCGCGCGCGGTACGCGTGCGCGCGCCAGCTCACGCAGGTCGGCGATGCTGTTGATCACCCGCATACGGGTGCGCCCGGGCGCGGCGGTGTCATTGGAATTCTCCGGCGGTGGCTGCGTGCAACCTGCTATTTTACGCGCTATCGGCTGGCGGCAGGGCATTTTGCCGCGCTCAAGGGAGACCTACGTTGCGCGTCGCCATCATCGGACAGCAGGACTTCGGCAAGGCGGTACTGGAAGCGATGCTGGAGCGCGGCGACACGGTGGCCGGCGTGTTCTGCGCCCCGGAACAACCCGGCGCCAAGCCCGATCCCTTGCTGAGGGCGGCGCAGGATCGGCAGCTGCGCGTGTTTCAGCTGCCTTCGCTGAAGACCGACGCGGCGCGCGAGGCGCTGCGAGCGCTCGATGTTGAACTCGGCGTGATGGCCTACGTGCTGCAGTTCGTGCCACAGTCGCTGGCGAGCGTGCCCAGGCATGGAATGATCCAGTATCACCCGTCGCTGTTGCCGCGCTATCGCGGGCCAAGCTCGATCAACTGGCCGATCATCCGCGGCGATGAACTCACCGGCCTGACGATCTTCCGGCCGACCGATGGCCTGGACGAGGGTCCGGTGATCCTGCAAAAGCACACGCCGATCGGGCCTGACGATACGCTCGGCAGCGTGTATTTCGATCGGCTGTTCCCAATGGGGATCGCCGCGCTGATGCAAGCCGCCGACCTGGTAGTGAGCGGCCACGCACACGAACTCGCGCAGGACGAGGCGCAGGCCAGCTACCTGGGCTGGTGCCGCGGCCCCGAGGCCAGGATCAACTGGCACAATCACATCGATCTGACCTACGACCTGATCCGCGGCTGCAACCCGGCGCCGGGCGCCTGGACCACACATGGCGAGAACAAGCTGTATCTGTTCGATGCGCGCAAGCATCCGGCGCGCTGCTTCTCGCAGGTCAAGGGCAAAATTGGCGCAGTGACCGCCATCGAGGGCGACAGCGTGTTCGTCGCCGCGCAGGGCGGCCAGATCGAAGTCATCCGCGCCAGGGTCGGCGCCGGCAAGAAATTGCCCGCCTCTCAGGCCTGCGCCGACGCCGGTATCGCGCCCGGCGTGCTGCTGGGCAGCTGAGGGGCAAGCGGCCGCCGCTACTGGCCGGCGGGCGTGGCCCGATCGCGGGCCCTGGGCGGTGTCCTGGCGTGCAGCGCCTCGTCCTCGATCAATTCGCGGTGCACGTACAGGAAGCGGATGGTTTCGTATTCGAACGGCGAGCCGCTGCTGTAGTAGCGAAAATCGTTGCCGGCGCGCTGGTTGACCGCATTGAGCGTGCCCAGTGCCCAGGACTGGTAGCCGCGGTACAGGTCCGCCAGGTTGATGCCGTAGCACACACCATAGTCCGCCAGCCGCCCGATGCCGTCGCGCAGCGTCGCGGGTCCGAGCAGCGGGATGACCAGGTACGGCCCCGGATGCATGCCCCAGCGGGCCAGAGTGATGCCAAAGCCGGTGAGCGGGTCGGCGAGCCTCAGGTGCGCGGCGACATCGAATAGGCCGCCGATGCCCAGCGTGCTGTTGACCACGAATCGGCCGACGCTGCGCATGCCGGGCACAGGCCGCCACTGCAGCAGGTAGTTAAGCGCGCTCCCGGGTTCCGACAGGTTGAGGAAGAAATTGCTGACCCCCTGTCGCAGCGCTGGCGGCAGCCGACCATAGGTGTCGGCGGCCGGCAGGAAAATAGCCTCATCGAAGCGCGCGTTGAATCGATAGATAGAACGGTTCAGGCGCTCCCAGGGATCGTAGCTGACCATCGAGGGTGCGTCGGCAGCGGTCAGTGGCGTGACCGCGTCCGCTGCGCCATCGACGGCTGCGGCGCTGTGTGCGGCCTGGGCCGCCGCGGCGCGCTCATCGGCGCGCTTGATCGCCGCCGCATTATCCGCGGCAGGTGTCTCGGGCGGCAGCCGGCGGATCGACGGATTCTGCAGCGCGCAGCCGCACAGGGTGCTGGCGAGCGCGGCGCTGGCGCCGATAGCGGCGAACCAGGCCGCCGTCACGGTGCGCGATTCCAGCGCCCGGCCAGCATCTGCAGCATGTCCGAGATCTGCTGCCGATCGCCGAGGTTACCGAGGTGCCCGCCGTGGTTGTACACGGCGATACGGCTACCGAGTGTCGATTGCAGCCAGGCCAGCTCGGGCGCGGTCAATATCGGGTCATCGCTGTTGGTCTGGGCGTAATAGTCCGGGTCGGCACGCAGCGTTGCGGCGATGATGTCGAGGCGGTTATCGGCGCGCAGCGATTGCAGTGTGGCAGCGGGCCGGTGCGCCAGGTAGTAGGGTGCGAATACGCGGGAGAAATACTCCGAGAATGGTTTCGATCGCAGCTCGCGCGCGATCTGCTCGAGCGAATCACCGACGCGCGGCGGACGCTGCGGGTCCACCACCACACCGGTGCCGGCGTACAGGTCGCCTGCGAGAAAAACGTTCATGAGCGCGATGCGGAAATTGAGCGCGATGGCGGCCGAGAATTCCTGATCGGTCCTGAGCACCGTGGTGGCGGCGGCCAGCACGTCGCTGTCGCCGACGGCGATCTGGTCCGGTGTGCGGTAGACGTTGGCGAGGCGCGCGTACAGCTTGGCATACAGCTGCTCGACGCCGGCGTCGCCGGAGCCGATGCTCTGGGCGAACAACTGGTCGATGCGGTCGATGGAATCGAACAGGCTCACCGGCGGATTGATCATCACCGCGCGATGAATGCGCAGCGCACCGTCGGACGCGGCGATCGACTTGACCACCGCGGCATTGGCGCCACCCAGACTGTAGCCGAGGACATCGATGTCGGTGATCTGCACGTGCCGCGGCAGGTGCGTGATAACCTGCCGCATGGCCGCATACAGGTCGCGGCTGTCCTGCAGCAGGTCGCCGGCGACGCCGGTGCTGGAGGCCGCGACGATAAAGCCGGGAAAGGTCGGCGATGGCAGCGTCAGCACGTGATAACCGGCGCCATACAGCGCGGCGCGCAGCAGCGCCAGGTTGGCGGTATTGCCGTCGCTGCCGGTGCCGGAGATCACGATCGCCAGCGGCGCGGGCTGCCGCTGCGCCGAGAACCAAACTCGCAGCCTGCGATCGAACCAGAACAATGCCGGTACCGGCCGCGCCCATGGCAGTGCGATGTCGATCTGCTGCAGCGGCACGCTGGCAGGCAGCGGCGCGATATCGCGCGGCGGCGTGCCATACACGGTCGCGCGCAGCGCCGCGGAATCGGCCAGCCCGGTGGCCGGACCCGGGTCGGCCACAGGCACTGCCGGCGACTCGCCGCTGGCAGTCGCGCAGGGCAGCAGCCACGCCGCGAAGGCGATCAGCGCCAGTGCCATCTTCATCGGCAATTGCCGACCACGGCCGCGCAGGCTGACACTACAGGAGACAGCAATGGCACAACCCTCACTGGCAGGTCTGAAGATAGCGATTCTGGCGACCGACGGCTTCGAGCAATCCGAGCTTACACAACCGCGCGCCGCGCTGAGCGCGGCCGGAGCGAGTACCATATAGTGTCGCCAAAGCGCGTTACGCTGCGCGGTCGTGAGCTGATCAGGCTGTTCGCCCAGTCAAGGCAGCCCGAGAGGAATGCCGCAGTGTGATCGGGTAGCGTGGATCGTCTACAGCGCGAGGTCACTGCCGAAGCCATCGACTTCGCGTTCCGCCGCCAGCCAGTCCTCGGTCTCATGGCCAGGTGCGAAGCCGCGCTTCTCGGCGCGATAGTAGGCTGCGGTGGCGATCAGTGCCTCGCGCGAGGATGACGGATCAAAGTTCGCGGACGCCGTGCCCGATGCGGTGACGGCCGGCGGCGATGCGTCCGGCGGCGATGCGTCCGGCGGCGATGCGTCCGGCGGCGATGCGTCCGGCGGCGATGCGTCCGGCGGCGATGCGTTCAAACCATCGCTAGCTCGCGGGTGCGGCGGAATGTCGGGCAATGGGTGCTGCGGCGCGGCCGCGCGCGAACTAGCGTTCCTGGATGTGCTGCTCTTGCTCATGATGATCAGTGTGCCGGCGGCGTCGGCGGCACGGCATGGGTCGCTTGCCGCCAGGCGCTGTAGGATTCGGCGGATAGGCGTGGCGCCTTCCGCAGCGCGCAGGCCGGCGGTGGCGTGCTCCGATTCTGTTAAAACGACGAACGCCGGCCCGAAAGCGGCATAATCGGGCTGCAGACGACGTACACTCGATTGGCGGGGAGCGCATGAATTATGATGCCGCCAACGGCGCATCCATTAATAAAACGATAACTCACAAGTTGAGGAGAGACCATGGCTGACGCTCTAACCACTACCATGCCGGCCGGGGGGCTGCTGGACCGTGATCGCTCGGTGGCAGGGCCGCAGTTCAATCGCTGGCTGGTGCCGCCGGCTGCGCTCGCCATTCACCTGTGCATCGGCATGGCTTACGGGTTTTCCGTGTTCTGGCTGCCGATGAGCAAGCT
>Ga0181525_10003504_pt1 | contig 12378 bp, 11 predicted proteins | sample PEATcosm2014_Bin_48_FD_121100 | JGI IMG/M metagenome (GOLD analysis project Ga0181525, IMG submission 121100) | Peatland microbial communities from MTU Mesocosm Facility, Houghton, MI, USA - PEATcosm2014_Bin06_10_metaG | ecosystem: Environmental > Terrestrial > Soil > Wetlands > Peat | place... | reverse complement strand
TCGCGCTTCGCCCATTCGTAGCGCGGATGAAGCGCCGACAGCTTGACCGAAATGCTCGGCCGCTCGAAGGCGGGTGTGTATTGATCCGTCTGCGCGGCCGCAATCGCCGCCAGCGCGTGGCTGTAGGAGGCGTAGTAACGGTCCGCATCTTTTTGCGTGTAGGCGGCTTCTCCCAGCATGTCGAAGGAGTAGCGGTAGCCTTCGGCCATCGCCGCGCGGGATTCCTTGAGCGCCTCTTCGATCGTGCGGCCGAGCACGAATTGCTTGCCCAGGATGCGCATCGCCATCGTCACCGCCTGGCGGATGACCGGTTCGCTCGAGCGCGCGAGGAGCTTCCGCCAGATGCCGTCGAAGTCCCATTTCGCCGCGTCGTCGAGCTTGACCACCCGGCCCGTCAGCATCAGCGCGAAGGTGGATGCGTTGACGAAGAGCGATTCCGATTTGTTCAGGTGCTTCGACCAGTCGCCGCTGCCGATCTTGTCGCGGATGAGCCTGTCGGCGGTCGCCGCATCCGGCACGCGCAGCAAGGACTCCGCGAGGCACATGAGGACCACGCCCTCCTCGCTCGAGAGCGCATATTCCTGTGTGAAAGCATCAACACCGCTTCGCGTGTCGCGCGAAGCCCGGATGCGGGTGACGAGCTCGGTCGCGAGCGCCTCGGTGCTGGCCCGTTCCGCCGGCGACAGTCGCGCCTTGGGAATCAGCGCTTCGATCGCGGTGTCCTCATCGACAAGCCAGGCATCGGAAATCGCGCTGCGGAGTTCGGCAAGGGTCATGACGGCCTGCTGGGACATTGTTGGGGCGGCGCCTCTATACGCCAAAAAGGAGCGGCCCGCTGTTTAGGCGAGGTATCGGCAGCGGTCAAAGCCGGCGCCGCTGTAACCAAACGACTCCGCTGGGCGAATTGACATCCAGATCGCCGCCCCTCTCGAAACGGAGACTTGGCATGAACAAAAAGCATCGCACGCGCCTCGCGGCCGCAATGATCTTCTGCGCCACAGCGGCAATGGGTTTCCCGGCCATGGCGGCCGGACATTCGACCGTGGTTGAATTGTTCCAGAGCCAGGGCTGCTCGTCCTGTCCGCCGGCAAACGCCAATGTGATTGCACTGAGCAACCGGTCCGATCTTCTGACCTTGAGCTTTGGCGTCACCTACTGGGATCAACTCGGCTGGAAAGACACCTTCGCCTCGCCGCAATTTACGGCGCGCCAATGGGACTATGCGAGGGCCCTCCATCACACCGAAGTGTTCACGCCGCAAGTTGTGGTCGATGGCCGTGTCGACGTCGTGGGCCAGGACCGTCGCGAGCTGGAAACAGTGATCGCGCGCGAACAGAAGAGCGAGAACGGACCGGCCGTCGCCATTGGCGGGAATACAGCAACGGTTGGACCCGGCGCGGGACATGCCGAAGTCTGGCTCGTCCGCTATGATCCGAACATTGTCCAGGTGCCGATTGCGCGTGGAGAAAATAGCGGGCGCACGCTTCCGCACAAAAACGTGGTCAAGGAACTCATCAAGCTCGGCGACTGGTCTGGCCAGCAGCAAAGCTTCAAGCTTCCGCCGGCTGTAAACGCCCGTCTGCGTGATGCTGTACTGGTTCAGGACTGGCCCAGCGGGGCGATCCTGGCGGCAGCGCGGGAGTAATCCGCCTAGCGCTTCCGCTTTGATTTCGCAGCCGCCCGCTTGCGCGTCGTGGTCGGCGAAACGGACGCGACTGCGAACGCCGCCCGCGCCCACGCGGCCAGTTCGTCGGGATCGTCATAGAGCCGGTCGGGCAGCGCGTACCAGCCGGTGACGACCGTCTCGCCGCCTTTTTTGAAGGTGAACGGTTTCGTGCGTTCCGCAAGGAAGGGCTTTCGCGTTTCTTCGTCGGTTTTGAAATAGATCGTGTCGCTGAAGATCATGCCGATCATGATGTCGCCCGAATATATTCCCTCGCCGCCGAAGAAGCGGCGCAGTGAGATCGGTCCGAAGACCTGAAACAGATCGTCAAAACGGTGCGGATCGGCTTTGGCCATCGCGCAACTTTCCATGACGCACGATCTCCGCGCAACCAAGGCTTCACCGGGACCGCGGACGTCCCGTCCGCATGCTGGCATTTTCTCAGGCGTCGGAATGCGGCACGATGCCCGCGGGCCGGTGAAGTCTTCGCACCATTGCCTCGAATGTGCTTTTGTCTTCCCATGATCGCGCCCACGCACTTCGTCCGCGCCAACACGGTGCTCACGGCGTCTACGCTGGTGCCGGAGATCCGGCTCCATCTTGCAACCCAGATCCTTCCCCTGTGGAGCAAGACGGAAGACGAGATCGCGGACAAGCTGCCGCCACCCTATTGGGCCTTCGCCTGGGCGGGCGGACAGGCACTCGCGCGTTATGTGCTCGACAATCCCCAAACGGTGCGCGGCCGCACCGTGCTCGATTTCGGATCGGGCTCGGGACTCGTCGCGATTGCAGCGGCAAAAGCCGGTGCGTCGTCCGTACTCGCCGCAGACATAGATGCGTTCGCCATTGCCGCGATCGTGCTCAATGCGCGCGCGAACAATGTGGAGATCGATGTGCGGGAGAAGGACGTCCTCGAAACGGGTTGCCTCTGGGACACGATCCTGGTCGGCGACATGTGCTACGAGCGTCCGTTGGCCGAGCGTTTGCTCGCCTGGCTCACCGCCGCCGCTGACGGTGGAAAGCAGGTTCTTCTCGGCGATCCGGGCCGCAACTATTTTCCGAAATCGGGCGTCGAGAAACTCGCGAGCTATCAGGTCGAAACCTCGCGCGAGCTGGAAGACCGCGATGTGCGCGCAACCGCCGTCTATCGCCTGGCGGCCGGTGCGGGGCCCACGTAACGCGCGCGCGGACGGATGAGCTTCTTGCTTTCCAGCTGCTCGCTCGCATGCGCGACCCATCCGGCCGTGCGCGCCATCGCGAAGATCGTAGTTTCGCATCCTTGCGGCATGCCGAGCGCACGCCGCATCACGGCGAGCGCGTAATCGCAGTTCGCGAATTGCCCGGTCGCCTCGCGGATCATGTCCGGGATTTCGACCGTCAGATGCCTGTCGACACCCATTTTCACGAGCGCATCGAACATCGAGACGGCGCGCGGATCGCCATCGCGATAGACCATATGGCCGAAACCGGCAAAGCGTTCGCCAAGTGCCACGCGTTCGCGAATGATGGTCGCCGCGTCGCCGGCCAGGAGGACATCGAGAAGCCGCGACGCCTGCGGTCCCACACCGCCATGACGCGGACCTTTGAGCGCGGCAAGGCCCGTGATCACCGCGTCGTAAAGCGAAATCCCCGTCGATGCCGCACAGCGCACCGTGAAAGTCGAAGCGTTCAGTTCGTGATCGGCAAGCAGCACCAGGGTACGGCGGATGAGATCGCTGGCGCGCGGATGTTTGAGCTTCCACCCCTGCACGATCTGTTCGTGAATCGGAATTCCCTTTGGTTGTGTCTGCAGCATCGCTGCCACGACGAGCCGCAGGATCTTGGCGCCGGTCATCGCACGTCCTTCGACGGTGCTGTTGAAGGCCGTCGGATCGGCTTCGGTCGCGAGCGACAGGACGGCGATTGCGCGATCGATAGGGGCTGCGTGCTCGGCTGCCGAGATGATCGTCTGCATCGCCGGCGAGATATGCGGAAGATTTCCTTTCGCAAACGGATCGGACGTCTTCGCATCCCACAGCAATGTTGCCGCCTGCTCGAAGGTCGCGGCTTCCGCGAGCGCGGTCGCGAGCACGCCGCGATAGATGGGACCGTCTTCCGTGATCGTCGATACGGAGGAATCCAGCACCGGAAGATCGGCCGCCTTGAGCCCCTGCCCCTCGACCAGCGGTGCGCGCCGGTTCTTGAGGCCGCGCACATCTTCGGCGCGATAGCGCCGGCCGCGTGTGCCCTCGTTCGTCGGCTCGGAGCGGATCAGCCCGCGGCTCACATAGGCGTAGAGCGTGGCCGGGGAGATCGAGAGCTCGGCGGCGGCCTCGCCGGCGCTCAGGTAGAGCGGCTCGTCAGGTTTTTTCATGTTGATCAGGCTAATCAAGATTGATCAATATTGGAAGGTCCCCGATCTTTTTGCGGTGCAACAAGGGAGATCGAAGGATGACCATTCAACCCCGCAAAACCCCAATCGGCCTGGATGGCGTGCCGGCCGCCGAGACCGTTCTCAGCCACGTCGACGGCGAAAAGGGCGAACTCATCATCGCCGGCAAGTTCGTGGGCGATCTGGCCCCGGATACGAGCTTTGAGGGCGTTACAGCGCAGCTCTGGTCGCTTGGCAGTGGCGAACCCACGACCGAGGCGGAGACGCGCCGGAGCCTCGCGGAAGGGCGGATGCGCGCCTTCGAGCGCCTTCCCCAATGGCTCTCCTCGGCCGACGGGCTTTCCGTGGTCGACGGGTTCCGGGTGGGCATGGCGGGCCTGCGCAGCGAGAGCGGCCTGACCCACGACGCCGCCATTGTCGGCGCCCTGCCTGTGCTGGCCGCGGCTCTCGTCCGCCGCCGCAGGGGCGAAACACCCGTCGCACCCGACGCCGACAACGGCCACGCCTTCGACACGCTGCGCATGTTGAGAGGCGTCGATCCGTCACGCGCGGAGGCTGCGGCCCTCGACGCGTATCTCGTCACCGTCAGCGATCACGGCATGAACGCCTCGACATTCACGGCGCGCGTCGTGGCCTCGACGGCAGCCGATCTCTTCGCGGCGGTGACGGCGGGATATTGCGCACTGACGGGACCGCTTCACGGCGGCGCGCCCGAGCCCGTGCTCGAAATGCTCGACGCCATCGGCACGCGCGAGCGTATCAAGCCGTGGATCGAATCCGCGCTCGATCGCGGCGAGCGACTGATGGGTTTCGGCCACCGCATCTACCGCGTGCGCGATCCGCGCGCCGATGTGCTCAAGAGCGTCGTCGAGAGACTCGGCTCGAACGTGACCGATTTGGGATTCGCCGCCGAAGTCGAAGCCGCCGCGCGCGCCGCGCTGAAAGCACGCAAGCCCGACCGGCCGCTCGATACGAATGTCGAATTCTTCACGGCGATCCTGCTCGATGCGCTGTCGATTCCGCGACAGGCGTTCACGCCGATTTTCGCCGTCGCGAGATCGGCGGGCTGGACGGCCCATGCCCGCGAACAGCAGCGCACGGGGCGGCTCCTGCGGCCGAACTCCCTTTATGTCGGCGAGAGGCCGAGCGCCTGACAAGGCGCCGCCGGCACGCGATGCCTCCTTCCGCAAGCAGCAGAACGCTTGACGCGAAGGGGTATCCGCGGTAAGAACAAATGGCGAACATATGGGGAGAGGTGCCGATGACCATCGATGGCGCGCTCGATTACATCGAACTTCCGGCGACCGACATTCCGGCGACCAAGCGGTTCTATGGTGCGGTGTTCGGCTGGAGCTTCATCGATTACGGACCGGACTATGCGGCCTTCGAGATCGACGGACGCACCGGCGGCTTCAACGCGGAACGGAAGGCCGTTGCTGCGGACGGACCCCTTGTCGTGCTTTACGCCAACGACCTCGACGCCATGGAATTGAAGGTTAAGACGGCGGGCGCGGCCATCCTCTCACGCGAGAGCTTCGTAGGCGGACGGCGCTTCCATTTCCGCGATCCCAACGGCAACGAGATCGCCGTCTGGACGAAAACTTAACGACGGCGGCGGCGAGCGCGCCGATCAGCCACAAGTTTCAGGCTGTTGGCGGTCGCATCGCTGTCATGCAAAGGTGCCTCGTCGATCCGCGAGCGCGATGACGCGCCGCATAAGAGGGGCATCGTTTATGGCCGGAGTTCCGGAGAATCCTAATCCTGGCGTGGACAACGACCTGAAGCAGACGCTCGGGCCGATCCAGCTGATCGCGTTGGGCATCGGCGCCATCATCGGCGCGGGCATCTTCGTGCTGACGGGCCACGCAGCGGCCGGCTATGCCGGGTCGGGCGTCGTGATCTCATTTGCCATTGCCGGGACGGGCTGTCTGTTTGCCGGACTGTGCTACGCCGAATACGCCGCGATGATCCCCGTCGCCGGAAGCGCCTACACCTACAGCTACGCGACCATGGGACGGCTGATGGCCTGGATCATCGGCTGGAATCTGGTGCTCGAATATCTGGCCGCCGGATCGACGGTGGCGGTGGGCTGGTCGGGCTATTTCGCCGACTTCATGACGAAGCAGATGCACATGCCCATACCGACAGCCTTCGCCGGCGCGCCGTACAATTTCGACGGCGTGCATCACCTGATCGCGACCGGCGCTTATTTCAATTTGCCGGCGGTCCTGCTCGTGGCGCTCGTCACCTTCGTGCTGATCGTGGGCGTCAACATGAGCGCGACGTTCAACAGCTTCATGGTCGCCATCAAGCTCTGCATCGTGCTCGTGGTGATCTTTGTCGGGTTCTCCCACGTCAATCCCGCCAATCACGTCCCGTTCATTCCGCCGAACACGGGCGAGCTCGGGCATTTTGGCTGGACGGGCATCTTCCGCGCCACGGGCGTCATCTTCTTCGCCTATATCGGCTTCGACGCGGTGAGCGTCGCAGCCCAGGAGGCGCGCAATCCGAAGCGCGACGTTCCCATCGGCATCCTGGGATCGCTCGTCATCTGCACCGTGCTCTACATGCTCATGTCGTGGGTTCTGACCGGCCTCGCGCCTTACCAGACGTTGAACGTGGCCCATCCGGTTTCGATGGCGGTGGAAGCGATCCCGGCGACCGCATGGCTCGCGCCCTATGTGAACGTCGGCGCGATCGTCGGCCTCGCGTCGGTGGTGCTGGTGCTCCTTCTCGGTCAATCGCGCATTTTCTACGCGATGGGCAAAGACGGCATGATCCCAAAGGTGTTCTGCGACATTCATCCGCGATTTCGCACGCCCTGGCTCGGCACGATGATCACGGGGGCATTCTGTGCACTGATGGCGGGCGTGCTGCCGCTCGACATTCTGGGCGAACTCGTCTCCATCGGCACGCTCGCGGCTTTTGTCATTGTCTGCGTCGGCGTCATGATGCTCCGCGTCAGCCGTCCGAATGTGAGGCGGCCGTTCCGCACGCCGGTCGTGTGGCTCACCGCGCCCGCCGGCATCATCATGTGCCTCGGCATGATGGCATTCCTGCCGGAGGACACCTGGATCCGGCTCGGTGTCTGGACGCTGATCGGCCTGCTCATCTATTTCAGCTACAGCATCCGTCACGCCATGCCGCCGCGCTGGAAGCTCGAGGACGCGCCGGCGGCGGCCGAATAGAATGACCGACGACACGTTTCTCACGCAGCCCAATCCCGTCATCGCGGAGGATCACCAGCTCCACCGCGCGCTGGGGCCCGTCAGCCTCATCATGATCGGGATCGGCTCGATCATCGGCGCGGGCATCTTCGTCATCGCCGGAACGGCGGCGGCCGAACATGCGGGCCCGGGCGTGATCCTGTCCTTCGTCATCGCCGGTTTCGGCTGCCTCTTCGCAGGGCTCTGCTACGCCGAGTTCGCCTCGATGATTCCGGAATCGGGCAGCGCCTACACCTATGCCTACGCCACGATGGGACGCTTCATGGCGTGGTTCATCGGCTGGAACATGGTGCTCGAATATCTCATCTCGGCGTCGGCCGTGTCGGTCGGGTGGTCGGGCTATTTCGTGAGCTTCCTGCAGGAATTCGGCTTCAGCTTTCCTGCGGCCTTCACCAACGCGCCCGTCGCCGGCAGCGGATTTCACGACCTCCACCTGACCGGCGCCTTCATCAATCTGCCCGCGACGTTGCTGATCGTATTCCTCACCGCGTTTCTGGTGGTGGGTGTCAGCGAATCCGCGCGCTTCAACGCGCTCATGGTGATGGTGAAGACGGGCATCGTCATTCTCGTCATCCTCTTCGGGCTGCCCCACGTCCACTTCTCCAACCTCCATCCCTTCATTCCGCCCAACCAGGGCACGTTCGGCAAATTCGGCGTCACCGGAATCATGGCCGCGTCCGGCATGATCTTCTTCGCCTATATCGGCTTCGAGGCCGTGAGCGTCGCCGCCCAAGAGGCAAAGAATCCGAGGCGCGATCTTCCGATCGGCATCTTGGGCTCGCTCGCCATCTGCACCGTGCTCTACATGGGCATGGCGGTTGTGCTGCTCGGCATCACCGATTGGCGCACGCTCGATGTGCCCAATCCCGTCTCTTTTGCGGTCGGCAAGATCGCGGCGATGCAATGGCTTGTCATGCCGATCAATATCGGCGCGATGGTGGGCCTCGCTTCCGTCGTGTTCGTGGGCCTCTACGGACAGTCGCGCGTGTTCTATTCGATGGCCCGCGACGGTTTTCTGCCGCCGGCCTTTTCCGCCGTGCACAAGCGTTTCAAGACGCCCCATCGCGGCACGATCATCACCGGCTTCTTCGCGGCGTTGCTGGCGGCGGTGTTTCCGCTCGATGTGCTGGCCGATCTCGTCTCGATCGGAACGCTGCTTGCGTTCGTGGCGGTGTGCGGCGGGATCATGATTCTCCGGCGCACGACGCCCAAGGCGCGCCGCCCGTTCCGGACCCCCTTCGTGTGGTTCACGGCGCCCGCAGGCATCGCCATCTGCGGCCTCATGATGTTCAGCCTCGCCGACGGCACCTGGGTCAGGCTCATCGCGTGGACGGCCATCGGCATCGCGATCTATTTCTCCTACGGCGTCTGGCATGCCGCGCCGTCGAAATGGAAAGTCGCGAACGAAGGCTAAAAAGCGGCAACGTCGTGCCGCGCTTCGAAACAGGCTAGCGGCCGGGGCGTTTGGTGCGTGCTTTCTCGCCGCCAGGCTGGGCGGCTTTCGCGGCACGCGAACGCAGAAGCGGTGCGCCGGAACCGCCAAAGGAGAGCCCGACCATCGAACTGATGGCGAGGCCAAAGAAGCTCGAACGGCTCATGCCGTACTCGGCCGCCATCTCATCGGCGCGATCGAGCAATCGCTTAGGCAGATAGATATTGACGCGCTCCGATGGGTTCGGCGGTTCGACGCCGACGGCAAAGAACGCAACGAACCGGCAGCCCTTCGGAAGGACGACGGCCTCGAACGGGGTCGGTTCTGGCAGCGGCGCCTCCCGTTCGAACAGCGCGTAGACAGCCCGCGCCAGCGCGGACTCCGCCTTCTGGATGGCCTCCTCCTGCGAGTGCCCGGCCGCAACGCAGTCCGCGAAATCCGGAAACCAGGCCCCGAACGTGCCCTTCGCGCCCTTCTCGAGAACCGCCGGATAAAAACGCTTGGCCATGCTGGACTCCAGGTGTGTGTTTTGCCACACTCCTCGTGGGTGTGTCATTCGACACATGTCTAGCGCGGATATCGAAAAAGGGGAAGGACATGACCGAAGCCGAGCTCGCCGTCGTACGGCGCGCCTTTGCGATGCAGGTTCTGGCCGCGGTTGGCGTCGTCGCGCCGCGCATCGAAGCGGCTTTCGCGACCGTTCGGCGCGAGGCCTTTCTGGGCGCGGGACCCTGGCAGATCTTCCGCTGGGGCATGGCCTATCGTGCGACGCCCAGTGCCGATCCCGTTTATCTCTATACGGACGATGTCGTCGGCATCTGGCCCGAGAGGAAGATCAACAACGGCCAGCCGTCGCTGCATGCGAACCTGATCAATCAGGCGGCACCCGCCGCAGGCGAACACGTCGTGCATATCGGCACGGGCGCCGGCTATTTCACGGCCATCCTGTCGCAGCTTGGCGGCCGCGTGACGGGGATCGAATTCGAACCCATCCTCGTCCAGCGCTCGCGCGAAAATCTGGCGGAGTATTCCAACGTGACGATCGTCGAAGGCGACGGCGCGTCCACAGCGTTCGAGCCGGCCGACGTGATCTATGTAAATGCTGGCGCCACACGCCCTGCGGACAATTGGCTAGACCGCCTGCGCGACGGCGGGCGCTTGATCCTGCCGCTGACGACCGACAAAGGCTTTGGCCAATTCGGCTGCGCGCCGCATGAGATGGTGACCCAGGGCGCCGTTCTCCGCATCGAACGTCGCGGCGACGATTTCTTCGTCAAATCGATTTCAGCCGTCGCCATCTATCCCTGTGCCGGCGCTCGCGACGAGGCGTCCGAAAAGGCCCTCACGACAGCCCTGGCCGGCGGGCGTCTGAACGAAGTGACGCGGCTCTATCGCCACGACGTGCCGGACGAGGATTGTTGGCTGAAGGCGCCTGGGTGGAGTTTGGCGTATAGATAATTCTTGCCGAATATGATGACTCCACCGGGACCGCGGGCATCCTGCCCGCAACGGCGGTGCAGACTTCACGATGCGGCCAAGATGGCCGCGGTCCCGGTGAAGCCTTCAATCTGGAAGACGTCACGGCATGACCTACCGTTCCCTCCGCGACTTCATCACAAAGCTCGAACCCGAAGGCGAACTCGTGCGCGTCACCGAGCCCGTGTCGACCGTGCTCGAGATGACGGAAATCCAGACGCGCCTTCTCGCCGAGGGCGGACCGGCCGTGATCTTCGAAAACCCGATCAAGGCCGACGGCACGCGGTCCGACATCCCCGTTCTCGTCAATCTCTTCGGCACCGTGAAGCGCGTGGCGATGGGCGTGACCATGGGCGGCGTCGAGCGGCGCGATGGACGCTCGTTGCGCGAGGTGGGCGAGCTCCTGGCCCAGCTTCGCCAGCCCGAACCGCCGCGCAGCCTTTCGGAAGCGATGGAACTTTTGCCGCTGGCAAAAACGGCGATGTCAATGCAGCCCAAAACTGGCGGCGGCCTCTTCAGCGGCACGCCGCCCTGTCAGCAGGTCGTGCTCAAAGGCGCCGACATCGATCTCGCGCGATTGCCGGTCCAGACCTGCTGGCCGGGCGAGCCCGCGCCGCTCATCACATGGCCCCTCATCGTCACCAAAGGTCCGGGCGATGCGCGCGAGGACAATTTCAATCTCGGCATCTATCGCCTGCAGGTGACGGGACCGAACACGACGCTGATGCGCTGGCTGAAACATCGCGGCGGCGCGCAGCATCATGCGCGCTGGGGAAAAGAAAAGCGCGAGCCCCTGCCCGCGGCGGCCGTGCTGGGCGCCGATCCCGGAACGATCCTGGCCGCCGTGACACCCGTTCCCGAGACGCTGTCGGAATATCAATTCGCGGGGCTCCTGCGCGGGCAACGCGTCGAGCTGGCGCCCTGCGTGACGCAGCCTTTGCTGGTGCCGGCGGAAGCCGAAATCGTCATCGAAGGCGAGGTCTCGCTCTCGGACTATCGCGACGAAGGTCCCTATGGCGACCACACGGGCTATTACAATTCCGTCGAGCAGTTCCCCGTCTTCACGGTGACGGCGATCACCATGCGGCGCGATCCGATCTATCTCTCGACTTTCACGGGACGTCCGCCGGATGAGCCGTCCGTGCTCGGCGAAGCGCTCAACGAAGTGTTCATTCCGCTGCTCACGCAGCAATTTCCCGAGATCGTCGATTTCTGGCTGCCGCCGGAAGGCTGCTCCTACCGCATCGCAGTCATCAGTATACGGAAGGCCTATCCCGGCCACGCCAAGCGCGTGATGATGGCGGTATGGTCGTATCTGCGCCAGTTCATGTACACGAAATGGGTGATCGTCGTGGACGACGACATCGATGCGCGGAGCTGGAAGGACGTGATGTGGGCGATCTCGACCCGCATGGATCCGGCGCGCGACATCACCCTCGTCGAAGGCACGCCGATCGACTATCTCGATTTCGCTTCGCCGGACTCGGGCCTGGGCTCGAAGATCGGTCTCGATGCCACCAACAAATGGCCGCCCGAGACGAAGCGCGAATGGGGCCGCGAAATCCGCATGGACGATGCGGTCGTCCGCACTGTCACCGAAAAATGGGCCAGGCTCGGACTTCCCGGCAGCGGTAAGTCGATCTGGAAATAATCTCGCAAAGCGAAGCAAGCAAAGTCATTTCAACCTCCCCCTTGTGGGGAGGTCGAAATCGCGTCAGCGATTTCGGGTGGGGGCCCCCACCCGACGTGCTCGCTTACGCTGCGCGCGTCGACCTCCCCACAAGGGGGAGGTGGAATGCGCGTATCGCTCGTGGTCCCACTCGTGGTGAATGAAACTAACCTAACCAATCACCAGTCGGTGGCGTCCCCAGCCCCGATGTGGTTACCTCCTCCTCGGAGGAGCGTTCGTCCGTTTGAGGGGTACGCTCAATGCGTTCTTCAAGACTTGTAATCGGCGGTCTCGTCGCGACCGCCCTTGTCGTTGCGCCGCTGGCCTCGGCTGAGGCCGGGTGGCATGGCCATCATGGCTACCGTCATGGCGGCTGCTGGTTCGTAGGCTGCGTGGTCGGAGCCGTCGTCGGCACGGCTGCCGCCGTTGCCACAGCGCCGTTCGTCATCGCCGGAGCCGCGCTTGGCGATCCGCCACCCCCGCGTCCCTATGGACCGCCGCCGGGCTATTACGGGCCGCCGCCCCCGCCGCCTGGATATT
>Ga0181525_10003502_pt1 | contig 12384 bp, 14 predicted proteins | sample PEATcosm2014_Bin_48_FD_121100 | JGI IMG/M metagenome (GOLD analysis project Ga0181525, IMG submission 121100) | Peatland microbial communities from MTU Mesocosm Facility, Houghton, MI, USA - PEATcosm2014_Bin06_10_metaG | ecosystem: Environmental > Terrestrial > Soil > Wetlands > Peat | place... | reverse complement strand
GCGGCCTGCCAGGACGGCTGAGGCTCGTTAGACGAGCAACCTGAGCCGGTGCCTTCGGAGGAACTGGTCTCCCAGACACTCTCGGTGTAGCCGCGCGAGTTGGACGCGGTGTCCAGCGTGGTGCCGCCGACCGAGACGACGTGTGGGGAGGTGGCCGGGTAGATCACGCCGGCGCTGTAGGCGCCGTCGCCCGCGGATGCGGTGTAGACCGTGCCGGAGACGCCGAAGTACTCGGAGTCGTAGGTGAGGTCGGTGGACGACTCGCTGCCGCCCCAGCTGTTGGAGATGTAATGGGCGCCCAGCGTGGTGGCGGCCGTCTCCTCGGCGACGTACAGCCCGGTGCCGGTGTCGTTGTTCGCCTCGACCAGGTCGATCTTGCACAGCGGGCAGATCGCCGAGACCATGTCGACGTCGAGGGATTCCTCCAGCGTCCAGTCGTCGCTGGCCGGCGCCGTTTCGGGCAGCGGCGAGGTCTGGCCGTTCTGGTTGTACACGGTGAACTGGCCGGACGTCAGGGCGGGCAGGCCCGCCGCGGACCGGTAGGTAGCCAGGTCGGTGGCGGCGCTCGGGTCGTTGTAGGCGTCGACGACCGCGACGGTGGTGCCCGACCCGTCGGCGGCGGACGCCGCGGTCAGGCCGTAGGCGGCCTGGAACTGCGAGGGCCCGTAGCCGTCACCGGAGGGGATCGCGCCGGGCCGCACGGTCGCGGCGGTCGGATGAGCGGCGGTGTTCTTGATCACGAAACAGTTGAGCTTGCCGGTCGTGAAGGTGTTGCCGCACGCGTAGTGCCAGTTGGCCGGGACCGGCGCGGTGGCCGCGCTGGCAGGGGTGCCCGCCATGACGATTGCCGGGGCGACGGCGATCATTCCCCCAGCCACGAGCGCTACCGGCGCGATGATCGCCAGTGAGCGCGTTCTCCGCTTGCTGCCGTTATGCTTCGGACGCAAGACCTGTTCCTCTCAATCGAGCGACTGGTGCACTGCTACCGTTGGGTAGCTCCGTTCGATTCTGGGCACAAAACACCGCTCTGTCTTGCCAATTGGTGAACCTGCGGCTAGACGATCGCCCCGAACGGGCCGGGCCACGTGCCGGTGGGCCCGGGCAGGCCTCCCTTCAGGCGCAGGCGCGTCTGATACGGCGGCACACAGCCCCCACCCGCATCACGACCCGAGCCGGATACCAACCGCCGCTTTGCGCAAGCGGCGGATGCGCGGACCTCTACCCACGCGGTATCCCGCGTCGGCGGTGGGCCTGCGCACCCTGCCACCCCGAAGGAGGAGTGGTCGTTACCGCCCTTCACCATACAGAGAGTAGGTAAGCGTGTGCAAGACTCGATGTTGAGGGGAAAGTTGTGATAACGGGCCGGTCCGTTTGACTGCGACCCGCGCGACGGCCTGACAGCGCCGCCGGGCTGACGCTTCTCGTTGAACGACGTGCGATCGAGTTGGGCCCCCGCGGGGACGACGCTGCCCGGCCGGCCCACCACCGTCCGTTCGGAATAATGCTTTTTAAAATCTTTTTTATCCGAACGAACAGTGGTGCGCGCCCCGGTAATGGTCAGTGGCCGCAGGCCATGGCGGCACCGTGATTGACGAACAGGAAGTTGTTGACGAAAACGGTGAAGCTGTCCGCGCCGGGGTTGACGCTCATGATCGTGGAGGTGCTGCCCCGGTAGACGAACGTCTGGGTCGGCCACAGCGTCGGGCCGCAGACCTCGGTCAGCGTGCTGCTGCCGGATGCCACGTCGAACCGCAGGATCGGGCCGAGGCAAAGCGGCGGGTCCCGGCCGGAACCTGCAGACGATTTCGACGCGGCCCTTTCTTGCCCTGCCGCACGAGCTTGAGCAGGGCCTTAGGCGGGAGCTTGGCCTTGCCAGGCAACACCCTGCCCCTGATCACGATCGTCCGCCTGGGGTGGCCCGTGCGCAGCCGGGAGGGGACCGGGCAGACGGCCTGGACGGTGCCGGGCCGGCCGTAGCCGGGTCCGCCGCCGCCGCCGCTGCCGCCGCTGCCACCGCTGGCCATGGCCGCCGCCGGGATGGCCAGCAGGGCCGCCATCAGCGCGGCCAGCACCGCGAAGCGTTTCATCGAAGTCCTTTCCGGAGGTTATGGCGTGCGTAATCGGCCGCGCGCGGCCTGGAGCGCAAAGCTAATTGGCGGGTGTTTGAGAGCCGCCCCGATTCGGCACTGGTCCCAGGCCCGTGATCCCGCGGGACGTCGCCAAGGTCACAGCGGCCGGGCCGGCTCCAGCTCATCATCGCCACCGGCTCGGCCGCGTTCATCTTCCTCGGCGTCTTCCTGGTCATGCGGCAGGGGCTGCGGCCCGTCGAGGCGATGGCGAGCCAGGCGCGCTGTGCGAGCGGGCGGACGTCGACGAGGCGATGCGCCGGATCAGCCTGGAGGCCCAGCGGATGAGCCGCCTGGTCGACGACATGCTCCGGCTGGCCCGCCTCGACCAGCACCCCGCATGGCCTGCGCGTCACGCTCAGCCTGCCGGCCGACGATTCGGGCCTAGACGCCGACGACGGCCATTACCTCGCATCGATGTCGAAAGTCCCCCAATCCTGACAACCGCCAGGCCGGACGGCGCGTCCTAACTGCAGCAGGGGGCGTGAGCGTTACGGTCCCCCGGCGGCAGGAGGGGGACCGAGATGACTACCGTCCTTCGCACCGCGCGGCTCAGCGCGGCCGAGTCGTTCTGGTACCTGGTCGGCTGCATCGGGTTCGGCCTGATGTACCTCGCCAAGGTGCCGGTCAAGAAGGCACTCGCCGAGGCGGGCCTGGCGCAGATGACCGGCGCCGAGCGGTTCTGGTACCGGGTGCAGTGCGTGGCGCTGGGCGCCGGCTACCTGGCCAAGATCCCGGTCAAGAAGGCGCTCACCGAGATCGGGCCGGTGCACGGCGGCAAGCGGGCGCGATCCGGCGATGGCGTCGTGGCCGAACTGCCGCGCGGCTCCCGGTCACAGGATCACCGTCCGCCGCAGATCTCGCACGCGCCCGGGCGGCACGCGCGACACCAGGACGGCGCCAGGTAGCTCCGTGCCCGGGTCCTCGCCAATGGGTAGTGGATGTGGCACCGCATACCGGGATCGGTAGTGAGTGTGGCACCGCATACCGGGGATCCGGATGCGGAGGGGGATTTGCTAGGGCCTGGGGCGGTCGTCTAGGCGGAAACCGAGCTTTAGGGTTACCTGGAAGTGCGCGACCTGGCCGTCCTCGATGTGGCCGCGGATGTCGGTGACCTCGAACCAGTCGAGGTTGTGCAGCGTCTGCGAGGCCCGGCCGATCGCCGTCTTGACGGCGTCGTCGATGCTGTCAGTGGAGGAGCCGACGATCTCGCTGACTGAGTACACGTGGTCTGCCATCGATGATCCCTTCGTCGGCCGGATCCTGCCCGGAACCTGCCTTGAGCCTGCCTTTGAGCCTTGAGCATGTCACACCGCGGCATCCGGCGGCCTCCTCGGCACCACGGGCGCGGTGACGACCGGATCGCCCGGCCGGCCGAGCGCCCACGGGTGACCGGCGATGACGGCCACCGGGTCGTCGCGGTCGGGCCTGGCCGGCACCACCCACGCGGAGACGAGCTCGCCCTTCCTCGGCACCGGCAGGCCGAGCGCCGCGGCGACGAGCGGATCGTTGTCCTGATGCCCGAGCACCAGGATGCCCTCGGGCTGGAGGGCGGTACGTGCCCCGCCGTTGCCGCGCGCCCTTTTCATCGGATCGTCCTGCTGGGCGACGGTGGCGAGCTCGGCGCGCCTGATGATGCGCCGCTGGACCAGGCGGAACAGCTCGTTCGTGCGGGCCTGGCCGTGCTGCTCGCCGGACTGCGCGCGGGCGTCGAAGATCCGGTCCCTGATGTCGGGCCTCAGGTGCAGGAACAGGTTCTGCGCCAGCCGCCGGTGGTTTGGCCACAGGGCGCGTATCCGCTGATGGCTGGAGGCTCGCAGCTGACGTTTGGCGTCGCGGTTCGAGCCGCCGCGCAGCAGCGGTTCCGCCACCCGCAGCAGGCCCGCCTGCCAGCTGCTGCGCTGATCGTCCGCGGTGATCAGCAGGCAGATCTGGCCGATGGCCTCCGGCGGGAGCTCCCAGCCGCCGTAGGTCATCGAGTACTTGCAGTCGACGTCGACGCCGGCGATCCGGTAATCGGTCACGGCGCCGTCCGCGAAGCCGAACCGCCGGTGCAGGTTGATCTCGACCAGCGTGCCGACGTGGGTTTTCTCCGTCTTGTTGAGCTGGTCATAGTGCCAGCGCCCGGTGTGCTGGCCGTCGTAGATCTGGTCCAGCGTGTCGCGCAGCACGGCGGCGACCCGGTCGCCGGCGGGGTCGAGCAGGTGCAGCTCGGTTTCCACGGCGTCGAGCTCGGGGTCGCCGCTGTCACCGAAGGGCAGCGGGAGTTGTTCCATCCTGACCTGCGGTTCCTGGGCTTCGTTGCTGGGGCTGCGTTGCTGGGGCCGCGGTCCCTAGACCGCGCGGAGCAGGCGCTCCGATTCGGTGGCTCGCGGCCGGCGCGCCGCCAGCAGCGCGGCCCGGATGCTCTCCCCGACGGCCCTGGCCACCGGCGGCGGGAAGGCGTTGCCGATCTGGCGGTACGCGGCGGTCTTGCGCCCGGAGATGCGCCAGCCGGCCGGGAAGCCCTGCAGCGCGGCCGCCATCGGCAGGGTCAGCCGCGGCAGGTGGTGCGGCGGATCGGTCCGCCCGGGCGGCGCGTCGGCCAGGCCCCTGCCGTCGACGTGCAGCTTGAGCCACTCGTTCCTGGCCCGGGTCGGGCCGAGATCCGGGCCGCCGTGCTTGCGCGATCCGCCGACCAGCGTCGGGCCGATGCCGTTGGCCTTGCTCGCCCACGCCGCCGCGCCCGGCCAGCCGTCCGCCGCCATGTAGTCCTTTAGCGCCTCGCCGACGGTGGGCGGCGTCTTGACCGCGTGCGGCCACTCGAAGTACCGCAGCGCCTCCGGGCGCATCGCCACCAGGATGAACCGCGGCCGCAACTGCGGCACGCCGAAGTTGCAGGCGTTGAGCACCTGCCAGTCGGTCTGGTAGCCGAGGTCGTGCAGCCGCTGGAGGACCTGCTCGCGGTAGCTCGCGAACCGGGCCGTGGACAGGCCGCGGACGTTTTCCAGCATGACGGCCGCGGGCGCGCACTCCTGCACCAGGCGGAGCGCCGGGGGAAAGAGGTCACGCTCGTCGTCGGCGCCGAGTTGCTTGCCGGCTATCGAGAACGGCGGGCAGGGCGGGCCCCCTGCCAGCAGGTCGACGCCCTTGAATTCGGCACCTTCGAACTCGTGGATGTCGCCCTCGACGACGTTCCACCGGGGACGGTTCCCGCGCAGCGTCTGGCAGGCGTCCGGGTCGATCTCGAGGACCGCGACGGGCGCGAAGCCTGCCTGCTCCAGGCCGAGCGACTGGCCGCCGGCGCCGGCGCAGATCTCCAGGCAGGTCAGCCCGGATGGCGCGCTCTTCGGGTTTTCTGGATCGAACCTGGATTCGATGCTGAGCACGTTATCAGGTGAAACATCGGCGGCATGAGCATCTGTGACATCCCCGGGCATCCGCACGAGGAGACTCTACCGGTAACCATGATCAACTTCCAGGAAGCGCGATCGCACAGTCGTTCGATCGTGTCGCGGCGATGCAGAAGGTCAGCGCGGCGGCGGCCAGCGTGACCAGGCTGGCCACGGTGGCGACCCCGGTGAGGTGCACGGCCTGGGCGAGAAAGGGCCCGGCGGTGGCGCCGGCCTATGTGGTCGGACACGTAGGCCGGCCCGCCGGGCAGCGGTTGCTTGGCGGCCAGGAGCAGCTGCGCGGCCTCGACCTTTATGGGGCCGGCGACCAGGATGAAGTCGATGCAATGCGGTGAACTGCCCGGGCTCAGGAACTCGGCACGGAACGTCGGGGGGCATTGGCCCCCGAATGCGTCAGCAAGGCCCGTGGCGGCGATGAAGTCGCTATAGAACGCGCTGTCGCTGGCGACGTTGAAATCGCCGCACACGACGACCGGTCTGGGCAGGTCGCCGATGACGCGCGCGAGCGTGGCGAGCTGGGCCTTGTGGATCGGGTAGAAACGATTCGATTCTGACCAGTCGCCGTCCCAGTTAGCCGTCGGATGCGTGTTGACGAGACAGATCTCGGCAGCGGCAAGCGTGGTGACCAGTGCGCCTTTCATCGGTGCCAGGAATCGCGTGAGCCAAGGGAGGCCCGCAACGTCCAGGCGGACTCCAAAGCGGTGGTAGCCGGATCCGGCGACGGGCAGCCGCGACAGGGTCGCCAGGCCGCCGGCCGGCCCGGCGGCCGAAGGGCGGAAGCTGACGTGGCGGTAGGACGGCATGCGCCTGGTGAGCAGCCGCAGGTGGTGGTAGGTGAGCACCTCCTGGAAGTTCACCGCGTCGACGTCGCATGCCTCGAAGCTGCCGGCAATAACCGCGTAACGGTCTGCCAGGCGCGACCCGGTGATCGGTACTCCGCGCGTATTGAGGGTGGCGACGGCCAGCCGGTCGGTCACCGTCACCGGTCAGGGGTCGACCATCGATTTGACCAGGGTTCCCTGCTGGACTTCGGCGGCGTCTGCCCGGCCGAGCATGCCGAACTGGAGCATGGCGGTGGCGACCCGCTGGATCCGGGTCTGGCTCACCGCGCCGATCGGATAGCGGGACGGCACGATGCTCGCGGTCACTACCGGCGGCAGGCTGTCGTACTTGCCTATGGCAGCCCGGACCGCCGCCGGGTCGGTATTGGCGATCAGCTGTCCCTCCTCGATAGCCCGGACGAACGCCGCCGCGGTATTCGGGAACCGCTGCGCCCAGCCCGCAGTAGCGACATACCCGTCGACGGGAAAGTTCATCAGCGCGCCCTGGTCGAGGTCGGCCAGCACCTGCTCGCCGTATTGCTCGGCCGCGACGGTGATGTACGGCTCGGAGAGGAACGCCGCCGCCCAGACGCCGTGCTCGAGCTCGCCCGGCATGGCAGGGAAACCTGCCGTGTCGGTGACGAAATGTACCTTGCGCGGTGAGACCCCGTTCTGCGCCAGCAGCGCGCTGACCAGCAAGGTGCCGATGCTGTTGGTCCCGTTCAGCCCGATCTCCTTGCCCGCGAGCTGGCCGACGGTGGTGACGCGGGAGCCCGCGCGGACGACAAGCGCCCGCGAATCCGGCCCCAGCGTGGACGCCTCGGCGAGGATGCGGAACCTGGCGCCGGCGGCCTGCGCCGCGATGTAAGGGACGTAGCTGCCGGCGCTGATGTCCACCGCGCCCTTTAGCTGGTCGGTGATTATCGCCTGGCTGCTCGCGATCTTCTCGATCCTCACGTACAGCCCTTGCGTGGCGAACAGCCCCTGGTCCTGCGCGATATACAGGCTGGCCAGGTCGACCGCGGGCAGGGCGGCCACCGTGATGTCGGGCTCCTCGGGAGCGGCCGCCGCCGCGGTGACCGCGGTGTTGCCGCCGGCCGACGTGCACCCGGCTACCAGGATCGAGATCACCGCCGCGATCAGCGGCGCGGCTGACAACCTGCGGGTATTCATCCTTGCCTCCCGTGTTGCGGCCGGGAACCGAGGCCTACACGAACACCCCGTCAGCGGTCCCCGCAGATAGCCGCCGGGATGAGCGATTAGCCGTCACGCTAACGACCCGGCCGGGCGGCGATAAGCGGAGTAGTCAGCAGTTCCCTATTTCGTAATGAATCGGACAGGGTCTTGACTCTCACGTTGCGTGAGGGGTGCAAGCTCTAGTCATGTTCAGCATCGGTGAGTTCGCCAGGCTCGGCGGGGTCTCCATCCGCACGCTCAGGCATTACGACGAGACCGGGCTGCTGCGGCCGGCCAAGGTCGATCCGGATACCGGCTACCGCAGCTACCGCGCCAGCCAGCTCGGACGACTGAACCGGATCCTGGCGATGAAGGAGCTCGGGCTCTCCCTCACGCAGGCCAGGCGGCTGCTGGACGGAATCACCCTGGAGGAGCTCCAGGGCATGCTCATGCTCCGGCGCGCTCAGCTGGAAACCGAACTCCAAGCGCACCAGAACCAGTTGCTCGGGGTCGAAGCACGGCTCCGCTACATCGCCAGAGAGGGTGCCATGCCAGCAGACGACATCATCGTGAAGACGATTCCGGCCATGGGCGTGGTGATGCTCGCCGCACCGACGCCGGGGTGGGGCCCGGCAAACATCGTTCCCGTCGTCAACCAGCTGAGGGGGCAGTTCGACCAGCTCGGGATCGCCGAACGCGTCAAGGAGGCGGGCCCGTTGATGATCTTCTACTCCCACGATCAGGGCAACGACGTCGTCGTCCACCTGGCACTGCCGGTGGTCGAGCAGCCGGCCGAGCTACCGCCGCCCGCGCAGTACATGGTGCTGCCGGAGATCGAGGCGGCCACCGCCGTGCGCAGCGGCCCCGCGGCCAGCATCTTCCCTTTCGTGTACCACGACCTGACCAACTGGATCGAGGCGCAGGGCTTCCAGAGCCGCCCGCCGGGCCGCGAGGTATGGATCAACGAGATAGACGACGTCGCCGACGTCGACCAGCAGGTGTTCGAGATCCAGCAGCCGTTCACCCGCACCGCGTGAGGCGGTAGGCCGGACCGGGGCCTGGACGGATCGGGGCTAGCGCTGCTCGTCCTCGATCCGTCCGGCCGGCAGCGTCCGGCCGCAGAGCATCGCGGCCAGGTCCCCGGCCTCGCCGCGCAACGCGGGGCCCGATCCGTATGACCAGTCCAGGTCGGTGGCCTGGAGGCTGCGCCCGTCGACGTTGGTGCCGAAGTGCTGGTGCATGCCGCCCTGGGTGAGGTCATCCAGGACGATGCGGATCGCCGCGTCGGGTGACCGGCGCGGCACCCCGAGCGGCACCGTTACGTCCAGCCCGTGGATGACCGCGTGGTTGAGCGCGCCGTGGTAGCCCCCGCCCGGCGGCGCCCAGTGCTGCATGACGCCGGACCGCAGGCTGGCGACGAGCTCGCCGGTCGGCAGCCCGGCGTCCTTGGCGGCGAGCTCGTCGGACAGCCGGCCGAAGTCGAAGTCGTGGCGGGCCAGTTCGGCCATGAAGGCGTCCTGCGAATAGCGCGCGGCCATCGTCATGTGCGCGACCACCTCGCGGACCCGCCAGCCCTCGCACAGCGAGGGCGTGTCCCACTGCGCCTCGGTTGCCTCCTCGAGCAGGTCGGCGAGGGCCAGCAACTCGCCGGCTACCACCGGCTGCAGGTCGGCATCATCGGTCATGGTCGGTCTCCCTCTCGTTCTGTCACCCGTTCAGACCGATTCGCGGCGGCGAACTCATCGCTGCATGATCGCGGTGGTCTGCGACCAGACCACCTGCCAGGTCTCATCCCGGCGCCGGTAGCAGTCGATGTGCCAGCAGACGATGCCAGGCCCGTCGTCAAAGCTGATGCGCGCCTTGTACCGCAAGACCGCCACCGGCGCATCGCCCAGCACGGACATCTCGGAAACCGATTCCCCTCCACCGCGAGCGGCCGCTCAGCCAGGTCAGGTGACCCACGATACGGCGCGGGCCGGCCGCAGCGGCGAGTCACCGCACAGGAGACCGGGTAGCGGCCGAAGATCTGGAATGCTCGGATATTGATGTCTTCGGATCCGGGTGCCAGCCACGGCGACACGCCGCGCGTGAATCGCCTGCTCGCCCTGTCCGACGGCGTCATCGCGATTGCCCTTACCCTGCTCATCCTGCAGGTCAAGCTGCCTAGCGCGGACCAAGTCGCCAACCCGGACTCGGCGGCGGAGCTGGCCGACCAGCTTGGCAAGGACGCGGCTCAGCTGATCAGCTACGGGATCTCGTTCTACGTCATCGCGCAGTTCTGGCTCGTGCACCGCTGGGTATTCCGGCTGATCGGCGAGCATGAGGAGGGCGTGGAGTGGCTGAACTTCGCGTTCCTCTTCACCATTACGGCCATGCCGTTTACCAGCGCCCTGCTCGGGTCCTTCGTGCGAAACCCGCTCGCCGTCGACATTTTCGCCGCCAACCTGCTCATCGCGAGCCTGGCCACCGAGGCGATCATCATCACCGGCCACCGCAAGGGCCTGATCCCGGCCGCCAAGGCGCGGTCCGGGCGGATAAGCGCGGCGGTGGTACCGGTCGTGATGGCCGCGTCCATCGGGCTGGCCTGGTGGAGCACCAGCGCCGCCATGTACTCCTGGATCCTGCTCGCCGTGGCACCGGGCATCATCAACCGCTGGTCATCCCGCGGCGCTCGCGGCGCTCGCGGCCCAGCCGAATCGGGAGACGGCTGACTACGGCGGGTCCGCCTGGGACCTGCCCAGGGAGGCTTCCAGGGCGGTCTTCCGCTCGACGCTTTCCCGGGCCAGGTCCGAAAGCCAGACCCCGCCCGGGGCGTACCCGCCCACGCGGCCGGTTGCCTGGTCCTCTTCTCCGACGGCGAATCCGCGGGGAGCGGTCATCGGGTCGATGGTCGTCCGGCTGCCGGCCAGGGCCGCCATGATCCCGAGCAGCGCGCCGAGCACGGCGCCGAGCAGCGCGTCGCCGAACAGCCGCTGCGGCGCCTGGATGGCCGCCGTCGCCGGCTCGACCAGCACCCCCGACACCTGCTCGCCCTGGTAGCCGGAAGCACGGGCATCGGCGAGGCTGCGGGCGGCCGCGTCGGCGGCGGCCTCTGCCTGGGCGGCGGTCCGGCCCACGGCGCTTACCGTCAGGACGTTGCCTGCCGTCGGCTGTACCTGGGCGCCGATCGTCAGCGACTTGACCGGGGTGCCGCTCGGCGCGAACTCAGGTCCGCCGCAGATGGATCCGGCCGGACAGGCCGGCTGATAGACGAGCGCCCGGCTCGTGTACAGCGGCGGGTTGAGCGCGGCGAGGACAACGCCGGCGAGCAGGCCGAGTACCGCCAAGATCCCGACCAGGCTCCGGTACCGCCCGACGATCTGGGCGAACCGAGGCAGGTCCGCTGGCTGCTGGTTCATCTGGGCCTCCGCGTTGATCTCCGGTGCCTGACCAGCATGGTCTGCAATGACTCTCATCATACGACTGGCCGGCCTGGCGTCGAGGGGCCCAGGCCCGGTGGCTAGTCGCGGAAGACCTCCTCCTGGAACCACTGCCAGGTCCGGGGGATGCCGACCTCGCGGGCGACCGTCGGCTGGTAGCCGAGCATCTCGGTGGCCAGGGCGTAGGAGGCGAAGTTGCGGCCCACCTCGCCGACCCGCACGGGCCGGTACTCGATCGGGTGGCCGGGAACTCCCGCGGCCTGGCGGCACAGGTCGGCCAGGTCGCTGAGGGCGGTCTCGACGCCCGACGCGGCGTGCAGCACCGTGCCGCCCGGGACATCTTTCTCGAGCCCGAGCTGGAGGGCGTTGGAGATGTCGTCCACGTGCACGTAGTCGCGGGACGCCGTCCCGTCGCCGTAGATGATCAGGGGCACGCCGGCGTGGAGCGAGGAGAAGAAGACGTTGATCACGCCGCGCTTGCGGGCACACCATGGCCCGTAGACGTTGCCGAACCTGATCGCGACGGTGCGCAGCCCGTACGTCTTCGCGAATGCGTGCGCGTACCCCTCGCCGGCCAGCTTGCTCGCCCCGTAGGGGGAGATCGGCTTGGGCAGAGAAGCCTCGTTGACGGGCGGCGTGGCGTCTCCGATCAGCGCCCCGCCGGTCGACGCCTGCACCATGCGCTCGACACCCGCCCGCCGCGCCGCGTCCAGGACGCGGAACGTGCCGAGCACGTTGACCTCGAAGTTCATGCCCGGGTCCTGGACCGAACCGATCACCGAGCCGGCCGCGGCGAGGTGGATGACCGCGTCCATGCCGCCGAGCGCGTCGTCAAGCGCGGCCGCGTCGCGGATGTCGCCCTTGACCAGTTCGGCGTCCACGCCGGCCAGGTGCGCGGCGTCCCCGGTGCTGAGGTTGTCGAGGACCCGTACCCGGTAACCGCTCGCCACCAGCCGCCGCACCAGCGTCGCACCCACGAAACCGGCGCCGCCGGTGACCAAGATTCCGTCAGAAGCGCTCACAAGAGGGGGAGTGTACCGGTATCACCGTCCCGCCTGTCAGTGACCTGCCCGACCGCTGGCCACCGGCGAACCCGGCTAGCGCAGTGACTTGAACGAGGCCCGCATTTCCGCGGCGAACAGGTCCGGCTGTTCCCACGCCGCGAAGTGGCCGCCCCGGTCGAGCCGGTTGTAGTGGATGAGGTTGTGCGGGTAGGCGCGCTCGGCCCAGCTGCGCGGGGCCTGATAGAGCTCGTCGGGGAAGACGCTGATGGCGAACGGGATCGTAATGGGCTTGGCGTCGAAGAAGTCCGCCTTGTTCTCCCAGTACAGACGGGCCGAGGAAACCCCGGTGTTGGTCAGCCAGTACAGCGTGATGTTGTCGAGCAGGTCGTCCCGGGTCAGGGCGCTGGCATAGGTGCCCTGCAGGGTCTGTTCGACCAGCCCGGGCT
>Ga0181525_10003500_pt1 | contig 12388 bp, 13 predicted proteins | sample PEATcosm2014_Bin_48_FD_121100 | JGI IMG/M metagenome (GOLD analysis project Ga0181525, IMG submission 121100) | Peatland microbial communities from MTU Mesocosm Facility, Houghton, MI, USA - PEATcosm2014_Bin06_10_metaG | ecosystem: Environmental > Terrestrial > Soil > Wetlands > Peat | place... | reverse complement strand
GGCCGTGCCCGCCCGTTTCATCAGCTTGCGTGCCGCAGCGACAGCGGCAGCATTGGCTCACCCTCAAGGCCCAGCGCCCGCTCCGCGACCGTCAGGAACGTGGACGCGTCCCGCAGCAGATCCTCCGCCTCCCGCGCGGTCGCCGCCCTCGGCAGTCCCGCCTCGGCCGCGGCGCGCTTGGCCGCGCTCGCCGCGAAGAACGCCGCCCACTCGGCGAGGGTCGGCTCAACCTGCGGCAGCAGTTCCCAGACCGACCTGGGCCGGCGACGCCGCGCCCCGGTTCCCGGCTCGCCTCGTGCCGCCACGATCGCCGCCGCCGCGCGCAGCGCGGCCAGGTGCGCGCCGATGTAGCGCGTCCCCGCGTCCGTCTCCGCCTCCGCCTCTGACAGCCCGAGGCGCGCCGTGCGCAGCAGGGTCAGCGCTGCCGCGGGCACCCGGCTCGGCAGGGGCATTGCGTTGCGGGTAGGCGCTCCCGCCGCCGCTAGCGAGCTGATCATGCTCATCACTCCTCCAGGAGATGCGCCGAAGTCCGCGTCAGCCAGGCTGGCTGGCCGGCCGCGCGATCGGTGATCCGCCGGCCGGGCGAAGCGCTTCCCCGCGCCCCGCCCGGCCGGCACCGGTCGCCGGGGGTCGCGGCGGCCGGGAGTCAAACCCCGTTATTCGAACACAGTCTCATTCGAACACAGGTTCGCGCGAAAGTCCAGTCCATTTGCTGACGAGTTCGAAGTTACGATGAGGGTCTGACATTCCAGGGTCACGCACCGCTCTGAGGGGGTCGCCCGCGCCCCGGGCGTGACGCGCGGCCTCGCGCCCGGCACCCGGGGAGCTTGCCCGGTGTTCTAGTCTGTGGCTGGTGAGGGTCTATTCGTGAGGATCGCCTACCGTGAGCTTGGGCCCGGCGAGTTTCGGTCCTCGATCCGCGCGCTTGTCGCCGTGTACGCGGCCGCGATGAGCCCACCGGACCGGACGCTGTCGGGACGGGAAGCCATCATGGAGCGCCACGCCGCGAGCCCGGGGTTCCGCGGGCTCGTCGCCGAGGCCGACGGCCAGCTCGCGGGGTTCACCTACGGGTTCCACGGCGAGACGGGGCAGTGGTGGCACGACATGGTCGCCGCCGCCCTCGCCACGCGCACTAGCGCGGCCGTCTTGGCCGCCGAGAGTGCCATGCCGGGCGGATGGCTTGACGACTCCTTCGAGGTGGCCGAGCTGCACGTGCTGCCGCGCTGGCAGGGCAACGGGATCGGGCGCTCGCTGCTGCTCACCGTGGCCGGCGGCCGTCCGGAGCGGACCGCGGTGCTCTCCACCGCCGACGCGCCGACCAGGGCACGGCGGCTGTACCGGGCCGTGGGGTTCACCGACCTGCTGACCGACTTCCGGTTCTCCGGGGCCGAGCCGCCCTACGCGGTGATGGGCGCGACACTTCCCTTGGCCGCCGACACGGCACTGCCCCGGTCGCCGAGGCCGAGCGCCTGGTAAATCTCCATCGTCGCGCGCGACGCGTTGAGCGTGATGAAGTGCAGGCCGGGCACCTGCTCGTCGAGCAGCCTGGCCGACAGCCTGGCCGCGTAGTCGACGCCGATGTTCCTGACCGTCGCGGCGTCGCCGCGGGCGTCTGCCGCGCGCAGCTGGTCGAGCAGGCCGACGGGGACCTTGCAGCCGCTGAGCTCGATTTGCCGCTCGACCATGCGCAGGCTGGTCACCGGCATGATCCCCGGGATGATCGGCACGTGGCAGCCGCGGGCCGCCACCCGGTCCCTGAGCCTGAGGTAGTCCTCGGCGTCGAAGAACATCTGGGTGATGGCGAAGTCCGCGCCCGCGCGGCACTTTTCCACGAAGTGCCGCGTGTCGGTCTCCTCATCGGGCGAGCGCGGGTGCCGCTCGGGGAACGCGGCGACGCCGACGCAGAAGTCGCCGGAGGACTTCAGCAGCTCGACAAGCTGCTGCGCGTGTGCCAGGCCGTCGGGGTGCGGGACCCAGGGCGCGTTCGGGTCGCCGGGCGGGTCACCGCGCAGCGCCAGCACGTTGCGGACGCCGACGCTCGCGAACCAGCCGATGACGTTGCGCAGCTCCGCGACCGAGTGGTTCACCGCGGTGAGGTGGGCCATCGGGTTCAGCTGGGTCTGCTCGGCGATCGCGCCGGCCACCTGGACGGTGCCCTCGCGCGTGGACCCGCCCGCTCCGTACGTCACGGAGACGAACGTCGGCTTGAGCTGCTCAAGCCGGCGCATGGTGTCCCAGAATTGCCGCGTCGCCTGGTCGGTCTTCGGCGCGAAGAACTCGAACGAGAACGACCGGCCGGTCTTCAGCGCGTCGGTGATCCGCGGTCTGGGCATCCCGACACGGCGCTGTGCTTCCTGGGGCGCATGCGACGTCAGTCGTTGTCGCGGTCTTGGCGGCATGTGCTTCAGCATAACCCAGAGGTCAAGTTTCTGTGCTGCCACCACAAGTTCTCAACCACCCGAACATGCCAGAACCCTGGGCAGGCCGGCCGCCGGGCACGCCAGAAGCTGGTCACGGTCGTGACAAGCCACGCCAGGGGCATGCGCGCGCCGCCGCCGGGCGGCGCGGTGCGGGCACGCCGGTAGCGCGGACGGCGGGGCCGCCGCGCTGCCGGCGCGGCAGCTGCCTAGAAGGCCAGGGCCTGAGCGCGGCGGTTGACCTCGGTGCCACGGCGGGCGTAGAGGGCCGCGATCGGGGTGCCGGGGAGCGTGTCGTCCGCCGTGAACAGCCACCGGAGAGCTTCGACGTCGCCGAACCCGCAGTCGAACAGCACGGTGAGCGTTCCTGGCAGGCCCTTGACGATCTGCGCGCCGTCGATGAAGGCGGCGGGGATCGCGCGCTCACCGCCCGGCCGGGTAACGGCGATGAGCTTGCGGTCACGGAGGAGTTGCTTCACCCGGCCGATGGGGAGACTAAGCCGGGCGGCTACCTCGGGGAGTGACAGCCATTCGACGACAAGATCGTCAGCCACGGGGTTTATCTGTGTCACGAGTCCAATGTCCCACGTCCGCGCCAGTCCCAAACACCCGACATTCCATCACAATAGTGGATCTTCCCCCTGGTCAGCGGAATCACCTGGCCCACCCCAGGCGGCGGCGCGGTTGGTCAGCCAGCCGGCGGCGGCCGTCAGGCCGTCTGTCCGGACGGTGAACAGCACCTGACGCCCCGCCCTCTTGCGGCTGACGAGGCGGGCCTCCTCGAGGACCGCGAGGTGCTGCGTGACCGCTTGGCGCGACACGGGCAGCACGGCCGCCAGGCTCCCCGCGGTCGCGCCCGGCGCGCGGGCGAGCAACTCAAGCAGCTCGCGGCGCCGCGGGTCAGCGAGCGCCGCAAGGACCCGGTCCGGGTCGGCGACACCGTCCGCCGTAACCGTCCCGGCGCCCGCGGGCCGGCCAGGGGCATCCACCGGGCGCGCCCCGGGAGCGCACCGCTCGGCGGAACTCACCGCTCGGCGCGGGCGCGCAGTCCGGAGAGCTCGTACTGCCAGCCGCCGAGGTTGCCCTTCAACTCGTCCTCGCGCAGCGCGTCCGGCAGGTCCAGCGACGCGAAGCCGCTCTCCACCACCGTCACGCCCGTCTCGTCGCCGACCGGCCGGAGATAGAACTCCACCAGGGTGGCCCGGCCCGGCGCGGGCTCCGCACCGCCGAAGGCGCTGGCCCAGCGGAAGGAGGCGTAGCCGGGCGGCTCGAGGCGGACGACGTCGATCACGTACGGCCGGTTGTCTCCGCCGTAGGCGACCGACACCCGCCCGGGACCCCGGGCCGGGTCGGCGTTGCTTCCTGGCAGCCACCAGCCGGGCCGCGTGACCATCTGCCAAACTTTGTCCTGCGCCGCGCGGATGGTGATCCGCTGCTCGATACGGTCTTCCATGACAGCCTCCCTTGCCCCGGCAACTGCGCGGCCGAGTCTCCCATGAGCCCCGCATCGGTGCAAGTCGACGCTTGCAGATATAGCCAGGTAAGAGATGGCCCGCCGCGCGCTTTCCGATGCCGGGAACTCGGCGCCGCACCAGGCCCGGCCGGAAGGCCCGGCCGGGCCCAGCTTTTGCCGAGATACCTGCGGAGCGGGCCAAACCCTGCCATGATCAGGGGCGCGGCGGGGCGTCCCCGCGGCCAGTGCTCACGACAGGCAGTACTGACAAAGTGATTAACACCGGCCAAAGTCGCCGATAGGCCCCGTAAAATCGCCGTGATGGATCGTGCCCCCGCGGACATGCTCACCGGGCGGATGCTGGACGGACGTTACCACGTGCGTGCCCGCATCGCGCACGGCGGCATGGCCACCGTTTATCTCGCCACCGATACCCGGCTCGACCGTGAGGTGGCGCTTAAAGTCATGCACGCCGACCTGGTGCGTGACGCTGATTTCGTGGGCCGGTTCATCGGCGAGGCCAAGTCCGTGGCCAAGCTGTCCCACCCGAACATCGTCGGCGTGTACGACCAAGGCGCGGACGGGGAGCACCTGTACCTGGTCATGGAGTATGTGCCCGGGCGCACGCTGCGCGCGCTGCTGCGTGAGCGGGGCTGGCTGCCTTGGCAGGAGGCGCTTCAAGTCATGGACCCGGTGCTCGCCGGGCTCGCCGCGGCGCACCGGGCCGGGATCGTGCACCGGGACGTGAAACCGGAGAACGTCCTGATCACGGCCGACGGCCGGGTCAAGGTCGTGGACTTCGGCCTGGCGCGGGCCAGCGCGGCCGTCGGGAACACGCGGGCCGGCATGATCATCGGCTCCGTCTCCTACATCGCGCCCGAGCAGGTCACCGGGGCCCCGAGCGACGCGCGGACCGACGTGTACTCCGCCGGCATCATGATGTTCGAGATGCTCACCGGGCGGGTCCCGTTCTCCGGCGAGTCGCCGCTCGCGGTGGCGTACGCGCACGTGAACAGCGACGTGCCCGCGGCGAGCACGCTCGCCGGCGGGATCCCGCCGGGACTCGACCAGCTTGTCGGGTCGGCGACGAGCAGGAACCCGCAGTTGCGCCCACCTGACGCCAGCGTGTTCCTGCGGGTGGCCAGGGCGCTGCGCGGCATCGCCGACCCGGAGCAGCCGGTCGCCGGGTCATGGGCACCGTCGGCGGCGGCCGCCGCGTCCCCGTTCGGCGAGCCAAGCCCCTATGCCGGGGCCGGCGCGGCCCGCCTAGGCGACTCGGCCGCCGGCTCGCACACCATGGTCGTAGGCCCCGGATACGCCGGCTACGACGGCGCGGGGTACGGCACTGGTTACGGCCCCGGCGGCCGGTATGACGCCGCGCTGCCCGCCGACGACGTTGGCGGCTACCGTAACGGGCGGGCGCGCCACGGCGACGAGGAGCCGTTTCTGCAGCGGTGGCTGTTCAGCAGGCGGCTGGTGTACCTGATGGCGGCACTGCTCGCCGTGGTCGGGCTGTGCGGCGGCGGCTGGTGGCTGACCTCCGGCCGGTACGCGCACGTGCCCGCGGTGTCCAAGATGACGGCGACGGCCGCCACGCAGGCACTGCAGCAGGCGGGCTTCCATGTGCGCACCGGGCCGCCGGTGATCGACGACAACGTGCCCAAGAACGACGTGATCAGCACCTCGCCGTCGGGCCGGGCGCTGCCCGGCGCGACGATCGTGCTGACCATCTCGCTGGGACCGCGGATGATCAGCGTGCCGTCGATCCCGGCGAGCGACTCGGTGGCGCAGGCCGAGACGGCGCTGCGAGCGGCCGGGCTGACCGTGGCCTCGGCCACCAAGCCGGTCGGCGTGCAGAGCAACCCGGTCATCGGCCATTTCGCGGGCACCGACCCGCCGGCCGGCACCTCCTGGCCGGAGAACAAGCCGGTGGCCGTCGAGGTGGTCGCCGGGCTCGCGCTGCCCAACCTGGTCGGCCAGGACATCAACGCGATACAGCAGTGGGCGAGTTCGAACCAGCTCAACCTGCAGCAGACGACCGTGCAGAGCAACCAGCAGCAGGGCACCATCGTCGCCCAGTCGCCCGCGCACGGCACGCCGGTACGGCCGGGGCAGGTCATCACCGTGTCGGTGTCGGCGGGACCGCCTGGGGTGGCCATACCCAGCGTGCAGGGCGAGAACTGCGGGCAGGCGCAGCAGGACCTGGCGAACGCCGGGTTCACCAACGTCACGGTGCAGCGGGGGTTCTTCCACAGGAACCAGGCAACGGGCACGAGCCCCTCCGGGCAGGCGCCGACGAGCACGCCCATCACCCTGATGTGCGGCTCGGACAATCCCTTCTGATGCCGTTGATCGGATCCCACGCCACCGTCGCCGGCGGGCTGGCGACGGGCGGGCTCGGCTACGCGGCGGAGGTGGGCGCCGAGGTCATCCGGGTGTTCGTGTCCAGCCCGCGCGGCTGGGCCGCGGTGCAGCGTCACCCCAAGGCGGGCCTTTGCCTGGACACCTGCCACCTGTTCGCGGCCGGGCACGACCTGACCGCCCCCGGCGGGGTGGCCGCCATGCTCGACGAGCTCGGCACCGCGGCCGGCCCGGCGACAGAAACCGCAGCCGGGACCTCCGGCCGCGCGCGGCCCCCGGTGCGGCTGGTGCACGCCAACGACTCGCTGCTCGGCTGCGGGTCCAAGCGCGACAGACACGAGGCGATCGGCGCGGGCCAGATCGGCACCGGGCCGTTCCGCGAGCTGCTCGCGGCCCTGCCCGATGTCCCGTTCGTCGTCGAGACACCTGGTGGGAAGGCAGGGCACGCGCGCGATATCGCTACCCTGAGAGGACTTCGGTAGCGGCGCTTGCCGGGCGGACGGGTAGCGGCCGGGCGGTCATTCGGGTGGAGGGCTGGCAGATGGTTGTGGTAATGGCTGCGGACGCTTCAGCGTCCGATGTGGACCATGTGGTGAGCGTGGTACGCGACGCGGGCGGTGAGGCATTCGTCAGCCGCGGCGAGTCGCGCACGATCATCGGGCTGAGCGGCGACATCGAACGGTTCGCGGCCACCCTGAACCTGACCGGGCTGCCGGGAGTCGCCGACCTGGTGCGGATCTCCGTCCCGTACAAGCTGGTCAGCCGGGAGCACCGGCGGGAGCGCTCCGTCATCCGGGTGGCCGGGGTGCCGATCGGCCCGGACACGCTGACCGTTATCGCCGGCCCGTGCGCGGTGGAGACGCCCGAGCAGACCCTGGCGTCCGCCCGGATGGCGCGGGCGGCCGGCGCGTCGCTGCTGCGCGGCGGGGCGTTCAAGCCCCGTTCCTCCCCCTACGCCTTCCAGGGCCTGGGCGAGGTGGGGCTCAAGATCCTCGCGGAAGTCCGCGAGGAAACCGGCCTGCCCATCGTGACCGAGGTGATCGACCAGCGCGACGTGGAGCTCGTCAGCAAGTACGCCGACATGCTCCAGGTCGGCACCCGCAACATGCAGAACTTCCCCCTGCTGCAGGCGGTCGGCGCCGCGGGCAAGCCGGTCATGCTCAAGCGCGGCATGTCCGCCACCATCGAGGAGTGGCTGATGGCCGCGGAGTACATCGCGCAGCGCGGCAACCTGGACATCGTGCTGTGCGAGCGCGGCATCCGGACCTTCGAGAAGGCGACGCGCAACACCCTGGACATATCGGCGGTGCCGGTGGCGCAGCGGCTGTCCCACCTGCCGGTGATCGTCGACCCCTCGCACTCCGGCGGGCGGCGCGACCTGGTGCTGCCGCTGTCCCGGGCGGCGATCGCGGTCGGCGCCGACGGCATCATCGTCGACGTCCACCCGCACCCGGAGACCGCCCTCTGCGACGGCCCGCAGGCGCTCATCGAGTCGGACCTGCGAGAGCTCGCCTCGATCGCGCAGCACCTGTCGCCACTGGTGGGCCGCACACTCACTCCGGCCCCGCCCGTCGCCGGGCGCCAGTAACCTCTTCAGTCACACCTCGGGGGTACGGGGCTTGTCCCCGGGAGATATCGGTTGACTGAAGGCGCGATATGACGGCGGTTCTTGCCATCGCGCCTTCAGTCAACCGGGCGGTACTCGTGGGCATGCTCCGCGAGCTGCTCGGCGAGCTCGTCCGCGTCGAGCCGGCCCTCGATCTTGCGCAGGTCCTCGATCTTCGCCCTGGTCTCCGCCTGGCGCGGGGTGAGCAGCGTGCAGCAGTCCTGGTCAGGCAGCTCGGAGATGGCGAGCGTGCCGAGCCTGCGCGCCTCCGCCATGATCTCGGTCTTGTCCCAGCCGAGCAGCGGGCGCAGGATCGGCAGCCGGACGGCATCGTCGAGCGCCGTGATGTTCGGCAGCGTCTGACTGGATACCTGGCCCAGCGAGTCGCCGGTGACCAGCGCGGTCGCGTGCATCCGGGCGGCGAGCGCCTCGGCGGTCTTGAGCATCAGCCGGCGCTGCGCCATCACCTGGAGCCGCCCCGCTCCCGAGCTGGCCAGCGACTGCTGCGCCTTGCCGAACGGCACGACGTAAAGCCGGGACGCGCCCTGGAACCGGTCGAGCCCGCGGACCAGCGCGTAGGCCTTGTACACCGACTCCGGCCCGGTCAGCGGCATGCCGGAGAAGTGCAGGAAGGTGCAGCGCAGCCCGCGCTTCATCATCCGGTACGCGGCGACCGGCGAGTCGATGCCGCCGGACATCAGCGCGACCGCGCGACCGCTCATCCCGACCGGCAGCCCGCCCTGCCCTGGCCGTCCGCTGGTGAAAACGAACACCTCCTGCGTGTCGACCTCGACGAAGATCTCCGTGTCCGGGTGCTTGAGCGATACCGGCAGCCCGTGCGCGGCCTTGACCTCCGCGCCGATCAGCGCGTTCAGCTGCTCGGAGGTAACCGGGAACCGCTTGTCGCGGCGCCGCGACCGGACGGCGAACGCGCCGCTGTCCGCCCCGGTCAGCGCGACCGCGGCCGCGACCGCCGCCTCGGGCGTCTTGTCCACCCGCAGCGCACGGCAGACCCGGACGATCCCCGGCACGTCGACGGACCGCGAGGCGACCCGGTCCACCGCCGCCGCGTGCTGCGCCGGGGTCAGGCCGTCGCGCGCCACCCGCAGCACCAGCACCCCTTCGCGCAGCACGAGCTCGGCGCGCACCCCGGTGCCGCGCACCGCCGCGCGCAGGTTCGCCTGCAGCATGCGCTCGAACTGCTGCCGGTTGCGTCCCTTGAGGAAGATCTCGCCCTGCTTAAGCAGTACGCACGGCTCGCCTGCGACGAGCCCCGCCGCCTCGGCGGCGGTGACCGGATCGGTCATCGTCATCGTCCCAGTCTGCCAGTTTCCGTAGCCGTTCGACTGCCTCGTCTCGCGGCCGGTCCGCAGGAAAGCCGGAAAATACGGGGCATGCGAACGGGGGCGGCTTACCCGGGCCGTCGTCGTGACATCGTGAGCGGGGGGCGGCATGCGGGGAGGCGGGAGCGATGCTGTGGCACCTCGCGCGCGGTGCCGCCGGGGGCCATCCCCCGGCTGAGCGGGGGGGCATACCCCCGGTCAAGCGATCCTGTTCTCCTGCTTGCCCGACGGGCCGTTTGCGATATAACGTGTTCGCGTGAACGTCAACGAGCGGGACGAGATCTCTGCGTCCGTGGCCGCCCACGCCGAACTGGGGCCACGGTACGACGCGGCCGTCGCCGAGGGCCTGGTCGAGCGGATCGGCGACGAGATCGACAAGCGCATCGACGCGCGGCTGGGCGGGCAGTCCAGCCCCGGGCGGCCGGGCCAGTACAACGGGCAGCCCCTCGGGTACCAGGGTGCCCCCGCGTACCAGGGACCCGTCGCGCCCGCGCCCGCCCGTCCCGCAGCCGTGCCGCCGCCCGCCCAGGTGCCCTCACGGGGCAGCGGGTTCAGCGGGGTGGTTCTCGGCCTCGGTTCCATGGGACTCGGCGTCGGGGCCACCAGCGTCGTGGTGTCTCACCACCCAGGCAGCGTTCCCGACGTCCTCATGGTCTTGCTGATCTGGCTGATGATCGCGGTCATCAACGTCGCCCACTCGCAGCGGCGCTGACCGGCAGGGTCCGTTTCGCGCCGGGCGCGGCCCGGCGCCGCAGATTCTTTAGCCGCGCCGTGCCCCGGCAGAAATAAGTTGCCCGGCCGGGGCGCTGAGGCTTAGGTTGATTCGATCTCTGTCGACCTAAGAACGGACCCTGTCATGTTTTGGCGCGCGCTTGGCCGCCGGTATCGAGTGCTCGCCATCCGTGATTTCCGCCTCCTGCTCGCCGACCGGGCACTCGCGCCCTTCTCCGTCGGTTTCTCGATGGTCGGGGTCTCATTCGCGGTGCTCAAGGTCACGGGGTCGACGGCCGACCTGTCCTACGTGCTTGCCGCGCAGGCCGCGCCGATGCTGGTGTTCTCGCTGCTTGGCGGGGTCTTCGCGGACCGGCTCCGGCCGCAGCTGGTGATCATCGCCGCCAACATCGCCGTGGTGGTCGGCGAGGGTGTCTTCGGGCTGCTCATGCTTACCGTGGGGCACCCGCCGCTGTGGGCGATGGTGAGCCTCGAGGCGGTCACCGGCATCGGCGGCGCCTTGTTCTACCCGGCGTCGCAGGCGCTGCTCCCCCAGCTGGTACCGGAGACGCTGCTCCAGGAGGCCAGCTCGATCAGCCGGCTGATGATGAACATCGGCCAGATGACCGGCGCCGCCGCGGCCGGCGTGGTGGTCGCGGTGGCCGGCCCCGGTCTGGCGCTGACGCTGTGCGCGATCGGCATGACGGGCACGGTGCCGCTAATGCTCGCCGTCAAGGGCGGCCGCGGCGCCGCCCGGCGGCCCGCCGACGACGCCCCCAGCCTGCTGACGGAGCTGCGCGAAGGGTGGACCGAGTTCCGGCAGCACACCTGGCTGTGGGCGACGGTGATCCAGTTCTGCCTGGTGATGATGGCGTTCAACGGCGCGGTCCTGGTGCTCGGGCCGGTGGTCGCCCGGGCGCACCTGGGCGGCCCCGCCGCGTGGGGCGCGATCTCCGCGTCCGACGCGCTCGGGCTGATCGCCGGCGGCCTGGTGTCGCTGCGGTACATTCCGCGGCGGCCGATGCTGTTCGTCGTGCTGACCGGCGGGTCGATCGCGATCTCGCCGCTCGCCCTGGCGCTCGTGCTGCCGCTGCCGGTCATCTGCCTGTCCGCGTTCACCGTCGGGCTGCTGTGCGAGGTCATGATGGTGCAGTGGACCGTTCAGATGGCCACCCGCATCCCGTCGGACAAGCTAGCCCGAGTGTCGTCGTACGATGCGATGGGCTCACTGGCAGCGATGCCACTCGGCGCGCTCGCCGCCGGGCCGCTCGCCGCGGGAATCGGCGTGTCGGCCACTCAGTTCGCGGCCGCCGGGGTGATCGTGGTGTCCTCGGCGCTCACCCTCATACCGCGCGACATCCGGACGATCCGCAGCGGCGACGACGTGGCGCACGGCGATGTCACGGACGGGTTCGTGCTCGACGGCGAGCTCTCCCCCGCTATCGCCAGTGCCCAAGCGGGAGCGGACCTCGGCTGAGCACGGTCCTGATCGCGAACGTGGACCGCGCCTCGGTCACCCCGGGGATGGCGAGGACCTGGTCGAGCAGCAGCAGCTCGTAGCCGGCCAGGTCCGGCACCGCCGCCTCGATGAGGAAGTCATCGGAGCCGGAAACCAGGTAGCAGGCAACGACGGCGGGGATGGCGAGCAGGGCCTCCTCGATCACCGATGACGTCGCGCGGGAGTGCCCGTCGACCTTGAGCCCGATGAACACGGTCAGGCCGAGGCCCGCGCGGGCCCGGCTGACCTCGGCGCGGTAGCCGGCGATGATCCCGTCGGCTTCCAGGGCCTTGACCCGGCGCAGGCAGGCGGACGGCGAAAGGCCCACCGCGTCGGCGAGGTCCACGTTCGCGATCCTGCCGTCTCGCTGCAGGCGGGTCACGATGGCACGATCCACTCTGTCTGGAACATGATCCGGCATGTACTTAGACTAGATCGCCATTTGACGCAATTTCATGCCGTTCTGCTGCGATAGCGGGGCAATATTTGCCATCGCGTGCGGCCCGCTGCGACGCAGTATCGGAGCATGACGGAAACCTTGGCGCCGGCGCGCTCCCTGGCCGGCCACGCCTCCCGATTCACCAGCCACGCGACGCCCGGCACGGCGGTGCCGTCAGCCACGGCGCCCGCCCCGGAGGGCCTGACGACGGCCCGCGGCGCCGCGCTCTACATCGGCGCGCTGCTCGGCCCCGGCCTGCTCCTGCTTCCCGGCCTGGCCGCCGCCGCGGCGGGACCGGCGTCCGTGCTTGCCTGGGGTGGGCTGCTCGTCCTGTCCGGCCTGTTCGCGGTCGTCTTCGGCGCGCTCGGGCGCGGCTTCCCGTCGGCGGGCGGGGTCATCGGGTACGTCCGCGCCGGGCTCGGCGCGCGGGCCAGCGGACTAGCCGGCTGGTGGTTCCTCGCCGGGGTGGTGGCCGGCGCGCCGGTTGTCTGCCTGATCGGCGCCGGGTACGTGACCGAGCTCACCGGCGGCGGCCCGCTCGCCAGGGCGCTGATCGCCGC
>Ga0181525_10003499_pt1 | contig 12392 bp, 10 predicted proteins | sample PEATcosm2014_Bin_48_FD_121100 | JGI IMG/M metagenome (GOLD analysis project Ga0181525, IMG submission 121100) | Peatland microbial communities from MTU Mesocosm Facility, Houghton, MI, USA - PEATcosm2014_Bin06_10_metaG | ecosystem: Environmental > Terrestrial > Soil > Wetlands > Peat | place... | reverse complement strand
TCCGACGACATTCGCGCGTGGGCGGTGTCGACGGAGCATGGATATCGTGTCGAATCAAAACCCCTGCAGCCCAGGTTCGGGCTTCGAGCTCTTGCCCTAAGCGGCGATCGGAATCCATCCAGCCATACTGTCGGCACTTTTAACTCTATGTTCGAGCAGGGGCCATATTTCAGCTACGCAGAACTGTTCGCCCGGCGCAATCTGATCGCGTTACAACCTTCCGCGGAGCTTAACCTCACGAAGTCGGTTTCTATAAAGTTCAACCCGGCATTTTTCTGGCGGGAGAGCACGAGCGATGGGCTTTACAGCATAGGCAACAGCGTGATCGTCTCTGGTTTGAATAGCGACGCGCGCTACATCGCTACTCAGGTCTCGACCCAGCTCCGATGGAGGATGAATCGCAACCTTACGTGGTTTACAGAGTTCGGGCACTTCTCTCCCGGCGAGTTCCTGAAGCAAGCCACGCCCGGCCGAAATCTCAATTATTGGACAGCGTGGTTGGACATTAGGTATTGAGCCAAGGTGCAAAAGCAGGAACCAGACCGAAGATCCCGAATGCACTTCGCTAAGAAAGGAGATGGTTGAATTATGGATCAGCTAGAAGCCAAGGAGGTCCAGCACATCGCGTACCGGCTCTGGCAAGAGCGCGGGAGCCCTATCGGGTCTCCTGACGAGGATTGGTTCCGCGCCTTAGCAGAGTACGGCAGATGGGGTGCCAGACGTGAACTGCCGATTTTCTCGTTAGCAATGGGGCCAATGGAGGAGTGATCTGGGGGGTCAAGGCTGCCCAGCGGTGCGTCAACCATGGCGTAGCCCGATGCTGCCGAATGCCGGGATGACAACTGTCTTGCGAAGTCATTTCGCCTCGGCATCCAATGATGTCGCGGCGCCTAAAAGGACTTAAAGCGCCCCTGTGTACGATCGTCTGATCGTCATCGAGAACGGGCCGGCAGTCGTCCGGTTCTGGGCGCTAGTCTTGAAATCGCACTCGATCGCGGATAGATAGAGAACTGGTGGGCACATCACGTCGGAATTCTTCATTCCGCCGTATGGGGACTGCCACCGATCAGCCCAGGACGGTGCTCAATGCAATCTGCCCCACGATTAGCATGGTGCTCGGACGCCGTATCTTATTGGTGGATGAGGGAAATGATAGTCAGTCCTAGAATCTGGGATTCTACTCACTCGCGGTCTTTTTCTGTCAGTTTCTTTTGCTTGCTGTCCTTCCTGCTGGCGGATTCGCCAGTTTATTGGTTGTCGACCCACAGAGCTAGTGGATGTTTAGGGACGGCGAGATGACTCCAAAAGCGCAGAGTCTTGGGCCTCGAATACGAGGCAACCGAACCATCTGCCTACCCACTTTCCGCCACGGCCTAACAGCTTCAAGATCGTTCCTCTCCTGTTCGTCGCTCACAAAATTGGGTCGATCATGCCCCGCCAAGCTCACCCCAAGCATGTGTGCCAAATGTGTGCCAACTCTGCAAAAGCCAGCTATATTCGCCTGTGCATAACCGAAGCGGCAACCTTCACAATCTGTTGATTCAGGAAATACTTAACATACGGAACCCACCTCGACACGACATCAGCCATAATTGGCAAAACCGGATTCGTAATCAGCAGGTCGCCGGTTCGATCCCGGCGGGTGGCTCCATTTTATTGATTCTTATAGGGTTGTTGGCTGCGGATCGGAGGATTTTGATCAGCGGGTCGAGCTATGGCCCTTAATTGAGGACATCGTTTTGTTTCAAACGGTTAGGAGCTGCGAAGCTGTCAGCCTTTGGAATTTGGATTCAATCGGATTTCAATTCCTGCATTGAGCACATTGGTTCGAAGGCCCGTTCGGGCATCCACCAATAGAGCGGAATCTCCCTCCCTGACCCGTTAAGACCGGGGTACGGATAAACAGCAACCTCTATCACTCGGTTTTTATGGTGCTGTGGTCCATCACGACGGATCCATGTGAGATGGATTGTTTTTCGCCGGGTATCCGGCGCGTTGATCGACCAGCTCCGTCATGTAGACGAGCAGAGCGCGGGTCACGATCTGCTTGTGGGCGATAATAATCGCCCTGCAAAGCACCTGGCGAGGTTACGGGTACCCAGAATGCCGAGGCACGACGAGCAGACCTTCCGCAAACGCTGCGGTGAATCGAAAGCCTCCAAACCCTCTCACTTCCCCCAGTCAGGCCCACTTCGCGGGTTGCCGAGTGCAGCTCGAACGCGTGTGACCAAATCGTGGAGGTAAAACGGCTTGGTAATATAATCATCCGCACCGGCCTCAAAGGCCTGAGCCTTGTCCCCCTCTCCGTCACGAACCGTTAACATGAAGACCATTGGTCGCGGAGATAACCTTTGGATTTCTCTACAGGTTTCGATTCCGCCCCGGCCCGGCATGTCGATATCGAGGAGCACTAGATCGTAATGGCCGGCGCAAAGCAGGGCTAGGGCCTGATCGCCACTACGCGCTGTCGCAGTTTCGAAGCCGAGTGTCGCGAGTGACACTTGGAGTACGCGGCGCAACGACGATTCGTCGTCAACAATAAGCACCTTCCCTTGTGACACGTTCAAATGCACATTTCACCATCCAAGCTTCGGTTACGACCTGCCAGAGCCGGAGCGTCCCGAGAGAAATAGGATATTCTCGAAGACGGTCTCGATAAAGCCACTCAAACGCCTTCACGCAGTATCTTTCCGCCAATTGAACCGCTGTTTGATCCTGGCTTCTAATGGCACGTGTTGCCGTCGCACTGCCTCGGAACGTGCCGCGTCGAGTTGCAAACGCCGAGTAGCGCGCCGGTCCAATCCTTCGATTGGCGTGACGACCACAACAGTGCTAGAGATTGTTCATTTGATTGGGCGTCGTAGCGGAACGCCAGTGGGATAATTGTCCCTTCACGAAAAACACATGCTGCGCCTGGAACGAGTGTGGGAAGCACGGAACCGGAGACCTATCTTGGTGATAAGCGGCGCGCTCATGCTGGCTGTCGCTGTGGTGGATTGGTGGACAAAGCCCTTTGTCTCACTGGGATTTCTCTACCTGTTTCCCATCATGCTGGCAGCGGGATTTCTCCCGAGATCGATGATCGCAGTGTTAGGCGTATCCTGTGGCGTTCTCGCCGAGCTGTTTAGCTCGCTCAGCCCATCATTTACACGTTTGTCTCTCGAGGCGCTGGCTCTCGCGGGTTGCGGGTTGTTCGTGGCGGAGCTGGTTCGCAATCGCCGCATGACACGGGAAGCACAGGACCGATCGCGTGCGTTGGTCGAGACAAGTCCGGCTGCCATTGTGACGGTTGATGAGCGCGGATTTATCGAACTAGCCAACCAGGCGGCAATCCAGCTGATGGCTCCTCGCGGTGGACATCTGATCGGGACTCCAATCGCGGCCTTCCTACCTGAATTGCATCACGCCCTACGCTGGGAGGAAGCGCCCCAGTTCCGGGCGTCGATGCAGTGCGAAGGTCATCGAGGCAACGGAGAAACATTTACCGCAGACGTGTGGTTCTCAACATATAAGGACGGCCAGCACCCGAAACTGGCTGCGATCATCGCAGACGTGACTGAAGAGGCGGCTCCGGCGTCGTCCACCTCCGCGCCATTGAATAATGATGATCAAATAACGCTGAACGCCCGGGAGTTGGAGGTCCTCCGGCTCCTGGTTCAAGGCTTGGCGAACAAGGAAATAGCAACCAGCATGGGCATTTCAGAAAGTGCCGTCAAGAACAGTATTCAGCAACTATTCGGGAAGACCGCCGTTCGCACCCGCAGCCAGCTCGTTCGCGTGGCGCTGGAACGCTATCGAAACCGTTTATAGCCGAATCTTCGAGTGAAAGTCACTGATGGGGTTGCCTGACAGCCGGAAGACTGGCAGCCAGTGGCCGCCCACGTTCCTGAGACTTTAGCGGCACAGCGTTGACGATTTCGTTCGGCTGCTGTCGGGCGAATTGTGGGCCAGGGTCCAGCGCTCCCTCAAAGGCTACTCGCACCAGCTGGCCGCGCGTCTTTACGCCAGCCTTACCGAACAACCGCTGCACTATATTCTTGACATTGCTTTCCGAGAGCCCCATGTTGTTACCAATCATCCGATTGGTAAGACCGCCCAAAATTCCCAGAAGGACGTTCCGCTCGCGGCCTTCCAGAGGACCGCTAAACCTTTGAATCTCAAGCGCAGGGTACCGATTGATCAGTTGATCAACCAGGAGTTGAATGATTTTCTGATCCACCCAAGTGCCGCCGCTTCCCACCAGTCGGATGGCCTGCACAAGACGCTCCGGACTCTCAGATTTCAGGAAGATGCCTGACGCGCCGAGCTTGAGTGCGATAGCCAAGTTCCCCACGTTTGCCGATCCGGCCACAATTAAGAACCGGCCCTGGTAGCCGACTTGCCGAGCAGCAGATATAAAGTCGTTCCCATGTTCGGTACCGACATCGAAATCCAACAACACCAGGTCCACGATTGAACCATTAAGAATTGCTAGAGCTTCGGCGGACGTGCCACACTCGCCCGCCACTTCAAGATCGGGTTCCGACGCCAACAAGCGGCTAAGGCTCGCTCGAAATAGGCCATGATCATCGAGTAAGACCAGTCGAATTCGGTTCTCTTGGATTGGATCGTTCATAGCCCCGTTCCGTGTTGTTGGGATGGGGTGCGCGGGCTGCTGTGAAAACACACTGACTCATCCTATGCTGAATCGCCCGTTACGAAAAGGGTCTCCTCCACAAGATCGGAGAATTGCCCGGAATAGTGATCGACATGCCGAAGAGTCAGTCGAGGCGCGGGCGCCAATCGAAAGAATGAAATCGAAAGAGCGGGGAGATTGAACGCACGATTGGTGGCTCACCACCAAGCAGCGCGCTAAATTCAAACCTTCACATGCTCTGTCTTAACGCGCTCCTGCAGTTTTTTCTGCGTTGCATGAAGACCGTGAAATCCACGACGGTCGCCGCGTCCCTTCTGGGCCGCCGTGCGCGCAATGCAATTCTGATTGCGGGATTGCTTCCGACCGCTGCCTTCGCTCAGACGGCCTTTACCTGGCAACAGATAAAAGAAAAGTTCGAGGTTACGAATCCGACCTTGAAAGCCGCGCAGCTCAATATTGACGAATCCCGGGCGGCGGAAATCCAGGCTTATGTCCGTCCCAATCCGGACTTCACTCTATCTGCGGATGGGACCCAGATCACCCCTTATTTGGGGATTTACCGGCCGTTCGCCGGCACACAAATTTCGCCAGCCATTAGTTATCTTCATGAACGCGAGCACAAGCGGGAGTTGCGGCGCGATCAAGCCAAGGAATCCACCGCTGTCGCGGAATCGACCTACCTGGACCAGGAGCGCAACCTGCTGTTTAACCTCCAGAGTGCGTTCGTGCAAACCTTGCAAGCGAAAGCGTTCCTCGAGAACGCGAAACAAAATCTCGAGTACTGGGATCGGGAACTCGGCGTGTTTCGCACGCGCCTAAATGCCGGTGACCTGGCTCAGGTGGATCTGGATCGCCTGAGGTTGCAGCGTGTCCAGTTTGAATCGGATTTCGAAACGGCAACGGTGAATCTTCGGACCGCCAAGATCCAGCTTCTGATGCTCTTGAACGATCGGACACCGATTGAGGGATTCGATGTCACCGGGTTGTACGATTTTTCCGATGAGCTGAAGCCGCTCGAGGAATACCGGCGTATCGCCCTGGACGCACGGCCGGATCTGAAAGCCTCTGTGCAGAACGTGGACTTAGCAAAGATCACCTACCAGCTCACTGTTGCCAACGGCTCGACAGATCCGACGTACAGCGTGTGGTGGACGCACAACCCTTCGTTCAACAACCCATACGACTACAACACAATCGGCGCGAGCGTCTCGATTCCTTTGCGGATCTTCGACCGGAATCAGGGCCAGAAAGCGCTCACTCAAATCGACATCGGCCGCAACGAGAGATTGCGGGACGCCAACCAGGCGCAGGTTTTCAATGATGTCGATTCCGCCTACTTTACGATAGTCCAAAACGTAAATCTTCTGAAGCCGTACAAGTCCGAATACCTGGAACTGGCGGCAGATGTTCGCAACAAAGTGTCCTTTGCCTATCAGCACGGGGGAGCGGCCTTAGTGGATTACCTGGATGCGGAAAAAGCCTATCGGGACGTTCGATTGGCCTACATAAATTTGATTGGTTCGTATTTGACAGCCACGGCGCAAATGGACATGGCCACCGGCCGGGAGGTTCTGCGATGAGAGATTCTGGGATGAATCGTTTACTTATTTTCGAAGCAATTGTTTGTTTAGGTCTGAACCTCTTTGTCGCCGGATGCGAGAGGAAGGTGTCGGCCCAAGAGAGTGTGTCCGCGAGCACCATAGGCGCGGTCCCGACGGTGGTACAGCCGGACTTGGACACCAATAATTTCAAGGTGGAGCACCCCGAGCAATTTCCGTTGGCGACGGCGGGTGAGCATGTTGCTGCGCCCGAGCTAAACGTAACTGGCGTGGTCAATCCCGACGTTTCGCGACAAGTGCCGGTACCGTCGCTCGCCACGGGACGAATCATTGAAATCGACGCGCGGCTGGGAGACGAAGTTAAGAAAGACCAGCTTCTGTTTAAAGTGAGAAGTCCGGACATCGCGGGCGCATATTCCAATTACCGCCAGGCCGTCAAGAACGAAGAATTGACGAAGCTCCAGCTCGACCGCGCCAATATCCTGTTCGAGAACGGGGCAATTCCGAAGAGCGGCCAGGAAGTAGCCGTGAATGCCGAGGACGACAATGTTGTCGTGCTCGAGACAGCCAAGGAGCAGCTCGGGCTGCTGGGCGTCGACCCCGACCATCCCACCGGCATCGTCCAGGTATTTGCGCCAGTCGCTGGGACGATCACCGACCAGGAGATCACCAACCAGTCGGCCGTGCAGTCTTATTCGACGCCTACACCTTTCACGATTTCCGACCTGTCGCACGTGTGGATTATTTGTGACGTGTGGGAGAACAACATGTCGCAAGTTCACATCGGCGAGTACGCCGACATCCATCTGGTGGCCTATCCGGACCGGGTCTTGAAAGCGCGCATCGGCAATATTCTCCCAATCGTCGATCCCAACATTCGTACTGCAAAAGTCCGCTTGGAAGTTGAGAACCCAGGGCTGATGAGGATCGGTATGTTCGTCACCGCGACATTCCATGGAGAGAACATGGAAAAACATGCGACTGTGCCGGCCACGGCCATTCTCCACCTGCACGATCGCGAGTGGGTCTACACGCCGTTAGGAGACGGTCGCTTCCGGCGTTTGGAGGTGGTGGCGGGAGACACGCTGCCCGGCAACATCCAGGAGGTGAACTCGGGTCTGAAGCCCGGCGATCGGGTGGTGGAACGCGCGCTCGTCTTCCAGAACACGGTGGAGCAGTAGACAAATGATTCGTAAAGTAGTTGACTTCGCCCTTGATAAACGCCTTTTCGTTCTGGCTATCGCCCTTCTTCTGATCGGCGGTGGTGTCGTCGCTTTCCGCGCTCTTCCCATCGAAGCGTATCCTGATGTCGCGGACAACTACGTTGAGATCGTCACGCAATGGCCGGGAATTTCCGCCGAACAAATGGAGCAGCAAATCACAGTCCCGCTGGAGATCGTGATGAATGGCATGCCTCACGTCACCCATTTGCGCTCGTTCTCTTTGTTCGGTCTCTCTGACATCAAGCTGATCTTCGACGACGACGAACTGAACGCCTGGGACCGCGAGCGGGCGCTGGAACGGCTATCGTATGTCAATCTTCCGCCTGCCGCGGTTGCATCCGGAGTACAGCCGCAAATACAAACGGACTGGAGCCCGGCCGGACAGATCTATTTCTTCACCTTGCACACCACCAACCCGGCTTATGACGTCATGGAGTTGAAGTCGCTCGAAGACTGGGTGGTAGAGAAGAATTTCAAGGCGGTTCCGAACATTGTCGATGTTGCCAGTTTCGGCGGCCCCACTCGCGAATACCAGGTTCGCGTGGATCCCGACAAGCTGATCTCTTACGGACTCAGCATCGGGCAGATAGAGCAACAGCTCAGCGATAACAACGCCAATGGCGGTGGAAGCTTCATCGAATCTGGTCTGCAGCAGATCAATATTCGGGAAGTGGGCCTGGTCCGGAATGTTCACGATATCGAGAACACCGTGATTATGACCAAGAATGGCACGCCGCTCAAGATTAAGGATATCGCTGTCGTTGCACAAGGTCCGAAGATACGCCTGGGACAGTTTGCCCGGGCGACCAGGCTGTCGGACGGGCGGGTCATCGATAATGACGACGTCGTTTCGGGTATCGTGCTGCTGCGAAAGGATGCCGAGGCAGACACCGCGTTGAAGGGTATTCACAAAAAAGTTGCGGAGCTGAACGATCATATCCTGCCCCCAGGCGTCACCATTGACCCGCTGATCGATCGCAGCGATCTGGTGCGCTTCACTACCAAGACCGTACTGCACAATCTGACGGTGGGCTTCATCCTGGTGACGATCATTCTGTTCCTGTTTCTGGGAAATGTGCGCGCCGCTATCATCGTTGCCATAACCATCCCGTTTTCTCTTTTGTTCGCCTCCATTTGTCTGCAGCTCAAGGAAGTCCCGGCAAACCTTCTATCGCTGGGAGCCTTGGATTTCGGAATGGTCGTGGATGGCGCGATCGTGATGGTGGAAAACATTGTTCGCCATTTAGGCCATCACGAACAAGTGAACAAGCCGATTCGCGACAGAATCCGCGACGCCGCCCATGAGGTGCAGCGGCCCGTGTTCTACGCCATCACGATCATCATTACAGCCTATTTGCCCATTTTTACTCTGCAGCGGGTGGAGGGCCGGCTGTTTCGACCGCTGGCCTGGACAGTGGCGTTTGCGCTACTGGGCGCGGTGATATTCTCCATGACCGTAGCTCCGGTATTGGCGAGCTTCATGTTCCGCAAAGAGACGCGCGAATGGGAGAACCCAGTGCTGGTCTGGATCACAAGACTATATCAGCATGCCGTTACCTGGACTGTACGTCACCGCTGGGTGATGGTTGCAGTGTCCATCGCCGCGGTGTGCTGCAGCTTGTGGCTATTGGAGGGCGAGCGGATTGGATCGGAGTTTCTCCCGCACTTGGACGAAGGCGCGTTGTGGGTGCGCGGCACGCTTGCTCCGAGCGTTGGACCCACGGAGGGCGTCCATCTATCCAATCAGGCTAGGCTCACGCTCTGTTCGTTTCCCGAGGTGACCCAATGCTCCAGTCAAACCGGCCGTCCGGATGACGGCAGCGACACCACCAGTTTTTTTAATACGGAATATTTCGCCGATCTCAAACCCAAGGAGCAGTGGCGCCCGGCTTTTCACCAGAACAAAGATGAACTCATCGCGGCCATGAATCGCGAGTTGGATAAGCTGCCGGGTGTGGTGTGGGGCTTCTCACAGCCCATCGCCGACAACATGGAAGAAGCGGTCAGCGGAGTGAAGGGGCAGCTTTCCACCAAGGTCTATGGCGACGATTTGCGCGTACTGGAGGACCGAGCCGAACAGATCGCCAATGTCATGAAAACGGTGAGGGGAATCACCGACCTGGGAATCTTCCGGGTGGTGGGTCAACCCAACGACAATTTCGAAGTCGATCGCAACGCCGCCGCACGGTATCAACTGAATGTTGCCGATGTCCAGGATGCCATTAACACCGCCGCGGGAGGAAACGCTCTCACTCAGGTATTGCAAGGCGAGGCGCGGTACGACCTGGTGATGCGCTATCTACCTCAGTTCCGCACCACAAAAGAGGCGATCGAAAACATTCGTCTTCTAGCCCCAACTGGCGAGCGGGTTTCGCTCCGGCAACTTTGCAAAGTGGAAGAGCGGGACGAAGGCTCGGAAATCTACCGCGAAGGGAACGAGCGGTATGTCCCGATCAAATACAGCGTGCGTGGCCGCGACCTCGGGGGCGCCGTGGGAGAGGCGATCGAGAAGGTGAAAAAGCAGGTTCAGCTTCCGCGCGGTTATCACATTAACTGGGAGGGCGAGTATGAGAGCGAACAACGCGCGGAGGCGCGCCTATATGTCATCGTCCCACTCACCGTCTTCATCATTTTCCTGATTATCTACGGAGCCTTCGGCTCGGCCAAGTGGGCATGCTTGCACTTGGTGAATGTGGGCGTCGCCCGCGTAGGCGGGCTCGCGGCGCTGTACATCACCGGGACGCACTTCAGCGTCTCTTCCGGCGTCGGCTTCATGGCTTTGTTCGGTGTGTCGATCCAAACGGGCGTCATCATGGTTGAATACATCAATCAGTTGCGCGCGAGGGGAATGCCGATCTTCGAAGCCGCAATTGAAGGCGCAACACGCCGCCTCAGGCCGATTATGATGACCATGCTGGTAGCCACACTTGGCCTGCTGCCAGCCGCTCTATCCCATGACATCGGCTCCGATTCTCAGCGCCCTTTTGCGATCGTGGTGGTGGGCGGTTTAATCGCCGACCTCATCATGAGCATTTTCCTGCTGCCCACTTTTTATGTCTGGTGGGCTCGCCCGACAGATCATTTGCCGCCGTCGGAAGACTCCAGGAGCGTATATGAGGCAGGTGAGGGTGCACAAGAATAGGCTCTGTGTTGCCGCCTAATGGATGGTGTTCGATGAGCAGCATTTTCTCTAAAGCCCTGATGCTGTTACTGGGCCTGGGGGTAATTCTTTCCGTCGAAACCTGGCGGAGGGCTCGGCAGGAGTTGCAGGTGGTGACCGCGGCAAATACATCTATGAGAAAAACTCTCGGCGATTTGATAGTCGCGATTACGGAAAAGGACAAGGAGATCGACCATCTCGCGCAGTCTCCCTGCAACGCCGGGGAGAGGTCGCAATGATGACGCGAATATCGGCTGTGCTTGGATTCGGAGCAACTTGCCTGCTGTTTTCCGCCGACCAACCCAGGGAGAAGGTGCAGGTAAGTAAGACCGAGCGGATGGACTTTCCGCCCGGCGGCACGCTCAGGCTGACGAACTCGATTGGCGTATTGACGGTGGAAGCCTGGGACCGGCCCGACGTGGAGATCACCTCGATTAGGTCCACGAAAGGCGAATACAATGCCGGCGAGCGCGAAAAAGCAACGCACCAACTGGACAAGGTAAGCCTCGCGGTCGAGCGCCGCGGCGATGAGCTGGTCATCACCACAACTTTTCCGCGGTATGGGACCTTTCCTCCGTCTTATCCTCTGGCTGGAGAAGCGAACCTCGATGTGGAATACCGCATCAAGGTGCCCAGCACCGCCCGGCTCATTGCCAATCACGACGTTGGGGATGTGAACGTTGACGGCTTGGTTGGCGACATGCAGGTGACTCTGCTGCAGGGTCAAATTTTGCTGCATCTTCCCGAGGAAGGCCAATACGACATTCACGCCAAGAGCGATTGCGGCAACGTGAACTCCGACTTTCCTGGACAGAAGAAGCGCGCGTGGTTCCTCACCCAGCGGGCCGCGAGCGAAGATTCACCGGCGGCGCACAAGCTGAATCTCAAGGTTGTATTCGGGGACATCCTGATCCTCAAAACGCGAGTGCCGAGGCCGCCCGGGTCGCTGCTATCAGCTCCGAAGGCGAACGGATTATGAACAAAGACACGGTCCGGACTCGCATAGAGCAGATCGGGATCGTACCAGCGATTCGTCTTTCTTCTGCTGAGGACGCTTTGTTTGCGGTGGAGGCGGTTTCAGACAGCGGCATTCCAATCGCGGAAGTGACGATGACCACTCCAGGAGCGATCGAGCTAATTTCGGGGCTCGCGCACAACAGACCCGAGTTAATTGTGGGCGCCGGAACGGTCATTGACCTTGAGACGGCGCGCCGCTGCCTGGACGCTGGTGCTAAGTTTCTGACCAGCCCGGGGCTCGATATTGAAGTTGTCGAATTCGCGGTGAAGAACAAGGTCGTAGTCTTCCCAGGTGCATTGATACCCACCGATATCATGGCAGCCTGGAAGGCGGGAGCGGACTTCGTCAAGGTCTTTCCATGTTCACTGCTGGGCGGCGCCAATTACATCAGAACGCTCAAGTCACCGTTCCCTCACATACCATTCATCGCCTCGGGAGGGGTGACTCAGGAGAATACTGCCGATTTCATCCAGGCGGGAGCTGTCGGAGTGGGAATTGGCCGCGATTTAATCAATCCCGAGGCTGTGCATCGGCGGCACGTGGATTGGATTCGCGAACTGGCGGGGCGCTTCTTGCAGATCGTCGGCGAAGCGCGCACTCAAAAGGCGGCGTGACTCACACGACGATCAAGACGCCAATCCCAAAATTTAAGACCGCCGAGCCGTTGACGGATCGGGAATCGATCGTTAGGAGTGGCGATACCGTCTAGCTGTTACCCAATCCCCCTACAACTGGGTCGCGACGGCCGATTTTACGCGGGTCGCATTTAGTGCGAAGTATGGTCTCGAGCACTTGG
>Ga0181525_10003496_pt1 | contig 12398 bp, 13 predicted proteins | sample PEATcosm2014_Bin_48_FD_121100 | JGI IMG/M metagenome (GOLD analysis project Ga0181525, IMG submission 121100) | Peatland microbial communities from MTU Mesocosm Facility, Houghton, MI, USA - PEATcosm2014_Bin06_10_metaG | ecosystem: Environmental > Terrestrial > Soil > Wetlands > Peat | place... | reverse complement strand
AGCGCCGCCTCCGCCTCCGATTCAATCGCCGCGGCGACGCCGCCGGTGCGTTCGAGCTCACTAAGCCCGATTGTCGCCACGCCCTCGTGCTCGCGCATCAGCCGCTGCAACACGAAGGCGAGGAGCGGCAAGGAATCCGCTTCGCCTTCGATCTCGGCTTGTAGGCGTTCGACGACCGCGGCATCGAACACGGGTGCCGACGGGCCGGCCTTGCGGCGAAGAATTTCCGCCGGCTCGCGGATGAGACGTCCCATCTCGCCGGGCGGCACCGGACCGATGCTGAGCACCACCTGATCGACACCGGCGAAGTCGGGCGCCGTTTGCATCAGCCCGTAATTGTCCGACCTGATCGTAGCGAGCGCGAGCGCCGCGTCGGCATCCATCGCAGTGCGAACCAAATTAAGAAGCCTTTCGCCTTCCGCGCCTGCATCGGCCGTGAGCAGTTCCTCGGCCTGGTCGAGGCAAATGATTGGCAGGGGGTAGGGCGGAGCGGATATGAGAGCCCGCCGCGCTGCCAACTCCCGCAGCGCGCGCAGCAGTTCAACGAACGTTTCAGGTTTGGCTAGGCGATCCCGCAGATCGGCGCGGCTCATCCGCACCCCAAAGCGGCGATGCACGTCCTCGATCGCGGCGAGAAGGCCCTCGCTGCCTTCAATCGCGCCGCCACGTCCGGCCCGGATCACTTTGAGGGGAAGCCACTGGCTGTCGTCGCGGTCAAGCCGTGGCCAGATGCCGGCGCGCAAGAACGACGACTTTCCGGCGCCCGAAGCGCCGAGAATGACCAGAAGGCGCGGAGGCTTGCGCGCCGCAAGGCCGCGCAGCGCGTCCGTGCCGCGCACTATGTCGGCCGTGCGGCCAAAAAAGACGGCGGCATCCTCGGGCTCGAGCGCTTCAAGGCCACGATACGGCGCCCGCCAGCCGAATGGCCCGTTCGGGTCCGGTTGCAGCTCGAAAGTCTCCGCGCCGATGCCCGCACTGTCGAGGCCGCGCTTGAGCGTCGTGAGCGCGGCTTCCGCGATATAAACCCGTGATTGTTGTTGGGTGCGCGGATGGACGGTGATGAAGCGCTCGGCGGGCTCGCCCTTCAGTGAGACCACTTGCCATTGCGCGCTCATTCCCACCGGAAGACGCTCAAGCGCGAGATCGCCAATCAGTAGGGCGAACAGCTTCTTGTTAAACTTGTTGGCGAGTTGATATTCGTCGGCGCACCATTTGGAACCGAGCCATTCTTCCGACACGAGGAAGAGCACCGCTTCGCAGCGGGTGGCCGCATCGTCGAGCGCCTGCGCCCAGCGCTGTCCAGCGGTAAGGCCACGCTCAGGATCGAGATCAAGGAAAATATCGTCTGGCCCGCTCCAGCCTTCGCGGACAAGCCAGTCCGTCAGTGCGATCGCCCAGTCGTCATTCTTGCTCGAGTGGCTGATGAACAGTCGCGGCAAGAGGTGCCTCTATGGCGAGCGGCATAATGCAATCAGGATAAACTTGCAGCTGCGGCGATGGCAATGAGATCGGAGTATGCCACGCCGCGCAACCTGTGAGCTGAAAGTCCGCCGAGCCTCCTGATCGGGTCGCAAGCGGACGCGAAGTCTTCTCGCCTGTCGATAGTGTGTAAGCGGACTTGAATGGCAGTTCTGGCACGTTCGCTATGGATCATTAGCAGTCATGAAGACGCAACTCGTGATGTCAGCTTACCCCAAAAGCGGAGACGAATCGATCGCCCAAAGACATTAATCCACGCGGTCAAAGCACTCAGGGATTGCCTCCGACAATGCCCGTTATCGGAACCAACGCCGGACCCACAATGTATGCAGCATGGACTTAATTACTGCGAAATTGACCCGATCGCAGCCAAATCAATAAGGAGCATCACGGCGCGTTGCTCTACAGGTCCTTTTTGAGCTTCGATACCAGTTCAATATGCGGCCGACCAGCGCGTCCGGTATCGATCCCGGCGTAAAACTTTATCGTTGTCTGGATGTTTTTATGGCCCATGAGTTGCCGAACGAGCTCATACGCCCCGGGATTCTGATCAAGAATTATCTTTGCGGCCAGATGCCGGAACTGATGCGGCGTCAATCTTACGCCGACATATTTCAGGACGGTTTTTTCGATCGCCAACGCCACCGTAGCTTGGGTTCTCGGCTTGCCGTTCCAGGCGACAAAAAGATGATTTGGACGCACTCCAGTTACTCTTGGGGCTATTTGATTTCGGTAGGTAGCCAATCGCTCTGAGAGGGTCTGCGGAAGTTCAAATTCCAGCGGGATTCTGTTCTTGGTCTCCTCTGCTGCGATGACGAGCCAGGCTGATTTATCGAAGCCGTTTGGCCACTGTATGTGCTCGTCGAATACGAGTGCAGAAAGATTATGCATCCGTAATGGCGCGACCAATTCAATTTCGATCGCCAGGCCGCTCTGTAACTCGACGAAGCCACGACGCGAGGTCTTGAGGTCACGGGTGAGTTGACGCCATAGCTTATCCGGAAGATTGAGCAGACGGAGCAGTTTGCCTATCATCGACTTTTCTCAGGAACGCTGTGTTCTTGTCCGTCATGCCGAATTTCATCGGGCCCAATTTTCGACGGATTGCCTTTAGCTCCATCAATTGGCTGTCCGGGGCTTTGAGCCATTCCGTTGCAATTGCGATCAACGAGCCGGCAACGCCGTGGGTATAAGCGGTGAGCTTGCGGTTTTCTTCCTCCCAACGATGCCGCATTATCTTTTGGAACACCTCCGGCTGAGTGAGATATCCAAGATTAACCAGTTCGTTGCTCTCGACTCCCGCAGCGACCGCGGCCGTCGCCGCGGAATGGATGTGATCCCGACGCAAATTCAGGGTACCGGTGTCAGCGCTTTGCTTCGGGCCGTTTCATCGAGCGGATCCGGGACGGAAGCCCATTCTCGGTAGAGGTCAACATCTTGGCGGAACAACGCCGGCAACTCGCGCCAGGGAAACCGCGGCTGACTATTTCTATTTCTCCTTTTTCGGACCGGGATGGTCTGTAGCTGCGCGTTTGGCAAAGTCTTAGCGAGCGCATTCCACGACCTCACAATGTCCTGGTGCAGTACGGGGATCTTGCGCACCAGACTTCCTCCCTCGAGATCGGCGATAAAGCGCTCAAGGACGGCTTCATTGACCTCTGATGGCCCAATCTGGCGCTCGCTCGCCCACCTTGCGAAGCGTGAAAGCCCGTGCCGCAGCCTGGGCTCCCCTGCCCGATTGAACAGCGATAGCCAGCTCTCGTTCAGTTCCGTGAAATGGGTGTTGATCATCGGCCGCAGACCGGAGGCAGCGATCGCCGCGGCCAGATCGCTGCGCAGATTGGCCCAGCACTTGCGCGAGACCTTGGCCTGGATTGGCACCATCAGATCGAGCACAGAACGGATGGTCGCGAGATCGAGCGCAACGAATGACGGAGTACTGTTGGTAAGGGCAGCAAAACAGTTCACCGCGGAGCGCAGATCGCCACGCCGGCTATCGGACGGGTCCCGATTAGTGTTCAGCCCCTCGAGAACGTGGTCCAGGGTCTGCTGGCCAGCGATGATCGGCGCATTGTCGTTTTTCATCATGATGTCCTTTACTGCCCCGGAGGGACTGGCGCGGACTGGAGGTGACCGCGCCTGATTTTCGGGAACACTAGCATCGAATAAATGGGAGGATTACTTGAGTGGAGTTTTCCCGAAAATTCAAAAAGCCTTGAGATTGCGGGACTTTTATTGACAGCGGCGGACATGGATCAGCCCTCCCTTTTGGTCGCTAAAAATGCGGCAAAGTCCGCCTCCGAAATCCGAACGACGCCGTTGAAGCGGTACGCAATTAAGAGCCCGTCGTGAATCCATCGGCGTACCGTCCGCGTGGAAACATCGAGACAGTCAGCGATCTGCGCGATGGTGTGGAATTTTTTGAGCGCGGGAGCTGTCATGATGCGGTCCTCGCGGCATCACCCTTCCCTGCTTTGCTCTGATCTTCGCTTAAACGTCGCTGGATATAGCGGTGGATGGACTCAACCGTGATTTTTCGGGAGTACCCATCGCGGAAAGAGTCGAGCTCCCCCGCGGCAAGAAGTTCGTAGCCGCGCGTATTGCCGCAAGCGAGCATTTTCCAGGCGACCTTGGGCTTCACCAAGAGCGGCCCGGACGGGGGCTTTCCTTCAAAACTTTCGGCTTTTGACATCCTATTCGCCCAACGTTGTTACCAATGTTGCGAATATGGACGCCGCTGTTTCAGAAAGATAAGAACCCTTTGCCCTCGCAAAATTGCCGGGGCAAAAGGGACGTTCAGCGTGACCTGGTCCGGCGTTGTGCCCGACGAGTTTTTAGAGCCAAGCGGAGTGCCTTGTCGAAGCCGCCAGGATCTCGTTTATCGACCGCCGGCAGTAGCGCATAAAAATACTGAGCGAATGCCCGAAACGGCGTATCGGCCATACTTCCCAGCTGGACATACTCGCTCAGATACGCTTTGGGCTTGCCGCCAGCCTCCTGGAAAATGTCGGCGAGGAATATAATGCGTCGTTCATCGTCAAACGGGCGCTGGCGACCAGGATCCGGCGGCAAGCGATCTTTTAACGCGACAACCTTTTCCCGAGCTGATTTCAATTGAAACTCAAGCGCGGCGAGTGCATCGAGAAACAGGTTCGCATCTTTCACCGGAGTTTCGATGGGCCAGTGGAAGAGGTGGCGGTCTAGACTGCCGACTCTCTCGTTCAGTTGGCAAGCTTCTTCAGCCTGCGCGAATGCCGTAATCATTTTGTCGAAGCGTTGCGCAAACTGCTTGGGCCGAGCGGTGTGTCGCACTCGGAAATCGTCAATCCAAAACTCGGCGAGAGTTAGAAGCTTCGCTCTTTGACTTTCCGAGAGTTTGATGTTTCCCGATTTTTCCAGTTGCGTAAATTGCACGTCGTCAATCTTGAACTCTTCGCGGGGAACGCTGGTTGCGACGGGAAAAAATGGTGGCGGCGCGCTGGCGCCACGACGGCCCGAGGATGAAGCTCGCGACTTTTTTGGCATCGCACGCCGCACGGCTGCACCTCCTGAAGCCTTCGCGAACTGGCGGATTTGTGTCCTCCCCTAACATGATTCTTGTCTCTCGAATCCAGAGGATTGCTTGAGGCCGTTGATGTAACACCTGAAGGCGTTAATCCGGTACTTTTATGACCCGACACCGCCTTTGTGGGTGACTTTGCGGGTTAAAATGCGTCGCCGGCAAAAGCTCCAGTGCGATCAACAAGCGTCGGCGGACGCTCGCTCCGTCGGTTCGGCGTGCTCGCCCAAATCAATGGCCCATGACCAAGGCTGGTGTCCGCTTGTCTGCCGATCGTGCCATCCCCTTATCTGCGATCTCCCGTGACAGTCAAAAGCCGTTTGTGCCTTTAAGATGTGTTCCCTCACCCGACAGCGTGAGCTGGTCAGTGTATCCGTGGCTCCAAAACAGGACAACGTGACCGCTGTTGCAAGACCAAGTACCGCTCAATCCGGATTGCGGTTGGACATAGGTACCGTCAGATCTAAAAGTGACGTTCCCATTTACAAGCCACGACCACACGCCCACCAACTGTCCGCAAGACGACGAATTAGCCGTTGCGGGATGACGAACCGGCGTTTCCCGCTTTGGCTGACCCTGAGGTTCCGTATATCGTTGCCCCCCGGAATCGACTTGTCCTGCTTGCCAATTGTGCCGCCGGCCGAGCCAGCTACTCCGGCTACGAATGAGATTGCAACGAGACGGCCTACCTCACTCATACCCACCATGTTGCGCCCCCATCAGCCCCATCACCAGAATATCCGCCACTGTGTTCGTTGCAACGAGGGGCTAACCCGATTCTTACGGCTGGTAGAGATGGCTCTTTGGATGGTGGCCTGAATGTCCGCTCTGGGTCATTCGTTACCGATTGAAGATGCCCGCGGCATCTCAGCTTTGCCCCTAACTGTGGACGTCCGAGCGACGGCGCGAAATCGACGTCAAGGGCCAATCGGCGATATTGCACGTTGGTTTGAAATGAAAGAAACCGCCGATATTGAGGCGCCTCAAAAGAAAAGCCCCAGCGGGGCTGAGGGGCTTGAGGCTGGGGCTTCTGATCTTCGAGACGAAAACTCATCCCGTGACCGTCAGTATAAGGACCAAACGGCGAATAAGGTTCCTTCGTGCCCAAAGAATCAGGCGGTCCCTTCGATGCTCTACTCACCGTGGCGGGCCGTATCTTCTACTTAGTCAGCGCGATCCGGGTTGAAACCACATGCAGCGAGAGCCCTTTCACGTAGTCGATTCGGGTCGCGTTCGCCACCGTTTGTAAGTGTTATAATCCGAGTGGCAATAATCTTTTCAACGATCTTATTTGGGCGCCCGAAGCGGTAAACGGCTTCGATTGCCTTGTTGTAAGCATCAGACATCAATTTTACGTCTGCCGGTTCAAAAACCGCATCGCTGATGAATGAAACTATCGAGGTCATGGCTCCAGCCCCTAGCCGGCATTTCACCCATTCCTTCCAATTCAGCCGAGACGAGTCTGTTCAAAATTGCTCACCGGGCGGCCCGCTCAAGGTCATCAGCGAAGGCCCGCGTGACCGAGGCCGCACCCACGAGCACCAAAACACGGCCACCCCAAGCTATGTCGTGAGCCCGCTAATGCGATGGTCCGGCCGTGCTCCTGGCCCACCAGCGATGGAAGCTTACTCCTTTGCAATGCGTCATTCGACGCAGCAAAATGACGTTATGGGTCAATAGCAGACATCGTACTTCGGCTCGCGAGGGCGGCGGGATAGGAGCCGGTGCGGCGAATAGGCCGACGCCGGCAGATTTTGATGGGCGTGTATGTCCTATGCGTCGGTAGCCGTCATCGCTTCGACGCAGTAAATGTGCACGTCAAGATATTCGACAACGAGCCTTCCATCTTTGATTGCGACACTACCATTGCGCGATAGCTTATGGTCGTTGAGCCGTTATCACGGACAAACGATATTTCCTTGCCGTCAACCGATCCATTGATCTGGCCGCCCTGAACTGCCCCTGAGTCGCGGATAAATTCCCCGGTCAGCTGGCCCCCAGGATGTTCCGTAAGCTGAAAGTCTCCAAAGTAATGCTTGTCTGGGCAACCGGCGTCCCATTCCCATCGCCCTGACAGGGAAGCCGTTGCACGAGGAGTTGGCGGCTGCCGTGAAGCAGGCCGCGCCTGTTGCTCGTTCGTGTCGCTGCTTCCGGAGACCGACTTATCCGTTTTGCCGACGCTGCCGCCGGTCGAGCCAGCTTGGGCAAATACTGTCGTACTCGCAGCAAACGACGCAAGGATTCCAGAAACAAATGTGATTGCAATCCGACGGCCAACCTCGTTGATTCCCGCCATGTTGCACTCGCTCATCAGTTGCGGCCTGAGAGTATTCGCCGCTGCTTTAGTTGCAAAGGGGTCGGATGGGCGGCTCGCAGAAATTGATCTTGGAACCTCAGCCTGGTTGTCCGTTCCGGGTCATTAACTGCCGCGCGACTTAATCGGAGGCCCGGCTGTTTCACCCCCGAAAGCTGCCACGGCAGTTGCCGATCGACGCGTCCGCTAAGGCCAACAACTTCCTCACGCACCGCACAAAAACAGCGAGCCTTTTCGCCGCGCAAAACCGGAAGTGGGTAGCTCTCCAGTACTGAAATTGGGCCTTCTGTTGCCTCTTGATCACACCTCGGACAATTCGCCATTGCCGGCTTCGGGCGGTCGTCATGTAGCAGCTGGAGGATATAGCCTTATCAGTCGAGGAATCAGCTTGGCCGATTCCAAGGGGCAATCCTGTGAAAAGGTTTCTGATCTCGGGCATCACCGCCGTTACATTCTTCGGCGTGCCGGCGCTCGCCGCCGACATGCCGGTGATAGCGGACGCGCCAGCGCACGAGTGCCGCGGCTGCTTTCGGGAGTAAAGCGGACTTCCAAGTTTGTCCGCGCTGCGGCAGCTGACCCACAGCGGACTCGGGGTTGGAACGGCTGACCCTTCTGAACTTCCTTCTATTAGGGAATATTGATCAACAATCGATCCTAGCTAGCCGGCCATTAGGGCCGATAGCTGCTCGGTATCGTAGCGGCTTCTCAATTCCGCGATGGCATTGGCATCCGGTGGGTTGCTGCGCGCGACCAGTTTCACAAGTTCTTCAAAATAATGTTCATGACCGGGCGGCGAGACGGTCATAATCATCCTTGTAGGCTTGTCGCTCGCGTTGGCGATGTTGTGCGGCACGCCTGGCGGAATAAACAAATACGTTCCGGGCTTGGCGCGAACCTTTTGATCTCCGACCTGCCACTCGCATTCGCCCTCTAGCACATAGAAGGTTTCTTCCTGAACACGATGAACGTGCAGCCCGGTGGAAAAGCCGGCTGGCAATGTCCAGTCGAACATGGACGTGTGTTTCGTGTCATCCCCGGTCACGAGGAACGTCATCGGCTTGCCGGCTAGTGTGACTTCCTTGCCCTCACCCGGCATCCGAATAACCGCCTTCGCGCTCATTGTGGTCCTCCATGGTTGGCACACCGTCATGCGCAATAAGCGCTGGAACATAATCCCGCGGGCTGCGAAAGTCGTCAATTCGTTCCTAAAATGTTATAAAATAACTCTGAAAAGCGTGCGCTTGGCCAAATGGCAACAATCTACAAATTTGGTTCGTTCAGTCTCGACGAGGACGCTGGCATCCTGTTTCGCGATGCCGAACCCACCATGCTGGGCCAACGCGCCGTCTCGCTGCTTCGGCTGCTTCTGGCACGAGCGGGTACGCCGGTTTCCAAAGATGCTCTGATCGAGGCCGCTTGGCCAGGGCTTGCAGTTGGGGAGAATAATCTTACGGTTCAGATTGCGGCGTTGCGCCGGACATTTGAGGAAGGTCCCGAAGGCGCGGATTGGATCGAGACTCTGCCGCGCCGCGGCTATCGCTATGTCGGGCCGGCGGTTGCAACCGGAGGCTCGCCGGCCGCGTCGCCGCGGACCTCACCGCCGGTCTTGCCGGACAAACCATCCGTTGCGGTGCTTGCGTTCACCAATCTTAGCGGCGACCCTGAGCAGGAGTATTTTGCCGACGGCATGGTCGAGGATATCATCGCCGGATTGTCCCGCATCAAATGGCTGTTCGTCATCGCGCGCCATTCCAGCTTCGCCTATAAAGGGATGGCCATCGACGTAAAGAACGTCGCACGTGACCTGGGCGTGCGTTATCTGGTGCAAGGAAGTGTCCGCAAGAATGGCCGCAGGGTCCGCATTTCCGCACAGATGGTCGAGGCCGAGAGTGGATTTCAGTTGTGGAGCGAGCGCTTCGACCGCCCGCTCGATGACGTGTTTGCGCTACAGGACGAGATCGCTCTCAACGTCGTCAGCGCCATCGAGCCCAGCTTGCGGCGTGCCGAGGTCGAGCGCGTGAGGCGCAAGCGGCCCGACAGCCTGGACGCCTATGATCTTGTGCTGCAGGCGCAGCCGGACGTGGATTCCGGTATGCCTGAGCTAGTGACTAAGGCACTGGTGTTGCTCGGACGCGCCCTCGTGCTCGACCCGACCTATGCGCTGGCGCACGCCAATGCGGCGATGTGCCATCATTGTCTCTTCCTGAGAAGCGGGCTGCGTGAAGAGGAGCGGTCGGCCTCAGTCCGCCACGCTCATGCGGCCATCGCGCATGGCCGTGACGATTCGCGTGCGTTGACCCTTGCCGGATTTTCGATCGGAATGGACGGGCACGATCGCGCCGCCGCGTTCGTCGCGTTAGAAGCCGCGCTCGCGATCAGCCCGTCATCTGCCCTGACTTACATACTCGGTAGCGTCATCCTAGGGTGGGGCGGCGAAGCTGAGCGCGCGATCGAGTGGAGCGAACGGGGTATGCGTCTGAGCCCTCTCGATTCTTGGGCCTTCGCCGCGTACGACGCGCAGGCGATGGGTCATTTCCATTCTGGCCGCTACGACAAAGCTGCACATGCCGCCTACATGTCCATTCACGCTAACCCAGCCCATAGCATCACCTACGTGCAGTTGGCCGCAGCGCTCTCCAAACTGGGGCGGTTGGAAGAAGCCAAGGCCGCTGCGGCAAAGGTCTTGAAACTGCATCCGGCTTTTCGGTTTAGCCGCCAATTCGCTGGCGTAGATTGCGCGCCCGCACTTGCTGCTTCCATGGGTGACGCGCTCCGAATGGTCGGGCTGCCGGAGTAGTCTGGCATCCGTTTTTTTGCTTGTCGCCCAAAGATACCTCTTGGGTCATCCGTCTACGTTTCCGCTTTGGATAAGAGCTAACATAGAGGGGTCCTGCTTCCCGCATACGGCTTCAACCCTTCCACAATAAAATACAGGCATTTCCGGCGGACGCGCCGACCATCCGCGTTCGTGTCCGGCGTCGGGGATATAACTGCCACGCCTGCCGATGACCCGCGAGGCAGGTTCGACCCGAAGCGGACATTTGGCCGCGAAGTAATCGGCCAGTGTTTAGACTATCATTAGGCCCGCTCGGGCTTATGGAGCTTTGATGTCAGTTACGTTTAGACCCGCACGGGCCGAAGAATTGCAACACGCGCAAGAACTCGTTGTCGGAAGCATCAACGATTTGACAGAACGCCATGGGTTCGGCCCGATGGCATCGGTTCGCCCTGCAGCCTTTCAGCTATTCTCTCTCAATGACGACCCGAGGGGCCTATGGATTGCTGAGAATGACGGCGAGATTGTCGGATCTGCCTTTAGCTGGGTCTGCGGTGATTTGTGGTTCCTTGCTGAGTTGTTCATCGCGCCGCGCATGCAAGGAAGCGGCATCGGCAGCGAGCTATTGAGACTAACTTTGCAGCATGCTGATCAAACAGCCGCCCATATCAAGGCTTTGATCACCTTCTCTTTTAATACAGTGTCGCAAGGGCTCTATATTCGTCACGGAATGTTTCCGCGTCTGCCGGTTTACATGTTTAACATCGACCGTGACATGCTTGTAAGTCAGCCCCATGGGGCTCGCATGAAATACAGACGGACTGAAGCTTCCTCCTCCGACCTTAGCGCTCTGGCCGCAATCGACTTGAGTGTATTGGGAGTGTCCCGGGAGAAGCACCATAAGTACCTACTCGGGGACTCCGCGATGAAAGGGTTCTTGCTTTATGAGGGCGATGATTGCATCGGATATACGTATGTAGCTTCGACCGGGCATATTGGACCACTAGGGCTACGAAACCACGGTGACATGGAGGATGCATTCAGCACCTCTCTCAATATTGCAGCCGAAGGCCAGTCAAATCAAATATCTGCGTTCCTTCCCGGAAGCAGCGAAGCAGCGCTGCAGGTAGCTGCGGAATATCGAATGCGCATCGTCTTTCCTATGGTGCTTGTATCCAACCGGGAGTTCGGCGACTGGAGGCGCTACCTTCCACGAAATCCGGGCTTCATGTGAGGGTCAATCTTTTCGTTTGCAGGAACTGTATCGAAGCTTCTCACGATCTGCGGGACTAACGTTCTGCGGTACTAACGTAATGTCTCTTCTTGGCCCTTAGCGGACACTCCGTCCTACTGTGTTCGTGTCAGCTTTCGGCGGCAAAGCTGCCGTGTGAGCGCTCTTGCCCCTTAACTGCCGCGCCGCCAAAGAAGAATCCACACTTGAGGCGTGACAATCCTTCTGGGCGTTTAGGACGCTAGTGGAAAAATAGCTGAAGTCCACCGATAACAATTTCAACTGCGATGAGCACGATAATGATTAACTCCAGCCGCAAAGATCGCTCGGTGTCAATGATGTCGGCGAACGCCTCTGCGGAATCGGAGATCACGGTAAGCTTGCGGGTTAAAAAATCCGCACGTTCCTTCAATTCGTATTCATCCTCGAGACGCGCATAGAAGCGCTCTAGAGCCGGTCGTTCCCATAGGACGTCAGGCTTTTCTGTTACTGCAACGAGACCAGAGGAAATGGCGTTTAGACCATTATCAAATAGTTAACCGTACCCGCCCCACATGGAGGCTCAGCGCCGGAATGTGGCTAAGGAGCGCGACAAGGGGCGACGATGGTAAAGCCGTTACGCGCGGATTGGTATCTCCAGCAAATAGCGCGAGAAGAACTCACGCGAGCGGCGACGGACCATGAACTAGACGCAGCGCGTGCCAAATTCTACGCGGAACTTGACCGGCTACTTGCGCTGCTTGCCGCTCGGCGACGGCCAATTGAGCCGCCTAGCGACGCTACTGAAAGCGGGGCTTAGGTCCGCGCAGCAATCTCGCACTGGCACGGCTTGCCCCGCCTTTCATGTCCGCTCGTGGCCCATAACGGACACGCAGACCGTCCGCCGTCGTGTCCGTTATTAGAGGTGTAGCTGCCGCGCGGTTCAATGCTCGCCGAGGCAGCTAATGACCGATGCTGTTGAAAAAGTCTTCGAGATAATCGGCGAATCATGATTCCGTTTCGTTGAGGGTTTCAGCGATGGGGTCGGATCATGATGGGT